>Ga0316627_100000280_pt1 | contig 12987 bp, 9 predicted proteins | sample OWC_Aug_M2_C1_D1_FD_207653 | JGI IMG/M metagenome (GOLD analysis project Ga0316627, IMG submission 207653) | Wetland soil microbial communities from Old Woman Creek delta, Ohio, United States - OWC_Aug_M2_C1_D1_C | ecosystem: Environmental > Terrestrial > Soil > Wetlands | place: USA: Ohio...
GCACATCCTGCCGAAGCCCGGGGTCTGGAAGTACCCGCCGTTGCCGGTGAACGTCATATACACATAGGGGCAGTGCCTAAGAAAAGGGCAGTGCCTATAGTGCCTAAAATTAAAAGACAGGTTTGTTTTTCCCGCAATCCTTTACTTAGATAATCGATCTCCAGCAAGCATCAATCCCCAAAAACAGACAACAGGCGGGAACGGCTGATGCGCAATCGATGCCGGAGGTGGCTCATCGCTTGAAGGAAGCGGCGGAGGCGCCGGTTGGGATCGATCGTCAGTTCGAGGCTGCGCTGAAGTGCGTTCGACAGCCGCGCTGAGAAAGCCGGGGCTCAAATAACCTGAGGAAGCGTGAAGGGAGCTTTTTCGGAGACAAAGAAGCCGTCCAGGTCGGCGTCCCATGGGTCGTCGGCAGCCTGTTGGCCCAGGGCGCTGAGAGTCACCCGTACGGCCGGTTTCCCGCCTAAGCGGCAGGCGCAGGCATTCAGTCGGACTTCGAGGCTTTTCCCATCCTTGCATACGAGCACCGCCTGGGGAAGGGACATCGTCGCGCGCCCCGATGAGATTTGCCCGCAGACCGCCTCGACGGCCGGGATGCTCTCGCGGTCGAAGAAGCTTGCAAAGCAGGTTCCCGCGATCTCCTCCATGGCGTAGCCGGTCTGCGTGGCCAGGAAGTGATTGCACTCCTTTACGCGGCCGTTCTGAACGACAAAAACCCCCTCCGGTGACATATTCAAAATCCGACCCGGCATCGTGCTGCGATTTTTTACCTGGGTGCACAGCGGGTTGACGGGCTCCATCAAATGTCTGGGCGCCTTTTTGCTCCTTTGCCGGACGTCGGCCTCCATCTTTTCCTCTCTTATACCACGCCGCTGAACCCGGTGAACTGGTCGAACTTCGGGTTCATTTTCAGGCCGTAGATGTCCTTGCCCGAGAATTTGAACTCGACGTGGGACGGGTCGATCGTGGCGTTGGCGGCGGCGTTCTGGGTGACCGTGAAATAGACCGTGGCCGTCAGGTTGTCCGCGTCCCAGGTAACGGCGTTGGGCATTGGCGGCAGCCTGGCTTCGTTGGGGGATACGGAGAGCCCGAAGTTGTAGGCCTGCCCGGGGCCTTGGCCGGCGGCGCGGCTGATCAGCCAGTTGGTCGGGTTTTCGATCGAACCCCGGTCCATCTGCTTATCGAACTGGATTTGTATCGACACGGTTCTGGATGCCCCGGGGTTCATCAGGTAGCTGTTGAGCGCCACCAGCGGAGTGCCTTTCCCCATTGGGAAGGGAAAGGTGCTGGATGAGTTGGCATAGAGCATCTTGGGCGGGTCGACCTTGTACATGTAGCGGCTGAGGGTGTCGGCAATCTCCGTCTGGTCGAGCCGCTCCAGGGTGTCCACCACGCCCTGGGCGCTTTCCATGTCCCCCAAGTCGGCGTAGCTGTATCCCATCTGGGCATAGGCGTCGTAAAGGCCGCCGTCCCGGCTGATGGCCTCTTTGAACTGGCGAATCGCCTCCTCGTGCTTTCCCTGACGGCTGTAAGCCAACCCCATCCCGAGATACCCGCCCGCCTCGCGGGGCGCCAAGCGCTGGATCTCGTTGTACTGGTTCTCGGCCTCCGAAAAACGTCCCAGCTCGATGTAGGCCTGGCCGAGCGAATAGCGGTTCACGGTGCTGGGGTTCAACCGCACCGCCTCGGCGTACTCCGCGCGCGCCTCCTCGTATTTGCCCTGTGAAAAGTATAGGTTTCCGAGCTTTACCCGGATATCGTCCCGGTAAGGGTCGATCGTGAAGGCCGACTTGTAAGCTTTTATGGCGTTTTCGGTGTCCTCGAGCTGGATGTAGGACATGGCCAGGTACTGCGCCGCGTCGGCCGCAAACGACGAGCCGCGCCCGATGCCGACCGCACGCTTGAACTCCTTGACGGCGCCGTCGTAGTTCTGTTTCGTATAGGCGTCGATCCCGCGCTGCAAAGCAGCGTTCGCCAGGCTCTCCAGACCGTTTGATTGGGTCAGGGTGGCTGAGAAAAGGCTGTCGGCAAAGTCTGAGTTGGAAACGTACATTCTCGTTGTTCAGGTCGGGATTCCACGTTTGGCCATTCGGCCGTTTCTATCCTAGTCCGAATCGGCTGGTACCTTTTCAAGATATACTATCGGCGTATCGATTAAAAACTTTAGCATACGGAAAATGATACAGGTCTTTTGGGGGTCATCCATAGATCATCGCTTGGGCAAGATTTAAAAACAGCGTCCATTCGCCAGGGAGTCGAATGGGCGCTGTGCATGGAAGACCCGCTATCGGCTGAACCCGAACAGCGAGATTCAAGACCTGCCGCCGCAGGCGTCTTTAAGGTCAGACTCATTGAAGGTTGTAAGCATGCGCTGGCGAGTGGCCAAGATGAGTCCTCGTTCGATTTCGGAGAGGGGTATTTTAGGCAGTTCCTGATCAAGGAATTGATGGGTAGGGTCTACCATGACGGTTTCTCTTAGAATTTTGATAATAAGCGTTTGGGTGATAGCCTCATTATCTTTTTGTATGGCTTTCGATAGATGGCTGATCATTCTCACTGCGCAATCGGGAGTAAGGTAAAAAGTCTTTTCTTGAATTGAATCAAGAAAAGCGGCTATTTTTCTTTGATTTTTCTTATTCAAAGCCTGCCTGAGCCCCTGAATCAGGCGCCAATATCGATCGGCGGCCTGCCTGATCAATTTGATACCCGATGGAGGAATAATGCTCCGTTCCCTGACCTGCTCCAGGAGGTCTCCGTGGCGTTTCCATCGCCCTTGAAACAACAGGCAGTTTAAGCTGAGTTCAGCGATGTCAGCAGTCCAAAGATGGATCGGAATCTGCTCAAGCAGCCGTGCACTTTGATACACATCGCCGATTTTGAAAAGGTCGCTTGCCACGATATACAAAGCGGCACCCTCGGCCGCCTCAGGGTTGCTCCAATCAAACCAGTGGTAAATGCGTCTCAGCCCATAATGCGCAACCATCCGCCGGATGATCTTTGACTCAAAGGAGCGGTCGACCATGTTACCCGCGGACATGTTGCTCGTATGGATCCTGTACCGGCAGACGATCGTGTAGTTCTTCCTGAATTTGAGCTGGCTCGCCGCCCGGGTCCAGAACTCGTAATCGTGGGCCCTGGAGAAGCTATCGTCGTAACGACCGATGCGCCTGTAACATGACCGGCGCACCAGTGTGCCCGGATTGGGGATACAGCAGCCGGCGACCAGGGAACTCAGCAGCATGTCGCCGTTCATGGACCAATCTTTGGGATCGAAGAGCCTGAGTTTTTGTTCTGAATTTCCGTCGAAATACTGCAGTGCCCCATAGACCACATCGACCTCCGGGTTGCGGGCAAGAACTGCCGAATGAGTTTTTACCGTATCGGCTGAAAGCACGTCATCGTCGTCGAGCCATAGAATGTATTCGCCATGAGCCTCTTCGATCCCGCAGTTGCGCGTATCCGGGGCACCGGTCTGGGCCTTTTTCCGATAGTGCAACCGGTCGCAGGAGAAGCTTCGAATCAGGTCCTGGGTTTCGTCTTCAGATCCGTCATCCATCACTATCACTTCGTAGTTGCCGGCCGTTTGGGACAACGCGCTCTCGAGGGCCTGTTTGAGCAAAAAGCAACGGTTGTGCGTAGGGATGACGATGCTGATAAAGGGGGCCTGCCGGGTGGAGGTAGCGGAGGGTTCGAGGGCGTCGCTTGCCGAACGCAAATCAGCATGCCGTTCTTTTATGAGATCGGTGCGCAGATAATACTGCTGCCACTCCCGCAGGAATTCCTTGAAGCCCGGTTGTTTTTCCTCGATTCGTTTTATCTGGGATCGCTGTTTTTCCAGTTTTTGCTGAAGGTGCGCCTGGTCGTTGGCATAATCATGCATGATGACAGGTTCCGGAGAGTAAATTTGCTTGCACCAATCGGCTTCATATCGCAGCAGGCGGCGGGAGAGCTCAGGCCCTCCGTATCCAAAACGGTTGTCGTCGTCCCAGCCGCCTACGGCAAAGAACGCTTCGGCCCGGTAAGAGGCATTCCCTTCAAGATTGACGTGCCACGGGAAAGGCCGATCTCCCAGATAGTAATGCTTTGCAAGCAAATTCATGGGGTTGCTTTTGCTTTTTGGAAGATAAACTCCTCGCACTGAAACCACGTCATACCGCTGGTGGGCATCGAGATGGGCAGAGACGATGCCGTCAGCAGGCACACCGTCGTCCTCCAAGAAAAACAGTATCGGGGCTCCTGCGAACACAGCGCCGATGTTGCGGGCCAAGTAGGCCCCCGTATTCGCGTTAAGCCGGACATAGGTGTCGATATATTTCACAAGGGGATTGAAGGATCCATTCGGACTGCCGTTATCGACAAAGATCAGCTCAAAATTGTGTTGGCGCTGGTGTTCAAGGATTTCAAAACTTTTCAATGTGTCTGGATGCTCGCGCCAAGAGATGACGATGATGGAAATTTTGGGATCGGTAACGGTGCGCAGTTTGCGGCAGTATGAAAAATATTCTCGGTAGCAACCCAGCTTCGAAGACCATCCCAATTCGGTTAGTCGATTGAGAATGACTTCCAGTTCCCTGGCCTTGTCGCTTGGAAGGCCGGTGCCCGAATTTGCCGATTGCGGCCAGGGGGCTGCCGTCTCTGTGGTTTGATCCTGCGGGGGAGGTGTCGGCGGAGTGTGTGCCGGCAAACTCGAACTATAAGCGTGCAGCTGCTGAAGTTGCTCCTCCAGTTCGGGCCTGCCCTGAGCTATTTTTTGCAAACTCTTTAAAATTTCTTGGGCTTCGGCAGACTTTCGCAGTTGCATGTAAGCGGCAAAAATATTCATAAGGGCTTGAATATTGTTTGAGTCTCGCTTGAGAACACTCAGGTATAACTCTATGGCAGCCTCCGGCCGATGCTCCTCGATGAAAACAAAATCGGCCAGGTTCAGCATGAAGCATGTATTTTCGGGGTCTTCCGTGACGGCCTTTTCATAGAAATTTTTGGCTTTTTGTACATCCCCCCGTTTGTAGTGAAGCACACCGAGAGAATTATGGGCGCGCGCCTCAAGTGTTTTCGGGGTAAAAGTGAAGTTGAGCAGTTCTTCGGCTTGCTTCAGCTGGCCGGATTCAATCAGGTCTTCCGCGCATGCGATTTGCCTCTGGGTTTTATACTTCTGGCGCCAAGACGGATAGAATCGATCCATCAACGTGCCGCACCAATGTTCAAAGGAATTCCACTCGGCATTGGACCATGAGTGGGAAGCGTAAACGGAATAGTGCGCTCGGTTCTGGTGTGGCACCGGTAGATTCCCATCGGCCTTAAGACCGATCCAGCTCGCCAGCGTGCCTGCGCTGGCTTCCAAATCTTCGAGTCTGATCAATCGAAAACCGGAAGGTTGGACCAGAGATTGGAGATCTTTTTCAATCAAACCGTTGAGGTATCCCCAATACCAGCAGCATTTTTGAAAGGGAGACATGCGCTGCCACTCCGACTCCGGAACATCATGGCACTGGTCTCCCTGAACGCGGCCGTCAATCCACTCTTGCCCAATGCGGTGGCTTTGCTCGTAGGTTTGGCCGTCCATGGATAGCCCGGTATACCAGTTGCGGCCGACCGCCGAAGCCACAACGTCTATGCCATTGCGGATCAACCAGATATATCGGGCCAAGGGAAAGGCTTCGTGCAGCGCGGGGATGATCAGGCTGAGGGTTTGATTCGATTCTCCGTAGATTCCGGATTCACGAATTGCGGGCCTCGACTGGCGGAGGGCTGCCGCCAATTGGTTTTTGCTCAGTCGCCCGTATCGGAACGCCGACGATTCACGAATGAGTCGGGGTTCCGGCTCATGCAGACATTTGCACCCATCCAAGGCGGATAGGAAATCGGCGATGGTTTTTGTTCCCGATCGACCGGTGCTCAGAATGAAAACCATTTCTGGATCCGAGGAAGTCCGGGGCTGATCAAATTTAGCCTGAGTCATCTTGATTGCTCCATGGAAAAATCTGGTAAGATGCAAATGAGGTATGAATTTTAAATATTATGTTGGGTTAGGCAATTTTCGTGCCTGTATCGTGATCGTCAGCCTTTACGTCCCACGTTGGGTATATCCACTTGGTCGTCTTAAAGATACAAAGAAAATTGTGCGATTGCGTTTTAATGATGTCTATAGAAGAGCCGTCAACCGATTGACGTAAAGACATCATGTATGTCTCTTTTAGTGGGCTTTTAAGCACTTTGCCAAAAAAGATGGCAATTCAACTGATATTGGAATCAATTTTGCATCGATGCTGCAGGAAAGGTAATTTATGGCGTGGCGTGTTGGTACTTTTATATTCTCAATAAATTGATTGCTAACAAAATTGGTCTCCCTTCCACAAAGTTAAACAAAGCGGATATTCGTCGACCAAGGTCGGTTTCATGGCAGCGCCTTTTGTAACCCTCACCTCTGAGGAGATGAATGAGTTTCTGGAAAAGGATGTTTTCGTGCACCCCGAGTCGATAATCGGGAAATGTACGCTAATTGGATATGGAACAAACATAAATGGCCCAGCATTTATAGCGAGCAGCAAAAACGCGCCTGTGACAATAGGAAAATATTGTGCCATAGCCCACAATCTCCGGGTTCGACCACGGAATCACTACCCTGGATTCGTAAATTTGCAGGATAAATTCCAAAACAGATATAAATTTCCGCGGCTTGATCAAATAAAAGGTCCCGTATCAATCGGAAATAACGTTTGGATAGGAGACAATGTCACCATATTATCCGGGGTGACATTAGGTGATGGTTCGATTATCGGCGCCGGATCCATAGTCACAAAAGATGTTCCTCCTTATTCGGTTGCGGTCGGCAATCCGGCCAAGGTTATAAAAAACAGATTTTCGAAGAAAATTATTTCTCAGCTCATAAACATCAATTGGTGGGATTGGGCGGAGGACAAAATCCTTCGAAACAAAACTTTTTTTGAAACTGATTTTTCCGCTTACCCTGATGCGAACCTAAAAGAAATAATCGTCGATTGACATTGAATGCGAAAATCTGTGTTCGATTAGCTCTAAAAATGGAGACGAAAATGAAATTGGAAGCGGTAAAAGATCGAGTGGACGGCATTCCTTATATGTCGTTTGTTCAAGCTAAAGAGATGACAACTCTGATCTTGGAAAACAAACTGCAAAGCATCCTCGAACTTGGATTCTGCCACGGTGTTTCAACCTGCTATATGGCCGGTGCCCTCGATGAGATTGGAGGCGGTAGCATCATAACGATCGATCTGTTGCGTGCCCGCAGCCTCGAGCCCAATATTGAGACGCTGCTGTCCGATTTAGGCCTGTCCAGGTTTGTAACGCCCTTTTTTGAGCCTACGTCCTACATCTGGCGGCTGATGAAGATGATGGAGGCAGACCCGACGCCAAGATTCGACTTGTGTTATATTGACGGAGCCCACAACTGGGCGACTACCGGGTTTGCGTTTTTCCTGGTCGATCGGCTGCTGAAGCCCGGGGGGTGGATGATTTTCGATGATTTGAACTGGACGTACGAAAGCTCGCCTGCACTGAGAAATACGGAGATGGTCAAGAAAATGCCAGCCGATGAAAGAAATACCCCACAGGTTCAAAAGGTTTACGACCTCCTGGTTTTGCCCCACCCGTCTTATGAAAAGTTCAGTATCAAGGGACCCTGGGGGTACGCGCAAAAAAAAATGTGGGATTAAACGCCTGCCCGATATCTCATCGGCAGGATCTTGAAAATCGATCCAAGCGCAGTTGACATCGTCGCATCAACCGCAGGGCCTTCCGGGGATTTAATGATGCCGGGATATATGGAAATCGTCGCCAGACGCGCCGACTTGCTTTACCATATGGGGCAGTGCGACCAAGCGCTGGAGCTTTTGTTTGAGCACGAGAAGCAAAGTCCCGACCCGGCTGCGCTTCACCTGCGGCGCGTTGAAATGCTGGTGGATTCCGGCCGTCATCAGCGGGCATTGGAGCTGCTTTCGGAGGTCAGCAGCGCTGACCCGGAGGGCTGTTTCCTCATGCTCAGAGGCTTCTGCCATGAAGCCTTGGGAAATCTCCAAGAAGCAAAGAGGGCGGCTGCGAAGCTTTTCGACCTTGGAGTTCAGCGTGCCAATGCGCTGATTCTCCAGGCTCGAGTCGCCTGGCAGCTAGGGAACAGGCCTATGGCCGAGAAAAACTTCCGAGAGGCCATAGCGTGGGATAACAACTGCGCCTTGGGGTATTTAGGACTCGGGTATCTCTCGCGCCTTCGGAAAAACCAGAAAGAGTGCCTGGAATTTTTTGAAAAAGCCTTTCTCCTCTCCCCCTCGACACGCGAAACCGGCCTGGCGTTTCACGAAGCCTCTGTCGAAACGCAAGATTACGTGCGCGCCGAAGCCGCTTTTCGTATCGCCCTGCGCGACCGTTTGTTTCACCGGCGCCTGCGGTTCATTTTGATTGATCTGCTGCTGCGGCAGTCCAAATATGAAGAAGCCATGGCGGAGACTGAATCGGTTATGGTCGATTTCGGAACCGATGATGGAATGCTCTCTGCCGCGATGAGCATTCGTCAGCGAGTCGGCCCTTTGGACGGGCGGGTCATTTCAAAATCTCGCCGCACCATTTCCCTCTGCATGATAGTCAAAAACGAGGAGCGTTATTTGGGTACATGTTTGTTCCGCATCAAACCGGCCGTGGACGAAATCATCGTGGTCGATACCGGTTCTGCCGACAGGACCAAAGACATCGCCGCTGCCTTCGGCGCAAAGGTTTTCGATTTTCCATGGACCAACGACTTTTCGGAAGCGCGAAATTATTCATTGTCTCAGGCGACGGGCCATTGGCTCCTTGTGCTGGATGCGGATGAGATAATCTCGCCGCTTGATTTCTTTTTGTTGAAAAAGATTGTCAATGAAAAATCAAATGAGCGATATGCGTACGCCATGACGACCAGAAATTACGTTCATCAACCGGCGCTGCGCGGGTGGGTAGCCAATGACGGGAAATACGCCGACGTAGAGCGCGGAAAGGGATGGGTTCCCAGCTCCAAGGTCAGATTGTTCGGCAACCATAAAAATATCAGGTTTGTCGGCGCCGTTCATGAGCTGGTTGAACCGACCCTAAAAAAGCAGGGTGTCCGGATTCGGCGTTGTGAAATACCCGTGCATCATTACGGGAAATTAATTCGAAATAAGAATGTCGCCAAAGGCGCAGAATATTATCGGTTAGGTAAAAAAAAGAGAGAAGAGACAAACGGTGGTTACCAGGCACTCAAGGAACTCGCCATACAGGCATCCGAGATAGGTGAGTATGCTGAAGCGGTGGGGCTATGGGAGCAGGCGATCGGTCCAAATTCCAGTGATGCTACTGCTTACATGAACGCGGGCTACGCCTATTTCATGTTAAACCAGTACGAAACGGCCGCTGTTCATTCGAAAAAAGCTTTAGAAATCGATCCCGATCTGCGAGAAGCCGCGCTGAACTATGCCGGTTGTGAATTCATGCTGGGAAACCTCAAGGAAACCCTGCTTTGTCTTGAAAAAATACTGGAAAAAGAACCGGGATATCCTCCTGCCGTTGGCAGAATCGCAGCGGCCTATCTGCTGTCGGGACGGAGAAAAGAAGCGTTTACGCATCTGGGGCACCTAAGCCGGAAGGGGTACGATTGCTTCAATATCCTTTCGGAACAGGCTAAGGCGCTTGTCTTTCAAGGGAGTAAGGACCAGGCAAAACTTCTGGAAGAAGCTGCTTTCGAACTGAAAATTCCGGCGGGGGATAAACGCCCGTTGCCCGGGAATGTAGAAAATTGACACACGGCAACTATTCGCGACAAGCGATTGTCGCCCCGCTGGGCGACTATGGCGTAGGCTTTATGGAACCATTCGTTGCAAACTGTTTCCTGGGGTCGCAGACCCGACTTAACTCTGGCTGGGTGACCTCATGGTGACGCCCGTTCAAGCCCTTACTGGAACCGCTTTCCAGTTTTACGCAAAGGGTCTGTGCGACCAAGCCATTGGGCTCTTGTCAGAAGCGTTTGTAAAGGATCCCTCCCAGCTTGAAATTTTGAAGATGCTTGCCGAATTGCTGATTGACTCCGACCAGCACCGCCTGGCCTTGAAGTTCCTACAAGAGGCGCGGCGCGGCGCGGCTGAGGCCCTGTTGCCGATGCAATCAGCCATTTGCCACGAGGCGCTGGGTGACTTTGCAGCCGCCGATAGAATCGCTGATAAGATGCTACAGTCCGACAACCAGCGTGCGAATGCGTTGGTTGTCAAAGCCAAAATCGCTGTTCGATCGGGTGACCATGGGCGTGCAGAAAAGCTGTATCGCGAAGCCGCCGCATCCGATCCCGGCGGCTATTATGCCTACCTGGGCCTCGGTCGCGTATACAGGGAGAGCGGCCATCTTTCGATGGCTTTTGATTTTTTTAAAAAAGCGATTGCAACCAACCCGTATAGCCGTGAAATCGCGATTGTTTTTCATGAAACCGCTGTGGCGGTCGATGCCTGCCGGGCGGCCGAGGAAGCTTTCCGGCAGGCCCTGCTCGATCAACCATTCAACAAACGGATACGGTTCCTCTTGATTGATTTGCTTCTGCGGCAGGGCAAATCTGACGAGGCCATGCGGGAGGTCGAATCCTCCATGGCGGATTTCGGTGTCGACCGCGGCATCCTTTCAGCCGCATTGAACATCCGGCGACGGATCGGCCCGTTGCGCCTTGCGGAAGGCGGAAGAAAAGGCACAGCGGTGTCGCTCTGTATGATCGTGAAAAACGAGGAGAAATATCTGGCGCGTTGCCTCCGCAGCGCCAAACCGGTTGTAGATGAAATCATTGTCGTCGATACGGGATCTAACGACCAGACCCGGGATATCGCTACCGCGTTCGGGGCGCATGTTTTCGATTTCACATGGGTTAATGATTTTTCCAGAGCTCGAAATTTTGCGCTCGATAGGGCATCGGGGAGCTGGATTTTAGTTTTGGACGCCGATGAGGTGATTTCGGCAAAAAATTATGATGATTTCAGAGCGCTTATTCAAACATCGACCGACCAGCCGATCGCCTATTTTATCCAGACTCGAAATTATACGCATCACGCGAACACCTTGGGCTGGAAAACAAACAGGGGCGAATACCCTGAGGAGCAGGGCACGGGGTGGTTTCCTAGCGACAAGGTGCGACTTTTCACGAATGATCCCCGCATTCGATTCGTCAACGCGGTGCACGAGTTGGTTGAACCCTCATTAAAAAAATTAAATATCAAGGTCCGCTGCTGCAACATCCCGGTACACCATTTCGGGAAGCTCGAAGAGGCGAAAACCCACGAGAAAACCAAGGCCTATATTGATCTCGGGCGCAAAAAGCTTAAAAAAGACCGCCGTAACCCGTTCGCCATCAAAGAACTGGCGATCCAGTGCGCTCATCTGGGCAAACACGAGGATTCTTTGCGTTTGTGGAAGGATTTTTTGAAACTGCAGCCGAAATCCGCTGAGGCCTATCTGAACATTGGAGCCGCCTGCTGGAACCTAACCCGGTATGCCGAGGCGGTTTCTTTTGCGCAAAAAGCGTTATGTGTCGATCCTAAGCTGAGAGAGGCCCACTTCAACAAGGCAATCGGCATGCTGATGTTGGGCAGGGCCGAGGAGGCGAAATCAATTCTGCAAAAGCTCTTGGAGCAGTACCCAGACTATCCGGCCGCCCAATTCATGCTCTGTGTGGCACATGCCAGCGCCGGGGAGAGGCAACATGTTGAGGGCTGGCTGCAAAAAATCCGAGCGACGCCGCTGGGGCCCTATCTGGGAGAGAGTTTTTTCGATGTCGCGAAACGTTTATACGCGGCATCTCAAATCGAGTATGCCATGCGTACCCTGGAAACCGCCTCGCACTTTGATTACGCAAGCGACGAAATGTCCGCGCTTCTGGGCATTTGCCGCGGCCGCTCAAAAACGGCGGCGGCTCAATGCTCCGGTGACACCCTTCCGTTGCATGCCCGCCATGGCCCGGCGCCGGCCGGACCCTTGCAGCTTTCGAGGGATTGAAACAGAGGCCCTCCGCCGGGCGAGTCGATATCACCACCGCGGAGGGCTTCATCGAAAATGGATGGGAATTGGAAGGATTGAAATCGGACGGCTCGCAAGCCGGGGGTGATCAAGCAGCGGCTTTGTCGCCTCCGACTGCCGGCGTTCGGATGCGCAGCCCGGCGGCGATATTGTTGTTGATGTTTATCAGAATCGTCAACTTCTCCGGAGCCGGATATGCCATGGTATCAAACGTGCGCTTGTCGATGAAAGCGCTCAGGCGGAGCAAATCCACCTTCAGCGGATGGGGCAGGGGGTTTTCGGGCTTTTCCAACTCTGCCTGGAAAATGGTCCATACGCGCTGGTTGTATTTCAACGCGGCCTCGAGCTTGGTTCCCTGCCCGTTTCCGGACCAATTATCCTGGCACTCTTTGAGCTTCATGGCCGCCTTGGTCAGGACTTCCGCCTCGACATCCCGTCCGCTCATCGTAAACTTGTTGACGCTGTCATATGCCTTCAACGCTGCCTGATACACGTTCGATTACCTCCCGTTCATATTCAATCAGTCGTTTGGTCTGCTTGAGAGCCTGGTAATACTGACGGCGCAGAATGTGTTCGCTGATGGAATCGATCAAAACGACCGTGCTCGGCGCCGCGCGGACGACGTCCTTTACGAGATCCCAATAGATCTTGTGATACGCGGAAAGGTTGTTCTCATCGATGTACATCAGCTGAATCGCGTAATAGATCCGGCGGCAGGGAGAGTTGGCCTTCTCCTCGGTCAAAATGTCCTTCTGCCTGAGAATGGGCGTCTTGTTTTCGATCACCAGGTCACAGCTCGCCGGGTTCCCGTTGGTCACGACTGCGCCGCCGATGATCATGCGTTCGCCGGGTTTGAGTGTGATTTTCAGGGCCATGCCGATCTACCGGTGGATTCCGATTTTTTCAAAGCAGGCTGAGAAATAAGCAAGAATAGGGCCAAGGTTTAATACCCGGGAG
>Ga0316627_100000281_pt1 | contig 12981 bp, 8 predicted proteins | sample OWC_Aug_M2_C1_D1_FD_207653 | JGI IMG/M metagenome (GOLD analysis project Ga0316627, IMG submission 207653) | Wetland soil microbial communities from Old Woman Creek delta, Ohio, United States - OWC_Aug_M2_C1_D1_C | ecosystem: Environmental > Terrestrial > Soil > Wetlands | place: USA: Ohio...
TGCTCACAGATAGAATTGTAATTGGTAAATCGTAATCTCCCCTCTATGAGCCCCCACGATGAGCTTGCATTTGGGAAGTCATAACCTGACGCCCCACCTTTGGGACGATTGCTTCCAGCCTGAAGTCAAAAGCCCTCACCAGATGACCCCCTTTGCCGCAAGCGAAAAGATCACAACGGTTAGCAACCGGCTCCAGAAATCTCTCAGTTGAGTTCCCTCTTACGGAGATCCCCATTTCAGTTTTCCTTGACATAACGATGTTTTTCTCCTTTATAATTTAGCATTGTCAACAGCAGCAGCAGCTAGATTCTTCCTGCTGGAAGGGCAGTAACTGTTCTTTTTAAGGAGGGAGGCATGAAAGAACTGGACCGAAGGGATTTCATGAAAACGGTAGCTATAGGCGGCGCCGTTCTGGCAATGGGAGATGCACTAATACCCAAGCCTATGGAAGCAGCCGCGTCGAATGGGCAGGTCGAAGTGCTATGGCTGGGTCATTCCACTTTCCGCATCACGAGCGCCACGGGTAAAGTGATCGTCATGGATCCGTTTCTTAAAACGAACCCAAGGACGCCGGCGAAATACAAGGACCTGAAGGCCCTCGGCCATGTAGACCTGATCCTCGTCACCCACGGCCACGGTGATCATGTAAACGATTTAGCCGAGTTGGCAAAGATGACGGGCGCCCCGGTCGTTGCCAATTTCGAGCTGGGGAACAACATGATCTCCTTCGGCATACTCGACGGCTCGAAGACCATCGCCATGAACAAGGGCGGCACGGTGGCGCCGCTCGGACCCGGCATCAAGATTCACATGGTGCCGGCCGAGCACAGCTCATCCGTAGACCTCGTCGGTACCAAGTACGAGGCCGCCGGCGGCCGGCAATTTGCTGGCGGTTCGGCGGTCGGATACGTGGTCCGACTGGAAAATGGCTTCAGCATCTACAACACCGGAGACACCGATGTGTTCGGCGACATGCAATTGATCAGCAGGTTTTACAAACCGGACCTGGCCCTGGTTTGCATCGGCGGCCACTTCACCATGGATCCTGAGCACGCTGCCTACGCGCTGCGAGAATTGATCCGACCCAAGCAAGTGATACCGATTCATTATGGGACTTATCCGGTCATCAATCGCACGCCAGCCGAACTCAAAGCCGCGCTCGGCGATGCGCCGATCAAGGTTTTGGATGTGAAGGAGGGAGAAGCGGTGAGGTTCTGAACCCTGCGGTATATCACTCGGGCACGCCGGCGTTGCGCAATCCCTCGGCAAAGCGATCAGCGTCCTGACGACTGGCAAAGGGATACCAATATGCAACCGCTCGAACCGTAAGCGGGTCAAGGAAAGCGATTCTTCCTCGCTGGTCCTGTTCCTTGATCGTATCCAGCAGCCGCGAAGCGTCCGCGCGGTGACCGAGCAGACCGTAGACCGCAAGCAGGAGACGTTGCGACCAGTAGTCGCCCTGATTGCGCGCGAGGGCGCGTCGCAGCGACGCGGCAGCATCTTCAAGGCGTTGCATGCCGAACTGCGCCAGGCCGAGTTGATAGAGGTAGCGCGGTGGGTAATGAGGGTTGAGCAGCATCGCACGATCGAGCAGCTCGAGTGCCTCGCTCGCCTTGCCTGTAAAGCTTAAGGCACTTGCCAGTGCGACGTAGCCATCTGCATCGTTGGGATCGCCGGCGATGGCGAGGCTCGCCGCAGCAATGGCTTCATCGTGCCGCTGCGCATGCAGGAGCACGGCGCTAGCGACCTGGTGCGCAAGCGGCGTCGGGTCGCGCATGGCTTTCGCCAAAAAGTGTTCCGCCTGGAACCGGGCATCATGATGCCGGTTCAATCCCAGAGCCACACTCCAGTACCGCGTGGAAGCCTCCCAGTAGGTTGCGGCGAGGGCAGCGTAGGCTCGCCCGTATTCCGGATCTAGGTCTATGGCCTTCTTGAATTGGTCGATAGCGGCGCGGAAATCCTCCGGGGTCTGTCGCAGGTAATGCTGCCAGCCTTTCAGAAACACGTCGTACGCCTGCGCATTCCCAGTTCCTCCGCGCGCAACGCGCTCCCGGTCATCCTTGGTCAATTCCACGGCCAGGGCTGTAACCACATGGCGCGTGACCTTGTCCTGCAAGGCGAAAATATTCTTAAGGTCTCCGTCGTAGCGATCCGCCCACATGTGACCGCCCGTCGTCGCGTCGATAAGCTGCGCATTGACCCGGACTTCGTCACCACTGCGACGCACGCTGCCCTCCAGCACGTAGCGCACGCCTAGCGACTTGGCCACCTCCCGAATGTCGTTTGCTTTGCCTTTGTATACAAAGGTCGAATTTCGTGCGATGACAAAAAGCCCAGCGACTTTGGAAAGGTCAGTGATTAGGTCATCGGTTATTCCGTCGGCAAAATAAGCCTGTTCAGGATCGGCGCTCATGTTGACAAAGGGGAGCACCGCGATAGAGGGTTTGTCGGGAAGCGAAAAGGCCACCTTCTCCTTGGAGGCAGGTCCAATCTTCGGTGCCCGCCAATAGGAGTTCCAAACTGCCACCCCAATGATCACCATGAGAACTGCTGCGACAATGGTAAGAACTATTTTCTTCCGCCACAAGGGGATCGCAGGTTTTTTCTCCTTTGCCCCCGCTACCGTCACCCTGGGTTCCATCAAGACGCGATAGGCCCCTATTGGTTTGGCGATGTTCTTGACCTCTTTTTCACCCAGGTACTCATACCCCAGGGGCAGCTTGGTCTCGATGTGGTCAAAGGCTGTCTTGGAGATACAGATTCCTCCTGGGTCTGCACAGGATTCCAGGCGGGCCGCAATGTTCACCCCGTCACCGTAAATCCGGCCCTGCTCCTCGATGACATCTCCCAGGTTGATCCCGATTCGGAACTGCATCCTTCTGTTTTCGGGCAACTCAGCATTCCTCGCCTGGAGTTCCTTCTGCACGGCTACTGCACATTGGACCGCGTCCACCACACTCGCGAACTCAGCAAGCAGATTGTCGCCGGGGGAATCAATCACCCAACCCCTGTGCTGGTTGATCAGGGAGAACATGATTTGTTTATAGGATTCCAGCGTCTTGACGGTTGCGGCTTCATCCTCACCCATTAATCGGCTGTACCCAGCCACATCAGCACTGAAGACAGCGGTCAATTTACGCTTGAAATCCTGCGTGCTCACGGGATTCCCCCCCAAAATGAAAAGGCCTCCAGGAAGGAACGAGTGTCCTTTGGAGGCTTGAAACGGGAATCCTTCCGGCGGCGTTCTTTCATCCCGATCTCCATGAGCTTAGGGGTAGGCTGAAAGTTAAGCGGAAGACCGAATTGTCAGGGAATTAGACCAAGAATAGACGTTTTTGGAGGAGATGTCTAGAGCGTTTATTTGCCTGATCTAACAAGCGATTAGCGGTTGTAAGCGCGTGCTTCTGATCCCGGCCCCGAATTCAACAATACGATACGCTATCTGATCGCCCCGTAATCAAATCTGAAAAGACCGTCCGAAGTGGGCACCTTCAGCCTTTGCTTGCATTTGGGTAATCGTTACCTGCCGTCTCACCCCTCATGTCCGATTGCTTACTAAAGGCGATCCCCTCCTTCGGCACCCGCCCCAATGGAATTGAGACGCTTCACGGTCAAAGGGCAAGGCGTTTCATTCCGAGGCGACGCGTCACTTCACCAGCACTACCAAGGGAAAATCCGGAACATTGGGCGGCTTGACTGTGGAGGGAGTCTGCTGGCCCTGTGTTAATTCCTTGACACGCTCGGAGATGTAGAGATCAAGCATGTTTACCGTGATGCGACCGGTCTTCCCGTAATCCGCCTTCCCCATAATCCCCTCCACCAGCCCCTTGGTGAATGCCCCGTTGCCCCATTCGGAGTTCTCCAGAGCATACTGCCGGCCCGTTGCTGAGGAGAAGACCACGGCCCCGTTCTCCGCGCTGGCCAGTTCGTTGATCACCGCGCTGATGTCAGAGGGGGCGCGACGCTTGACCTTCTCCATGAGGTTCCCTGAATGACAGGCATCGATGAATACCATCACCTTGCCTGCGATCGCTGCAACCGTGGTGGTGATATCCGCCTGGGAGATCCCCGTTCGTTTCAGACTGTCCATTTTCGCGTCTGCGGGGAGGAAGTAGAACACACCGTTGGGGTCGTTAATCCCGTGGCCCGCGAAAAACAGGATCGCCACGTCCTTCTGGGTCACCTGCCTCTGGAGCCACTCCAGCCCATCCAGGATGTTTCCCTTGGTCGCTTGGGCATCGGTCAGTACCCGTTCCTCTACTCCACTGTACAGAGGACCCTGCTGCTTCTTCCAGACTTCTCCGAAATCCAGGGCATCTTTGGCGGCAAGGCCCAAACGCAGTTCGGGATCTTGGTATTTGCTCACCCCCACGGCCAGCACATAGAGCTTGGGCTTGATCTGAAAATCGTCCTCCTTGGCCCTGGCCCCCTTCCAGCGAAACCTCACCGTGGCCGGCTCTCCGGCCCCGTGGCGGTTCTCCGCGATCAGGGACATCTCGCAGTCCCGCTGGGGAACCTGGACCTTCAGTTCCCCTCCGTCCCGGCCCGGCTTGGCATCCCCCTGGGGAGAGACCGGACGGCCGTCTACCAGCACCTTCACGCCGGTGGCCGGCTCCTGGCTGCGGACGGTGTAACGGACCGTGACACTGGAGGCCGAGACCTCGGTCCCATCCCCCGGCGACACAATGCTCACCACCGGGGGCAACATCTCCCGGACCGACGCCGCGGCCGCGGGTTTGCGGCCCGATTCCTCGTTCGCCAGCCGAAGGGCTTCCTTCTCGTCCATGGTCTTGAGCACATGGTCGATCACGTCCGGCCGATAGTACTTGGACCGGAACCGGGAGGCCGGGAAGAAGTCCCCCGCTTGATCCTTCCCTTGGTTCACCTGCCATCCGATGAAATCCTCCCCTCCCGGAGAAGCGTCGTAGTATCCCGAAGGGGACCAGACGACCCAGCGCTTGCGGTCAGGGTAGGGGAAAAAGGCCAGGAGTTCCCTGCCGTCCGAGACTCGATACCATCGGATCGTCCCGTCGGAAAAGGCCGCCACTGCGAGCTGGCCGTTGGTGTTCGCGCCAAATGTCAGGCCGGGCGTTCGGAATGTCCACAGCACCTTTCCTGCGGAATCGAAATGGAATAGAGCCACGTTGGTTCCCAACAGGAACCCCGAGCCGTCCGGTTTGATGGCCAGGCTGTACGTCACCTCGTTCTTCAAAGGGAGAGGATTGCCCTTTAACTTGGGGGATAGGGAGATCTTCCAGTCGCTAATCCCCAGGCCGTCTGTGATCGGGGCTTTGAAGGTGAACCTCGCCTGCAGGTTGCCCCAGAGGATCGAGGAGGCGTCCGTCAGCCGCCGCTCGTTCACCGAAAAGAGCCCGAGTGATTTGCCGCCTCTCTCGTATGCGAACTGAATGCCCGAGCCGTCCGGGGAAAGCAGAAAACCGTCATAATTGGCCAGGTACGTGGGGATTGCGCGTGGGCTCCAGAGGGAAGACTCGTCCCGATGGTCAAGGAGCCCAAAGGCTCCCTCCCGAGAAGCGAAGGCAATCCCGCCCGCCCTGAGCGACCGCATCCCGAAGATGTGCAGTTGAACCTCCACGGGCAGATCGCTGTATTTCCCCTGACCTCCGTCGGCCCACTTTCGGACCATCATCACCCCCTGCCCTTGCGACCGGTAGTTCCCTCCCGCATACAGGAAGCGGCCATCCGATGACCATGCGACGCTGCGGAGATTAGGCAAACCGCCGCTTGTCACACCCGTCATATCCGGCGAGTAAGCATGCTGCAGGGTATTGCCTTTGGCCTCCAGCACATCGACCTTGGGGACATGGTCAAACCCCACGGCCAAACGGGTTCCGTCCGGAGAGAAGGCGAGCCCCCATGGCCGCTCGCCCCCGGGCAGCCTGATCTTGGACACCGGGGCGATCCGACTTGGCACCGAGGCATCAGAGGCCGTCAAACCGGAGAGATCGTACAGACGGATGAACCCGTCCCAGCAGGCAGTGGCCAGACGCGAACCTGTGGCATCGCTCTCCACGCTCGTCACGTTGTTCCCGTAGTCTCTGTCCTCCGCCACCGGAGCGTAATCCGGTAATCTGAATATCTTCATCCCAGACCATCCCGGATTGCCTCGCACCTCGCCGGTCACGACCCCAAGAAAACGGCCATCGGGGGTGTATACGAGGCTGTGCACCCACCCAGGCAGTCCCCCAAGTCGGCGAGTGATGGCGCCGGAGACTCGGTCAAAGAGATACACACAGGCATCACCTTGCTGCGGAGAGCCTGTCCGGCCCCCACACGCAACGGTCCTCCCGTCCGGGGACAGGGCCACTGCAAAGATGTGCCCCTGTTCCCCGTCGCCAACCGGAGGCCGGAGGATACGCAGAAGCTCCCCCCGGCCCGAAATGTCCCACACTCGAACCGTCTTGTCCTCGGATCCTGTCACCAGGATGCGGTTGGAGGAATCCAACGCGATATTGAACACGCCGGCGTTATGCGCGCCCACCTCAACTCTCAAAATGGGATCCGTAGCCTGTGCCCTGGCGGGCCCGGCCTGGAAGACGCCCAGGAGAAAAATGGCAGCCAATACAATGGAAGAGCCGGTCTTGCCCCTGATCATGTCTCAGCCTCCTAAACAAAGAATCCACTGCTCAGAATGGAACCCGTTCCCGCCTGCCCCCGGTTCTCTCCTGACTCCTGTGTTCTGCTCTCGCCTGTCGCCCGCTCACCTCATCGCCCGGGGAAGTCGGCACATTGAGAAGTTTGACCGTATATCCCTTTCCCCGGGTCGCACTATAGGGAATTTAGGCCTTTGTGTCAATTTATCAGACTGAGGATCAGACTGAGGAAGCAGGGAGTGGGAACAGTCTGTGTGGGACCCTGGCTGTTTTGGCTCCGCCCTTGACACTCACGTGAAGGTCTGGAGCTGATATCTCACGCCGACAAATGCCTGAGGGTGTTCTTGTTTCGTTTGGCTGATTGCCATCTGTCACGGCGCTTCCTTCTTGATGGCTTTGGACTGCTAATCGCTCATGCAAGAAGACGGGTTTGGACTTTCCATAACGATAGGCGATCTTGAGTCCATGCGGTTGATCCGAGGGTTATGATTTCAAAGGCATGCCCAGGTAGCCGCTTGTGTCGAAATCGTTATCGGCCCCCTTCCTATGGACGAAACAGGCTGCTTGGGCAAGTCAAGACATGGCTGTTCCACAGGAAAGCAGCAGCTTACGGGTTCAAGTCAGAAGCTTCCATCTTCAGAAATTCCTAAATTGACAAGGTCAATTAGTTCAAGTAAGAGTGCGGATATTATGGCAAATAGGTCCTAAAGTTCATTGGTAAGAACCGATCGAGCAATAAACCATCGAGACAGAGGCGATTAGAGATTTTCCTTTCTCAGTTTCCATGTTCATGGGTGCATTCCGTTCAAACATGCCGCTGCCGCCTTTTCTGCACTGCGATGCTCGCGACTCAACACCCGACGTTAGCACCAGTAGAAATATGAGGATAGGAAATGTGTCCAGTTACTGTAATCGGTCAAACCGGCCTGGGTCTCATGCGTTTTAATGATTGAAAACCAACAAATTGAAGGAGGCGTTATGAGAAGAATGCATAATGCAAGTTCTTTTATATTACTGACCATTATCATGTTGGTGACAGGATGTGCTTCAACGTACAAGGACCTTATCCCACAGCAACCTGTAGGCTCGCCACGAAGCACTCCGCTATTTAATGGTTCAGTTGAGATTCATTCCATCATTAAGCCGGAAAGGATGGGATTTGATATTGTATACGATTTGCCGATAGGTGCTTATGTCAATAGTATCATGCTGGAAACGGCATTGATCGAATCTATCGCGAACAGCGCCATTTTTACGCGGGTGGAGCAGAAGAGAGCAGACTATGTTCTGGATGTTTGGATTGACGATGTGGAAAGTCATCAGCCGGGGACTGGTATTGGTGCATATTCGGCAAAGGTTTTTTCGATCTGGCGCTTGACGAGACTTCTCGATGGAAAGGTGCTTGTTTGTGATTTTGTTGATGGCAGTGGTTTGATCAATACCATGGTATCAGCGCCAAGGACGAAAAGCCTTGTTGCGGCCCTGAAGGATGTGATTCAAAATGGCCTGCGCGTTATCGCTGATACATCGAACGAACATTTTTCTGCAAATTCTGTGGCACGAATTCGCCCCAGCATGGGGTCGGCAGTGCCGGAAGACTTGAGGGAATGGGAAAACAAGGTTAAGAAAAACTGGCCAAATCTTCGCCAGGGATTGTCCATGAAACAGGTGGAAAACATCATCGGGCCGGTCAGAACTTGCGGATCCTTGGAGAGAATATACCAAAAATTTAAGACATGGAAAGGCTCACCTTTAGAAAATGTCATCTTTTTGTACACTATTAAAGACAATAAGGACATTGAAATAAAATATTTCGAAGAAATTTTGTTAGATAAACATTCATTGACTTATTATGATGAAGGTATGGGTAATACAGTCCTAATGTCCTCGGCGCGATGCAAAACCTTTCCTTACTACGATATGCACTCATATATACTGAATGAATACCTTCCACAATGTATGCCTCATTTTTTTATAACTTTTAGCCATATGATTAATGATAGATCAGTCTACATTATGAACACGAATATTCCAATCTACTATATGACACATTTATACGTCTTGAAATTTAATTCCGCGGAGGAACTGCAGACCTGGGTGCTTCGGTAATATTGGTAGGTATGATTACTTTTTCTTCAAGTGTTGGAGCCAACCACCGCATGCAGTCGGACGCCGCCAATCGGCGCGGGACGCGCTCACAGGTGATTCATGCGTTGTGATTTGAAGTTGTAAGCTCTTGCCAGATAGACCAGAAGTCCGCTTTCGACTACGATAAGTTGTCTACCGAGCAGGCAGGTGGCGAGGCTAAAACGATTTCACCAAAAGCTATCCCTATTCTCCGCTACTTCTCGGGCTCAAACTTCCCGGAATGCAAGAAGGCTCGGGGACTTCGCGGCAGGCATAATTTTCCAGAAATGCTGCTCAGAAACAGGAGGGGACATTGCGGCGGCGCAGGGATTGCTGCTTGGTTTCAATGACTGGATCGTATTTCTTTTCTCTTGTAATCCGCTCGATGCGGATTTTCTCATCCCTCCAGGAGATTCGAACCGTTCGGTAGGGAGAGTTGAGAATGGCGCTGTCCAAGGGCAGGCGACGGTAGGTGAAATTGAACATTCTTTCCCGAGACCAACGCTTTGGGTAATAATCCAGAGGATCGAACTCGAAGTACCCCTCCTTGAGAAGGCCGTCGACCAGCACGTGGCGTGGAGGGGAAACAATCGCCTTCTTCAGTCTCTTCTCGATCGTGGCCTTTGCAGAGCGGTTCAGGTCATCGCCCACGACCTGCGTGGGATAATCGTTGCCCGGAGGATCGGTGCCGAAGTTTCTCTTCACCGTAGCCAGATCTTTTAAAATGAGACGCGCATCCCAGAAGTCCAGATCCGTATAGATGTGGTACTCGTTCGTCGCCTTGCTGGGATGGCAGTGAATGGTTTTGGCCATAGAATCCCTCGCCCCTCTTTTGAGACTAAGATAAGACTGAATGGTTTCCTGTCAAAGTGTCGGGAGGGAACAAGTGTAGTGTCTCGACCATTCCTTGTCATCTCGATCCCTTCGAGTGCCTCAGGGCAAACTCCGGGAGAGATCTGACTCGCCTCGGCGAGTCATCCTGAGCAAAGCGAAGGATCTTGACTGATCCCTCTCTACGCTCGGGACAACGCTCCGCGTTGGATTTCTCGCATTCGCTCGAAATGACAGCCTTGCAAGGGCATCACTGAGACACTGCCTAGGTGGAGGCTTTGGGGCCGAGGGTGAAGAGTTTCTTGTAGCCGGAGGTTTTGTTCTCAATCTCGACCCGGATGATCCCTTCCTCGTTGTACTCGTATGCTTCTGTGACTTCCTGTGAAGAAGCACCGGGTGATTTCTCTATCGAGATCTTGGGGAGATCCTTCCTGTCCCGAAGCTTCGGGTCATAAGGAAAATAGACATCCTGCCACAGCGCAATATCCCCCTCCGGTTCTTCAGCCTTTCCGAGGGAACTGCATTCCAGGTAGCGCAGAAGACCGATGTTGTGCACAGGATTGTAGGTTCGCGTGACCCTGAGCCGGCCGTTGCCCGCATCGACTTGCCGGTCTTTGAGGAAGATGGGATCGAAGATTTTGTCTTTGCCCCTTTCCCGCCAGATGCCAAAATGGCGCGAAACAGATTCCCGCACGCTGATTTTGGCTCTGGGATCGCCTGCGATGCTCAGACCTATGGCGGTGGAGGCATGGGGAAGTGGAGAAATCCTCACCTTGCTCGGATAAGCCTCACGGAGTTTGCGCGACACAGGAGGGAAAGAAACCGATCCTCCCACGAGATACACCGCGGCGAGGCTCCGGCCGTTTTCCGGGCTCTCATCGATGTTTTGGAGGAGATTTCGGAGGGTGCTCAGGCTCCGCTCGATGAGCGGTCCGCATCGTTCATAGACCAGCCCCGTGTCAAGGACTACCGGTTTCTGATCTTGAAGAACCGGGCCGGGGTCCACGACCATCTTCTTCGTGTTCGATTTCAAGCCTTCCTTTCGTTCCCTGCATTCTTCCAGGAGCCGCGCGGCGTTGCTCGGGGTGAGGCTCTCCGGCCCAAGGCCCATCTGCTCGAGCGCCAAGCTCAGGATGATCTCGTCAAAGTCATCTCCTCCCAGTTTCCCGATGCCTTCATGGGCGACGACATCATGGTTCTGCTCCGCAATCCCCACCACAGAGGTGTCAAACGTGCCTCCTCCGAGATCATACACGGCAACATATCGCTTGGGGCTCCTGGGGCCCAAGTTGCGCAAATATCGATGAAGGAACTCCACAGCGGCAGCCGAAGGTTCGTTCATCGCCCCCAGCACGGTGAAGCCGGCTCTCCTGAAAGCTTCCAGTGTAATGTAGCGCTGATTGCTGTTGGCATTGGCCGGGCTGGCCACCATCACCTCAATGGCCTCCTTCTTTTTCAAAGGGATGTTCCAATGTTTGAGGATCATCTGCCGCACATGAGTCAGGAAAAGAGTGACCAATTCAAGCATGGTGATGGAGAAATCAGGCCCAAGTTCCACGGGATCTTCAGGCCGGAGATGTCCTGCCAGGCGTTTCATGGAGCGAAGGATGTGGGTGTCGGGCTGGTTGAGTCGATCCACGGCATCCCAGCCAAAGTGAAGGATTCCATCTTTGACCGCTGCCAACGTGGGAATGTACTCTTTCATTTCTCCTTCCCACGAGAAGGTGCACACGGGGTAATTGCCGTCTTCCTGCGCGGCTACCACGGTGCGCGTCGTGCCGAAGTCAATGCCTAGTCTGAGAGTCATTTTTCTATTTGCCTAAGCGATGAGTGGATTTAAGAAATAGTGACATCTCTCGTCAGGATTTGCAATACCAATTGAGAAATTGTGAATTCCAGAATCCCTCAATCTATAAATGCTTGGCGTGTTGCAGTAGCGTCTTGTTCGTTCTCAGATTAAAGGCGGGTTGAAAGAGCTCGTTGCCTGATCTCTGGAAGGGGATGTAGACGAGGACAAGGCTTTTCGCCTTGATCTCGACCGCATCAAGGACCTGCAGCATCCTGGGCGGCTTGATAAAGCTGGCCAGGTTGATTTTCAGGCTTTCCACGGCATCCTGAAAAGGCATGGTCACCGGAAGGACCTCTCCCTGGGGAAGTTGAGTCACATACTCCTTGGGGGGTTGAGAGAGGGTCAGGTTGCGGGAAAAGAAAAGGAAATCCTGAGGTCTGATTTTGAAGGCAGGGGTCCAGAAGCGGAAGGGCTTCTCCTCCCAGCCCTCCTGAACGACTTTGGCCATATTGGCTGTTTTCACGAGATCGGCGTAGGAGCTGAGCTTGATCCCCGAAACATCCGCCCGGATGCGGTAGAAAGGGAAGTAAATGGAATCTTGTGTCTCCGAAGGAAACACGCCGAACTCCAGCTTGGCAAAACCTTTTCCTTTGGCCATCCAGAAAGAATTACAGTTCTTGCACGAAAGGGCCAGGGCGTTTCTTTCTCCCTCCAGGTCCCATCCGCAGTTGGGGCAAAGGGAGGGAATAAATTCGATCCGCCAGTCCGGTTTGCCTCCCTCCATCGCTAAAATGTCAAAGCCTTCGGGCAGAGCGGAGGAAACCGGACGGTTGAGGACCGCATCGAATACTTTGTCGGTTACGTAAAAGGGAGAATAAATCTGACTCAGGGTGTCGCCGATAAAGGCTTTGGCGAACATGGGCTCCTGTGTAGAGGAAGTGAGCGTCTCTTCTGCAAGCCGCAAGAGATCTTTGGACGACACCTTTGGCTTCAGAAAAACTCCTTCATTTTCAGGCGAGACAAAGCGAAGCTTCAAGGTCTGGCTCCGAAGGCCCAGGGAAACAGGGAAAAGAGGGGATGACACGGCTTGCTGGCTCACGTCCACAATTCTAGGCTTTATGCCTCCCGGAAAGGACGCGAAAAAGCTTCCCTTGAAACGCCAGTAAGGGAGAAAGACCAAAGATTTGCCGGCGGGAGCGGTATGGGGGAGCATGTATCGAAAATAGTCCCTCGTCACCAGGTAGGACTTCACCCTGCAAAAGGAACAGGTGAAGAGGCGCTCCGTCTCCTCCAGGGTGGCCGGAGCGCCGCACTGCGGACATTGGTGTTCAATAAGCAAGTGGGAAGTTTTCATCATGGAAGCTGTCTCGTTTGGTGCCTCACTCTGTTCCTTGAAACAAATGGCGCACGGGACACGGGTCAAGGCTCACGGCAAAACCAGATTCAAAGGGCAGAGAACGCGCTCAGTGGATCCTTGCCCCGTGAACCGTGCACCTTGGGCCGTTTTCTGTGTTCCGTGTCCCCTGCGCCGTGTCCCGTGCACCGTCTTATGCCAGCTTCTCTCCGCACTGGTTGCAGAAGATGGATTCCGCCAGATTCTGGTACTTGCACTTGGAGCAG
>Ga0316627_100000283_pt1 | contig 12955 bp, 13 predicted proteins | sample OWC_Aug_M2_C1_D1_FD_207653 | JGI IMG/M metagenome (GOLD analysis project Ga0316627, IMG submission 207653) | Wetland soil microbial communities from Old Woman Creek delta, Ohio, United States - OWC_Aug_M2_C1_D1_C | ecosystem: Environmental > Terrestrial > Soil > Wetlands | place: USA: Ohio...
ACTCGTGTCGCGACCTTACAGCTGGCCAGCTTGGTCCTGAATGCTGCCTTGACTTTGCCCATCGCGGTCTTGAAGACTTGTGGCTTGCTCCAATCGGATGGCACACCAAGCATTTGCTCCAGCCTGTCTATCATGTCTTTGAAGTGGACTCTGAGCGTCTGAAGGTCATCTGGGTCAGCATGGCCCAGCGCATCGAACGCATAGTTGTCGCTCGCGCGCATCTTGTCATAGTCCTGCCAGCGCTGGGTCACCCTAGCAGCAGCTCTGTGGATGGGCCCGCTTGGCTTGGGAGTAGGTGTGGGAGCAGGCTTGGGCTTGGGCTTGGGTGGTGTCACCCTTGGCTCCAGCTTGGTGGCTGCCTTCCTACGCTCCTCATCAGTCCACGACTGTGTACCGGACTTGCGCCCAATCTTGTTGTCATCCAACACCCTGCTCGACACGGTACACCGACAGGCTGGGTGAGCAGGCGCCATGTCGTGACCGCTCTGGAATGGCTCCTCATACTTGATGTAGCCCTGTTGGAAGTTGGCCCCACACTTGTCGCACCGTCGCTCATCGCCAGCAGCAATCCACCGCTTCATCAGCTGGACACCGGAGTCTGCGAGGTAGTCATACAGCTCCTTGCTGCCCTGCTCATAGGCATAGGCAGTCTCAGTCACAGCTACAAGCGTGGCGCGGTCTGCGATGTGCTGTTGGGGCATCGGGATGGCAAACTCATTGAACTTGGTCTTGATGGCCTTGGCCAGCGTGTTGTATGACCACCCTTCAGAGACCGCTTGTGTGACCAGCTTGTTGATTTGCTTGCGGGTGGTTGCGTTGACATTGGCCACCAGCTCTGCGGCATGCTGCTTGGCCCACGCCTCAGCGCGCGGGTTGGGGAGCAGAGCAAACACCTGGCCCTCAGCAGTCTCGCCAATGCTTGAGCCGATGGTACTCTTGGTGGCCACCCGATACCCTTCACCGTATGCACTCTGAAGCAGCGCCCTGAGCGGGTCTGTCAGAATGTCTGCTGGCTCGATGATTGCCCTGTCCATTGCCATGCTGGCAAGCCTGGTGGCGTCAACACTCTTGATTGCTTCCTCGATGAACACCTGCTCGCGCACTGCGTCCATGTACTTGATGAGCAACCGCTTCTGGATGAGCCAGTACTTGGAGAACAGCATCGCAATGCGCACCGCGATACCGTCAATGATGAAGTCCTTGCGACCAACCGTCAGGGCATCGGCCATCTCATCGATGGCGTCAGATGTCCTTGCCAAAGTCGCTTGCGGCACTCTTCAGCTCCTCAATCGCCTCAGCAATCATGGCCTCAGTCGCGCTCGCCTGGGCCGGCAGGTTTGGCTTCTGCGGTGGCTCCTCATCCTCATCCTTGCCATCCGGTATCTCGCCCTCTGGCTGAACCTGAAGCAGCTTCTGGGCCGCAGCGGTCTTGAGTGCCTGCGGGTTGTCATCCGGTATCTCGCCATCTGGGAACAGCTGCTCCATCATCTCATCAACATCATCCTCGCCCAGCGCAACCAACAGCATGCGGGTCACAGTCGGCAAGTCCAGCGTGCCGGCCATCGCCTGACCACTCAAGGTCGTGCTTGCCACGATGGCATCCACCTTGGCCTTGACATCCTTCTCAAGAATGGATGGGAAGTCAATGTTGATGTCCCGCTCGATGTACTCAGGCCCGTCTGTCAGCTCCTTGCCGCGCGGCCCGCCAGCGCCCTGATTGCCCTCTTCACCCTCATCCTTGATGGTGATGGTCACAGTGCGCTCATCGTAGTCATTCCACTCGACAGCGCCAGGAAGGATACCGTTGCTCGCAAGGCCTGACATGTCGATGGCATACTGAAGGATGTCGCTGATGATTGTCTTCCAGAGCTGCTGCCGGTCTACAAACATCAGCTCCATGGGCCGCTCCATGCTGCTAGCGGTCGCCAGGTTGCCTGTGCTTGGGTCACCAAAGTAGTGCTCAAAGATGCCCGTGGCTGCGCTGACCATGAGCAGGAGCCGTCTGCCATCCTCAACTGAGGTGGTCGTGCCGCTCTTGGTCACAGTCTCCAGCTTCACAGCCTCATTGGCGATGAAGGTGGAGCCGGCATTTGGCGGTAGGTTGCCCAGAGTGTCGGTGGTGCTGATTGCGGAGTCCAGCTTGTCCTTCACAGCCTGGATGCCCTTGGCACCTGCCTTGCTCGTGGCCTGCCAAGCGAACCGCGACAGCGACCGGACAATGGTGGCCCAATCTTCCAGGAAGTCCTTGTAGGCCCGCGCCCAGTCCACCGCCGCATAGACTTCTGACACACCAAACTTCATATCGCTCAGGCAGTTCACCTTGACATGGTAGACCTGCTGCTTGACCACCGGCACCTTGTTGTCGCCCAGCTGGAGTGAGGAAGGATGGCCGCGCTCAGGGTTGTACCTGAAGTCAGGATATGCCGCCATCTTGCTTGTGGTGCCCTCAACCCAGCTGCGGACATAGTAGCGCGGCTCTTTCTTGTCCTCTGGGTTGGTGACAATGTCCTCAATCTCATCGAACGGTATGGTGCGCAACCGGACATGGCCAGTAGACTCGTTGACAAAGAACACAAAGAACAGATTGCCCTCAACCTGCAGCTCAGTCTCTTTGACCATGCGCGCCTGGTGGCTCGTCAGCTCAGCAGCATTCTTGGGGTCATCCAGGAAGTCGTCAACGACACCTTCCAGCTCCTTGTGTTGCGGAGTGATGTTGACTCCCTGGCCGAACACATAGGCAGTCTGGGTGTACACGGCCCGCTTGACCAGGGGATTCTTCAGCCAGTACAGCCGGCACATCTTGGTGATAGTGCGCAGCCCTGAACGGCTGAACTCACGGTCACCCTCTGCGGCAAGCCGCTGCCAGCCATAGTCATCCAGGGCCAACTCCAGCTCTGCGAGTCGCTCCTTGAGAATCTCGTTGGTGTTGAACTCGCTGAATGCTGTGGCCCCATACAGCTCAACCGCTTCATCCAGCTTTGTAATCTCGCCACCCAGGATGCGGTCAGCGATTGCCCTCAGCGGTCTCTGGTCAGCCATTGTCCTTCACCTTCTTGGACCGCTTCTTGGCGGGCTTGGGTGGTGCTGCTGCTTCCAGCCGTGCTGCCTTCTTGGCTGCCCACTTTGCCTTCCAGCTCATGTGCTTCACCTCACTCCAAGATGTGGACGATGATGTAGCCGTCATCCGGTACAGTGTACACCTTCCCGCTCTGTGTCACCACAAAGTGGCCGATGAAATCCCCAATCACCGCTGTGATGGGCATCACGTGGCATGTACCACCGACAGCGCTATCAATGGTGACGCTCTGTGGGGCTGACCAGGCTCCACCCGCAACTGAGCGCTGCTCCCAGATGGCACTCGCGCCCGTGAGGTCAATGACAGCCCCTGTGTCATCCTTCAGGGCCGCATAGATTGGCGGCCAGCTATCAGCCTGCTTGCGGTAGACCTCGCCATCATTCGGCATCGTGTCGCTCCTCAATCTCAGCCTCTGTGTTCCCTGTGATGCTCGCGCTCGTGCCACCCCAGATGGTTGCGATGCGTCGCCAACCGGATGTCACAATGTCGGTGGTGCGTGGCAGGAATTCAGCTTGGAAGGCAATGGCCGTCGCAACAACGCTGGCGACCGCGCTGAATGCCTTCCTTGTCTTCTTGGATGTGGTTGCGACCGCACTGGCCGTTGCTGTGAAAGCCCTCTTCAGGGTCTGCTTCAGCGTCACGGTCGCAACCACGGTGGCCGTCTTGCTCAGCTGCTTCAGGGTCTTGCGACGCGCAGTGGGCACGACAGCCGATGCCTTGGTCATGCTGTGGCGAGTCCTCTTGTTGACGGTCGCCACAGCCGCGCTCGCCTTGCTCATGGCATGGCGGATGCGTCTGTTGACGGTCGCTGTGACAGTCGCTGTGGCGGTGTAGGCCCGCTTCAGCGTCAGCTTGCGACTCATCGTTGCCACAACAGCAGTCGTCACCGATACGGTCTGCGTGTACAGCCCGTGAATGACTTGCGTGGCGACCGTTGCGACTGCTGATGCGGCTTTGCTAACTGAGTGCTTGGTCCTCTTGTTGACACTGGCAACCACCACCGATGCTTTGGTGAATGTGCGGTGTAGACTCGCCTTGCGGCTCATTGTGGCCACAGCGGTCGCTGCTTTGCTCAGCGCGTGTCTTGTCTTCTTGGTGACCGTGGGCACAACACTCGATGCCACGCTAACTGTCTGGTAGTAGACCCCAGCCAGCTTCTGTGCGACCACAGAGGCAACACTAGCCGTGGTCAGATTCACATGCTTCAAGGTCTTGATAGTCAGGCTGGGCAGAACCGTCCCAAGTTTGTTCGCCACAACCGATGCGACCGCTGTCACCGTGACCGATACCGCGCGCGCGGTCTTGCGGAATGCCAATGGGACAACCGTGGCCGTGGCAGCCAAGACCTTCTTGGTCTTGCGCGTTGCTGTGGGGGAAGCAGCCGCTGCGATGGCCAGAGACTTCTTGGTGCGCCGCCAGGAAGTCGCCACGACCACGGCTGTCACATTGTAGGCCCGCTTGAGCGTGAGTTTGCGGGCCATTGTAGGCACAACAATGCTCGCCTTGGAGAGTGAGTGCTTGGTCTTGCGAACAGCCGTGGGCACAACTGCGCTCGCCTTGGTCGTGCTGTGCTTGGTCTTGCGTGAGACGGTCGCCACGACAGCCGATGCTACTGAGACCGCTTTGGTGAGCACCTTCTTGTAGGTGACTGATGCGATGACAGCGACTCCGGTGCCAGCCTCATAGACCTCAAACATGGCGTCACGGTTGTGCTCGCCCTGGGTTGGGTCTTGCCATGTGCCGCTGATGATGCGCTGTTGGTTGCCAGTCCAGCTGGGGGTGGACGCATCCAACCCCACCCATGGCACGTTTGAGCTGTCAAAGGTAGACACAGCCTCAATGCTGATGAAGTAGTGCGTGCCGTTGACGGTCTGTACCGGAGTAGCAAAGGTGAACTCAACCCACTGCCAGCTGCCGGTAGTTGGGGCTGCTACCTCGCCAGATGTGCCCAACAGCGAGCCGACAGAGCCATCTGGCCATGTGCCTGTGTACTCATAGACCTTGGCGACGATGTTGCCTGAGGGTGTGCCGGTGTAGCCCATCCACCACTTGATACGCTTGATGCCGCCACCTGCGCCAGTGATTCCCTCAGCGACCGCAGCCTGAAGATAGCCGCTGTACCACCCAATTGCGCAGTAGTCATCGCGGTTGCTGCTCTCATAGGTCTGTGTCAGGGTCTCAGCGCCCGACAGTGACAAGGCCTTCTTGGTCTTGCGAACGGCTGTGGGCACGATAGCCGCAGCCACGCTGTAGGCCCGCTTGAGGGTCAGCTTGCGCGATATTGTGGGGACAACCGCTGCTGCCTTGGAGCAGGTCTGCTGGTACTGTTGCGCTCCAGTGGTGTAGTAGACCTTCAGCTGTACGCTGTCGATGTAGACATCGGCATTGTCGTCATATGCCTCAATTGCTATCTGCACGCCAAATCCAGAGCCATTCACTATCGCTTGTGTGAGCGATGCGCCCCACTTGTCTGTTGCGCCACCCTGGCTCGTCATCCAAGCATTGGTGGTGACGGGCAGCTCGATGTTAGGATTCTTTGCGGTGCCAAGCACCGTGCCTGAGTCATGCAGCGCAACATAGGCGAGTCCACCACCCTCGCCAGAGTCCTCATAGCCCTTGACCCTAACTTCAACCCCGTCGATGGTTGCGCCAACAGGGACATTGCAGGCAAATCCAGCGAGCCGCAGCAGATAGGTGAAGTCACCCGTGTCAAAGCTGGCTGCTGTCACATAGGTGAAAGCAGCATCCTCTGCCGCGCCGTTGGCAGGAGTAGTCCAGCCGTTGTCGTCATACGGCGTGGATGAGATGCTGGTGGGTGTGCTTTGCGCGACCTTCCAGCCAGTGTCAGCCATCAGACACCCCTCGCATGGAACACGGCCCCACCAGTGACAGAGCAGGTCTGGTGATAGACCGTCCCACTAGGATTCTTGACCTGACTTGAGGTCGCGCTCGCGCTCGCGCTCGCGCCTACAGTATGCCTAGTCAAGCGGGCAGCGCTCGCCACGACAGCAGCTGCGACCGATACCGGATGTGAGGTCTTGCGCGCGACCGTTGGGACAACAGCAGCTGCTTTGCTACATGACTGCTGGTACTCTGTTCCGCCACCCTCTTCATAACTCAGGTCATACAGCGTGCGGTTTGTCTCCCACCAGCCAGCCCAACCATCGTACACCGTGATGTAAGCGGTGGAACCATCGTTAGCGTTTACCTGCGTCCAGCCGCTTGGGATGCTCGTGCTGTGATAGTCGCTGTCATAGTCAGGGATGTCGCACTCAAACCACAGGAGCATGCGGCTGTTCTGCCCACCACTGACAGCGAAGTTCGACCACGACCAGATGTATTCATTCTGGTTGCTGCTGCTTGGCTCGTGCCAGCCGTATGACCACGACGCTCGCTGCGTGTAGTTGACTTCCCACGTCATGCCGTACTGAGTCTCATACTCAGCCGTGTCTACCGCAATGCGGCGTCCAGTATGTGCGAGGTCATAGCCCGTGGGCATGGTCTATCCTGTCGCTGGGTAGTACGGCTGGTCCAAGAAGCGGTAGGCAAGCGTTGGGTACTGCGTCACAAGCGCATCCCACTTGTTCTGCGTGTCAAGCAGCACATTGTAATCGCCCGCTTCCAGCGGTGGGTCAGAGCCGTCTGGGTGCTCAATGCGCAACAGGGCCGCGACAGGGAAGGTCGCTTCATTCACCCCATCATACTCACGGTCATAGGCGATAGCCCAGTTGCGGTACTTGCGGCGCAGCATCTGTGGGACTTGCTTGACAAGCACGCCCTCATCGTCAAACACATCCCAGACTTCCCAAGTCCAGGAGTGCGTTGGCTTGGTGCCTACGCTGTATGGCACGCCCGATGTGCTGTCAGGTGGTGGTACCATCTTCCAGCACTTGACCGCATACCATGAAACCGCCATAGCAGCCCCCTCTCAGGAGCAGGGCTGCTATGCCTGCTCGTGGTTGATGGTGAACTCGATGCTGTCACCGTTGACAACGCCGATAGGCGTGACCGCGCCGAACACATGGTGCTGAATCATCGTGCCGACTGCGGCAGCCGTAAACAGCCCGCACTCGGTGATGGACAGCGAAGTCGTGTAGCTGATAGTGCCCACATTGCGGAGCACATCAGCCGTGGGCTGGGTCTTGGAGCAGCTTGCGCGGGTCGCCACCTCAGTGCCAAGCGTGGTGTCGCCCTTTGCCGGAGTCGTGGTGCCAGTACCGCTGGCCACATAGGGCGTGGTCAGGGCCGTGTCAATCGCATCGATGACAAAGCCCTCACCAGCGGTTGTGTAGACATCACCGTTGGCCATTCTGTCTCAGTCCCTTCATCCATTTGCGGCAGCGCCACAATAGGTCGCGCCACCAGTTGACAGTCTGGCCGTTGATGCTGTCGCTGATGACCCCCAAATCTTCCCACACTCCGGTCGCGCCGTTGAACTTGCGCGCGCTGACTGTGGTCCTGACCTTTGACTTGGAGCCGTACACGGTCACCCCCTCTCAGAACGGTGAGATGTGAACATCAGCGTCATACTCGATGATGGTCTCAAACTGCGTGCGCTGTATCACATCTGCGAGTAGTATAGCCGCATATGAGACCGTATCAACCTGGTCATCATGCATGCCCATAGGGAATGACAGCAATTCATCCTCAAGGTCGCCAAGCCAGCCGGCACCGCGCTTGTGGAACACTTTGCCGGCTTCATAGCGGGCTGCTGCTGGCAGCGACCTCATTGTCTTGTCAACCTCTGCCTTCAGCTCATACACAGGCAGCCCCTCATTGCGACACTCTTGGAACAGCGTCAGGCCCATGGCCTTGGTCTCAATCCCCTGGAGCTGTGGAGACCAGCGCGTGTAGCCGTCGCGCAGGAGCCGCTTCTGTTCAGCGCCCTCAATGCGTATCCTGAGAACATCCAACAGCAGCAAATCGGCCCTTGGCGTCACAGCCCATGTACTCAGCACAAAGAAGTCTGCGCTGGCCTTGGCGCTCGCGCTTGGGTCACAGGTCTGGAAGCGCCAGCAGTCCTCAATGGCATACCTGTCCACCAGCCCGTCATGGCGGTGGAGTGTGTACACACCCTCATCTGTGTCAAAGTAGCTGATGAAGCTGCGCTTGAAGATGGCACCCTCATCCGGTCTTGGCCTCTGTTGGTACAGCGCGCTGAACAGGTAGCTGCCCATTGCCTCTTTGGTGGACAGCAGGTAGTCTCGCCCATACCAGTCTGGCCAGATTGCCTCACCCTCACTGCGCCCAAGCGGGTCATCGTCAGACTCAGCCAGGGCTGGGATGTTGATGACCATCCATTCCTCGCCACCATCCTTCTGGGACTTGAGGAGTCGGCCCGCCAGGTCATCCTCATGCCAGCGGGTCATGATGAGGATTATCGCACCGCCAGGCATCAGTCGGGTGCGCAGAACGGTCTTGTACCACTCCTCAACCTTGTCACGGATGGTCTTGCTGTTTGCCTCTTCAGCGTTCTTGAATGGGTCATCGATGATGTTGATGTGTCCGCCACGGCCCGTTATTGCGCCACCAACACCTTGGGCCACAACGCCACCAGTGTTATGGTTGGCGATACCCCAGCGCCCTACAGCCGCTGAATCCTTGGCCACCAAGACCTCTGCGCCAAACAGGACAGGCCCAAACTCTGCCACCCTGTTGCGAGCACGCCTGCTGAAGTCCTGCGACAACTCAGCGCTGTAGGAAGTCTCGATGACCTGGATGTCAGGGTCACGCATGAGGCACCAGGCTGGGTACTCCTCAGAACACATGCGCGATTTGCTGTGTCTAGGTGGTAGGAATATCATCAGCCTGTTGAGTGGTGGGTGGTCTAGCGGTCTGCGATGGCGCACAGCCTGCATGTCGTCATAGACCTGCTCCAGCGCGTTGGCTATGAGCAGATGGTGCGGCCCGATAGCAAAGCTGCTGTCAGCATATGTGATGAAATCAAGAAGGTGTCTGCGTGCCAACTCCTGGCGCCGCAGCTCCACATCTTCCAGAATCGATGAGAGCAGTTGCTCTTGTGAGGGCTGCTTGGAGTCCGGTTCGCAGCTCTGAAGTGGTGGCTTGGGCATAGGGCGCAATCACCTCGCCCTCAATCTTGAGGGTCTGGGTCAGCTCGCCCCAATCATCTGGCATGCGCCGTCTGAGCCACGCCAGCTGGGCAGACACATTCCCCTCAAGAGCATTCTTGAACAGCGCATCCTCGACAGCGCCGGCAGCCTTGTGTCGCGCTCGCTGACGCGCCAGGTACCAGTCAGCGTATGGGTCAGCGACCTTCCCAGCCTGTATGGCTTCACGCCCGCGCTTGTTCCACTGGGATATGGTGGAAGGATTCACGCCCGCCAGAATGGCAGCGGTCGCTTGGCTGTGTCCTGCTTCCAACAGCCTGAGCACAAGGCCCGATGAGGCCTCAAATGCCGGAGCAGCGTGATGGTCAGGGCGCACTTTGCCAAGGTGGACATTGCAATGCTCATAGCCTGGTCTGGCAAGGTTTCTACACTGTAGACCGGACTGAGTTGTGGCCGTACATACCTTGGTCATACACCAATCCCATCTGATAGACCTGCCCAACGCTACTATAACCTGGGTTTACCTGGGAAGTCTACTATTCAACATTGTACCAGCTAGTTGGCCATGTTCTATGCCAATCTCTGCCATTCTTTGATGTGTGTATGGACTATCCTATGGGCATATATGGGCAGAGCTGGTACAATAGTGTACTAGGTGCTTCAAAGCATCACGCTCGTGGTCACTTCCCAACTTCCCGCGCTCGCGCTTGAGCCAATCGTCAACCCATGGCTTGCTCTTGGTCACCATGGCTGGCTGGAACACGACCGGAACACCAGCTTGACGGGCCGCCAGTTCAATCGCGCCTATCAGCCGCGATTCTGGCATGTCACTGTTGATGCGGGTCTTGGCGGCCCAGTGGTACAGCCGCCAGGACTCGACAACGCAGACATCCACCATGGGTAGCACAGCAATTGCTTGGTCAACTGCGCCCCACATGCCGGTCGCTGTGGCCATGCACACGCCATGCACATTCATGTGGTCGCGCGCGCGAAGTCGTGGTGACGGCAGCCAGGCAAACCCACTTGTCTCACCAGGGTCAATTGCCAATACCCCCATGTCGCTGGCCAAAACACGCTCCATCAACCTCTGGCCAGGGTCACCCATCAAGGCCATCGCCCACATTTGGCTCCTTGCCACCAGGGTCTTCATCAGGCCCAATCCCAGGCACGCCAAGCCGTCGCAGCTCAGCCCGCTTGTTTAGCCAAGCACGGTGGTCAGATGGCGATTTGGGGAAGGATACCCATTTGGTGCCGTCCGGTGGGTATGCCTTCACGTGAGTCTTGCCAACCTCAATCCGCCATCCCGCATCCTCGCACCGTCTGGCTAATGTGAGCATCATGTCATCCTTGATTGCGCCCTTCAGCGCGTCAGACCTTCCCATCATCATCACCCCATCTGAATTCAACATCGTCGTGGAATTGGCCCTCAGGCAGCCGTCTCACTCCATGACCACCGTTGTGCGTCAGCTCCTCAACCCTCTTGCTCACTTCAGTCTTGCTGTTGCCATTGCGATAGCCGTTGAACGCTGCGTCAATCAGCTTACACTCGCATCTGTCTTCCCACCAGACCACGAGCGCAAGAGTGAACGCAATGCCGCCGATGAATGCGCTCAGCCCCACAGCAAACATGTCAACCGCCAATCTCATAGTCGCTGTCACTTCAGCCGCTCTTTCATCGGGCAGTCACGGTCATAGATGCTCTCAAACTCGCACTTGCCTGTGTGAAGGCAGACCGGCACCAGTTCACCAGCCCAGAGCGGGCCCAGCTTGGCATCGACCTCGTGCTTGATGGCGCGCATGACTACTCGCCACTCATCCTGCGCCTGGAGACACAGACGGTCGCCAGCGACCTTCAGCAGTGTGCGGTAGTCCATCCGCACGCCAATGCGTGTCAGTACATTGGTAGGAAGCAGCCCGCGCGCGTCTTGGATGTCCACGCCGGCATCGATGAGTTGCTGATAGGCACCCTCAATGGCTTCCAAGCAGCCGTCCCAGGCAACCAACTGCTCTGTCGTGGTGATGCTTGGACCTCTCAGCACCTTCATGTTCTCAACCTTTGTGAACCTCATTGACTCCTGCGAGAATGAGCAAGTGCGGTGGCGCACCAGCTGGTGGGTGAAGGCCCGCGACACGCCCTCAATCTGGAACACCAGCTGTACCCACTCAAACACGCCGTTCAGAGCCGTCTTGAATACCTCGCCAACAATCTCAGTTGCTTCGCTCGCACCGACATCATCGACTGAGTGGCGCATATCACCACGCATGTTCAACACGCCAAGCGCAACAACCTTCTCAGGCTGCTGCGTCCAGCTCACCAAAGTGACCTTCATGGCCGTTCACCCTCTCACTCATCGACGGTCTCTGGCTTGACTTCATGTCCGCACTTCCCGCAGCGGTACTGGATGGGCATCGGGCTGACAATCTCGCGCGTCAGAATGCTGCCATCCTTGATGGTCAGCAGAGCCGTTGTGCTAATGGTCAGCAGCTGAAGATGAGCCTGCTTGCCGTTGAACAGCACGCCGCACTTTGGGCACTTGCCAGGGTACACATTCCTCATTCCTCTTCACCCCCAATCAGCTCGATGGTCTGGACAAACAGCATCGTGTCAATCCTAGCTGACTTGTTCACTCGCGCCACGAACATGTTGCCGGCCCGCAGCAGGGTCTGGAATCTATCATACTGGTCAGGGTCAAACTTCAGCCGATTGGTCTGCGTGCCGTCGCTGATGTCGATGATTGCGTACCTGCGACCAATCTCCCACCGCTGTGACTTCTGGTCGCCAAAGTCGCCAATCTGGTGTAGGATGACATTCACCATGACGCCACGGATGTGCCCGATGCCACCCCTTCCTCGCAGGTCAGCGAGCGGTGCGAAGTCAAAGTCAGGGAATTGCTCGTCAGTCAGGCTGTACAAGGTCTGCTGGAGCCGTTTGCCGAGTGGGAGTGGGTACTTGTCAGCCCACTCCTGGCCGGCATCGTCAATGTGGACGCGCGAGCCGCCAAACATGTGCAAATCCTCAATCAGCCCGCGCACCTTCACATTCACGAGCCGCTTGTTGACGCGCTCCTCAAGGTCTGCCATGTCAGCATACGGCTGGTTGGCTGTCAGCTCTGCGACGGTCTTGTCGCCAATGCCTTTCACACGACTCAGCCCAAGCCTGATACCCTCGCCCTCTGGTATAGCCAGAGACTGCGACAGGTTGATATCGGGCAGCCAGACCGGAATGCCCTGCTTGACGGTTGCCTCCAAGGTCTTGCGATACTCCAGGTCATCACCCTCATGGTTGAGCGTGGCGATGTAGAATGCTCTTGGGTGATAGACCTTGAGCCACATACACCAGTACGCAAGCTGCGTGTAGACATAGGCGTGCGCCTTGTTGAAAGCATATGAGCCAAAGTGGAGCATCTTGTCAAACAGCGCGTCTGCCATAGCAGCATCGATGCCATTCTTGCCGCAGCCCTCGATGAACACGGCCCGCTGCTTGCCAAAGTCCTCAGTACCATACTTCTTGGCGACCTTCTGGCGCATCCGGTCGATGTTGGTCGCGCTGTAGCCTGCCATGCGACCAAAGATTTGCATGATTTGCTCCTGGTACACAATCAGGCCCAGGGTATCCTTGGTGATGTCGTCATAGGTTGGCTCAAGTGGCGTAACCTTCTGGGCACCCTTCCTGCGAGCGACAAAGTCATTGCAGATGCCAGACCTCATCCCGCCAGGGCGATACAGAGCGCACAGAGCCACCAAATCCTCAAAGCCCTCAATGGGCATATCCTGAAGCAGCTTGGTCAGACCGTCACTGGTGAACTGGAAC
>Ga0316627_100000284_pt1 | contig 12941 bp, 8 predicted proteins | sample OWC_Aug_M2_C1_D1_FD_207653 | JGI IMG/M metagenome (GOLD analysis project Ga0316627, IMG submission 207653) | Wetland soil microbial communities from Old Woman Creek delta, Ohio, United States - OWC_Aug_M2_C1_D1_C | ecosystem: Environmental > Terrestrial > Soil > Wetlands | place: USA: Ohio...
GACGATGGGCACCGGGGCGACCGCGACGGGCATCCCGGTGACCGAGACGGCCACCGCGGCGACCGGGACGGGCGCGGTCACGGGGGGTATGCCGGCGACCGCGATGGGCATCGGGGCGATCGGGATGGGTCGAGCGGTGACCGGGACGGCCATGCCGGCGGCGGTCGGGGTGGCGATCGGGACGGCCGCCACGGCTCGTAGGGAGCCGTCACAGGGGCGCGGCCGGGCGGACGGCCGATGCGGCGCGAGGCTGAGCATGGCATGATGAACTGCGGAAGACGTTGGCGAGAAGGGAGAGTCATCGGTCTGGTCATCACCATCGGAGTGGTCCTCGTTGGCTGCGCGGAGACCCGATCGCAGATTCAGACCGAGTTCCGCGAGGGGCGCATCGCCCAACAGAACTACGACGCCGGGAAGGGGAAATACCGCGCGAGGGATTATGCGGGTGCCGTTCCGCTCTTCCAGCGCACGTTGTCCCTCGATCCGAAATACGACGATGCCGAGATCTACCTCGGCTGGAGCTTCTACCACCTGGGCCAATACCCCGACGCCACCCGCCATTTCCGCCAGGTCGTGGCCCGGCAGCCCCGCTGGGAGGGTGCCTGGAACGGGCTGGGCTGGAGCCAGTACCGCGCCGGACAGTATCAGGTGGCCCTCCAGGCGTTCCAAGAAGCGGTGTCGCTCGATCCGGCGTATCGCGACGTTGGCGTCGGCCTGGCCTATGCGCTCTTCGAACTCGGCCGATATCGGGAGGCGCTGCCGCACCTCCACCGTCTGACCCGGGAAGGCGCCTATCTCTATTTCCCGGAGCCGAACTCGGATGTCGAGGAGGTACGCTCCCGCTACGCGTGGTGCCTCTACTACACGGGGGGGTATCAGCAGGCCCGCGACGAATTTGCCAAGGGGATTCAGGCCCATCCCAAGTGGGCGGGCCTCCACAGTGGCCTGGGCTGGACGTATCTGAAGCTGGGGGATCGGGCCAAGGCGCGCGAGAGTTTCCAGCAGGCGCTCCGGCTCGACCCGGAGTACGCCGACGCCCGCAAGGGTCTGGCGGAGGCCAACCGGTAGGCAGCATGATCGTTCGGTACGGCAGTCTCGCCGGGCTCCTTGTGGGCCCGGCTTCTGGTTTTTGGGACGCCCAGCGACAGCTCAGTTGACGAAGCCAGGCGCTTGGGTGGCGGGGGCTGCGCCGCCCCATCGAAACCACCCGAAAACCTGGGATGGGGATTGTGCTCAATCAGCGGTCCGCTCCCCCGGCACGCCAAAGGTCTGCATACCGTCGCGTCAGCGGGGGCGTGGTGTGGTGCACGCGAGGCCGAGAGGAAGCGGGTCCCGCAAGAAGCCAAGACGATGTAGAGTGCTCTGGACTGCGGACGAAGTCTGCGGGAGGGATGCAGACGTCGGCGCGCTCGGGTCTTCGACCCTACGCCTTCTTCGCGCGCGGACGCGCGGGCTTCTTCTTGGCCCCACCGGCCGGCGCTGCGGCTTTTCTTGTGCGCGCGGCCGCGCGAGTGCCCGTGGTCGCTCGCTTGCGAGCTGCGGCGCGGGGCGCGGGCGCAGGCTCGGCGGCGGGAGCATCCCCGCTCGTCGGCGCCACCTCGGCGACCGGGGCTGCCGGTATCGCGTCCGCCGCGACGGGGCGCGGCTCCGGTGTCGTCGGCGTCTGATCCGGGGTGAGAGGAACGTCCTGCGCGGCACCGACCTCGGCCTCGGGTGGCGCCGCGGAGTCCTGCGGCCGCTCGCCGGGGGCGGAAGCCTCGGGGGCGGCGGCCGCCTCGTCGGTCTGCGTGAGTTGCTGGTATTGGGTGCCGGGATGGACGCGCACGCCCCCCTGCCGATCGCGCTCGAGCCGAAACAAGCCCTCCCGCTGTCCGAAGCGCAGGGCGTCCAGGATACCGGCGAATCCGTAGCGGCGCTCGTCAAAGCTCTCGTCGAAGGCTTTCATGAAGTGCTTGAGTTGCCGCACGTACATCGGGAAGCGCGGCTTCGCCTCGGTACGCGACAGCGCCTGAATCATGACGCGCAAGCCCTCAGCCGGCCCGGGTCGCGCCGTGTCCTCCGCCCCTGCCGCTGCGGCGCGGGCCGGCGCCGGCATGGCTGCTCCCGCGGCGTCCTCCCCACGCTCGCTTGCCCCGTCGTCAGCGAGGTGCGCGTGGCGCGCCTCGCGGCCGTGTGCGTGGATGGGCCGCGTGGCCGCCTCGCGCGGCTCGTCGTGCGCGCGCGGTTCGGCCGCCTCGCTCGGCTCGCGCAGTTCGACGTAGAAGCTGCGGTCGGCCCCCTTCACGGTCACCTGGCCAGCCTTGGCGAGCTTCTCGACGAAGTCGCGGAAGGAGCTGGCGCCGTACGCGCGCTCCGAGAAGCTCGAGTCGAGCTGCAGCAGCGTGCTCTTGAGCAGTCCGAGCTGCGGCGTCATTTCGCGGTCCGCCAGCAATTCGATCGCGCGGCGCATGAGGGGCATCGCCGCGGCGATGTTGGTCACGGCACGCGTGCGCCCGCCCCCCTGCCGTCCGCGGCCCGGGGCGCCGCAGATGTCCTCGTAGGCCACGAACTCCGTGCAGTTCTTCTGCATCACCTGACTCGTGAAGGAACGCCCACCGACCACGAACACCTTGCGGTCGTATTGCTTGAGCTTCTCGACCAGCGTGATGAAGTCGCTATCCCCGCCGACGATGACGAACGCATTGATGTGACTGTGCGTGAAGGCCATCTCGAGGGCATCGAGCGCGAGGGTGATGTCGGCGCCGTTCTTGTCGCCGCCGGGCGTCATGTTGCGCTGCACCATGTGGACGGCGTGCTGTGACATCGAGCGGCCGTAGTCGGTCGCGCGAGTCCAGTCCCCATAGGCAACCTTGGTGACCACTTCGCCCCGTTCCTTCACGGCTTCGAGCACGGCGCCCATGTCGAAGTGGGCGCCCAAGCTGTTCCTGACACCGATCTCGATGTTGTCGAAATCGATGAACACCGCGATCTTCAGTCGTTCGTCACTCACGTTATGTCCTCGTCGCGCGAATCAATCGGAACCAGCGATTCGCCGCAGAGTCGAGACCGGCAGCCTCGACGGGAAGCGTCCAACGCTTGCAGGAGGTCCCTGCGCGACCGGAAGCGGAAATCGCCCCGATCCGCGCGTGTGCGCACCGCTTGGCGGGGCGCGGCAGCCGGAAAGCCGGACACACTTTACCGGTGTGGGTCACGTTGCGTCAAGGAAAGAGCGCGCGGCCTAGGGAATTTGGGCGTCTCGCTCGCCGGAGTCTCCGAAAGCGACGCGCCACCTATAATGATGACGGAGGGCGGCGTCGCGCGAGATAGCGGACGCCAATACACCGCCAAAGAGAACACGCCGCACATTGTGGGTACTGGTCCGCGACGTCAACGCCGCCAGCCGATACAATCTCGGAACGGGCTACGCCACTGCGACGACAGTGTTTCGCCACCGTCCGCCGACAGAGGAACTGAGCCGCTGTTTCGTTCTGGGTCCGCTCCCCGGTACCGACCCCTCATATAATGCGCGACTGGATTCGGCAAGTTCTGGAGGCACGATTCCAAACCGTGTGTCCCGCAAATGTTGCGTCCGTATTCTCCTCGCTCTACCAATTCTTTGAATTCACGCCAGTTCTCTGCAACCGTCGGCATCGCCCGGTGCTACCGCCCGACCCGGGGGTGGTGGTCGCGTTCCCGGAAGTTGAGGGGACTTGCATCACCACGATGAACGGCGGGCTACATAGCGTGCAGCGATGAGATGCTCTCGCCGAATCGCATTGTAGGGGTTTTCGGAATGGACAGGGTCAAAGACCCTTGACTATTGCTGTAGGAAGTCTCGGCCCTACCAACGCGAGTCGCTTCGCTCTCCCGTTGCTCCGATTCGATTCTGGTGTGCCACCCCCCTCCGGTTTTCCGCGCTTTACGAGATTCTCCTTGACACTCGATTGCACGAGACGGCATGCTCTGGTCAACGCACCGCCTCCAACCGGGAAGCCCAGCGTGGCGTCACCCCTGAGGCCGCCGGACCCGATAAGCAAATCCCGATCGGCACCGGGGCGACTGACGGCCTGAGGGGGAGGCCGAATCGGCCAGCCGCAGGTGTGCTCGACCGGACGCTATGAGACAAGCTGGGCGTCGAGGCACCCCGTCTCACGGCAGGATGGTGTTTCCGATTGGGTCGAACGCATGAGCGCCGGGAGCCAGGGAATCCTCGCTTCGTTCTTCCGCTTCGTTGTCGCCAAGCGATGGTGGGTAGTCGCCTCTTACGTGCTGCTAATCCCCCCAAGCATCTGGTTCGGGCTCAAGGTCGAGCAGGACAACTCGCTCGACCGCATGATCGTACAAAACGATCCCGACTACGCGAACCACAAAGCGTTCGAAAAGAACTTCGGCTCGGGTAACTACGTCCTGCTGCTCGCGGAGGCGGCCGAACCGTTCACGCCTGAAGTGCTCCAGCGCCTCGACCGGGTGGAGCGGACGCTTCAGTCATCTCCCGAGATCGAGGTGAGCTCGGCGCTTTCTATCTTCCGGGGTGCGAAGGGAGGCTTCGACGCGAGTCCGGCGCAGGCGGAGGCGTTTCGGAGGTTCGCATCCGGCACGACACTCTTCCGAGAGCAAGGGCTCGTGGGCGAGGGATTTCTCTCGATCCCGATCGTCCTGAGCGCCAGAACCCCGAAGGAGCTGAAAGTTCGGCTCGAGTCCGTTGACAGGGCGATTGCGGAGCTCGAGGCGAATCTGGCGCCTCTCACGGCGCTCCGCAAGGTCGGCCTGCCCTACGTCAACCGCTACCTCGACGAGGAGACACACCGCTCCTCGCGGCTCTACTTTCCACTCTTTGGACTCCTGGTGCTGGGCGTCAACCTGGCGCTCTACCGCTCGTTCCGGACGCTCGCCGCCTTCGTCCTGACGCTCGCGGTCTGCCTCACGCTGACCGTCGGGTACATTGGTTTGACCGGCGGGCTCATCACCATTGTCTCGCCGCTTGTGCTCCTGACGATCCTCGTCACCTGCACCGCGACGCTCGTCTATATCCACTCGCGCTTCGTCGAGCATCCGGTCGGTCGCTCCATTGACGAGCGCCAGATCGCCGCCCTCCTAAACAAGTTCACTGCCTGCACGGCCTCGCTCTTCGCCACCGCCGCCGGCTTCTTGGGCCTGGTGGTCTCGAAGATCCCCCCGATCCGAAACATGGGGATCTGGGTCGCCGTGGGGCTGTTCTTCACGTGGGTCGTGGTCTTCACCCTCTTCCCCGCGCTGCAGCGGATCCTGAGAACGCCGACGCTGCAGGAGAAGGGGATCGCGGGGGGTTGGTTTCAGGGTTTCGCAGAGCGGTTGCCCGCGTTCTCGTACCGGTGGCGCTGGCTCCTGGTCTCTTCGTCGCTGCTGCTGTGCGTCGCCGGCGCGGTCGCGATCTTCGGTCTGCCCGGCCTCCTCGCGCCCATGAGGATCGCGACCAATACTCTCGACTATCTCAGCCACGACTCGACGCTGTACAAGGACACCAAGCGCCTCGAGCAGGTGATCTCGGGGCTGTCGGTCACCGAGGTGTGGCTCGCGGGGCCGGTCGGAAGCCTCACGGAGCCGGAAGTCCTGCGCGGCATTAACCGGTTCGAGGAGGCCCTCAGGCGCGAGAAAACGGTTGGGGCGGTTGCAGGGCCGACGACGATCCTGCGGATGATGCGCTACCTGGAAGGCTCCGGCGACCGCTTTCCCGAGGACCCCGCCGTGCTGGCGAAGATGGGAGCCGACCTAGAACAGCTCCTTCCCTCCCAGCCGATGCTCCAGCGCTTCATCGAGCCGACCACGCTCTCGCAGACCCACCTGGCAGTCATAAGCAGGACGGTCGACTACGAGGGATTCCAGCAATTGGACAGCCTGATCCGCCAGTGCTGGAAGGAGGCGGCCCTGGCCGCGCCGGCACTCGCCGCATTCGAGGTCAGGATTGTCGGAACGGCCCCGCTTGAGGCCAAGATCTCACATCATCTCGTGCCGACGCTCGTCCAGAGCTTCGGCCTGACGGTTCTCATCATCTTCGGGGTTTTCCTCCTGGTCTTTCGCAACGGGCCGGCGCGGATGCTGGCGATGATTCCGTCGCTGGTTGCCATTCTCGCGATGTTCGCCGTGATGCGCGTGACCGGCATGACCCTGAACGTTGTGACGATCCTCGTCGCCTCGATCGTCCTCGGCGCCTCCGAGAATGACCAGATCCATTTCTTCTATCACTTTCTCGAGAAGCGCCGGACCGGGAGCACCGAGGAGAGCCTGGCGCACGCCCTGCGGATCGCGGGACGGGCCATCTTCTTCGCGACCCTGATCAACGCCGGGGGGTTCCTCGCCCTCGTGTTCGCCGACCTGCCGCCGATGCGGCAATTCGCGGTCCTCTCGGCCCTCGCGTTTCTCCTGTCGATGGTCGCGGACTTCACCGCCCTTCCCGCCGCGCTGTGGATGGTCTTTCACGAGAGGCCCGATGGGCACAAGCGCGGGGAGACCGTAGGGAACGCGACGCCCCACGACCAGGAGACACCTCGCTGACGCAGCGCGGGCGCGCGCCGGGATCGGTGTCTTCGCGGGAAGGGTGCTGCCGGGGGTGTGGGCAGGTCCGAGCGATCCGGGCAGTGGCACATCTGGGGTAAGGTTAGAGACATGATGGAACCTCGTCGAATGATCGGGTGGCTCGTTCTGTCTCTATTCCCGCTGCGGGTGGCAAGGGCCAGGGGCCTCGCCGTAACGGCAGCCCTGACAGTGATCCTTTCCGCCATCATCACTACCCTCGTCGCGTCTCCGGCGTCGGATCCGGTCGGAGGCGCTGCCGTCGGGGCTTCCGCACAAAGAGTGATCGTCCTGTGTGCTCCCGGCTATCCCGGTAACACCCTCCAAGCGCAGCCCACGATGGACGCGTTCGCGAAGAGCGCCGCGCATGCCGCGGGCTGGCCAGAGGGGAAATTCGGCGGGGTGTACTACGAGACGGAGAAAGGGGGAGTCAATCGCTTGGCCGCGGACGACGCGGCAATGGCCCTTGTACCTCTCCCGTTCTTCCTCAAGCACGGCGCGAGGCTCGGGCTAAAGCCCCGGCTCGAGATCGTGCAGGACTCGGGCGGCACAGAGGTCTGGAGCTTGGTGGCGAAGAAGGGGGCGATCGCTTCGCCTGCCTCCCTGGACGGCTGGGAACTGACCGGGAAACCCGGCTATGCGCCTCTGTTTGTGCGCGGGCCGGTACTCCGCGCCTGGGGCGCCGTTCCCGCGACCACGCGGATCACCTTTTCGGCGGGGATCCTGTCCGTCCTCCGCCGCGCCGCTGCGGGCGAGAAGATCGCCGCCATCCTCGACGGCGAGCAGACCGCGTCGCTCGCCGCGCTCCCCTTCGCCAACGATCTCGAAGTCGTCGCCCGCTCGAAACCCCTCCCTGTCTCGGTGCTCTGCATCGTGCGGGACCATCTTGCGCCGGCCGAGGCCGAGGGGCTAGTAAAGGCCCTCCTCCGCCTCCACGAGACGGAGGAGGGGAAAGGGGTCCTCAAGACGATGCGGATAGAGCGCTTCCTGCCCGTCGATGCAAAGAGGCTTGAGGCGGCACAGCGCGCCTTCAAGGAATCGGCCACCCCTGCGGAGTGAGACGGCATTCCCCCATGCGTTCGGTCGCGAAGCGGATAGGGCGTCTTCTCCTCGTGGTTCTCGCGGTCGCCGGCTGCGCGCCGGCTCTCCGTCAGCCCCCGCCGATCCACGAGATGACGAAGCAAGGGAGGGCTGGTTCCTCGGAGGAGGTGGCCGGCCTCCTCGCGCGCGCGGAGGAACTGTTCTCGCGCCGGGATCTCGGGGCGGTGCGCGAGGCGGCAGAGATCTTCCTCGCGGCGGCCGCCGCGGACTCGACAAGGACCGAGGGGCTGATCGGCGCCGCGCAGGCCGGTGTCTGGCTGACCGAGCACGATTCGGACCCGTCCTCCCGCGAGGGGGCGGCCACGCAGGCGGTCCACGCCGCGCAGTGGTGCGAGCGGATCGCGCCGAACTCGGCCGCCTGCGCGTACTGGCTCGGGGCCGCCCTCGGGGTCCAGGCGCGCGAGCGGCCCTTGACGGGGGTCTCCGCCCTGCCGATGATCAGAGAGGCGTTCGAGCGTGCGGCCAGGGACGCGCCGACGCTCTATGAGGCGGGGCCGGATCGGGCCCTCGCGCTCTACTATCTGCGGGCTCCCGGATGGCCGAGCGGGCCCGGCGACCCGGAGCTCGGGCTCGAGCACGCTCGGAAGGCGGTCGCCCTTAGCCCCGAATACCCGCCCAATCTTCTCGCCCTGGCCGAGGCCCTCGGGGTGACCGGCGATCCGGCTGGGGCGCAGCGCGCCATTAAGGCGGCGCTGGGAAGGGCCCACAGAGCCGCTGCATCCAGAGATCCGGACGCGGAAGCGTGGGTACGTGAGGGTGAACGGCTGCGCGGAGAGCTTTCGGTTGAATAATCGGGTCGAACTGAACCGAGGGGCCAGAAGCCTCTTAGGCCACGGAACCCCAGCCACATGGGAGCCATCAAGGCGCTCCTCCTGTCCTTCCCGAAAACCCATAGCATGCGAATAGGATGCGATTCGACGAGATATCACCGGACATCATGCGGCCAACGGATGTGGTCGGCAAGAGTCCTGTCTGTGGTTCATCTTGCGCTGAGAACCCGCCCGGCGTTACTGAGCACCAAGAGGTGGCGGTGATGTCCGGTTTGGACTCGGGGGATTCCTCTCGCGGCACGCGTGGCTCCCTTAGTTTTCGTGGTATGCGTGATAGAAATCCCAGTAAGCATCCAGTAAGCATGAGCCCTCAAACTGACCCGAAATGCCTTGGGACAGGATGAAAGAAGAATCTCGTGACGTATTGATGATCCGAATTGCTCTGAAGTGGTCAGAAACGGGGCGAATCCCTTGTTCTTGCCTTTTGAGAAACTGTGCTTCCGGCCGGAGCAGCCGGCACGAGTTGAAAGCCCATCGCCCGCGCTTGCGTTTCCCAAGCGATCGGAGTTAGAGTTAATCCCTGCTCGGAACTAACCTCGAAGTGGACCAATCCATGGGGGCAAGCCACGACCGAGTAGAGCGCTGGATTTGTGAGTTCGCCATCTTTATGGTCTGATCTTGCACTGACGCGCACGCTGCGGGTCGCAACCACGGGAGCATCCTTATGAACGTTCGTACCGAGTCACTCTCGGCAGGTGCGATCGCGGCGGCGAGCGAGAGGGGCGGGCCAGATCCGTTCGTGGCCGACGTCGCGCGCCTGCTGCTGACGTTCTTCTCCATCGTTGTTATCGATGTGGTTGTCGTCTCGTTGATGACGCAGCGACTCCGGTTGTGGTTCCCGCTCTGGCTGGACCCGCAGTGGGCGACCCGCCCCGACTCGTGGGTCACCTACTCGCAGTCCTATGTCGCCGGGATCTTCATGATGCCCGTCATCTGCCGCCTGATCGATCGCGACTTCGTCGCGCGGGGGGGCCCCGGGGCGCGCTCCGCCTTTTGGGCGCTGGGCCTCGGCGTCTTTGCCTGCGTGCTCTGGTGGAAAGGCTCGCTCATGCTTGAGTACCACAAGCACTACGAGGCGCTGGGCTGGGCCGCGCTCACGGCCGTAATGTGGACGATCATCCGGTGTGCTGAAACCCTCCCGGAACGCCTTCGCGGCCTGCAGCGTCGCCAGATGCTCGGAGGGCTCCTCTTCGGGGTCTCGCTCTTTTTCCTCGGCCTGAGCATCGTGGATCCGCTGGTTCAGCTTGGCCTCCAACACCTGCCGTGGTCCTCGGGCCTCGCCATCGAGGTGGGTTTCTTCCTGCCGGCCGGCATCGTCCTGCTGACATTGTCGCGTCGGCTGCGCACCCGAGTGGCGCGCCATTCCCCCCACCGCGAGCCCGGTCACTTGGATAAGGACAAGCCGTGAAGGCGATCACCTTCGACATCTCAATTCCGCGCATCGCTGCTGCCAAGCTGCTCGGCGTCGTGTCCCCCCGGGCCTTTGTGTCGAGCTGGGGGCCCGTTCGCTGTCAGCGCGTGCCAGACCCCCGGCTCCGCGGGAACGATTGGGTGCTCGTCGAGCCGCGTCTCGCGGGCATCTGCGGCAGCGACATCATGCAGGTCTTTTTCAATTCGGGCATCGATAACCCGTTGTCGGCAGTCGTGTCGGCGCCCCACATTATGGGCCACGAGGTCGTCGGCACGGTGATCGAAATCGGTGCCGCCGTGACACGGGTAAGGAAAGGCGATCGGGTCGCCGTCTCGCCCTGTCTCTCCTGCGCGCCGCGCGGCCTGCCGGCTTGTGCGTCCTGCCGAGGCGGTGACTACCCGCTCTGCCATCACTTCTTCGATGGCGGGTTCGCCAAGGGCATACATGTGGGCACCTGCAGTGATGTGGGCGGGGGCTTCGCCGAGGCGATGTCACTCCACGAGTCGATGCTGTTCCCGATCCCACAATCGGTGCCGTTCGATGCTGCTGTCCTTGCGGATCCCTTCGCGGTCTCTCTCCACGCCGTCCTGCGGGCGCAGCCGGAGCCGGGGCAGACGGTCGTGGTGTATGGGTGCGGTTCCGTCGGGGTGATGACCCTGCTCCTGCTTCGGGCGTTGTTTCCGCAGACGCGCGTGCTGGCCATCACCCGCCGGCCGGAAGCGAAACCGTTGGTCGAGCGGCTCGGCGCGAATGCCCTGTTCACCTCGCGGCGTCGCGAGCTCATCTGTGAGATCGGCGAATTTCTGAAGGCGCCGCTGCGCAGACCGTTGTTCGGGTTGCCCTGGCTGCAGTCCGGCGTCCACCGCATCTACGACACCGTGGGCTCCAGCGAAACGCTCGAGGTCGGCATGCGGATCGCGAACCCGCGCGCCTCCATTGTCGTGATCGGCGTGGCGCCGCCCAAACGATGCGAGTGGACGCTCCTCTACTTTAAGGAGCTCACGCTGCTCGGGTCCAATGCCTATGGCCTGGAAACGGTCGGAGGGAAACGGGCCAACGGCATCGAGATCTATCTGGATCTCCTCGCTCACAACCGGCTCAACGTGGACGGGTTGATTACGCATCGCTACCCGCTCGAGCACTATGCGGGCGCGTTCCTCGCGCATCACAACAGGCGGCAGTCCCAGGCGATCAAGGTGGTCTTCGAGCCCAGGCTGCAAGTGCCGGAGATCGCCGTGGGAGCGAGGGGGTGGGCCAAGAGGTATGCGAGTGAAGGGCAGGGAAAGGTTACACGCCACCAGCGGGACGGAACGCCTCACGGCGATTCCCGCAACTCCTGACGACCGAAAGACTTCCGGCGAGTTGGTGCTCCTAAGGCCAGCGCAGGTCGCTGCGGGGCGAGCGTGGGAAACGCCCGCGCCGCGAGGGCTGGGGCGGATAACCGAGGGCGCTGTGGGGCCGGACAGCGTTGCAGTGTTGCCGCCACCGCTCGATCAAGATTTGGGCCTCGCGCAGCGCGTAGAAGATCTCCCGGTCCCGCAGTTCATCTCGTTCTTTCCGTTGAAATACTCACTTTAGCCGTTCTCCCAGGGGCTCCTGGGCTCGATGAACAGAGACTGCCCCCGGTTTCGTACTTGGGGAATACACGTGTTCACGCCGCCCACTCCCCGTTGAACGGCACCACCAGAAGCTCGTGCTTCCAGGTAATTACACCCTGTGTTCCGGGCCCCCGGCACCCCAACCCATGCCGATCACCTTCCATTGCCTGCCGGTGGCGGATCGGATGGTTCGCTCCATTATGGGTCCGCTCCCCCGGACCGCCAATTGCGCAAAAGTCCGCCGGAACGAGGCAGCGCAAAAAACTCGTGTCGGCGCCCGAAGGGACCGTCGGTCTCGGCGATGTGCCCGGGCGTCTCGCCGGGTGTGCCCCGTGTTCCCGATGTCCGCGCATGACGCGAGCGCACCGCGCCCGCAAAGGGGCACGGCTCGTTCGCGACCACGGGGGCGCGAGGGCGCCGTGGTGTCGATTTCCGCTTCCATTTGGACCGCAAAGGGTGCTAGTGTCCCCGACCGACCGGGCCGCGTCAGCGGCTGCGTCGGCGTTCCGAAAGGGTGCGTTCGCCCGCGGGCGATGATGCGGGAGCCCGGCAGTTTCGCCCCTCCGACAGCACAGGCGGTGACCAATGGCCAAGGACACGATTCTGGTCGCAGACGACGATCGGGTGGTCGTGGAACTCCTTTCGCTTTGGCTGGACCCACATGGCTTCACGGTCGCGGGGGCCGCCGACGGCATGCAGGTCATCATGGCGGTCCGCCGCGCCCCGCCCGCCGCGATCCTGTTGGACCTGATGATGCCGGGGGGGACGGGGTTCGACGTGATGAAGCGGCTCCACTCCAACGCCGCGATGCAGCGCATCCCCGTGATCGTCATGAGCGCCAGCGTTGATCCGGAGCTGCCGCACACGGCCCGGGAGGCCGGCGCGGCCGCGTTTCTGTCCAAGCCCCTGGAGCAGGCGGAGCTCGTGGCGACGATTCGCGGCGTGCTGGGCCAGCAGCCGGGGCGGCCGCAGGAGAACCGATGGGAGTCGAGGGCAAGCGCGATGTCGTCCGATGTGGATTCCCGAGACGGCACGCCGCCGGCCCCCTCGTCGGTGGCCCGCATCTGGGCCCAGTCCCACGACATGATCTTCGAGCGGCTGGCGGCCGTGGAGAAGGCGACCAACGCGCTGCGGCGGGCCACGCTCACCCCGGAGGTGCGGCAAAAAGGGGTGCTCGAGGCGCACCGGCTGGCCGGGTCCCTGGGCATGTTCGGGCTGGCACAGGGGACGCAGGTCGCCCGGGAGATCGAGCGTCTCCTCGGCGATCAGGCCGTCCTCGCGCCGGAAACCCCTCACCGGTTGATGGAGCTGAGCGCCGCCCTGCGGAAGGAGCTGGAGAAGGGCCCCGCCTGAGCCTGCCCGCCAGCCTTGCCCGCCGATCCTCCGTCTTGGGCCGTGGAACGGGCGCCGAATGCGGGCCGTGATCGTCTTTCCTCCGTGCCAGGCGTTCGTGGGCTCCAATGCCTTGCCGTT
>Ga0316627_100000285_pt1 | contig 12899 bp, 13 predicted proteins | sample OWC_Aug_M2_C1_D1_FD_207653 | JGI IMG/M metagenome (GOLD analysis project Ga0316627, IMG submission 207653) | Wetland soil microbial communities from Old Woman Creek delta, Ohio, United States - OWC_Aug_M2_C1_D1_C | ecosystem: Environmental > Terrestrial > Soil > Wetlands | place: USA: Ohio...
TGGCCTATCTTCGCACCTCCAACACAACAGGAAATTATCCCCAGGGCGTCAGTACAGGGCCGGATGGGGAGGACAATGTAGCATTCTCTTATTCTGTTGGGACAGACTCCACAAGTATTCGGATGACAGGTTCTACAGATTTAAGACTTGCGTCGGGTGGTTCATTTTCCCTGTACCTATATCAAACAGGATTAAGTCCAAGCCTTGGTTCAAGTGGTTTCATTACAATCACAATGTTGTAATTATTAAGTCTCTACCATATTTTCATAGCAGTGATCCCACACTTATTTGCGTTCCAGTATGGTGTGGGGTCCGTCCAATTTATCACTTTTCCATTTAAATAATAATCTGTATTAGCGGTAACGACAACAAAGGTGCTTAATTCCCCGCGATAACCAACGTCGTAATAAGCAGCATACGCTGCTTCACTGGTTGGGTATCCGTTTTTAGGGTCATTTGTGAGCGTGGTACCAGAAGACTGTATGCCAAAATGCACCTGCTTACAATCGTTCAATACCTCCACATACGCTTTGAGCATGTATGTTCCGGGTAAAAGCGTAATACTAGTAAGTGATTGGATGAGCACGCTTGTAGCTAAGTTAGACGCTAGCCACGATGACCTAACCTCTCCTAAATAACCACTGTAGTTACCTCCCAATGACCTGGGAATGATAACGTCGGTGACTCTTATAATTCCGTTTACATCCAATGCGTATTGGGGGTTGGCGTTATTTATTCCCACTCTGTTATTGGTCTTGTCCAGTGTGATGGGAGCTACAGGAAGGTCCATGTAACTGATCTCGCCGCTCGTCGTGTTGTAACCCAGGACATATGTCTGGGTAGCGGGGCGGACGGGTTTGGCAAATAGTGAATTGGCCTGTGTCGAATTCAAGTCGCTTCCAGTGGCATTTAAAATAATACTGTTATTGTGCTGGTTTGTTTTTCCCGCCTGGTTTCCAATTGCAACACAGCTGCTCCCTTGAAGTGTTTTTCCAGCCTCATACCCAATAGCAACAGACGAGGCTCCCTGTGCATCGTTTCCAGCAAGGCCTCCAATTGCCGTACTCGCAGCCCCCTGAGACACCCTTCCTGCAAGATACCCTAGGGCCAAACACCCACTACCCTGCGTGGTTTCTCCGGCGTACGATCCGATTGCCACAGAGTTCTGTGATTGTGTATTGGCAGCAGCATTACTCCCAATGGCCACACTAAAAAATGCTTGATTCGTTTTTCCAGCATTGAATCCAATTCCTACAGATTCTGTTCCCTGGCCACTGTTTCCAGAGTAGGCACCTATTGCCACGGAGCTTGCACTTTGTGACACTTTCGCCGCATTTGCTCCCACCGCAACAGAATTACCACCCTGTGTTTGTTCTCCGGCAGAGGATCCAATGGCCACAGCACTACCTCCCTGTGAACTTGCCCCGGCATACGAACCAATTGCAATAGAGGCCATACCCTGAGCACTAAGTGCACTATAAGGACCCATCGCCACAGAATAAGGACCTTGGTTTGTCTTGCCGGCCTGTTGTCCTACTGCGACATTATACCCACCCGATGTCGTGCTTGGAACCGCCCCAGCCTCAAATCCAATACACGTGCTATACCCAAAACTGGAGTACTTGGCGGATTGTCCGATTGCGACGGAATTTATTCCAGTTGTAGCAGTCGTTCCAACGGCTACACTATTGGCTGTCCGGTAGAGTCCAGGCAGGCCCGCAACGGTATACCCCGTATCGGAGTTTGACGTCCCCACAACATCTAGCGCGTATGCTGGAGTTGTTTTATTTATCCCCACTCGGCTGTTGGTTGCATCAAGAGTGATGGGAAGCAGATCGGTGATTCCCGGTATGCCTTGAGGACCCTGAGGGCCCGTGGCGCCTGCTGGGCCCTGCGCGCCTTGTGGACCGGTATCGCCAGGTAATCCTTGCAGGCCTTGGGGGCCCATGTCACCCTTTTCTCCCTGTGGACCCTGCTCGCCCTGGATTCCCTGCGCACCCTGTGGACCCGGCAACCCCTGTGGACCAGGCGTACCTTGTGGGCCCTGCACGCCCTGTGGACCCGTGTCGCCCTTCGCGCCCTGTATGCCCTGCTCGCCCTGAATTCCTTGCGGGCCCTGTGGACCCGCATCGCCCTTCACACCCTGGATTCCTTGTGGGCCCTGAATGCCATCATTGCCAATTGGGCCCTGTGCTCCCTGAATGCCCTGCTCACCTTGGATTCCCTGAATTCCCTGTGGGCCCTGTGGACCCTGGTCCCCCTGTGGGCCCTGTGGCCCCCCATTTGGGTTATAGGATATCCACCCCGTAGGCGTCTTCAGATAGATAAGCGTGCCGCTCTCACCGTCTTGTCGTAGGTAGACCGAGCCCGTGGGGGCGGTCAAAGAGGGGGCGCCGGTACCAGTTGTCACCAGCACGGAACCTTGTAGCCACAACGGACTGTCGGTATTAATGGTACCTACCACATCCAATGTATAGGCGGGGCTCGTGTTGTTGATTCCCACTCGATTGGTATCTTTGTTCAGGGTGAGGGGGAGGACATCCGACACCGGAAGGTTCAGGTAATTGGTCGCGGATATGGTGCCGACGTCTAAACGCAAGGGGATGGATACATTGCCGGTGGTCAGCATACGGATGTTTTCTACCGTGGTCCCGTTACGTCGCATTGAGAGGGATGAGTAGTTGTCGGCGGAGGACCCGCTTGTGGAGGTGGGTAAGGTGTAGGACCAAACGCTGCACCCGGAATACGAACTATTACCCATCACCACTTGCATCGTTTCTCCAATCTTCCAGCTATTCTGTGTGATGGCCATGATGGCATTGCTCAATGCGGACGCCAGAGTTGTGTTGGACCTTGTGACATTCAGAAGCGCCGACCCATCAAAAGTTTGTTTGAAGGCGGTACTGCTCTCTGTGACATTTAATCGGCGGATCGTGGTCGTATCGGTAGACACGGCCAGGGCGTACTGATCACTGTTGCCGCCAATCATGGAATCTCCCTGGTTGGTCGTGCCACGAATAGCAAACCCCGCCACACTCCCCGATGAATCCATTAACAGGGTGTAATACCCCCCATACCCAAAACAGCGTATTTGGCCAAGTTTAAGTCCGAATTGACCAATAAAATTTATAAGCGCATTTGATTCTTGGTAACCCGAAGAACCGTCGATAGCCAGCTCACCCGACACAACGAGTTTCTGGTTTGTACTTGGAACGCTCATTCTTTGGTGAATATTACTCTACTGCCTCCATTATATTCGGCGTAAGGTCTAACTGCTGCATAACATAGTCTACAATGAACTTGTCGTCTTGGCCCCACTCACCGTAAACCTCGGCCGGGATCAGTACTCGTTCAGTTTTAACAATCATCCCATCGTCTGTGGAAATGTGTGCGTACGCATACCCGAAAGTGGCCCCCAACTCAAACGACGGCATTTGGATATCGACCCTGGTGCCGACATTGGTGACTGCATAAGGCTCGATCTCAATGATCATTCTATGGTGTATATTAAGTTTGCGAGCAATTATTTTCCGCGGAAGATCCACGAGCACGTGGCCGCCGGGCTGACGGTGAAGTCTACGTTGTTGCCGCTAATCGACGAAACGACAGAGGTGAAATTCCCGACATTCTGGTAAATGAGCGCTTGCTGGGTCACACCCTTGGCCCTGGTAATGACCGCCATGGTTACGTTGACGTATACATCGTTGTTCAAGTACAGCGACAATTCTCCATTGCACGATTGGGATGCCAGCGACGGTATCTGGGTAGCCGTGAAGGTGTGTGTGGTCCCAAGAGGGAAGGTTCCAGTGTAGAACTGGACGCCGGTATCCGAAAAGGTCAGCGAGTCGGTGTTCACGTTGGTGGCATTCACGGTGGTCGCCTGCACCACCGGGGCTTTGACTGCCTTGGTCCCGCGCACATAGGGCGCTGAGATATTACATTCGTGTTCTCGGTAAAAGCATGGATCGCTCATTTTGGTGAATAATTACATGTAAGGGAAATATTATCTTTGGTTCGCCAGGTAGTGTTTAACAGCTAAGTATGTGGCCCCGGCAGCTGCGGATTTGGCAATTCTGAAGGGGTCGGCAGTGCTGGATGGTGGAACGGCGGTCCTGCCTACAAACTGGCCAAATCGGTCTTCGCCGTGCAAGCCTGCAGGTTCGAAGGGTTTGTAGTCTTTGATCCACGGCGGGGTCTGCACCTCGGCCCCCCGGAGCTTGTGGAACCCCCTTTGAGGAAGCATATTTGTCAACGCGGTCTCTGTCGAAATACCAATCTCAGTCGTCACATTCTGCGCAGTCTTGAGATATGCGTCGAATTCGCCCAACGAGGCTTGGTGCTCTGCCTGTTTCGTCTGCGATGCCAAGGACATGGCATTCTCCTTCTCTGCCTTTTTTTCTTGAATCTCGGCATGCAACTCTGCTGTTCTTATATCGCCGGCATACTTTGCTTTGACTCTCTTCTTAATCAGTTCCGTCTCTTGGTTGACACTCTCTGTATCCTCCGCATAGTCCCTTTCCGCCTCGGCCTTCTTCAAGTCAGCGTATGCCTTGGACTTGTAAATATTTTCAGAGGCGTCTGCAGTCGCCTGGGCCTTGGCCGTTTGCTGGGCAGCGGTATCCCGAGCAGCAAAGGAGTGGAACGCCAGGGGAGCAATCGCCTGAAACACCATCCTGCCCCCCCTCCACGCCCACCCCGGCCCCCTCGCAAGACTCTCTACGGCATTCAAAGCCCTATTCGACGCCGCCGCGGATATATCCAGCGTGTCCAACAACGTAGGCGGCAATTGCAGCGGTGGTGGCTCCGGCTGCGGGAAGTTGATGAAGTACGGCGTGCCCCCCTTAGACCCCCCCTTTCCGCGAAATGGAATGATGGGGTACGAGCTGCCCGATGTCTTGACGCGCCGCCCCCTCTTTTTTGTCGACTTTGTCTTTTTCGCGGGCATTCTCTGGTGAAGATTAGTTATAGCGGCAATTATTTTGTGCCAGCCCCTACCACCACGCGGGAGTTGTGGGTGCCAAAGCCCCCGTGCCGGTCTGTGGGATAATGGGGGGGTCGGGGGGTGGAGCGAGATCCCAGAGCTGGGGCTGGTCGGCGGGTTGCAGGGCGCCAATGCTGACACCATTCGGCAGTTTTTGGTACGGGGCCTGTCCGCCCTTCATATCGGGCCGTGTCGTGTTGGGGGCCGTGGTCGCGCCAGCCCTGTCGTTGTTGGGGTGCACGCCCGGCGCTGTGGAGGCGCCCTGGAAATTCTCCTTGTTGGGCTGTACAAAGATTTGCCCGGGGGGCATAAAGACCCTGTTGTCGCCATTGCCCGTGCCGTTCTCAAATCCATTGTTCTGCCGCGAGAGAATGGGGAGGGAGACCTCGGTGGCAATGCGCGACACGGGGAGCTGGCTGGGAAATGTGGTCCCAATCTGGGATGGGTAGGAGATAGGGGCGACCGTCACCGTTTGCGGGGTGGGACCGGGCGGCCCGACAAGGGGCTCGCTGAACAGAGGGGTGCGATACGGCGCCGAATCAAAATTTCCTTCTTGAAGTATACCGCCAGTCCAGGGCTCGTTGAAAGTTGACATGGGGATGCCAATGTGGTTCTGCGCATTCATATAGCTGCGGATGGGGTCATTCACAATAACCTGCCAGGGTTCGCCACGACGCTGCTCGTTGAAATCCCCCGGGACACCCAGACAGGGATACCCACTGACACCGTGGGTTAACACTGCACCTGTGCTCATGATTCTGTGGTGAAGATTATCATAACAGGCGATAATTTTTCCGAGGATGTGTGGCCCCGCGTTCCTCGAGGGCTTTGCCACTGGTGTTGCCACCCTTACAGCTGGGTGCCTGTCATGGTCCCTGTTTGGTCCGGAACTCACTATCATCTTTGTGGGGGTTACTGCTCTTGGAATTGCGCTAAGTCTCACACCATTTCACGATCCCGAGCTGGACAATTTCCTACCGCCCTCACCGCTCTCACCATTTTTGCATTCAAAACAGCCTTCTGTCCGCACAAAAAGGACTGTCTATGTCACTCCCGATTTACCGGGGTCATTCCCGCCCCCGAAAAGGAGATCCTCCAAGCATTTGGCGGCAGTTCAACGATATCACAGTTTCGACGGGGCTTTCTGATAATTACCGACTATTCCCGGATTGGCAAACCGCGAGGCCTGTGCGATGGCCGAAAGCTAGACCCTAAATACTTGTATACGATGCAGCCATTACGAAGAACCAAAGTCATAGAGACGGAAGACGAAGACCCCGTGGTGTTAATTAAAAGGAGGGCCTGGTGATTCTCCAGTTCTCACAGATCAGGGGGTCCGGGGGTCCGCTAAATGGGCCCCCTAACCTTTTTTTCTTTTAGTTATAGAAAAAGTTTAGAAAAGGCCTTTCAGCGGACCCCCGGACCCCCGGCCTAACCACAAATGAATGTACACAGGAATGAAGCCGACAATTTTCTATTCCGCCTGGACCTCGTACCTCGCTTCTCGCCTTCCATGCCCCCTCCCCTCCTACACCTTTACCCGCGAGCACGTCTTGCCCAAGTCCAAGTTCCCGAAGATTGTGGTCGAGGATCCCCGCAATATCATCCCCATGCCCGGAGCCCTGAACCACGCGCGTGGCAATGGGCCCTATACTGCCGAATTTGCAGACGGGTCGCTGATCTATGGCTGCAAGTCTTGCCCGGTCTCCGGATGGTGCGAAGGGAGTGGGGCGCTCAGCCCGTCTGGCTTTACGCCGCCGAATGTGCTGAAGGGCCCCATTGCGAGAAGTGTGTTGTATAGCATTGGAACATACCCCGAGTGGGCGCAAAAGATCGACAAAGAGGTGTTGCGATATGATACCGCGATTGTTTGGGATTCAAGGTTCCCCATGTCTACAGCCGAGCGTCTGTACATTGAAAGTCTAGATACCGAGATCGAACTCTAGGTCGGCGTGGTTGATGGACTTGCTGGGGCGTTTCTCGCCGGGGTAGACCATGCCTTTGAGGAGGGTTAGATTGAGTCCAAACTTGTTGCTATTCCGGTAATAGGAAATGCGAAGAATGGGAATGATTTCTGATCCTGCCATAATGTCCTCCGGGGCAATGGGTGTGCCGTTCTCGTCCACAAAGACCGAATCAATTATATCCACACTTTCACCGTTCTGGTCGATTTGATCGCGCTTGATGGCGAGCTTGACGCGCATCTCGTTGGGGAGGTCCGGGGAATAGGAGGAGGGGCGGACGAAGTCCCGGTCGAAGTGGAGGAGGGCCGCATTCTTGACGCCCGGCTTGAACTTGTCGGGGTTGGCCGAAACAGCCGTCTCCACGGTAGACAGGACCTTGTGCAGGAAGCACTCGAAGGCATACGACTCCTCGTCCGCGGGGCCTCGCATACTGAACACCAAGTTGTTGTACCGACATCCCGAGAAGAGCACGGGAAGGCGTGGGCCGGTGACGAGGAATTCGTTAAAGTCGCGGTCGCGAATGCTGCCCCTGGCCCAGCCGATGCTCTTGTCCTTGGGCTCCAGGGGCGGAAGAATGCGAAGGGCGGCATGGTCAAAGGTTGCGAAGTGGGGGGCTCTCATTGCTGTTAAAGAAAATTGGACATGGCGTGGGGGTTGGTGCGAGTTTGTTTAGCTATAGTCTGTTTACCGACACCTTTTGTTCTTTGGCCCACCCATGCGACAGGATCGGCCTTCGTGGAAATATTGTGGTGGTGGGCATACGTCCTTTTATTGAGTACGGATAAAGGGGTACTAAATCCAGTGCTCTTTAGCCCCCTTGCCCTGGAAACGTAGGCCGCATTTCCCGCACCCAGCGAGTGCCCCGTCACGGAGACGTTTTCTTTGCCGTACTTTTTAACTACCTGGTCTGCGGTCTTCACGGCCCTCTTGAAACGGTTGGAGCGATCATGTAAACCCATCGCCAAAAGATAATCGGCATGTCTATCTTTTGCATTCGAGGGAACCGTTCCCCGATATGCGATTTTGGCTTTGCCCTCTTTGTGGTAGACCACATGCTCGTTATTAACAGCCTTAAATTCCGTGTCCCTCTGCCACCCATCAACTTCCGCGTGACCATAATATGCCGCATCCGCCAACTTTGCGTCGTGTATAATGTCGAGTTTCCCCTCATGCCAGTCCATACTTTGGTGCAAATTACCTAATTGGGCAATAATATGGATTGAATAATTTCGAGTTTGTTGAGGTTAAGTGTCTCGCAATTGTCTTCCCAGAGCCCACCCGTGTCTCCGCTGTGGGCCACCGTCCAAAAGCAGTGGTTTCGAATCCCCTTCTCCTTCAAATAACCAACGAACTCGCGCCCCCACTTCAAATCCTGTGGGTCACGGAACCCGTACTCCTCTATAAACAATTTGGACGGCGGGAAGAGCGTGCCAAAAGACCGCTCCCAGTCGTCGCGGTCGCCAGTGCCGCTGAAATGGTACTTGTGCACGGCGTAGATCACGCGGTCCGCGTAGGTAACATCCTCTAGGGAGTAGCCGATAAGACACCCCCCCCAGAACATACCGGTGGGGAAGTACACAAACCGCCCTGGAAAGGTGGCCTCGATCTTATCGAAAACAAAACGGTCCCACTCCGTTTTGTAAGTGACGTTGGTGCCCACATACTCATTCCATGAATTCATTCCAATGAATTGGGGCGTTGGTTCATATCTCGTGATAACAGACATCATAATGTCCCGCAACTCTTCCCGAGAATGGATGAGGCCATACTCTTTGATGCCAATATCCCAGGACTCTTCCTGGCGGGCATTTGTCACGCGGTGAAAATCGAGGAGGAAGCTCATATTGGATTGCACGCAAGCGAAGACTAGCTTGTCCAGTACATCAAGCCGCCCCTCGACAATGTATTGAATGGCAATTGGTATGCGAATGGTGTTAAATCCCAACTTGCGTGCTTCGCCTACGTAATAGGCTGCCGGGTGTTTCCAGGAACAGACCGTGTCTTGCAAGCTGGTTTCGAGGCCGTAGATCGATAGACACGCGTAAGGTGTGTATGTGTAGGCCAGATCCGCAAGAGGGTCTTGATCAGGCGGGGGGAGTATCATAAAATAGGATCCTGCCAATAGGCCCGCTGCCAGTAGTAATAAGACCAAGAATTTGACCATTTGGTGAATATTACTTTCACAGGATATAAAATGCTCCGGTTCAACGAAGAGGCGCATGTTTACTCGGTGGACGACAAGATCTTGATCTCGGTGACGCAGATCGTCGAATCTCAGTTCAGGCCCTTCAATGCCCGAGTGGTCGCCACGCAGCTGGAGAAGACCAAGTCCCAGGATCCCACCTCCGAGTACTTCATGATGGATCGCTACCAAATCGAGAGTCGCTGGAAACAGGCGGGGAGGGAGGCCCGCGAAAAAGGCACGGAGTTGCATAAAGCCATCGAGTGTTACTACCAGCACGGGCACGCCCCTCAGGAACCTAATGTGGAATGGGACCAGTTTGTGCAGTTCCACAAAGACCACCCCGACTGGCTGATGATTGCATCGGAATACCGAGTGCACAACGGATATGCGGCCGGGACCATTGACGCCGTCTTTGATACTCCTGAGGGAATTGTGCTCGTGGATTGGAAACGGAGTAAAGTCATTGATTATGCGGGGCACGGACAAGGACGCAATCTAATGAAACATGCCGCCGACTGCAACTACAACAAATACAGCTTGCAACTGAGCTTGTATAAAAAGTTGATTAAGGTTGAGATAGCGGGCATGTATATCATACAGATGCACCCTGATATTGAGGGATATCGTAAGATGCCGGCTCACGATTTCTCGCAGGAGGCGGAGGTTCTGTTGAGTGGGGTATACTAAAAGTTAAAAAAACTTTGTAACGTCACGCGAGACGCTTTTCCGCTTGGACTTGTGAATAAAAATTTTATGTTCTTCCAGTACCGCATTTCTGGCAGCCACAGCTTCTTTCCTTGTGGCAAATGTCTTGAACAATTTTCTCTCGCCACCGATATGCACGGATGCGCGGTGCTTCCCATTTGGCCGGGCCTCGATTCCCCTGTATCCACTCTTTGCGTAACTGATGCGGTTGTGGGAATTTTCTGAATGGCTGGCTATTCTCAGATTGCTGCGGCGATTGTCAAGGGTGTTGCCGTTAATGTGGTCAACCACTTTGCCCTTCGGGGGTTGCATGATCCAAGTGTGCAGCAGTTCGTAAATCCTGTTACCGTCGGAGTCGATAATCTGCTTCTTCACATAGTGTCCGCGCGAATCGGGACCTTTGCCACCACTATAGGTCCAGGGCTCCCCATTACTAAAAAACATCATGTGGTCCACATCTTCGGGGTCCACGATGGCCTCCTTTCCAACACCATAAATTCCGGTTAACTTCACATATGCAGCAGGCTTGCCGTCCAATTCGGCCACGCGAATGTCGGTGTTGGAATGTGTAACGTACATTGGTGAATATTATACTAGGGGGCGATAATAGTTCATTGAAGTTGAAGTTGCATTCAAGTTCAACAAGCAGCCACACGCCGCTAGGACGCTAGGGTCGAGGACTTAGAAAAATTAGAAAGCCGAAAATATAATTCAATAGAAGTTCAATAGAAGTTCAAGTTGCCGTTCAATAGAAGTTCAATAGAAGTTCAAGTTGCTGTTCAATGGAAGTTCAAGTTGCCGTTCAATAGAAGTTCAATAGAAGTTCAAGTTGCTGTTCAATGGATGTTCAATGGAAGTTCAAGTTGCTGTTCAATAGAAGTTCAGTGGAAGTTCAACAACCAGCCACACGCCGCTAGGACGCTAGGGCCAAGGACTTAGAGGATTTTGAAGGAAGAAACATTTTTTTTTTATTTTTTAGGAAGTGGCGTCATCTAAAGGGGCCTAGGCATCATGATAGATATGTCGTCATGGGTGTACTCCGGATACACATCAACCCCCCTCCGGATAAATCGGGGGACCACAGATTTAATTTCGCCCCGCACATTCCTAGGCTGTTTGAACTCCGGACGAATAGAATTGTCCGACCACGGAATAGTGATCCGGTGAAGCAATGCGGAATCATGCATGGCGCTAAACATAGGCGGCATTTGTCCGGAGGGGAGGGGGGGTGACGTCATATCATGCACTATGCCCATGACGTCATAAAGGGGGTCCATAGAAATTGTGGTTCTAAATCCGACGAAGAGCCTATAGGAATCCTCCGGATACTTAACGGATGTAACGGCATGCAGAATGTCCTGCCGGAAAAGGATCATTTGTCCGGGGCGAATCCAGATTGTCCGTTGCTGATCCGCAGGCGGCTCCTCGGCCCGAGCAAAACCCGCACCAACAGCCATGGCTGATCCGGGCACGCACCGGAACGATTGCTGGCTGGGGCCTAGATTCAGCCACCCGCCCCATATTTTGTCCGACGGCAGGGAGGCTAGGCCGGTGACGACATCCCTATGCCATGACTCACCCTGATAGGCTGTTCCAGCTTTCCGGAGGCACATTCTATCGAACAGCTGATGCACATTGACGCCATCTTCCGTGACACGGCGTATGGCCTTGAGCGCCCTCGGATGGACGATTTTCCGAAGGATCCTCACCAGCGGATTATGGAAACTCGCCGGATTCCCATATGCTCCGAAGGCTCCTAAGACATAAAGCGTGGCGCCATCGAGGAACTCCGGAAAGTCCTGGCTGGTGTCATCGAACTGCCTTCGGATGGGGGCGAGGTCCTCCTCGTCGATGACGGAGACGAGGAAGAGATCATCTGCAATTTGGAGGATCATAGCACTGCAAAACGTCTAAGTCAGAATCCCTAGCGTCCTAGCAGCGTGTGGCTGGGCATGGCTAGATGGCTAGTAACCCGCCGCTAGAACTCACCCCGCCCCTAGGTGAACCGCCCCCACCGCCCCCACTAGGTCTACCCCAAATTACATTCTCACCGCCCCCTCCACTTTTGTCCGAAGGCGGGTGTTCTTGCATTGCTGTTCTAGATACTTTTCGAATCTTTGGATGCGCTGTTCTGGATACTTTCCGAATCTTTGGATGTGCTGTTCTGGATACTTTCCGAATATTCGGCTGTTCTGGATACTTTTCGAATCTTTGGATGCGCTGTTCTGGATACTTTTCGAATCTTTGGATGCGCTGTTCTGGATACTTTCCGAATATTCGGCTGTTCTGGATACTTTTCGAATCTTTGGATGCGCTGTTCTGGATACTTTCCGAATATTCGGCTGTTCTGGATACTTTTCGAATCTTTGGATGCGCTGTTCTGGATACTTTCCGAATATTCGGCTGTTCTGGATCAAAAGATATATCTTTACTACCCGCCCAAGGGGTAAGACCTGGGAGTGTGAATTTCTCAGAGCAGGGGTGGGGGCAAGGAACTCGGTGGCGGCTAACATTCTCTACTTCCCCAGTGCTATGTCTGATTTGCAGCTCGCTAACCGTGCTAGGACCACTGGGGTGGTGAAGCCCCACGTCATCAATGGCGTCAACTATCTGCTGTGGGCCGGCCCTCATCTGCTCCAGCGCATCTTCCAGTCCGAGGGCGTGGCTCGCGGCATGCGTATGTTCCTCAATGGCGGATGGCGCATCCCCACTGGCGCGGATTGGGGCGCGATTGAAGACGCAACGGCCAATGGCGACATATCCCTCTGTCTCCGTGGGGAGGGCTGCTTCCGTGACGAAAGGAGGGAGGGCATCGCCGGGCCCACCCACGTCATCAACATGATGAGGGTCTGGAAGGTCCTCCTTGGCCCGCAGAATATCTAGCATTGATGTTGATGTTGAAGTTGACTTGATGTTGAAGTTGAAGTTGGCTTGATATTGAAGTTGAAGTTGAAGTAATCAAAACAATGCGCACCCTCTGGGTTTTCCCATATTTTTCTAAGTCCCTGCCCTTCCTTGCGGGCTAGGGGGGGGAAGTCCTCCCCGGGGGTCCGGGGGTCCGCTA
>Ga0316627_100000287_pt1 | contig 12883 bp, 9 predicted proteins | sample OWC_Aug_M2_C1_D1_FD_207653 | JGI IMG/M metagenome (GOLD analysis project Ga0316627, IMG submission 207653) | Wetland soil microbial communities from Old Woman Creek delta, Ohio, United States - OWC_Aug_M2_C1_D1_C | ecosystem: Environmental > Terrestrial > Soil > Wetlands | place: USA: Ohio...
TTCATCCCCTGGACGTCCAGAGCGTTGTAGATGGCCGGCAGGTGGCCGGGGCCGAACTCCACGTCCACCACCGGCCCGATGACCTGTACGATCTTTCCGCTGTTCGCCATCACTCACTCCATTCCCGCGTGCGTGTCGTGCCGCGCTCGCTGCGGCCCGTGTAGTGTGTCGTCTTCGCCTGTGGTCCGGCTCCGGATGCGAGGTCGCGCGCGCCCTCGACTGTCAGCCTCCGGCTTGTCGGAGGGCTTCTGCGCCGCCGACGATCTCCAGCAACTCCCTGGTGATCCGCTCCTGGCGCGCCTTGTTGAAGTGAATAGTCAACAGGTCAATCATCTCCGAGGCGTTCCTGGTGGCGTTTTCCATCGCCGTCATGCGGGCGCCGTACTCGGCCGCCGCAGACTCCATCAGGGCGCGATAGACCTGCACCTCCACGTGCTTGGGCAGGAGGGTTTCCAGCACCGCGGCGGGCGACGGCTCGAAGAGGAACTCCACCCCTGCCGTCTCCTCCGGTTCGTCCGCCGGCGGGATCGGCAAGAGCGTTTCGACCACCACGCGTTGCGAGGCGGCAGAGCGAAACTCGTTGTAGACGAGCTGGATCTCGTCGACCTCGCCCCCGGCGTAGGCTGCCGCCACGTCCTGGCCGATCTGGGCCGCATGGGCATACGCCAGCTTGTCGAAGAAGTTCACGTATTCGGAGCGCACCGTGACGTTCGGGCGCCGCCGGTAGAAGTCCCGGACCTTGCGCCCCACCACGATCAAGGCGAGGCTCACGTCCGGGTTGTCCTGCTCGGCCCGCAAGAGCTCCACCGATCGCCGGATGATGTTGCTGTTGAACGCGCCACAGAGCCCCCGGTCGCCGCTGATGACGAGCAGGAGCTTCCGTGTCGTCGCCGTCAGATCTCGGTCGTCCACCCGTTCCCGGAGCAGGGGGTGCAACGCCCGCGGCGAGCGCGACGCCACGCTGGAGACCACCTCGCCCATGCTTCGGCAATACGGACGCGCCGCCAGGATCCGCTCCTGGGCGCGGCGCAGTTTGGCCGCGGCCACCAGCTTCATGGCGCGGGTGATCTGTTGGGTGCTCTTGACGCTGGCGATTCGCCGCTTGATGTCGCGCAGGGTAGGCATTAGATCCTATTTCGGATTGGCGGATGCGGAATGCGAAATGAGGGGCCTACCGCAGTCCGCGTTCCCCATTTCGCAATCCGCAGTTCACATTCCGCATTCAATTCTTGTGAGTGGCCAGGAACTCCGCCTTGCATTCTGCAATACAGGTGTCCATCTGGCTGCGCAGGGCGTCGCCGATGGCTTTCTTCTCCGCCAGCTCTCGGAAGATCGCGGGATACCGTGTTTCGGCGAATGCGTACAGGGCTTCTTCGAAGGCCGTCACCGCCTCGACCGGCAGGTCGTCCAGCTGGCCGGTGGTGCCCGCCAGGATGACGAGGGTCTGCCGCTCGACGGGGAGCGGCGCGTACTGACGCTGCTTGAGGACTTCCACCATGCGTTGGCCGCGGTTGAGCTGGGCCTGGGTGGCCTTGTCGAGGTCCGATCCGAACTGGGCGAAGGCCGCCATCTCTCGGTACTGTGCCAGGTCCAGTCGCAACTTCCCCGCCACCTGTTTCATGGCCTTGACCTGGGCGCTCCCGCCCACGCGCGAGACGGACAGGCCCACGTTCACCGCCGGCCGGACGCCGGCGTAGAAGAGATCGGTTTCCAGATAGATCTGGCCGTCGGTGATGGAGATCACGTTGGTCGGAATGTAGGCGGAGACGTCGCCGAGTTGGGTTTCGATGATGGGCAGCGCCGTGAGCGACCCGCCGCCGAGTTGGTCGTTCAGCTTGGCCGCCCGCTCCAGCAGCCGAGAGTGGAGATAGAAGACATCGCCCGGATACGCTTCGCGCCCCGGCGGGCGTCGCAAGAGCAGCGAGAGCTGCCGGTAGGCCGCCGCGTGCTTGGTAAGATCATCGTAGATGCAGAGGGCGTGGCGCCCGGTGTCGCGGAAGTATTCGCCCATGGTGCAACCGGAATACGGCGAGATGTACAGGAGCGGGGCCGGTTCCGAGGCCGAGGCGACCACGACGGTGGTGTAGGCCATGGCCCCCGCGTCCTCTAGCACCTTGACCACCTGCGCCACCGTGGACCGCTTCTGGCCGGTGGCGACGTAGATGCAGAAGACGTCTTTTCCTTTCTGGTTGATGATCGTGTCCACCGCGATGGCCGTCTTGCCCGTTTGGCGGTCGCCGATGATCAACTCGCGCTGGCCGCGGCCGATCGGGATCATGGCGTCAATCGCCTTGATGCCGGTCTGGAGCGGCTCCTTGACGGGCTGCCGGTCCACCACGCCCGGCGCAAGCCGCTCGATGGGCTTGAACTCCTTGGCTTCGATGGGCCCCTTGTCGTCCAGCGGGTTTCCCAGGGCGTCCACGACGCGGCCGACGACCGCGTCGCCCACCGGAACCTGAGCGATCCGGCCGGTGCGTTTGACCTGATCCCCTTCCTCGATCAGCGTATCGTCGCCCAAGAGGACCGCGCCGACGTTGTCCTCTTCCAGATTCAGGACCATCCCCCGCACGCCCTTGGGGAAGTCCAGGATCTCCATCGCCATGGCGTTATCCAGGCCGTAGATGCGGGCGATGCCGTCCCCGACCTCCAGGACCGTGCCGACCTCGGCGACATCGACGGCCGTCTCGAACGACGCGAGCCGCTGCTTGATGATCTGGCTGATCTCTTCCGCCTTGATCTGTGCCATCGTCTCCCCTGCTCCGCTGCGCGACTAGGCGCGCACCAGCTCGTCCCGCAACCGCGCCAGCTGCATTCTCAGGCTGCCGTCGTAGACCCGGCTGCCGACCTGGCTCACCACCCCGCCCAGGAGGGTCGGGTCCTGCCGGAGCTCCAGATAGACATCCTTTCCCGTCACCTCACCGAGCCGGCGGCGCAACCGATCTTGCGCCTCGGTGTCCAACGGCGTGGCGGACGTCACCACTGCTTTCACTCGCCCGAGACGCTCGTCCATCAAGAGCTCGTAGGCCCGGAGGATTCCGGCCAGCCCGGCCAACCGTCCGCCGTCCAGCACGATCCGAAGAAAGGTGGCGGTGAGGGGCGTCAGCCGCATCGCGGCGCCGATGTCCGCGACGACGCCCGCCGCATCGCGGCGAGACACGCTCGGGTTGGCGAGAAACTGCCGCAGGTCGCGATGCTCTTTGAGCAGGTCCGCGAGCGCGCGGAGATCCTGGCGCACCGACTCGAGCTCGTCGGAGGCGGCGGCCACCTCCACCAGGGCCTTGGCGTACCGCTTGGCCACGGATCCGGAAATCAATTCTTGCCCCCCAGTTCACGCACGTACTGGTCGGCCAGCCGCTTCTGGTCGTCCCCGCCGATGGTCCGCCCCAGCAGCCTCTCGGCCACCGCCAGGGCGATGCCCGCGGCCTCTTCCCGCAGGCCGGCCTTGGCCCGCTTGGTCTCGGCCTCGATCTCCGCCTTGGCGTTCCCCACCAGCCGGTCGGCCTCCGCCCGCGACGCCTGGAGCAGCCGCTGCCGCTCGGCCTCCACCTCGCGCTGGCCCTGCTCGCGGATGGCCGCGATCTCCCGCTGGGCTTCCCGCATCTGCGCCTGGTATTCCGCCTGGGCTTTGGCCGCGGCCTCGTGGGCTGCCTTGGCCTCTGCCAGGGACTTCTCGATGCCCGCGGATCGGTCCGCAAGGAATTTCGCGAGGGGCTTGAACAAGAATCTGGAGAGCAGGAAGATCAGGATGAGGAAGTTGATCGCCTGGATCAGCACCGTCACGTTGAGGTTGATGATTCCCGGCTCCTCGTGCTGGGTGGCCTCGGCCGCCAGGGCGATCCCGGGCAGGAACAGCACCAGTCCGGCGAGCCAGATCGCGAGGCGGCTGGCGAGCGAGTTCAGGCGTCTCATGGAGCCTCCAGGGCGGGGGGCGCCGCGGGTTTCGCGCCGCCCTTGCCCGATCCAACGACCCGCTCAGGCCATCGAGCGCAGTGCTCGGATCAACCAGAGCACGACCATCGTCACCTGCGTGATCAGCAGACCGGCCACCAGGGCCGGGAGCGATACCCGAAGGACGAGTAGCGCCACGGCCAGCGCGACTCCGGATATCCCGAATCGGAAGAGCGCCCCCTTCCACAGAGTGGTGGCGGCGCGCTCCCCCCCCAGACCCGCGATTCCGCCGACCGCATGGGCGATCAACTGAAAGTTTCCGAGGCTGATCAGCGCTCCCACCGCGAAGCCGAAGGCCCACGCCCAGCGTCCCCAGGCTGCCAGGCCCACGACCGCCGCGCCCGCGACCGCCGCGGCGCCGAGCAGTGTTCCCCGGACAAAGGTAATTCGATCGTCCACGTCTGACTGCGGAGTGTGGGTCCAGGCGCCTCCGCGCGGCCGACCACTTGCCGCCTGGGAGTGCGCCAATTCCGCGCGAGGCCGGTGAAAAACGGTTCAAGCTACCACGGCAAGAAAAAAGGTGTCAAGGCATTTGCCCCGGATCCGGTGCCATTGACAGACCGTCGGCGGGCGGGCTATTCTGGACGCAACGGTTCTGTTCACCGGCCGGCTTGCTCACAGCACGGAGCTTTGCGGGACATCGTTCGCCAGCGACCAGAGGGGACGGGGATGCAAAACCGGATTGTGGTTCGGTATCAAGACGGGCGCCTGCTCAAAGGCACCACCACGGACTTCCTCCCCACCAAGGACGTCTTCCACGTGGTGGTTGCCGGAGACCCGTCCGCCAAGCCCATGGAAGTGCGCGTTGGACATCTCAAGGCGGTCTTTTTCGTCAAGGACTTTTCCGGGAATGCGGAGTACGCCGAGCGGCGCACCTTCGAGTCGTCCAAGCCCGCGATGGGTCGGAAGATTCAGGTCGTCTTCAAGGACGGTGAGGTGCTCACGGGTACCACTCAGGGCTACCAGCCCGGGCGGGCGGGCTTCTTCGTCTTTCCCGCCGACGCCAACTCGAACAACGATCGCTGCTTCGTCGTGTCCGCGGCCGTCAAAGACGTGACCTTCGTCTAGCCCCACGCCGCGCCCGGCCTGAGCCGTTGTAAAAACGGGGTCGGGCCTCACAGCCCCTGCGGCAGGAGAGCCGATTTCGGCGGCTGCGTCGGAACGCGACTCAAGACATCCTCCAGGATCTGGTCGGCGTGAATCCCTTCCGCTTCGCCCTCGAAGGAGAGGATCAGGCGGTGTCGCAGCGCCGGATAGATGACCGTCCGGATGTCGTCGAAGCTCACATTGAACCGCCCGTCCATCAAGGCGCACACCTTGCCGCCCATGACCAACGCCTGCGCGCCGCGCGGGGAGCTCCCGTATCGCACGAAGCGCCGCACCATGTCCGGGGCCCCCTCGCGATCCGGCCGCGTCGCGAGGATCAGTCGGCTCACGTACTCCTTCACCGGCTGCGGCACGGGGACTTCGCGGACCAGGTTCTTCATGTCCTCGACTTCCGGCCCGGCGGCGGCCTTTTGCACCGGGTGGGTTACCGGTTTCGTCGTCCGCTCGATGATCTCCGTCAGATCCTCGGCGCTCGGGTACTCCACCTTCAGCTTGAGGAGAAACCGGTCGAGCTGGGCCTCCGGCAGTGGATAGGTGCCCTCCATTTCGATCGGATTCTGCGTCGCGAGAACGAAGAACGGTCGCTCGAGTGAATGGTGTGTCCCGCCGACGGTGACGGACAGCTCCTGCATGGCTTCCAGGAGGGCCGATTGGGTTTTGGGCGTGGCGCGGTTCACCTCGTCCGCCAGAACGATTTGGCCGAAGATCGGACCCCGCTGGAAGCCGAAGTGCCTCCCCCCCGGGGTTTCCACCACGATATTGGTGCCCACGATGTCCGCCGGCATCAGGTCCGGCGTGAACTGGATACGCGAGAAGCGGAGGTCCAGCCCCTCTGCCAGCGTCTTGACCAGCAGGGTCTTCCCGAGCCCCGGCACCCCCTCCAAGAGCGTATGCCCTCCGGAGAACAGGCAGATCAGGACCCCTCGCACGATCTCTGCGTGGCCCACCACCACCTTGCCGATCTCGCGCGTAAGCGATGCGAACATGTGACGGAACTTCTCGGCGCGCTCTTCCGCGTGCATGACACCCCCCTTGAGAGCCAAGAGCCGAGAGCCGAGTCAGGCGTTTCGGGGGCCCGCATCTCGGCTCTAGGCTCTCCGCTCTAGTTTGGCTTTTCTCCTCGTTGCAGTTTCGCCAGATGCTTGCGCGCGATATCCACCCAGTCCTTCTCCGACGGAAGGCTGGACGCCAATTCGATATATCGCTCCCACTCCGCCATGGCCTTCTTCACGTCCACCTTCTCGTACGCCAGGGCCAAGCCGTAGGTGGCGCCCGGGTGGTTCTGCTCCAGCGTGAGCACGAGCTGGTATCGTGCCACGGCCTCCTGGTACAGCCCCTTCTCCTCGTAGAGCTCGCCCAAGCTCAAGTGTGCCTCGAGCAGCTTGGGGTCCATGGCGATGGCCTGCTGATACGCGGCGACGGCTTCGTGGTAGAGCTGTTTCTCGTTGTAGTAGATCTTCCCCATGCCGAGATAGACCCGCGCGTTGGCGGGCTCGATCGCCAGCGCCTTCTTGTATTCGTCGATCGCCTCGTCGAACTGCCCCTTGGCCTGTCGGGCGTCCCCCAGACCGACACGCGCCTCGGCGTAGTCCGGCCAGATCTCCAGCGCCGCCGCATACGACTGGACGGCCTGGTCATAGAGGCGGCGAGGGCTGTTGACCAGCATGTCGCCCAGCCACTTGTGGGCCTCTGCGAGCTTGGAATTGAGCTGAATCGCCTTGCGGAATTCCTGCGAGGCTTTCCACCGGTTACTCGGATTGCCCGTCGTGCTGGTGGCGTACAGGGCCGCCCCCAGCGCCACGCGGGCCTGGGCGAAGTTCTGGTCCGCTTCCAGGGCCTTGGTGAACAACGCGACCGCCCGCCCGGAAGCCTCCTTGGTCCCCTGGCCCTGTTCCCAGGCCGCTCGCGCGTAAAGGGTGTAGGCCTCCACGGAGGCCGTCCCGCCGGCGAATGCGGTTTCCAGTCGGCGCTCGTCGAACTCCGTCGGGCGCACCTGGAAGTGCTGCAAGGCGTGGGTGAGGATGCGGCCCGACGTCGCCAAGACGTCGCGGGCGGGGCCGGCGATCGTTTCCCCCGGAATGACCCGGCCCGGACCGGCAGTATCCACGAGGCGAGCCTGGATCGTCACGGTCTCGCCCTCGACGGCGAAGCTCCCGGCGATCAGCCCCCGAACCTGGAGCTCACGCGCAAGTCGAATCAGCGCATCGTCCGCCAACCCATCCGACAGCGCGAGGCCCAAGCGTCCCGACGCCCCCACCATCTCCTCCGCGTCCACGGTGCGGACTGCGCGCAGTTGCCTCAAGGCGTCGTGGATGGCTTGCCGGGGCGCGGCCCCGTACCCCTCCGGAAGCGTCGCCGCCGACCCCGTGAAAGGAGCCACCGCCAACCGAGGTTTGGTCGGGGCCGGCGCGACCGCCTGACCCGCGAGGCTGACACCCGACAGCGCCCCCACCAGACCGAAGGCCATCGCCGCCGCCAGCCGAGGAAGGCGAGATCGCGGCGCGTCGATTCTGGTACCCCCCCACCCATCGCGCATCCACATGTTCGTGCCCTCCTCGATGCCCACGCGTTTCGGCGGCGGCTCCGCCGTGTGTCGCGATGCGACCGCGGCGTGTCCTCGACTCCTCGTCGGTGCTGCCCCGCCCGCCCTCATCTGCGTCGCCCGCGAGATCCGAACCGGCCCGCCATCGGGGAATTCTGCGTTCCACCGGAACCCGCCCGTATCCATCCCGCGCCGCTCGGCGGCATCTCGCGCGGCGCTCGGGGCGGGCCTGCCCGTCGCAACCAAAAACGGCGCAAGGCGATATCCGGCAGGAACAGGAGCAGCGCCACGCCCAGGAGATATGGCCAGGCGTCCACCCTGACGCGGGCCTGCCGTCGATTCTGGGTGAACACTTGCGCCGGCGCGCTCGGCACCGCCCCGCCGGAGATGGTGACCAGGTCGCGCAGCAACCCGTCGTTCACCGCCAGGGCCCGATGTTCCGGGGAATACGGCACCACCAGGGACGCCACCTCCGATCCGAGCAGCTTCTGGTCCTTCCGCTCCGACACGCCCACCAGGTACGCCCCCTGGTCGGCGGCCTCGAAGGCGCCCCGGTACCTTCCCGGACCCACCTGGGCCAGCGGAAGGACCTGCCGGGTCTTGTCGGGCAGCACGACCCCGGTATTCGCCTCGACGAAGTTGATGAAGTCTCCCTTCTCGTCCACGGCTTCGAGCTGGATCTCTCCCCGCCCTTCATGCTGGACGACCGAGGCCACGACCTCGCGTCGTTGCGTGGTCCGCAGGCTCCAGCGCAGCATTTGCCCGAAGAGTTTGTTGTACTCGTCCCACTTGACCCAGAGGACTCCCCATTTCGCCTTGGCGTCCGAGGTGAACGCCACCGACCGGCCCAAGCCGTATCGCCAGGCCGCCAGGATGGGATCCCGCTGGTGGGACAAGAGGAGCACGTCGGCGGTCGGTTTCGGCGTGGCGGAGACATAGCCCCCCAGAGGCGGGGCCTGGTCCCAGCGGATATCCTGGACGATCTCGTGGCTCCCGTGGCTGAGCACCGGCCTGAAGGCCTGCTCGATGATCGAGGCTTTGCTGGCGAGCTGCGTCTCGAGGGTCAGGATGCGCGGGATGCTGTAGACGTCCTCCGTGTAATAGAAGCGGCCGCGGCCCCAGCGGCTGATGTCTGTCATAAACCGGACGTCCGAATCCTTGCCGATGGCCACCGAGGAGACGCTGATCTTGTCCTTCTGCATGCGCCGCACGAGGCCGGCGAAATCCGCCGCCGTCACCTCGCCGTCGGAGAGAACCAAGACGTGCCGCAAGAGCGCCTTCCGGTCGTACACCGCCTGGTACGCCTCTTTGAGGGGCGGAAAGAGGTCCGTCCCACCACCCGCCTTGATGGTGGCGATCTCGCGGATGATCCGGTCCTTGTCCCGGGCCGGACCCATCGGGACGACCCAGTTCCAGGCGGTGTCGAAGGCGATGACGCCGACCTCGTTCCGATCGTCCAGCAGTTCCACCACGAGCTGGGCCGCCTCCTTGGCCAGGTCCAGCTTGGAGACGCGGCTATCGATGCTGGTCTCCATGCTCCCCGACCGATCCAGCACCAGGACCACCGCGAGAGAGGGGATCTCCACCTTTTGCCGCGCCTCCATGGTCACCGGCAGCGCCTCTTCCACCGGCGTGTGGTAGTATCCGCCCACCCCAAAACTCTCCTCCCCGCCCAGCATCACCAGGCCGCCCCCGTGATCTCGGACGTAGGTTCGCACCAACTCCATCTGTCGCTTGCTGATCCGCAAGGCCGAGATGTTGCTCAGGATGACGGAATCGTACTTGTTGAAACCATCCAGGGTGGTCGGCAGCGCCTCGGGTCCGACCATTTCCACCTGGAGATTCTGGGACTTGAGCGCGCTCAGGAGGTTGACTCCCTGGTCCCGGTCCTTTTCGACGTACAGAACGCGGGGCCTACCGCGCACCGCCACGAGCCCCATCCCCCGGTTGTTCTCCTCGATGACGTCGTCCGGCGCCTCCAGGCGCGCCTGAAACATGTGGAAGCCGCCCTGGTCAATCGCCTGCTGGTAGGAGAAGACGTTCTTTCCGGCGGCGAGTTTCACCGGCTGAGCGCCCACGAACGTGCCGTCGCGGTAGAGGGCCAGGCGGCCGCTGGTCTCCCGGGCGCTCCACGCGACCACGCGCACCAGGAACGACTCCCCGAATTTTACCTCCTGGGGGAGGACCAGTCGCTCGACGAGCACCTCGCCTGCGTACTCGTTCTTCATCGGGACGGCATAGATGTCCGCCCCGCCCGCCCGGGCAAGCTGGGCGGCGTCGCGGGCGCCGCCCCGATTCTCGTTCCCGTCGCTCAAGAGGACGATCCGCCGCGCTCCCTCCTGCGGGAATGCCGCCAGGGCCAACTTCAGCGCCGCGCCGATATTGGTCCCGCGCCCGTCGCCCGCCTGCGGCGGCTTTGCGGGAAGCGGTTCGCGGCCGACGGGGGTCTCCAAGACGGGGCTGGCGCCGAAGGTGACGACCCCGTAGCGGTCTTGGGGACTGGCGCCCCGGATCGCCTCCGCCACGTACTGGCGGGTGCGCGCGCGGTTTTCGAGCGACACGCTATCCGAGCCGTCCAGCACGAATAGCACGGTCTGGGCGTCCGTCGAGCGGTGGAGATCAAAGCCCAGCAGGCCCCCGACGATGCAGAGCAGCACCGCCAGGCGAAACGTGGCGGCGGCCCACGGCCAGCGTCCGCGGACTTCGCGATGATATAGGGCCCCCTCGAGGAGCAAGAGCGCGATCGCGGCGAGCGCGCAGACTTTCCAGAGGTCCTGCCGCGAGGGAAAGAGCGCCGACGCGTCCTCGGCCCGTCGCGCTTCGGCCCGCCCGGCGACCCCTTGGGCATGCACGCCGACGTTCGACTCGGCATCGTCCAGGAGGTTCACGACAAACCGCTGCTCCCACCCGTCGGCCGTCACGGTATAGATGCCGGCGCTGGTGGTGTCCACGTAGCTCACCCGGCTATCCGCGTCCGCCTGGAGCGCGTGCTTTCGGCCGGCCGGGTCCGTCAGGGTGGCCATGCCGGCCCCGGCGGGAAGGGCGGCGGCCAGCGTCTGGCCGGCGCGAAGCTGCAGGCCCACATCCTCGAGGCGGCTCGGCGAGAGCCATCGCAAGGCGTTCGAGACGAACAGGGGAAATGCCACACGCAGCGGAAGGTCCGTCCGGTACAGGTCGAACCCGAGGAAGATGGCCTTGACGCCTCCCTCGTCCATCGCATAGATCAGCGGCGTCAGATTGGATTCCACCAGGGCGCGTCCGCCTCCCAAGGGCCGGACTCGCATCGCTTCCTGGATCGCGACCTTGGACAGGTCCAGGTAGCGCATGGCGGGATGGGTGCGGTCCCAGTCCACGATCGGGGGGTCCTGGACCTTTCCCTGCACCTCCAGCGGCACGCCCTCCGGCACGGTGTTCACGAACAGATAGCGTCCAGGGGGAAGGCGCTTGACCTGGACCCTATCGATGATCGCCACGTCGAACGGGGGCTTCTTCTCCAGGAGCTCCGGCCCCCCGGTCTCCACCTTCAACTGCGAGTCCGCGGCCAGGGCCTTTTCCAGGAACGCGTTTCCCCCGCTGATGAGCAGGACGCTGAGCGGGCGCGGCGCGGGCAGAATGGCCTGGGCCTGGTTGTCCACCGCGAGATCGTCGTCCACGGCGATCGCCGCCTTGAGGATACCGCCCTCGGGGTCCACGAAGGGGAAGACGAGGGAGCGCTTGAGTTCCGGCGTGAGCGTAACCCGCTCGGTTTTGATCGGCCGGCCGGCCAGCGTGAGCGTGAGGTCGAACGACACGGTCTCGGTGCTGAAGTTCGCCACCGAGAGGAACGCCTGGTAGTCGAACGCCCCGAAGAAGGTTTTGCGCGCCTCGAAGGCCGTGATGGCGATGTTCCTGCCGCGGGTACCGAAGCGGTGCCAGTGGACCGCCGCGCCGCCCATGTCGGGCACGCTGGGCGGCTCGAACGCCCCGTCGGTGAACACCTCGACGGCGGCGGTGCCGCTGCGCACCTGCAGGTTCGCCTGGGCGAGGCGGAGCGCGTCTGGGAGCCGCCCGGGGACATCGAGCGCGGCGAGGCCGGCGAGGCCGCGCCGGAGCGTCTCACGATCGTCCGTGAACGGAACCACCACCTGGGCGTCCTGCGCGGAGGCGACGAGCATGGCCTGCTGGCCCGCCCCCAACGTGGCGATGGCGGCCGCGGCGGCGGCCTTGGCCGCCGCCAAGCGCGACCCAGCGACGTCGGTCGCCTGCATGCTGGCCGACACGTCGAGGATGAGGACGGTGCGCTCGTAGCCGGGGACCAAGACGGTGCGGACGGGCCGGGCGAGCGCCAGCGCCAAGAGCAGGATGGCCAGGATTTGCAGCAGCAAGAGCCAGGTCGGCTTCAGCCGACGGAAAGGGGCGCTGGCCTGCTGGTCTCGCAGGCTATCCGTCCACAGGAGGGTGCTGCTCACGAGCGCCTGGCGACGACGGATCTTGAGCAGATGCAGGAGGATGACGGCCGGAACGCCCAGCAGGAAGAAGAACGCCGCCGGATTGAGAAAGCTCATCGCAGAAAACCGCCGCGCCGCAGGTGGCGCAGAATCAGGTCTTGAAAGGGCACCGTGGTGGCGGTGCGTAGGTAGTCGATCCCATGCCGGGCGCAGAAGCGTTCGGCCTCGTCGAAGTGCGCCTGCAGCCGCTCGCGATATCGGTCCAGGGCCCAGCGGTCCACGCTGACCTCGCGCGCGCTCCCCCCTTCGGCATCCACCAGCGTGAGGTCCCCGCCCAGGGACGGGTTCAGCTCTTCCTCACTCACCACGTGAAGCACGAAGACCTCCAAGCGGCGCTGCAAGAGCGCCTTGAGGCCGTCGGCATAGCCGCCCGGATCCAGGAGATCCGTCAACACGACGGCAACGCCGGGCACGCGGCTCTTCAAGGCATACCGGGCGAGGCACGGAGTCAAGGCGGTGGCCCCGCCGGCCTCGACGCCGGAGAGGAAATCGAGAATCGGCAGGATCTGGCCGCGGCCGCGCATGGGGCGGAGCACGCGTGTGGCGTCCTGGGAGAAGACGCCGAGCGCCACGCGCTCGAGATTCGCGAGGCTGATGTATCCCAGGGCCGCAGCCACCTGCAGCGCGTAGTCCAGCTTCGACGGCGCGCCGAACCCCATCGAGGCGCTCCCGTCCAGCAGAAGGTGGAGGCACATGTCCTCCTCCTCCACGTACAGCTTGAGGAGCAGCTTGTCCAGGCGGCTGTAGATGTTCCAGTCCACGTAGCGCAGGTCGTCGCCCACCGCGTAGGGGCGATAGT
>Ga0316627_100000295_pt1:5000-12762 | contig 12762 bp, 14 predicted proteins | sample OWC_Aug_M2_C1_D1_FD_207653 | JGI IMG/M metagenome (GOLD analysis project Ga0316627, IMG submission 207653) | Wetland soil microbial communities from Old Woman Creek delta, Ohio, United States - OWC_Aug_M2_C1_D1_C | ecosystem: Environmental > Terrestrial > Soil > Wetlands | place...
GCTGCGCCTCGGCCGTCCCACACTAGGCAGGCAAGAATCCGAGGATCACCCGTCAGCTCTCGAAAGAGAACCTTTACATTCATTGCGCACTCGAGTTTTTATAAATCTCGACCACTCGCGTACAAGTTAGACTCCTTGGTCCGTGTTTCAAGACGGGTCAGTGGGAACGGAGGCAACACGCGTCGCAACCGTGTGTCTGGAGGCAAGAGCCCGGCAAAGAGCAGCTCCACGCCAGGGGCCGCACTGCGGCAAGACACCCCACGGCGCAGTTCCACCTATCACCAGTTCGAGCCCGCACAGAGTGCCGACACATGGTAGGAAATACCAGACGCAGTCGGGGTCACCCCAGCGATTCCCCATCAACAGGTTGCACTGCTCCGCCCGAGGGCAAAAGCCATGCAGCTCCCTCCGGGTAACCAGGGGTGACGCCCAACTCGCCGCGACGACGGTCCGGGAGAGGACTGGGCACAGCGCCTGCCATGTGAGCAACCGCGGAGACAGGAAACCCGAGAGTAACCAATTTCTCCTCGATCACTCAGCAGACAACTATGCCAGCGAGTACCCAGGACACATGGCCTGATTCCAACCGCTTACCTCTGGACGGTTTCACGCACTCTTGAACTCTCTCTTCAAAGTTCTTTTCAACTTTCCCTCACGGTACTTGTTCACTATCGGTCTCGTAGTTATATTTAGGCTTAGATGGAGTTTACCACCTGCTTAGAGCTGCACTCACAAGCAACTCGACTCTAGAGAGAATCCAACCTACGGAGAGCCAGCCGCCATACGGGCCTGTCACCCTCTCGGGGAACGGGGCCGTATTCCAACGGACTTGGGCACGCTGGCCTCCGCGAGGAAATGGACCTCCCAAACACCACATTTCCCACTGCCCACTCGGGACAGGGGATTCAGTGCTGGCCTTTTCCCTGTTCGCTCGCCGTTACTAAGGGAATCCCTTTTGGTTTCTTTTCCTCCGCTAAGTGATATGCTTAAATTCAGCGGGTAACCGCACCCAACCTGAGGTCTGAAAGATAGTTTTGTGTCAGGCATATAGGACCGCTTTGAACACTGCACGACAGTTGAGGGACCTGCTTTCGCCTTTCAGATCACATTTGCCCCGACGGAGTTCAACCCACTCTCCCGATTTCACACCACGCAACGGAGTTTCCAGAGTCATCGAAGGCTGGTGCTGAGCGAATCAGACCATCCCGACGACAAGGAGACCCGTATTGCGGCGACGAAGCCGGTACAAACGAGCGAGGAACAAGGAGGATGTTCACCGAAATGACAAAGTCATTTCCCCTGTCTTGCAGGAATCACGGACCATGCACAGTCACAGGTTCATCGACACGAGACTATGGCCCGGTCGATCCATTCAAGGCATTCGATCCGAAGGTCAGCGACCAACGGACAAGCACTCCCGAAGAGTCATTGGGTTCTTCGACCCTCAGGTGGGTGCAGCCCTGGCCCGTGAGCCAGGGCTGCAATATGCGTTCAACAAGTAGCGGTTTCATGAAGCCCTGCAATTCGCCATGCTTCGCACAGTTGGCTGCGTTCTTCATCGAACTACGAACCGAGTGATCCACCGTCCAGAGCTGTTAATAATTCAGAACACACGGGTCTTCCCCCAGAACGGAGTACTAACCCAATGCTCTTGCTAGAGGCTAAATTAACCATCAAAGGTTTTTTCAACACAGAAGCCCAATCCAGAGCTGTTTGACTCAGGGTCAAACATAAGGAGGAGATCACAGAGAAAAATGTCCAGTTCACTCGTAGAGCGATCCAGTCATAGATCAGAGGATCTTTCCTTTTCATCAGGAGGAGATCACAGAGAAATATGTCCAGTTCGCTCGGAGAGCGATCCAGGCATAGATCAAGGGATCTTTCCTTTCGCGGGGAAACCTTCAGACAAATTTCCAGTCCACTCAGAGAGGATGACTGGTTATGAGTCCGATGGTTTTCCCGCCGGAAGGAACAATCGATCTCTTGGAGTGGTTCATCAACTTGAAGTGCTCCTTCTCCACCCGCAGGTAGTGATATCAACGCAACCTCGTGGACGATCCCTCCCGAGACCATAAAGTTCTCTCCCGTGAGAGGCAACAGGAATTAAGTCCCACAGTCGAATTCCCAGTCACCTCGGAGAGGCTGACCGGTAATAAGTCAGGGGGCTTTCCTGCGAGAAGCGATCGATCTTTGGAATCGGTCCATCGCACAAAGTGCTCCCTCTCCACCCGCAGGGTAGTGAGATCAACGCAACCTCGTGGACAGAGTCCTTCCGAGACCATAAAGCTTCTCTCCTGCTCTCTCGAGCATGGATACACGACAGTGATCCTTCCGCAGGTTCACCTACGGAAACCTTGTTACGACTTTTACTTCCTCTAAATGATACAGTTTGGACATCTTTCCGAAATACCAACGCAGCCCGAAAGCCGCATTGGACTCAGTCCGAAGTCCTCACTAAATCATTCAATCGGTAGTAGCGACGGGCGGTGTGTACAAAGGGCAGGGACGTAGTCAGCGCGAGATAATGACTCGCACTTACTGGGAATTCCTCGTTCATGAAGGATAATTGCAAACCTCAATCCCCAGCACGAAAGAGATTAGGGGGTTACCCAATTCTTTCGAATCAGGCAAACACGTTGCCTCTTTCAGTGTAGCGCGTGTGCGGCCGAGAACATCTAAGGGCATCACAGACCTGTTATTGCCCCTTCTCATGCAGCTTAGAGCTGCCTTATCCCTCTAAGAAGACATAGCGGATACAAAGATCCGCCGCCTATTTAGTAAGCCAGAGTCTCGTTCGTTATCGGAATTAACCAGACAAATCACTCCACCAACTAAGAACGGCCATGCACCACCACCCACCGAATCAAGAAAGAGCTCTCAATCTGTCAATCCTTCCAGTGTCCGGGCCTCGTGAGCTTCCCCGCGTTGAGTCAAATTAAGCCACAGGCTCCACTCCTGGTGGTGCCCTTCCGTCAATTCCTTTAAGTTCCAGCTTTGCAACCATACTTCCCCCGGAACCCAAAAACTTTGGTTTCCCGGAAGCTGCCCATCAGGTCATGGAAATACCCCCGATGGATCGCCAGTTGGCATCGTTTAAGGTCAGAACTAGGGCGGTATCTGATCGCCTTCGAACCTCTGACTTTCGTTCTTGATTAATGAAAACATTCTTGGCAAATGCTTTCGCAGTAGTCCGTCTTGCGACGATCTAAGAATTTCACCTCTAACGTCGCAATACGAATGCCCCCGTCTGTCCCCTTCAACCATTACCTCGAGTACCAAAGAACCAACAAAATGGCACCGAGGCCCTTTTCCATTATTCCATGCACGAAAGTACAGGCATTCGCCTGCTTTGAGCACTCCAATTTTTTCAAAGTAAACACTCTGGTCTCCCCAGGCACCCAGCGAAGGGCACCTAGGGGGTACCAGTCAAAGGTCCGGACCAGGTAGTAGCACCGTGAGGTGAACCACCTGCCCGTGACTGAGATCCAACTACGAGCTTTTTAACCGCAGCAACTTTAATATACGCTATTGGAGCTGGAATTACCGCGGCTGCTGGCACCAGACTTGCCCTCCAATTGATCCTTGTTAAAGGATTTGAAGTGTACTCATTCCAATTACGGGGCCTCGGATGAGTCCCGTATTGTTATTTTTCGTCACTACCTCCCCGTGCCGGGAGTGGGTAATTTGCGTGCCTGCTGCCTTCCTTGGATGTGGTAGCCGTTTCTCAGGCTCCCTCTCCGGTATCGAACCCTAATTCTCCGTCACCCGTTACAACCATGGTAGGCACATAGCCTACCATCAAGTTGATAAGGCAGACATTTGAAAGAGTTGTCGCCAGTACGAGACTGTGCGATCCGCTCAAAGTTATTCAGACTCACCAAAGTGCAGAGATTTCTCCCTGATTGGTTTTGGTCTAACAAAAACGCCCCTTCCCGAAGGTTGGGGCTACATTCGCATGTATTAGCTCTAGAATTTCCAGGGTTATCCAAGTAGGATACCGAAGATCTAAGGAACCATAACTGATGTAATGAGCCATTCGCGGTTTCACTTTTAACGGCTTATACTTAGACCTGCATGGCTTAATCTTTGAGACAAGCATATAACTACTGGCAGGATCAACCAGGTAGTTCGCTGTTCTCCTCCGCAGAGGCAGACACAGTCTTTTTCAGGGGGGCGTCACTCCCCCTTTTTTCGGCACCGGACCCAAAGGTCAGTACTCTTCATCCATTGCTCAAAGCCGCAGCCAGGCAAGGATTCTTAACGTGGGTTAAAACCCAGTTCAGCAATTTCTTTGCTGTATCGAATGCCATTCCGCATTACATTTCTTGAGGAACCACCGAGATCTCTGTCTCGAGGACCTCTCTTTTTGCCACACGGGCTTTTGCTCACCTCTCTGGGAAGAGCGTCGGTTTTGAAAAAGAGCTTTGTGGGGGATTTACCCAGGGTAGGTGCGAAACCAACCAGAGGTACAACCACATCCCACTGTCGAAGTTAGACTTTGGGTCTTTCGGCTCCAGGGTTCTGCAATGCGTTGATCCCTAGAACAACGCCCCTGGCCTTCGCAGTGTTGAGAGCCCAATCACCAACACCGCCCCGTGCATCTCAATTCCACCGTGATCCCGGGGCACCCAGCTCCAGCAAATGGAAAAGGGCGCAACGAAGGCTCATCACAAAAGATGATCCGTCTCCCGAGAGCGATCCGAGCAGCGGAAGGTACACACAGAGTGTCCCAAACGCACCCACGGGCCTAGATCCGTACCGCAGCACAGAAATTTCCCACTTCTCGGATCTTCAACAGCGGAATTTTACATGGATCATGCAAAAGCTAGTGCAACAAATCTGAAATCTCTCACATCACTTCGTGTGGTAGGTGACACCCCTCGGGACATCCCAATCTCCAACGATGCGACAGAGAAAAATCACGTCTGTTGCTCCAACGTATCACACTCCCCACATCCTCCTACCAGTGATCCCGAGGCGCAACTCTCCAATTCCTCAGAGAGAAGCGCAACGATGGTCCATTCACGAAGAACAGTCCGTCTCCCGAGGGTCAATCGGAGCAGCGGAAGGCACACTGACTCTCTGAGCAAGTGTTCCAAACGCACCCACGGGCCTAGATCCGTACACAAGGCACAGAAATTTCCCACTTCTCCGATCATCACTGGCGGAGGTTGGACATGAGTCACGTCGGGCACCGGTACAACAAGTCTGATATCTCTCATTTTCCCATCAAATGGTAGGTGATATCCCTCGGGACACCCCAATCTCCAATGACAGGAAGGAGAGAAGTCACTTCTGTCCCTCCGGCACCCAACACTCTTCATATCCCCCTCACTCAAGCAGATGCTTCACGGTCACTCCACATCTCTCACATCACCCCGATGTTTCACAGTCTCAGCTCCTTTGCCGGAATAACGACCACATAGCCAGTCCAGACGGTCCGGTCAACAACGTAGCGCGCGTCTTTCCACACAGACAACCAGGTGTCAAAACCGACAAAACGTGTTGACTAAGTCAAAAGGCTAGGCTGATCGGCGACCCCGGTTTTATTCGGGTTACCACCTGATCGATCATGAGTCTCCCGAAGGAACCCAGTCGGTCACAGGTGCCGCCCGCCGGATCGTTATCCACTAAACAAGTTACCTCCGAGTCATTCGGCTAGTGCGCACGCATGCCACCGGTATATGAAGCATTCCACATACCACGCCTGGATGTAATTCGGAACAGAAGGACTACGTGACTAGTCACTGCCGACTTTCCAAACCCACCACGGAACAACTGGGAGGCGTACTGTCTAGCAAAAGGAACTCCCGTGAGACCTTCCACAAAGGTTCAACGCATGAGCCTTGGGAATGACCACAAAACTCCCACTCTCATGAGTAAGATGCACGAAATGCCCAAATCCACCTGATTGTTCCTCAAACCAACAGGAAATTTTCCCCACGAACAGGTAGAACCCATCACAGAGAGCATCCCCCGGAGGTCCAAGAAGCGCTCAAGTTTCATTGAACACGTCAGGGATTTTTGCATGTCGGTCCCTCCATCGAATTGAGTAATCAGCGAGTGATAACCCTCTTCGTTGTAGTTAACCTCACATGCCAGGATTACTTTTTACAAAGTATCCTTTCGGCCCATCCCAAAGGTCCCACCACCAAAGACCGAGGCCGCATTGCGAGCTTTTTAACGTTTGTTTGCTGGAGATCATATCAATGAACAGTCTGGAGTGCACGACCATGGGATATCGACATCTAAGTCAGGGGTGAACACGGGCTCAATCCTCAACCAACCGAAATTGATGTTATTGGAAATCCCAATATGCCCCATCCCCCATGGCACGTCTCTCCAAAAGGCTTCATGATCCTCACTCCGCCAACCTTCCGTTTCAATGCTTCGTGCAGTGGCAACAACAAAGTTTGCTACGACTGTGAGGGACTCGACATTCAAGTCAGCGCGAAATACGGGGGTAAACCTCAATCAACCGAAGTTAATACTATTGGAGTGCCCATATCCCGTCATCCCAACACAGCACATCATCCACATGCTGTTGAACCAAAACACAGCATTCCTGGGTACCAGACTCGCAACCCAGTTTTTTCATCCCTCAAAAGCTTCAGATGTTGTGATCTGGCGCCTCCGGAACTCTGCAGAGCAAAACTCTCAGACAACGAGAGACGTCCCCATCCCACAACAACCAAACTCCCAAGCATTGAGGCCAACTCAGTTGGTTATCCCTTTGCGAGGTTTGGGATGCTTCGAGACAAATCCGAATCCAGGAAGGGTGAATTCATCATCTCTGCTCGAAGAGACGGGGGTAGTGCCGAGACACCACCCCCTAATAGGGATTACCTCAATCCAGACACTCTATCATACTCATAATTGGTGTTTGTCGTTTTTTTCACCAAAAGAGCAGAGAATTTCGTTGGCGATCCAGGAATCCTGGATCACTCCCCCAAACATGGGTCTCCGAAACCCACAAAACAGCCAAGTGATCCAGGAATCCTGGATCGCTTCTCAATCACGGCGTTCATGCACCGCCAAAAAGCCAAGTGATCCAGGAATCCTGGATCACTACCCGATCTCAACTTTCACGCCCCTCCTACACAGCCAAGTGATCCAGGAATCCTGGATCGCTGACTTTTTCGTCTTGCCTCTGCAGACCCCACCGAACAGTCGAGTGATCCAGGAATTCTGGATCACTTTTCGGTCTCGGCTTCATGCATCACCAACACAGCCGAGTGATCCAGGAATCCTGGATCGCTCCCCAAACTTGACTTTCATGCACCTCCAACACAGCCGAGTGATCCAGGAATCCTGGATCGCTCCCCAATCTTCGCTTTCATGCACCTCCAACACAGCCGAGTGATCCAGGATTCCTGGATCGCTCCCCAATCTCGGCTTTCATGCACCTCCAACACAGCCGAGTGATCCAGGATTCCTGGATCGCTCCCCAATCTCGGCTTTCATGCACCACCAACACAGCCGAGTGATCCAGGATTCCTGGATCGCTCCCCAATCTCGGTTTTCATGCCCCTCCAACACAGCCGAGTGATCCAGGAATCCTGGATCGTTCCCCAATCTTGGCTTTCTTGCCCCTCCAACACAGCCGAGTGATCCAGGATTCCTGGATCGCTCCCCAATCTCGGCTTTCATGCCCCTCCAACACAGCCGAGTGATCCAGGAATCCTGGATCGCTCCCCAATCTCGGCTTTCATGCACCACCAACATAGCCGAGTGATCCAGGATGCCTGGATCGCTCCCCAAT
>Ga0316627_100000296_pt1 | contig 12754 bp, 13 predicted proteins | sample OWC_Aug_M2_C1_D1_FD_207653 | JGI IMG/M metagenome (GOLD analysis project Ga0316627, IMG submission 207653) | Wetland soil microbial communities from Old Woman Creek delta, Ohio, United States - OWC_Aug_M2_C1_D1_C | ecosystem: Environmental > Terrestrial > Soil > Wetlands | place: USA: Ohio...
CCCCACCTCTACGACGTCGTCGTGAACCTGAGCCGCATGGGGACCGGCACCGCGTGCGAGACGGTGGCGCGGTTGGCCGAGCAAGACGAGTTCAAGGCGACGGCCGCCTCGCGGCAAGCCATGGACAATCTCGCGCTCGCGAGCCGCGTGCGGGCCAGGCTGGCCATCGATTCCCGAACCCGGGACGTCGAACTGGAGGTGGTCGCCGAGGGGGGAATTGTGACGATCAGCGGCCAGACGCAGTCGCCGGCTGTCGACAAGGCCATCCAGACGGTGGCGTGCACCGTGGACGGCGTGATGGAGGTGCGCTCGAAGGTGGTATTTGTTCCCGTCTACCCGGGAACATAGCCCCATCCGCCGGGGGCGCGGGGCGAGGCCGTTGATCTTCTCGCGACCTATTTCTTCAGGAAATCCACGAGGCCCCGCCGCACAAGACTCACGCCGAAGGCCGCGAGCAGCAGATTCGCGACCTTGGCTATAACCTCGGAGCCCGCCGGGCCAAAGACCCGCCCCACCTTGTCCGCATGGAACAGGACGAGGAAAGCCAGCACCATGTTTGCACCCAGCGCAACAAGCGCGACCGGGTAGCCGTGGTTCTGGACCAGGAGTGCGAGCGTGGCAAGCGCAGCCGGCCCGACGATGAGGGGGGTCCCAAGCGGGACGGCCCCGACCGTCCGGGCGGCGGCCGGCGGCTCCTTGCCGGAGGACAGGAGGTCGTGAACCGACAAGACCACGAGCAGGATACCGCCGGCCACCTGGAAATCCGCCACGCTGATCCCCAAGACGCGGAGCACCACATCGCCGACGAGGAGGAAGCCCAGGCCAACGGCCGTGGCTGTGAACGTGGACTGCCTCGGCAGGCGTCGCCGCGCGTCCGGCGACAAGCCACCGGTCAGGCTGAGGTACAGGGGGATCACCCCAAGAATGTCCACTGCCACAAAGAGTGCCACGAAGGCCAGCGCGAAGTCCCACATGGTCACCCGTCCTTTGCCCGGTTACGCTTCGGACCACCCACCCGCTCCGTGCCGCCCGGAGGGCCGCGGCCGCAAGGCCGGCCCGCGCTCCGCTCCTATTGCATCGGAGAATAAGGGGTGGGGCGAAGCATGTGCGCCGTGAGTTGTCGGACCAGCGGGCCGTTCTTCTCGGTCTCGGCGAACTTGGCCACGCGCTCCTGGTCCGCCAGGAAGGCACCCCACTTCTTCTCTCTGTCCGCAAGACTCTCGTACGCCAGGATGTAAAGGAGTTGATCGTTGGGTCCGCCGATCTCGTTGGTCCAGAAGCCCACAACCTGGATACCGTACTTCTTGAAGTACCCCATGGTGATCTCGGAAAAACGCTTGTGCAGATCGGGGAGCCGTCCGGGCATGGCGGAGTACGTGCGGAGCTCGTAGAGCATGGCGTGGCCTCCTGTCAACGAGTTGGGTGCCCTCCCCGGTCCGCATGCGGCGTCCCGGGCTGTGACGTTTCCGTCACCGTGGGCCAGCGTATGCTATCACACATTTCTGCTTGGTGCTGCACCTGAGCGCCGGGCACGCGGCCATGATCAAGCGCCCTCGCGTCACGAGACGGCCGCGCGATCCGTCCGACCAGGGGGCTTCTCGCGAGGAAGCCGGATAATATTATGAATAGGTTTCGTCTATTTATTGACACGCAGGACTCCAACATCTAATATCCTACCCAGCAGAGGGGAGTAGATCGGGAATACGGTGAGGCCGTCAGCACGATCGCCCGGCCCGGCGGTCCGGCCCGCCGGCGGGACTTCCACCGCGATCGAGACCTCTTGCGCCGTGCGCGCAAGGGGTTTTTTGTTGGGAAGACGCAGAAAGGGGCGATGGCCATGCGAAACAAGACAAGGATTGCCAGCGCGGCCCCCGCAGCCGCCAACACCGTCGAAATCGACGCGCGCCGCACCCGCGAGCGACTGAGAATGATGGAAAGAAAGAATCCGCTTCGCGACCGAGCCCATGACGGCGACAACACGCCCTGGGCCGACAGCCTGGAGGCGCTCCAGGACGACATGGCGAAGAACGAATATCTCGCCGGTCGCGAAGTCCTCGTGGCGCGTCTCAAGGCCCTCTCGCGCGCCGAGGAGAAAGTGCGGGAGGGAACGTACGGACTCTGCGACTCCTGCGGGAAGCCGATCCCGGCCGGCCGATTGCAGGCCGTCCCTGGTGCGGTGCACTGCGTCCGCTGCGCCGAGGGGTTGGAGCGCGACGCGCTGGCGAGCCCGCGGTCCCTCTGGGGCGAGGAGTTTCAGCTCGTGGCTGCGTAGGGGACGCCCGACGATACCGGACGTGTCCGCGACGTCGAAAGGAGAGGAGAGCATGGGAAGCACGGACGGCGCCCTGAAGAAAGCCATCGAGTAGATTAAGGCAGAGATGAAAACGAATCCCAAGGCGGACCGGCCGGCCCTCATCGATCAAGCCAGCTCCCGTTTCCACCTGACTCCGTTGCAGGCGGAGCACCTGTACCGACACGTCGCGGCGCCGGCGGCGTGACGCTGCGTCGGTGTCGAATTCCGAGGCGGAGTGGGTCGCCGCATCGTCCCGTTCGGCCGTCGGTACGCCGTAAGCTTTTCGACGCGTCCGGCGTGCCGGCGTCCCTCCCACGGGATGCATCAAGACCCTTGTTGCTTCGGGCGCGAAGCGTTATTCTTTCCAGAGGAGGACACCATGAAGACAGCGGCGACGGTGGGTGCGATCTACGGTGGACTGCTCCTGGTCGGCGGCATCATCGGATACGCCGCTCAGGGGAGCATCCCATCTCTCGTGATGGGCGGCCTCGCAGGGGTGGTCGCTCTCGTTTCCGCATGGGGAATGCTGCATGACAGTCGGTGGGGCTGGTACGGCGCGCTGGGCATCGCTATCGCCCTGACGGTCTACTTCGGCAACACGTTCTGGCAGAGCTGGGACTGGATGCCTGCGGGGTCGATCGGCGCCTTGAGCTTGATGGCGGCCGCGCTCCTTGTGTACTTGGGCCGCAGAGACCGTAGGCAATAGTCCTCCCCTCCGCTGAACGCCGACCCGCTGCCCAAGCGGGTGTTGATCGTCCTGACGAACACCGCGCAGGTACCCGGCAGCGACCGGCCGACGGGTGTCTGGGCGTCCGAGTACACCGATCCCTATCAAGTGTTCAGCAAGGCCGGGTTCGAAGTGCACGTCGGCTCGCCAAACGGAGGAAAGTCACCAGTGGACCCCCGGTCCGGATCGGAAGCTAAAGTCAAGCGGATCCCGTCCGCATTGGACAAGATGCACAACACCAAAGCCCTGGGGGCCGTGAAGCTGCAGGACTATGCCGCGATCTTCCTGGCAGGTGGCCACGGCACAATGTGGGACTTTCCGAATCACCCTGTGCTGAGCGCATTGGTCAGCCAGGCAATCGCGACCAACCGACCAGTCGGTGCTGTCTGTCACGGACCGGCCGGTCTGCTCGGCGCGACGGCCCCTGACGGCAAGCCGCTCGTGGCGGGTCGAAAGGTGAACAGCTTCACCAATGCCGAAGAGCGGGCAGCAGGCATGACGACCGTGGTCCCGTTTCTGCTCGAAGACCGGCTGCGTCAGGCCGGCGGGCAGTTCGAGTCCGGCGGCGTGTTCCAGCGATTCATGGTTGAAGACCGCGGGTTGATCACGGGTCAGAATCCCGCCTCGGCCGACGCGGTCGCGCAGCGCATGGTGGATCTGCTCAAGGACCGAGTCGCGCATTAGTCTCTGGCGAGTTCAACCGGCGCGAGGGGAGTGGCCTGTGATGCAAGACCAGGAACGACGGGGGATTCTGACGCTCTGCCTCATGGCGGCGTTCGCCGACGGTGAGCGGAGCGAGGAGGAACGCGAACACCTCGGCCAGGTAGCGCGTCACTTGGGGGAGACGGCCGGCCCGGACCTGCTCCAGCGCGTGCTGCAGCGTCAGGTGACCGTACGGGAGGCAACGCGCGTCCTGACCACGACCGAGGCTCGCTCCCTGGCGTACGAAATGGCGGTCTGCGTGTGCGACGCCGACGGCCGGCTGAACGCCCAGGAGCGGTCCTTCCTCCGCGAGGCGCAGCAGGCCCTCAACATCGGCGAGGCGCCTGCAGCGACGGTGCAACATGAGGCCGAAGCGCTGATGGTTGATGGCCTGGAAGACTTGCCCGACCCGGCCGGGGAGGCGAGACCGACCGGGGACACTCCGACTGGAATCTCGGCCCCCGCGCCCGGCGCCGCGAGGGCGGAGCCGGGAGGCGCACCGGCATCGGCTGCGGCGGCCGGCGGCGTGATCGACAGCATGGTGTTAAAATATGCGATCCTCAACGGCGCGCTGGAGCTACTGCCGCAAACAATCGCGACCATGGCGATCATTCCATTACAGATGAAAATGGTCTACCGGATCGGTGGGGTGTACGGCTACGCGCTCGATCGCGGCCACGTCAAGGAGTTCCTGGGTGTGGTAGGCGTGGGCATGACGTCGCAGGTCGTCGAGAACTTCGCGCGCAGACTCCTGACCGGTTTTGCCAAGAAGGTCCTCGGGAAAACCGGTGGTCGTGTGGCGGACGTGGCGGCGGGCTCAGCCTTCTCGTTCGCCTCGACGTATGCGCTGGGGCACGTGGCCAAGCAGTATTACGCAAGCGGACGGACGCTCGGGGCGGTGGACCTGAAATCCCTGTTCTCCGAGGCGATGCCGCAGGCCCAGTCAGCGTATCCGCAGTACGCGGACCAGGTACATTCGCAGGCAGCGAGCCTGGACATCAGCCGGTTGCTGCCGCTGATTCGCGGGCAGCTGTAAAATCATTTTCCCCTCCCGCAGCCAGATGAAATTCCACTGCATCGTGCGGTCCCACAGGAAACTCGGCCTCCGGTGCACAGGATGCGCGTGTCCACCTGATGGCACTTCCGCGGGAGGTTCTTGGATTTGGACACCTTAGACTGAAGAGGCCCGATCCCCCGTCTCGGACGGTCGATTCAGAGTAGCCAGCTCTGGAGGCGGGGCGAACGGGCGGTGATGAGCTGCCAGAGTTCGGTGAAGCCGCGCCCTCGTCCCCGCATCACCCTGACCCACTCCACGGGGTTCTCCCGGCCGTCGGTATGGAAGCGCACTCCCCACAGCGGCTCAAATCCGCCCGGATCGTGGGAGTAGCGCATGTCGGCGAGCACCGTGGGGTCGGCGGGATCGCGGGCGACGAATCCGTCGGCAAACCACGCAAACCGCGCGAAGTCGCGAACGAATCGCCCCCCGAGCGCTCCGCCCCCGGCCGCGTCCCGCTGCACGGCAGGGTACAACGGGACGCGTTTCCCTTCGACCACGGCCGGGACGCCGAACGGCACGACCCGGATCGCGTCGGCGTGGATCTCCCCCCCGGCGACGTAGACCGATCGCCATACGAGCACGTTCCCGAGCGTCGGCATCACCCGGCTGTGCTCCACCCGGTGCCCCCGGGATGCCGCAAGCCCGCCCTGCACGGTCGCAGCCCAATGGTGGAGCGCCCCCCCGAGCGCGACGTAGGCGAGCGCGAAGGCCGCCGCGAGCAGTGCGGGACCCCGCTTCGACCACGCCCGCCCCATCAGCGTCAGGATCAGCAAGGGAACGGTGAAGAGCGGGTCCACGATTGACATCCAGTCGAGCTCGAGACGCGCCCGGCTGAACGGCCACAGCCACAGCGTTCCGTAGGAGGTGAGCACGTCCAGCGGCGCATGGGAGGCGTAGCCGAGCGTACAGGCGCGATGATCGCTCGCCAGCGCCGGCGGTTATCCCGCATGCCCAGGAACGGCAGCGCCGCGATTAGCCCGCCGATCGGCACCAGCGCCAATGCGTGCGTGAAGTGGCGGTGCATCTCGACCGCCAGCAGCGGGTCGGCGGTGGAGCGGATGAGTACGTCCGAATCCAGCAGCAGCCCACCCACCGCGCCGCACGCGAACGCCTGCTTGCCCAACCGATCGGTCAGAAAGACCTGGGCGGCCGCGGCGCCGACGACTGCCTGACTCACCGGGTCCACGCTCACCTCCAGGGCCCCTGGCCCGGGCCGTCTTGATGCGGCTCAAACCTCTCCGTTCGCGACAGCCCTGCCCTTTGGGCGGGGACGGTCACGTTCTGAGCCGCTCCAGTTCAAATTGATAGATTGATAGGGATTTGCTTTTGGGGGCCGCGCCGCGATTTCCGTCGGCCACCCCCCATGCCACGGGTGACGCCGGTCCGCGTCCCGCAGGAGCGCCCCCGCCGCCGGGTGGGAGCCTAGAGCGCACGGGACAGGGGTGTCAAGGCGAAACTGGACCAGCATGGGTGATCCAGCTCGTGCCCCGCGTGGGGGCCGAGCCGACCCGGAGACCTAGACCGGCACCAGGGGCACGGCCAAACACGCGGAAGCAACTTGATTAACTCCCCGGGGACCATCCGCTGGCTCGACTGGCAAGAAGCTGCCGGGCTCGATGCCTCCACGCGCGCGCTCCCCGCCTCGATGCTGGCCCGCTACCTTGTCGCCGAGCTCGCCTGCGACGTTGCCCTGATCGGGATCCAGGTCCAGGACACGACGCTCGGTTCCCCCCCTCTCCGCCCGTGCGCCGGGCGATTGGGTCGGTCTGCCGGGGCCTGACCACGCTCCTGCTGGCGCCGAGCAATGTGAGCCCCCCAGCCGCGGCCTGACGGCGGCAGCGGCAGAGCCGCCTCGACTTCGGGCAGACGCCGCCCCACTGCAACGTCGCGATCTCGACGAACACCGGAAGCATTCAATGGGCCGACGTGGCGGAGGCCAAGGCGATCGCGCGGGATCGCTCGACGCAGCGGGTCGACCCTTCGAAACATCTGCCGATTGCCTTTCACCCATCCAATGGGATACGCTTGACCCGCGGATCCGTCCCGCCGCGCCTGCGTGTGCGGCCTAGGAGCTCTCCGGGTGCCCAGGCCCGACGCGCGAAACGCATCCATTCACCGCTGTGTCTCGGGATCGAGGGGAGACGCCATGGAGTCCATAGGCACCTGGTACTGGTACGCAGGATTCGCGCTCCTGGTGAGCCTGGCGGTCGTCGTGGACTTGCTGGTCTTGGGCGGCAAGAAGGACGAGCAGGTCTCGTTTCGCCAGGCGCTGGTCTGGTCGATCCTGTGGGTCGCGCTGGCGCTGATCTTCAATGCCCTGCTCTGGTGGTACCTCGACGGCAAGTTTGGGCGAGAGGTGGCCAACGAAACCGCAGCAGAGTTCTTCACCGGCTACCTGCTGGAAAAGGCGCTTGCCGTCGACAACCTCTTCGTGTTCCTGATGCTGTTCACGTTCTTTGGCGTGGCCCCGTCGATGCAGCGGCGCGTCCTCATCATCGGCGTGATCGGGGCGATCATCTTGCGCGGCATCATGATCTTCATCGGCGCCATCCTGATCGCCAAGTTCCACTGGATTCTCTATCTGTTCGGCGCGTTCCTCCTGTTCACCGGCGTGAAGATGCTGATGTTCGCCGAGGCCGAAACGGATTTAAACTCCAATCCACTCCTCAAGTGGATACGCGGGCATCTGCGCATCACGACCGAGTATCACGGCGAGCGATTCTCGATCATCCGGGATGGCCAGCGCTGGTTCACGCCGCTCTTCGTGGTGGTGGCGATGATCGGTATCACCGACGTGATCTTCGCCGTGGACAGCATTCCGGCGATCTTCGCGGTGACCCTCGATCCTTTCGTCGTACTGACCTCGAACGTATTTGCGGTGCTGGGTTTGCGCGCGCTCTACTTCATGCTCGCGGATCTCGCGGACCGCTTCCACCTCTTGAAGTACGGCATCGCCTTCATCCTGGTGTTCATCGGCGTCAAGATGCTGCTGATCGACGTCTACAAGATCCCCGTGGGCTTCGCGCTCTCGGTGGTGGGCATTGTTCTTGTGCTGTCGATGGTCGCCAGTCTCTGGATCACCCGAAAAACGCCCGGCCCCGTGTCCCCATCCTCGGATACCTGACCGCCCCACGACACCCGACCGTGTCGCGCGAATGCTGGCGTGGAGCGCCCCCCCGAACGCGACGTAGGCGAGCGTGAATGCCGCCGCGAGCAGCACGTGACCTCGCTTCGACCACGCCCGCCCCATCAGCGCTCACCTCCAGGGCCCCCGGCCCGGGTGGTCTTGATGCGGCCCAAAGACTCGCCGTTCGCGACAGCCCTGCCCTTTGGGCGGGGACGGTCACGTTCTGAGCCGCTCCAGCTCAATATCGGCTGCCCGCTAGTGCCGTCCGTAGATGTACTCGGTCAGATAGTGCACCATCTGCTTATTCTCCGCCGCGTGGCAGGACAGAACATCGCCGATGGAGATCAAGCCGAGCAGGGTCTCATTGCCTGCGACCGGCAAGTGGCGGACCCTGTTCTGCTTCATGACCGCTTCAATCTCATCCAGAGAGCGCTCCGGCTCCACGACGATCACTTCGCGGGTCATCACATCGCCGACTCTTGTGTCCGATGCATCTTTGTCCTCGGCCACGAGCCGGTTTACGACATCGCGTTCCGTGAAAACACCCTCGATCCGTCCGGCGTCATCGGTAACCAGGAGGCATCCAATGTGATAAGCGCGCAAGAGCTTGCAGGCTTCCTGAGCGCTTATGTCCGCACGCACGGTCACGATGTCCTTCAGTTCCTTCTTGGCCAAAAGGTCTTTCGCTGTCAATGTGCTTCCAATCATAGTTCTGGTCCCTTTCTTTGGTCGGCACAACGCCTGCTTGCCCAACCGGTCGGTCAGAAAGACCTGTGCGGCCGTGGCGCCGCCGACTGCCTGACTCACCGAGTCCAAGTTCACCTCCAGGGCCCCCGGCCCGGGCGGTCTTGATGCGGCCCAAAGCCTCACCGTTCCCGACAGCCCCGCCCTTTGGGCAGAACGGTCACGTTCGCAGGCGCACCAGATCTATGGCCTTGTGCAGCGCCCTTCCCTGAGATGCATCATCGTCCAAGATGTCCAGGCAGCGGTTGAGGACATCCGCGAACCGGGGGTCGCGAAGAGCGTAGAAAATCCGCGCCCCCTGGCGACGCATCGTCACGACGTGGTGGGAGCGAAGCAGCGCCAGGTGTTGCGACACGTTGGCTCCGGGTACACCCAGAGCGTCCCGAAGGCTCGACACATCCTGCTCTCCCCGGTGCAGCAGAGTCAAGATGCGCAGCCGGGTCGGATGGGCGAGGACCCCGAAAAGTCGCGCCGCGTCATCGAAAACGCGCTGGCGGAGCGGCATGGCTTACCTCCTCTTGCGGTTGAGCGCCGCGTCGGCAGATTCTGCAGTGCCCCGACCATAGCCGGTCGACAGCGGCCGGTCAAGATATATTTTCGCATATGCGAATATTCGATTTTTATCTTGACTCTTCCGGCGGGGTCCGGTATAGTCGCGCCTCGAAGGGGGAGTAGATCGCCCCTCCGGTCCGGTGAAGTCGACACGACGAACGCCCGCACCTGGGTGTTCCGGCTTCCCGGCGACGGCCTCACGGCCAGCGGATCAAGACCCTTCGCGCTGTCGGCGCGCGGGGTTTTTTTGTCCCGTGCCAGGGAGCCTCCTCGAGGAGTCGCCCGGCCGGGTAGAAGAGAAGGAGGGTAAACTATGAACCGCATGAAGGCCGCGATGTTGCTTGCAGCGCTCACCGCGTTGTTTCTTTGGATCGGACAGTCCCTGGGAGGACAGCAGGGATTCATCCTGGCCTTGCTTCTGGCCGGTGGGATGAACTTCGCATCCTACTGGTGGTCCGATCGCATCGTCCTCCGAATGCACGGCGCACAAGAGGTCAACGAACGCGAAGCGCCGGAACTTTACGGGCTGGTCCGCCGGCTGTCCCAGCGGGCCGGACTGCCGATGCCGCGCGTGTACGTGATGCCCGAGGAGGCCCCCAACGCATTCGCCACCGGGCGCGATCCGAATCACGGAGCCGTCGCCGTGACCCACGGCTTGCTCCGCCTTCTCGACCGCAACGAATTGGCCGGGGTGATTGCCCACGAATTGGCGCACATCAAGAATCGTGATACGCTGATCATGACCGTCGCCGCGACCTTGGCAGGCGCGATCGGCATGCTCGCCAACATGGCGCAATGGACCCTGTTGTTTGGCCGCTCCTCCGAGGACGAGGAGGGCGGCAACCCTCTGGCGGGGCTGGTCGGGATCATCGTGGCGCCCATCGCCGCCATGCTGATCCAGATGGCCATCTCCCGGGCGCGCGAGTTTGTTGCGGATGAGGGGGGAGCGCAGATCTGTGCCGATCCGATGGCGCTGGCGAGCGCTCTCCGGAAGATCGAGGGCTGGAGCCGCGAGGTGCCCATGGAGGCCGGGACACCGGCGACAGCTCACCTCTTCATCGTGAATCCGTTCGCCGGAGGCGGGATGCTAAAGCTCTTCAGTACGCACCCCCCGACGGATGAGCGGGTGGCCCGCCTGCGCGCCCTGAGCCGGAAGCGGCTGGGCCTCTCGGCCTAGTCGCGCGCAGTGACTGTGTCCGGCGAACCGCCTGACGAACCCACAACGCGCCGGAGCGATCGGCTTCTCTTGCCGGTCTCTCCGGCGCACGACCTTTGACAACGCTCCCTTGGCGGAGCGGGGAGACATGCGTTGACGGAGATCACGCTCTTTCCATTTGCGCAGTACTGGTGGTTCTACCTGGCCTTCCTGGCAGGCGTCCTGGTCCTTCTGGCGCTCGACCTCGGTGTGTTTCATCGCGAGGCGCACGAGGTGAGCTTCCGCGAGGCGGCCACGTGGAGCATCGTCTGGGTGAGTCTGGCCCTCGCGTTCAACTATGGCCTCTACCACTTTGCGCTCTGGAAATTCCCCCAGGATCCCAGGCTCCTCGCCATCCCAGGGTTCGACGCCGCGGCAGCAGCCAAGGAAACGGCGCTGGAGTTTCTGACGGGATTCGTCGTCGAGAAGTCCCTGTCGGTGGACAACATCTTCGTCTTTGTGCTCATCTTCAACTTCTTCGCCCTGCCGGCGAAATACCAGCATCGCGTCCTGTTTTTCGGCATCTTGGGGGCGCTGATTTTCCGCGCGATCTTCATTGTCCTCGGCTCGGCTCTCCTCCAGTTCCATTGGGTGGTCTGGGTGTTTGGGCTGTTCCTGGTCGCATCCGGTCTCAAGATCATGTTCGCGCCGGAGAAGGGGATCGACCCCGAGAAGAACCCGATCATCCGACTGTTCCGGCGATTCGTGCCCGTGACGCCCGCGCTGCACGGACAGCGATTCTTCGTGAGGCTTAATGGCATCCTGCACGCGACACCCCTATTCGTGACCCTGCTCTTCGTGGAGGTGACCGACATCATCTTCGCGGTGGACTCGGTCCCAGCCATCTACGCCCTCACGGGAGAGCCCCTGATCGTCTTCGTCTCCAACGTCTTTGCGATCCTCGGCCTCCGCGCGCTCTACTTTCTACTCGCCGGGATGATGGATCGGTTCTACATGCTGAAGTACGGCCTCGCGGTGGTGCTGATGTTCGTGGGGCTGAAGATCGCGTGGCTCAATGACCTGTACGGCGGCAAATTCCCCATCACCATCTCGCTCGGCATCATCGCCGCGGTCATCGCCGCCTCCGTCATCGCCTCGCTGCTCTTCCCGAAGGCCCGCGAGGTCGCGGGCGCCTCTGCGAGTCCGGGTGCCCACTGAACCGAAATATTTCACCACCAAGACACCAAGGCACAAAAAAGACCCAGAAATGCAAGACGTTCCGAATATGTGCTAGAGAAGCTCCGTGCCGCCCTGCGGGGCGACGGGCAGCCCTGAAGGCCGAAATAAACAGCCCTTCGTTAGTGCCTTCGTGTCTCAGTGGTGAGACTGATTATTTTGGGCTGAATCGGCGCGCCCCCACTGGAAACACACACCGTTCGCGAGTATGATGCGTGAAATGCGCGAGCCATTGTCCTCGTTGCCAGAGGGGTGAGACATGGAAAGCCTCCTGGGGCACCACTGGCACCATCTCCCTGCCGAAGAGGTCCTCGACCTCCTGGACACCGACGGGACGCGGGGCCTGGATCAGTTCGAAGTCCAGCGCCGCCAGCGGCACTTTGGACCCAACCTCGTCAGCGCAAAGAAGGCCCGCGGACCCGTCCTCAGGTTCATTCTGCAGTTCCACCAGCCGCTGGTGTATATCCTGATTGTGTCGGGCGTCGTTACGGCGGTGCTCAAGGGCCCCGTGGACGCCGCGGTCATCCTGGGCGTGGTGCTGATCAACGCCGTTGTGGGTTTCCTCCAGGAGGCCAAGGCGGAGCAGGCGATCGAAGCGCTCTCCCGGCGACTCACGACCGAGACCACGGTGGTGCGGGCGGGCGAGAAGCGGCGGGTCTCGTCAGCGGATCTCGTGCTGGGCGATCTCCTGTTCCTGCAGGCTGGCGACAAGGCGCCTGCCGACGTCCGGCTGATCCAGGCCAAGGACCTGCAGGCGGATGAGTCCGCCCTGACCGGCGAGTCGGTCCCGGTGGCCAAAGTGGCCGAGGTCTTACCCCACGACGTCGTCCTCGCCGATCGGAAGAACATGGTCTACGGGTCCGCCCTGCTTACCTACGGGCAGGGACTCGGTGTCGTGGTAGCAACCGGCGACCGGAGCGAGATCGGACGCATCTCGGGGCTGATCGCCGAAGCGGCAGACCTGGAGACGCCGCTCACCCGCAAGATCGCCAAGTTCAGCCACGCACTGGTCGGCATTATCGTGGGCTTTGGGGCACTGACCTTTGCCGTCGGGGCGTGGCACGGGCAGCCCCCGGTAGACACCTTCCTGGCCGCCGTAGCGTTAGTGGTCGCCGTGATCCCCGAGGGTCTCCCGGCGGCGGTGACCATCACGCTAGCCATCGGCGTGGCCCGCATGGCGC
>Ga0316627_100000298_pt1 | contig 12753 bp, 11 predicted proteins | sample OWC_Aug_M2_C1_D1_FD_207653 | JGI IMG/M metagenome (GOLD analysis project Ga0316627, IMG submission 207653) | Wetland soil microbial communities from Old Woman Creek delta, Ohio, United States - OWC_Aug_M2_C1_D1_C | ecosystem: Environmental > Terrestrial > Soil > Wetlands | place: USA: Ohio...
CGGAAGGTGTTTTTATTTCGATTGTAACCTTGGCGGAGTTTCGCTTTCCTGAAAGTATCGACTCGCCGGTTCTTCGCACCCTGTCGTAACGCACCTTCCCTCTTCACCGTCCTGATACGTGAGCCCCGACAGCTCCATCCTACAGCGAACATCAGTATGATATGGAACAACTTTGGGATTTGATTCGGGGGCTGAACGTAAGAAAGTCGTGTTATTGCGCTAAGCGCACATGCAGAGGGGTTGCATACCCTCTATTCACCAGTAGCGTACGTTACCCACGTCTACGTGAACAAAATCAGAGAGCGGATAATACCCCACTCCGCCCATCTGCAGGTCGCGTGCGGCGTGCTGTACCGTCATCAGTTCATAACCGGGAAGACGGATATCTATGGCTTTTCCTTCGGTATGCAGGCTGTTTTTCGCAATTCCCCTGCTCATCATCCTCAGAAGTGAGTTTGTTTCCGGAGAACGATACCCCGAAATAATATGGAAAGGGCCCGCACTTTCCAGTTTCTGCTGAAGAGCAAAGAGGAGGTCTAATAAATACGCATCAATCTCCTTCTTCTCCCCTGTCCTGTGGTCGCGCAATATGTGGTTTATATCAACCAGCGCCTGCGGAACGAGTGTACCCTGGCTCCAGTAAACGGCTGTTATCTTCTCGTCTGTATGGGTGTTATAAAAGCGGAGAGATCTCTCAACAGAAAAGTCCTTTAAGACCCCGGCGAAGGTCTCATGTGGGAAAAGACACGCAGCAGCGACCGCGGCTCCCGCTGCGAGAAAATCCCTGCGGCTCATCCCATGGCGCGATATTGGAGCGGGTGATTTCTTCTTAAATTCCATACATCAGTACCTCTGCTCAAAAAACCTCACGCCGGATAGATACCTGTTCTTAATGCATGAGACAATCTTTGCATGACCGTCGGCTGAGAATATATCGTTAAACACATTAACGAAGAGGAAACGACCAATGGATATCTTATATCATCGTTCAGTATAAATGAAAGTGATAAGCGTCACAATTTACCCTAAGCACTGCCTAACAAAATACCGTCGCTAACCACCATGAACGAAGATCACGAACGCGTCGACATCGCAGGGGTAGACCTCATAGGTGCAGGCTCATGGTCCTGTTAAAGGAGGTTGCCAAGAAAAAGATGCTATGCAGTTCACGCGGCACGAAGATACCCCTGCCAGCTTTCAGTGAAGCGATGGTTTCATCGCAAGGGCCTCATCGAGGCTCTTGTCCCTTCCGTAGACATCATTCCTGAACTGAAGGGTGCCACTCTCATCAACCCATGCCGTGAGATAAAGGATATGGACATTCAACGGGTGAGGAATCGGGACTTTCTGCTCAATGCCTTCCTTTATGGCGGCCGTTATTTTTTCTCTGGTCCAGCGTGGGTCCTCCTGCAAAAGATACACTGCCAGTTCGATCGGTTTTTCAATGCGGATACAACCGTGGCTCAACGTACGTACATTTTCCAAAAACAGCCGCTTGGCCGGAGTATCGTGGAGGTAGACATCGAATTGATTGGGCAGAACAAATTTAAGACTTCCCAGCGGATTCAGAGGACCCGGCTCCTGGCGAAATCTGTATGGTAATCTGTTTGCGCTGATCTGAGACCAGTCTATGGTATCGGGGTCTATGATCTCCTCCCCGGACCCCCAGCCCCTGAGGACCTTCATATTTTGTTTGGTGAAATAAGCGCGATCTTTCTTGATCTTCTTCAGTATCTCTTTCCTTGCAATGGTGTCCGGAGCGTTCCATGACGGATTAATTATGAGGTGAGTCATCTTTGCGGTGAAGACAGGAGTGTTCCAGAAAGGCTTCCCTACGACTACTTTCATGGGAAGCATCGACGTTTCGTTTTCAATGACATACATCTCAAAATTCGCAATGTTAACGACAATGGAGCGCTGCTCCTTATTGCTCAGTATCCAGCGAAGCCTTTCCATGTTCACCTCGATCTGCCGGGTCCGCTGCTTTAACGGAACGTTAAGGGCATTAAGCGTGGCAGAGCCAACGGCGCCATCGGGTTTCAGCCCGTGCCTTTTCTGAAAGCTGATCACCGACTGCTGCAGTTTTTCATCAAAAAAGTCCCCTGCCCTGCCCTCGTCAGGTTCCAGATCGCCGGAGACGACAAGTCTTTTTCTGAGTTCCGCAACCCTGGGGGACGAGGCATGCAGTTTCAGGGGACTACCGTCTGAAAGCTGCGGCCAATCACCCTTTAACAAGAGTTCGCGGTAACGCGCAAGCGCCTGCCTGAGCCTGGCATAGGAGCCGTGTTCGGGCCGGAACCTCATCATTGCTTCATTTATCTCTTTCTTTTTCAGTGCCTGTTCAAGGACAGCGGCTACGTCCACATTCCCGCGTTTTGCATACCATTCAGCTTTAATGGTCACCGGGTTCACGCACCCTCCTGACAGGTGGCAGCCAAGGGTGACGAATGCATCAGTAAGAAGTACGTCGAGATCTGCCATCAGGGCCGGGTTCGGAGATAATCCTTTCTCTGCCTGATCAACAAGAGATCGTATGAGACCGAGATGATAGTAACTTGGCGTCAGCCCGTCGCTATACGTCTCTTCTATTGCCCTCAGCAGCAGCTCTGCCTGCGTCAGATGACTATCCTGAATCCATGCAGGCTGGTAACTTCTCCCTTTATAAAAGCTTTCGACAAGAACAGCGGAATGTATCATTTCGCCTCCGATAACTGCTTTGGAGGGGGTTGCCCACTCGGTTATCCTCTTCCTGATAATCAGGTCGAGGCCGGATTCCGCTGCCCCGACAGAGGAACTTCTTTCAGAAGAAAGGCTGCAGGTCAGCACAAAGACCATTGCAAGGAGGAGCGTGATGACTCCCCTGTCTCTCCATGCTATCCGTTTCATGACCATGTTCTATTCTACCAGACCCGAGCCTTCAGAGGTGTCCGATAAGAACGTCGAGAGAAGGTGGCTGCGAGCCTGCCAGGAGGATAGTCTATCGGCCTCCAGGGGCACTATTACGAAGCAACGTGCCAGGAGCACGATATTCCCTTCAGGTGACATGATGAAAAAGTTTTCCTGTCAATTCACGCTATCGGTCTGGGCCCTTGCGAGGTTTGTCGCTTTTAATCGCTACCTTCACGTCTGAGGATATTTCGGAAATATGCCGTTTTACCGGTTTGCGGTGACACCATCTCAGCAGCACTCCTAACGAAGTTCGTCGCGAACCTATTGCATATGCCTATGGAGCATCAAAATATCTTTCAGAACGACTTTCCAAATCCTGTCCATCTGCACGCCGAAGTATTCGTGACAAATCACATCTCTCCTGCCAGCTATTGCAGCCAAGGTTGCGCTCTATTTCTTCCTGAGGGTTACGGGGATGCTTTTCACTGCTCGCCTATGATTTCAAGTCTGCGAATGATCGCATCCTGCATTGAGCGGTCATTAAGGAATGCCTCTTTTTGTCGCCGAGGCTGCGAACCATTGGATAAGGTATATATTTCAAGAATGTCATCAATGCCCTGCATTCCTGTACCAGGCTTGGTGTGGAATTTCTCCGTGATCGTCAATGAATGCTATGCAACGAAGGGCATGGGGTAGTGCTGCAGGGTGAACAGCATGATGCATTCAGGCAAAGCGCAGAGAAAGCTTAATACAGCCCCATTGCCTTGCGGACGAGCTGCATGGTCTCCTGTGCGACCCTCCTGGCCTTGTCATTTCCCTTTTCGACGATTCCGCGGAGCTGATCAGGGTCATTGAGCAGCGTTTTCCGCTTTGCCCAGATCGGCTCGAGGACAGCGAAGACATTCCTGATCAGGACCTTCTTGCAGTCAATGCAGCCGATGCCTGCCGTCCTGCATCCCTCCGCGACATCAGCCTGTTCTTCCTTTGTCGAGAATACTTTGTGAAGCTGAAAGACCGGCGAAAGTTCGGGGTCTCCCTTATCCGTCCTCTTCACACGCGCCGGATCGGTCGTCATGGTCCTGATCTTCTGCTCCACCTCTTTCGGGCTGTCTGAAAGGTAGATCGCATTGCCGTAGCTTTTGGACATCTTCCTTCCGTCCACGCCCGGAACCTTTGGGAACGGGGTGAGCAGCGCGTCCGGCTCAGGGAAGACCTCCGTATAAAAGTTGTTGAACCTGCGCGCGATCTCACGAGAGATCTCCAGGTGAGGCACCTGGTCTATCCCGACCGGGACATACTTTGCCCGGTAAATGATGATGTCTGCGGTCTGGAGGAGCGGGTAGCCGAGGAACCCGTAGGTCGAAAGGTCCCTCTCCTGGAGCTCCTGCTGTTTTTCTTTATAGGTCGGCACGCGTTCGAGCCAGCCGAGTGGTGTTATCATCGAGAGCAGGAGATGGAGCTCAGCGTGTTCCAGAATCCGTGACTGCAGAAAAATGGTGCACTTATCCGGGTCAAGCCCTGCGGCGAGGAAATTTACGAGAAGGTCAGTCACGGACTCATGCAGCACGGAAGGGTTCGTATACCCTGTCGTGAGCGCGTGCCAGTCAGCAACAAAATAATAGCAATCATACCGGTCCTGCAGCTTTACCCAGTTCTGGAGTGCGCCGACAAGATTGCCGAGGTGAACCTTGCCGCTTGACTGCATACCGCTCAAAACCCTTTCCAAAGAAACCTCCTTGCATCGAAAAAGCTAAGCTCTCCATTGCGCAGCAACATGTGTTCAAGCAACCATAAAGGTATCTATTATTAACGTATTGTCTTTGCCTGTCAAGAAATGCCGGAGGAACCCTATACCCGCTTCCAGATAAGCTCAAAATTGCAGATGATCACTAGGGGCCCGCCTGCCGCGTCTTTCAGGAAACCGCTGTTGCTGTCAAGTGCGACCAGAAGGTCGTTCAGCTTCAGGGACGATCCGTCGAACCCGTTCAGATGAAGCTTTTCCTTGATCATGTCCAGATGCCATTGACACAGTCCTTCTTCGATGAGCCCGCGGTCGAGCGCCTTCGCGAGATCCAGCGGGGTGTATAAGGCGTTACCGTGCTCTGCCACCCACTGGTCCGGTCCGTTGTAATACCCCCGGATCGTTATATAATTGTGGTCTTCCCGAAGCACCGGTTCGCCTTCGGGGTCCAGCAGGTCCCTGTGGGATGCGTATTTCCTGCGGTCGGTCGATGCCTCGATCTTTTTCGTACCGGTCATATAAATCGCGCGCGCATAGACCGTGGGAATGCCGAGGCGATTCAGGGTATGAGCGATCGCAAACTCTTCGAACGGGCTGTTGATGCCATAGGTGTGAAGAAGCGGGTCGCGTGCGCCTTCCTCATCGCCGACCGGCATCTCCCCGACCCGTGAGGTTTCCCATACCAAATGGATATTGTCCTTGGTGATCGTATAAAAGACCTCTTTTGTCTCTGACAGCCGTATGGTGGGCGTTTTTCTCCAGCGTTCGGGGAGAAAGTAGTCGAACAGGTGGGGGTTCCTCCCGACGACCCATAAACGGCCTCCGGTGCTTTCGGCATGGCCGAAGAGATACGGGACACCGAAGATCTCCACGGAGGCAAGATGCGTGGGCAGCGGTGAAGGTTCGAAACGGTGGCGCTGATCGTCCAGGTAGGAATATCTGCGGGAACTCTTTACCGCCTCTTCATGCTCCGCTGTCCGCAGGAGGAGTTCATAATCGATAATGGAATACCGGCCTTCCTGTATCAGGTGGTACAGCAAGGCAACCTGATCCCGGAAGGCATCCTTTTTTCCGTCGCTGCCGATACGGATAACGCTTGCAGCATCCGGTTCGCTGATAATGATATGCTCGGGCTTCATGTCCGCGACGAGGTAACCCTTTTTCTGCAGGTCTTCGTGCGCCCGTGCGTCGAGCGTTCTGAGATGACGTATCATCTCGTCGTCATTGATGTCGATATGTTCAAAAACCTCCTTGAGGTTCCTGCCCTCTATCCATGCATAGATCAGCTTGTACTGCTTGAGGATATCGAGGTCTATGCCCGGGTGTTTTGCCCGGATGCGGTTGATCTTGGTGCGCGACCTTCCGCTCTGCCAGGCCTGCATCTTCTCCGGTGGGACATAGATCGCCATAGGCAGCTGGGTGCTTATCTTCAGGTGCTGCGGCCCGTAGAGGTTGTCCATCAGCTCCGTGACCAGGGAGAACTCTTCCCAGGGGCTGTTGAACTCTGCGTCGCAGAACTCTTGGAGGGTATGCGTATCGATCGGCACATCCTCTCCCACCCGGCAGTTCTTCACCACAAGGTCGAGACTCATGCCATTGATCTTCTTCGTGGGGATCTTATAGACCGAGCTAGTCCCGAGGAGGCGGAGCTTGTGCGTATCGAACCAGTCCTTTTCATACCAGTTCTCAATCTCGAAATGCTCGCGCAGCGGCTCTGCATAGCGGGTGAGATACAGATCTCCGCCGTCGCTGGTTTGTGTATGGGCGTATACCACGCCCAGCACATTTACGAGCGTCTTTTTTCCTGCGGTCTTTTCCACTTCTCCTGTGCCGTTACCCGACTTCCGCTGCCGGGGTTATCCCAATCGCCGGGCGAGTCCGGTGAGCTGTTCGAAAAGCTTCTGCGGAAGACGATTGCCGAAAGTGGCGAAATGGGCTTCGATATCCGGTATCTCGGCTTTCCATTCGGCGGTATGGACGCTCAGCAGCTCTCTCAGGTTGTCCGGCGCAAGGGTGAGGCCGGAGAGGTCAAGGTCACTAGGCTTCGGCATCAACCCGATCGGTGACTCTTCTGCGCCGACCGTGCCGTCAACCCGGCCGCACATCCACGTGAGCACCCTGCTGTTGTCGCTGAAGCCGGGCCACAGGAACTTTCCGTCCGGGCTCTTTCTGAACCAGTTCACATAGAAGATCCGCGGGGCCTTGCTGCCAAGCCTTTCTCCCATCGCAAGCCAGTGATGGAAATAGTCTCCCATGTTATAACCGCAGAATGGCTTCATGGCAAAGGGGTCCCTCCTGAGGTTGCCGACGGCGCCGATATTGGCAGCGGTTGTTTCCGAGGCTGCAGTGGCACCGAGGAAGACGCCGTGCTCCCAGGAAAAGGCTTCACTGACCAGCGGAACAACGCTGCTGCGGCGGCCGCCGAAGATGAAGATATCAATCGGCACGCCTGACGGATCTTCCCAGTCCTTGCAGATGACCGGACATTGGGATGCAGGGGCTGTGAAGCGTGCATTGGCATGGGCTGCGTCGGTCTTGCTTGCCGGTGTCCAGTCCCTGCCTTTCCAGTCGATGAGATGCGACGGGAGATCGTCGTCCATGCCTTCCCACCAGACATCTCCATCATCGGTCAGGGCGCAGTTCGTGAAGATGACATTCTCTTTCAGCGTATCCATCGCCATGGGATTCGTATCGTACGATGTGCCGGGAGCAACGCCGAAGAAGCCGCTTTCCGGATTGATCGCATGCAGGCGTCCGTCAGGGCCGATTTTCATCCATGCGATATCATCGCCGATGCACTCACACTTCCAGCCCTTCAGGGAAGGCTGCATCATGGCCAGGTTCGTCTTGCCGCATGCTGAGGGGAATGCAGCGGCAAGGTGATACTGCTTGCCTTCCGGGCTCGTGAGCCGCAGGATGAGCATATGCTCAGCCATCCATCCCTCCCTTCGAGCGATGGCAGAGGCAATGCGAAGCGCCAGACACTTCTTTCCGAGAAGGGCATTGCCGCCATACCCGGAGCCATAGGACCAGATAAGGTTCTCCTCGGGGAAATGGGAGATATATTTGCTCTCAATAGGAGCACAGGGCCACTGCACGTCCTGCTGGCCCTTCTCGAGCGGGGCGCCGATCGAATGAAGGCAGGGAATGAAATCCCCGTCCGTGCCGAGGAGATCCAGGACCTTTGAACTGACCCGAGTCATGATATGCATGTTCACTACGACATAGGGGCTGTCCGAGATCTCGATACCGATCTTCGATATGGGGGATCCTATCGGTCCCATCGAAAAAGGGATCACATATAGGGTGCGGCCTTTCATGCAGCCCTTATAAAGTTTCTTCATCGTTTCCTTAAGCTCAGCCGGCGCTATCCAGTTGTTCGTTGGCCCTGCTTCGCCCTGTGACGATGTCGAGATATAGGTGCGGTCCTCGACGCGGGCCACATCGCTCGGGTCAGAGCGAAAGAGATAACTGTTCGGCCGCTTCTTGAGGGGAATAGCGCTGCCGCTGGCTATCAGCTTCTGCATCATGCCCTCATATTCTTTCTTTGAGCCGTCGCAAATATAGACAGCGTCAGGCTGGCACATTGCCGCCACTTCGGTTATCCAGGCGCTCAGCTTCTTGTTCTTCAGCTCGGTGTTCATGGCTCGTTCTCCGTAACATGTTATTTGGTTGAGGATGTTCTCGCTGTCCGATCCTTAATACATACCGAAGATCTTCAGGAAAAATACGATGACCGGCAGGATGAACATGTTTGCTATGCCGGTATAGATCAGGATCAGCACGATAATGAACCCGAACGGTTCTATCTTGCTGAACGACATTGCCTGCTTTGACGGAAGCAGTCCTGTCAGCACCCTTCCCCCGTCGAGGGGCGGGATGGGGATCATATTAAAGGCTGCAAGGACAAGGTTCATTTTGACGCTTGCATCCAGGATCATGATGAGAGGCTTCAGAACGGCCTCGCGCATGCCTTCAGGGGACAGGGATGCCATCGGGATAAGCACGAACTTGAAAAGGATGACGCTGGCGGTAGCAAGCATGAGGTTCGTTACCGGCCCTGCAGCTGCAGAGATCGCCATGCCTTTTCGGGGGTTCTGGAAGTTCATGGGGTTGATCGGCACCGGCTTCGCATAGCCGAACATAAAACGGCCGTCTGTCATGGCATACAGCAGGACTGGCATGATGACCGTGCCGAAGACGTCGATATGCGCAAGAGGGTTCAGGGTAAGCCTTCCCAGCAGCTTTGCTGTGGGGTCACCGAGGCGGAATGCAACATATCCATGCGATACCTCATGGAACGTGATGGCGATGAGTATCGGCAGCGCAGCGATGATAAGACCTTTTATGATTTCTGTAGTTTCCATGATAATGACTGTTGTTCTATCTGGCTTTGATACTTCCGAGCTATTGAGAGGAAGTTTATTAGTATCATAGATTACGCCTTCATATGTCAAATAGGAGAATGACCGCAAAGGCAGGCAATCTGAGGGTTTACAGGAATGCAATGCGGTCCGTCTGCATCGGGATACAACGTGAAACCATGTGAAAAAGTCCCTTGCACAGAACAGGCATCTTCTTCGGAAATCACCGTATCCCGTATCCATATCTGGTATAGATGAAATGGCCATTGATTGTGTAGGAATCCATTTCCCACTCATCGGGGAGAGGCCAGTAGGGTTCTCCGTCCCTGAGCGCCTTGATAGCTGCGTCATCCAGTGATTTATATCCAGAGGTGCGTTCGATCGCTATCGATGCCAGCCTGCCGTCCTTTCTTATGGTGAACCGTATCCTGAGATCTCCGTATAGTCCTCTCCTGCGGGCATCGGCAGGATATTCCCAGATGCTTTCGATCTTTTCCTTCAGTTTTCTCATGTACCCTGCATAGCGGTATTCGTTGGTATCAAACGTGATCGCTTCATCTTTTTTCCCTTTGCCGCCACCGCCGGGGCCTTTCTCTGCAGCATCACCTATGATCTTTCTGTCGAACAGCTTTTCCCTGGTGGTGCGGGGCATGCCGGTGGGCGTACGGCTTTCTTCAAACCCCGGCTTGTCGGAGAGCTCTCCGGGCGTCCCTTCGCTGCCGCCGCCTTTTCCCGTCCGGGGTGTCAGGCCTTCAGGCAGCGGCTTTCCCTCTTCCTTTCCCATTCCCGGAACGGTCGGTTTATCCGGCGAGGGCAGCAGCTTGGGCGGTATAGGCGTCATCCGCCGCTGCGGGGGAGGGATGGGAGCAGGTTTTTTCATTGCAGCGGGAGGGAGCGGGACAGGTTTTGCTGCCGGCGGTGGCACGATCACCGGCTTTACCGCCTCCCCTGGTGTGACGAGCTGGGTAAAGAATTCCTTTGGCTTCTTCACTTCCGGTGCAGGCAGAAAATAAACGGCAAGCAGCATGATCAGGTGCACAACAACGGAAACGACAACAAACGTTTTTATGTTTAAGGCTTCAATTCTTCCCAGCATGGTCTCTCAGTAGTATAAACCGCTTCGGCAGAATTTCACATGCAATCCCTGATCATCATGAAACCCGGGAGTGGCTTAGAAGTTCGGCGGGAAGGGACAGTGGATCTTTGCTTTTCTTACGATGCTACTGCCCGACAAATAATATGCGGCTATCTTGAAGAAGAAACTGCTTACCGAGCCGGATATGGAGCCGTCCCTGTTCTCTGCCCAGGACATGGTCTTGCGGTTGTTGTTGATGGCGATGATAAGATAGATATGGCTCAGGCTCATGCCGTCAATGTCCTCCTGGCTCGGGGACGGGAGCCCTTTTTCGAGGCCGAACTGCGTATGAGAATGGAAATCGCCGACGATCTGGAGCCGGTCAAGACGCTTGATGATCGGTTCTATCTTCTTGTGGCTCCTGTCAAGAGAAACAACGCCTTTCGGTTTTCTGTCGGCTGTCTGAAAGCTGAAGGCGTGTTCGACAATAAACCGGTCCTCCAGCTTGTAGCCGAGCAGAAAACCAAGGCACTCTTTCTTGTAAACTTCGGCGGAACTCAGTAAAAGATCTAAGAATGCATTTTCAGAAAGATAGACTCTCATGCATTCTTATGTTGTGGCAGGCGCACCGAGAGCACCGGGCAGGGCGCATAGCGCACCACCTGCTCTGCTGTGCTGCCGAAGAGCAGTCTGTCGAGACCGGTCCTGCCGTGGGTCGCAATCACAATGAGATCAATCATGTTTGCTTCTGCGAATTTGGTGATCTCTTCGTAGGGAGTGCCTCTCAGGAGAACATTCTCATAGTCCTTGAACTTCCGCATGTCTTCAGAAAAGGTCTTTTCAAGCTCTTTCCGGGCGCTCTTTTCAAGGTCGGCATAGACCTCTTCAGCGGACGCATGCGGTACATACCAGCCTGCAGATTTTGTCACATCAAAGATGACATGTACTGCATAGATTTTCGCGCCATGGCGCATTGCAACGTCAACCGCATACGGCAGGGCGTTCCTTGATCCTTCCGAAAAGTCTGTTGCAAAAAGGATTTTTTTGATCTCCATCTTAAACCTCCCTAAGGTATTTTGCTGCGTTTTCCGGCGATGTCGGCAAAATGTAGAGCCCTGATCCCCACTCAAAGCCCGTGGTGCTCAGGAACCGAGGCATGATCTCGAGGTGCCAGTGATAATCCTCACCGAGTGTGTGCCAGTGGTCCTTTCGCGTGACCCTATTCGGTGCGGAATGGATGAAATAATTATATGAAAGGTCAGGGAACAGCGCCCTCAGCTTCTTCAAAACAGAAGAGAGGATGAGGGCGAAGTCCTCGAGTTCGTCAGGACGAATATCCTGAAAAGCACAGTTGTGCCTTTTGGGCAATATCCATGTCTCAAAGGGGAATTTTGAGGCATACGGGCAGAAGGCAATATAATGCCGCGACTCGATGATGATCCTGTTCTCTGTTCTCATCTCCTCACGCATGATGTCGCAGAAGATGCAGCGTTCCTTATATGCAAAATACTGCTTTGCATGGTCAAACTCTTCCTTGACCCGCTTGGGGATCACCGGTGTTGACGTAAGCTGGGACATGGGATGACCGAACAGGGCTCCCGCTGATTTCCCGTGATTCTTGTAGATCAGGGTATACCGCAGCCGGAAATCCTGTTCGAGGTCAGCCATGCGGTCCCGGTAGGTCTGTATTACGCGAATCATCTGCTCCAGCCCCATGTCCTCAGGCTGAACATGGTGATGCGGTGACTCGATGATGATTTCGCTTGCGCCGATGCTGTTCATCTTGTCATACATGCCCTCTCCTCTTCTGCAGAGGTCGCCTTCCACCATGAAGACAGGATCAAAATTGGCGATGACCCTTGTCGACCATTTCCTTGCGGCATCTGCAGAAGAGGCTGGGGACATGCGCGTGATCTCTCTCGGGGTTTCGGATTCCCTTCCGGCGCAGAGCATGCAGCTGTCTTCCTCTGCTGTTTCGTGGGGATTCTCCCGGATGTATGCCGCGGGAGGCAGTGATTCGCTGAGCACAGCGACCCACCTTCCCACCAGGGGATCTTTTCTCAGTTCATTGAGGACGGTTTTTTTCATACAGTATCTTCAATCCCTCTAATGTCAGGTCAGGCCTGACCATATGCGGTCTCCGCATGAACGCGTCGACCAGCAGGCAATTGCCGCCGGTTAGTATCACGTCATACAATGCTCCGGTCTCGTTCTCTATCTCGGCTACGATACGCTCGACCGCTCCGGCAGTGCCGATGAACAATCCGGAGAGGATGCATGCAACAGTATCTCTGCCGAGCGCAGTTTCCGGCTGCACGACTTCAACCTTTCGGAGCTTTGATGTCTTCATGCCGAGGGCCTCGTTCATCAGACCGATGCCCGGCATGATAGCCCCTCCAAGATAATCTCCGTTTCCGTCGATGACTGTTATGGTTGTCGCGGTTCCGAAATCAATCACCACAACCGGTTTCCTGAGGAGGGCAAACGCAGCAACGGCATTTGCTATCCTGTCAGTGCCAAGCTCTTCAGGATGATCGATCCGAAATCTGATCCCCGCAAGCCGGTGATCAATCACCAGGGTCGAACCTGCTGTCTGTCCGGGCAGCCCTTCAATTGCCTCACGCAGCGTTCCGGTGTGGCTCGAAACCACAGAAGATATTATACTGGCACCTTCGTCTTTTTCT
>Ga0316627_100000299_pt1 | contig 12734 bp, 18 predicted proteins | sample OWC_Aug_M2_C1_D1_FD_207653 | JGI IMG/M metagenome (GOLD analysis project Ga0316627, IMG submission 207653) | Wetland soil microbial communities from Old Woman Creek delta, Ohio, United States - OWC_Aug_M2_C1_D1_C | ecosystem: Environmental > Terrestrial > Soil > Wetlands | place: USA: Ohio...
GCTCACTCCCGGCAAATGAAGGGTGGCCGAGCACAGACACATGCTGATTCAACTGGAAGGCATATCCAAAAGCTACTATACCGGCGGGGTGGCGAACGACATTCTCTGCGACATCAACCTCACGATAGACCGCGGGGAGTTTGTCGCCATCATGGGGGCCTCGGGTTCGGGGAAAACCACCCTGCTCAATATCATCGGCTGCCTGGACTGGCCCACGGAGGGCAAGTATTTTTTCAAGGAAACGCTGGTGACGACGCTGCCGGACAAAGCGATTTCGGAACTCCGGAGCCGGGAGATTGGTTTCATTTTCCAATCCTTCAATCTTTTGCCGCGGCTGTCGGCCAGGCGCAACGTGGAGCTGCCGCTCATCTATCAAAGCGTGCCGGGTTCCAAACGCCGCCGATCCGCCGAAGAGATGCTGGCCCGCGTGGGGCTCAACGGCAAAAGCCATCGCCTGCCGGCCGAGCTGTCCGGCGGGGAACAGCAACGGGTGGCCATCGCGCGTGCCCTGGTGACGAAACCCTCCTTGCTGCTGGCCGACGAGCCCACCGGCAATCTGGACAGCAGGACCGGAATCGAAATCATGGGAATCTTGGGAAGTCTTCACGAAATAGGGATCACCATCATCATGGTTACCCACGCCGCGGAACTGGCGGAGTACTCAGATCGTTGTGTTCATATAAAAGATGGGCGTATCCAAAACATTTCGATTAACACTAAACTGCGATCGACCATGCCTTCACCGGCGTGATGCGGATGGAAAGGCGCTTGGGGCGCGCCAAATGTGGTCATTCAGGCGGACCCTGGATTATGGTCCAGGGCAGGCCCCGGATCTGGCCCGGGGCGGGCGCAGGAATCCAGTGGCTTTCTGGATGCCGGATCAAGTCCGGCATGACGGTACTTCGGGACGATTAATAAGAGTTGAGACCGGCACATGCTGCTCCGCGACCTTGTAGCGACATCCTGGCAGAATCTCTGGGTCCACCGGCTTCGGGCGATCCTATCTATCCTGGGAATCATCATCGGCATCGGTTCTTTTTCGATCATGCAATCGGTCGGCGAGGGGGCGAGGCAGGAGACCATCCGGATCATGAAGGAATTGGGATCCGATGTCCTCACCCTGACCCAGAATGTCAATCCTTCCGACCCGGGGAGCAAGCCTAACCGACCGACGATCGAGGACATCCGCAATGGGCTCAAAGGCAGCCTCGCAATATCCGCTGTTTCCGGTAAGTTTTCCGAGCAGGTCGAATTGCCGCTGGCGGAAGGAAATGAAGTGGAGGTTCACCCAGCTGCCGGCGTCACAGCCAATTTCCTGCAGATGTTCAAGTTGGAGCCTGCCAGCGGGCGGTTGCTCTCAGATTTCGATTTTGAGTCCCGCAACCCGGTGTGCATCCTGGGGAATGTCCTCTCTGCCGCAATTTTTCCGGGCGAAAACCCCCTGAGCAAGAAAATTGCCATCAACGGCCAGCTCTTCGATATCATTGGTGTCCTGAAAGAACCCTCCCGGATGGTGATGGCATTGGACGATGTCGAATCTCAAGTCATCATGCCGATCTCGGTGGCGCAGCGGGTTTTTGGTCCGAACCGACCGCTGACGCTTTACGTGTTGGCAAACGATACCGAAGCCGCCACGCTGGAGCTGCGCCATTTGTTTAGGACCCGATATGACAACGAAGCGGCTTTCACAATTCGCAGCCAGAAAAAACTCATTGAAGCCCAAGAAAGAAACGTCAAGGTGTTTCAATATGTGCTGTGGACCATCGGCAGCATATCCTTGCTGGTGGGCGGCATCGGAATCATGAACATCATGCTGGTATCCGTCACCGAACGACTGCGGGAAATCGGCATTCGCAGGGCCATCGGCGCCAAGCGCCACGAGATCTTATTCCAATTTCTCGCCGAGTCTCTGCTGCTTTGCATCATCGGGGCGGCCGGGGGGATTGTGCTGGGTTATTTTGGCTCGAAGCTCACGGGCCAATGGACCCGGTTCACGCCGGTGTTTTCTTACGAGCTGCTGGCCGTGTCATTGGTCATTGCGGCATTCATCGGAGTCGTTTTCGGGACCTATCCCGCATTCCGGGCGGCGAAGCTGGACCCTTCAAGGGCTTTGCGGTACGATTAACAACCCTGGCGGGTCATGGCGCTTGGCGCCGCTTTATTTCATAGAAAGTTTGTTCTTTGTGGGAGTGGCTTCCAGCCACGATAAAATCGAGGCAAGATGCCGCTCCCACACAGGGAAATCAACTTACTCGGAAGATAGGTTTTCGTCGGAAGGAGGAGCATATGCGCGCAACTCCATTGATAGTGGTTGTTCTGATAGTAGTCGGGCTGATGGCTGTGGGCCGATCTTCGGCCGGGGAGATCAGCATAGCGGAGGAGCCGGTCAGAAACGATCTGGTCATACCCGATCTTTTGGTGATTCGACCCTTATGTGCCGCCGCAGCAACCATGACCACGGCACTGTTTCTGGTCGGTTTGCCCGCCACCTATCCTTTGGGCAAAGATCATGCCGCCATAGATTTGGTGGAAAAGCCCTGGTGGTGCGTTTCCGACAGACCCCTGGGTGTTTTCCAAGCCGAGAACCTAGCACAAGGCATGAATAAGGAGATCAATAACCAGTATCCGGAAATCCTAAAACGCTCCTTTGTAGACGGACCTCTAAAAGATATCAGATAAGGCATTGCCGATATCGATTAACATAAAATAAGCGAGGTGGCGGGTTACAGGGATGGCTCAAAAAGCGTCTGAATCTGGAAACCGGTTCCAGCGATATACCGATGCGCTCGCCTTATGCCTGGGCACGAGAACGCCGGCATATCGTTTCTTGGCCAATGTCAGCCTGATCTTGTTTTCGTTATTTTATATTGGCTGCGGGTTTGTGCCCTTTTACGCCACAGGCAAGAGATTTGACGTCAAGCGTGCTACCGAGATCGTTGACCACCATACAACCCGTGATGAAATTTTAGAGATGTTCGGAATGCCTTTGCAAACAAATCTTGGCGACACCCAGCGGGCATCATGGTGGCGCTACGAGTATACTTATAACGGCTTTGTGGATGTCGAGCAGGCCAGTCTAGAAATATATTTTAGCGATGATCTTGTTGATACCTACTTTTTGGAAGTTGACAGGAGGAGATATTGAGATCCGGAGTCAATCGGCATTGAAAATTGACCCGCCAGCGGCATATAACTTTGCCCTTACCTACCCCCCTTCCCATGCACGGTTTTCCAATTTCGCGCAGAGAGCAATACATTTCATATTGGGAAAAAAATTACATAAAAACCGTCTTAATTGAGAGTTTTCAAAAAGCGGGCATAATATAACAGCCTAAAATCATAGTTTAAATAAATTCCATAAAACAATCACATTTTTTGGTATATTATTTGCGTGCTGCTGATTTTGATCGATGATATCCTCCTAACTATCGTTAACGCTCTCAATGAAAGCAGCCGAAAAGGATTCTCCAAAGTAATTTCGTTGCAGTGATTTGTTGCAGCTGCTTAGGATGAAGCCGTTCAAACATTTCCTGGAGCACTATTGGGAAAAGATCTTATGATTAATGAAGCCAATATCTTAGATCACCTGCAGTGCCTCATGCCTGGCCAGAGTAATTCTTTTTCTCCGATTGTTGTCAACCCCAAAATGTATAAGATTTATGAGCTTATCGAAACGATTAGACCATATGATGTCAACGTGCTGATTCAGGGGGAATCCGGAACGGGCAAGAGCATGTTGGCAAGGATCATATACGAGACATCGCCTCGTGCACCACATATTTTTGTAGATGTCAATTGCGGCTCGCTGACCGAGAGTCTGCTGGAAAGTGAATTATTCGGGCATGTTCGAGGCGCATTTACCGGCGCCATAAAAACCCGCGCCGGAAAAATCGAGGAGGCCCAAAAAGGCACGTTGTTTCTGGACGACGTAACCTCGGCATCTCCGGAGATGCAGACGAAACTTCTGCATGTGCTTGAAAACAAAAAAATTCAACGCGTCGGGGACAATACCGTCGTGGACTTGGATGTGCGGTTCATTTTTGCCACCAACGAAGACATCAGACAGCAAGTGAGGGAAAAGCGATTTAGAGAGGACCTGTATCATCGCATGTCCGTCATCAACCTCGTTTTGCCGCCGTTGGTGGAAAGGTCTGACGAAATTATCCCGATCGTCAATTATTATATTCAGTTCTTCAGCAAAAAGTACTGCCGGCCTTTCAAGGGGCTCAGGCCAGAAGATAAAGAAAAAGCCCTGAACTACAATTGGCCTGGAAATGTGCGCGAGTTGCGAAATACAGTGGAGCGCTCATTCGTGCTCTCGAAAGGGGATTGGGTCGAGCTCCAATTCAATGAGGACGGAAACGGCTCGAATTCTCAAGAGAGCGCGATTGATAACTCATCGTTACATGAAGCCCTGGAGCATTTTGAAAAAACATATATTAGCGAGGTATTGAAAAACACGGGGTGGAACACGGAAAAAGCTTCCAAGCTACTGAAAATCGGCCGCAGTACGTTGTTCAACAAGATCAAGAGATACAATATCAGAAGGATTGCGTTTTAGGGCCTGGAGGGTATGAAAATGCCTGAGGTTCGTTTGCGGGACCCCCGCTCTGAGAACTTCGGGCATCGGAACAGGCACGCACAAAACCCTTCTGCTTGCACTGCTAAGAGCCGAGTGTTAAGACAGCCCCAAAGTTCTCTGCGTAAAGATGAAACATGTGAAACAGCCTCAGGCACACCTCGAAAAAAGACCGTTCAATGCCGAAAAGCACACCCTCTTACTCAGCATCCAAAGGGGATGCGAACTGACGCAGCTACCTAAACGCACTTACGGCTATCTACCCCAGACAGCGGTCTGCAAAAAGGTGCTGATCGGTGAAATCGAGCGGATCTGCCTGAAATGAACTGCATGTGAGTTTGAAACAATGATGAATTCAATCCCCAAACGCAGTCAGGTCGCCCCGATCCTGGGAGTCTGAATTTTTGCAGGCGGAGGGGGCCGTTCAACCCGGGCAGAAATCTGCCGGCTCCGAATATAAATAAGATTTTACATGTTTATAATTAGTTACACCATTGGTCGGTGTGTAACCGAGAAGGCGGAGCTGTCTTTAGGGTGTGAAACGCATAAATCCTCTTCTGCTCGCTATATCTTGGGGCAGGAGAAAGCCAGAAGCTGATGACCGTTCCATCCTGCCCTCCAGAAACAAAGCATTAATGCCAGACCGTCCCCCCCGATACTCTTTCTCTAAAAGAACCATCCACCTTATTGCCGCGGCGCGCCCGAACTTCATGAAAATCGCCCCGCTGTACCACGCCCTCAAGAAGACAGGCTGGGCCGAGCCCGTGATTGTGCATACCGGGCAGCACTATGACCTGAACATGTCGGATGCCTTTTTCAAGGACCTGATGCTTCCCGAGCCCCACCATCACCTGGGGGTGGGCAGCGGCACCCATGCCGAGCAGACGGGCAGCGTGATGATTGCTTACGAGAAACTTCTCATAGAAAGCCGGCCGGATCTGACCGTGGTGGTGGGAGACGTCAATTCTACGGTGGCGGCATCGCTGGCGGCCGTGAAACTTGGAGTGAGGGTCGCTCACTTGGAGGCCGGGCTTAGATCTTTTGACCGCAGCATGCCCGAGGAGATCAACCGTATCGTCACGGACTCGATTGCCGACATCCTGTGGACCCCTTCGCCGGATGGAGACGAGAATCTGTTGCGGGAGGGGGTGTCCTCGGAAAAGATCGAGCGGGTCGGCAACATCATGATCGACTCGCTGGAGATGATGCGCCCACGGATCGAGGGCGAAAATGCTTTTGGAAAATACGGACTGATAAAAGGGGGCTACGGTGTCGTGACCCTGCACCGCCCTTCAAACGTTGATGACCCGAAAACCCTCAAAAGGCTTTGTGAAGCGTTGCAACGCATCGCTGCGGAAATCCCGCTGGTTTTCCCCGTGCATCCGCGCACGCGCAAGAACCTGGAGGCCTTCGGCCTTTACGCGTCGCTGACTGCCGCTGAGGGAATGCATGTAGATCATCCGGTGAGCTACATCCCCTTTATGAACCTGGTATTCAACTGCCGGCTGGCGATCACCGACTCCGGCGGCATCCAGGAGGAAACCACCTACCTCGGCATTCCGTGCCTGACTTTGCGGCCCAACACCGAACGGCCGGTCACCGTCACCCAAGGGACCAACCGGCTATGCACGCCAGAAGATATCGAACATCTGGTCGCCTCTGCCATTGCAAACAAATCCAAGGTCAATTCACCGTCGCTCTGGGACGGGAAGACGGCCGGGCGCGTGGTAGAATCAATCAAGCGGCATAATAAAAAGAAGGGGACGCCCTCAACATTATAATTTTTTTTGGCGGCGACTGCATAAAACCCAAAGCATGGCTAGAAAATCCAGGATAGACGCGCCGGGGGCGCTGCATCACATAACCGCTCGGGGGATCGAGCGCCGAAAGATCTTCCGAGGCGACGCCGATCGCAATCATTTCATCGAACGGCTGGGTGGCATCCTGACTGAAACCAGGACACGCTGTCTGGCCTGGGCTCTGATGGACAATCACTTTCACCTGCTGCTGAAAACGGGCGCTGCACCGCTGGCCAGCGTAATGAGGCGGCTGATGACCGGCTATGCGGTGTCCTTCAACCTGCGCTACCGGCGTCACGGGCACCTTTTCCAAAACCGCTATCGATCGATCCTGTGCCAGGAGGACGCCTACCTGGCCGAGCTGGTCCGCTACATTCACCTGAATCCGGTTCGCGCGCGCATCGTCGCGGATATGGATGGGCTGGATCGATATCCTTACGCGGGGCATAGCGTTCTTATGGGATACGTGAAAAGGGAATGGCAGGACACGCGCAACGTTCTGAGCCGCTATGGAAAATCGACAGAGGCTGCCCGCCGGCATTACCGGCAATTCGTGCAAGAGGGAGTGGCGCAGGGGCGGCGGAGCGATTTGGTCGGGGGTGGGCTGATCCGCAGCGCCGGCGGCTGGGATGCGGTGAAGGCGTTGCGAAAGGCCGGCGTATTCGAAAAATCCGATGAGCGGATCTTGGGCGATGGGAACTTTGTCGAAGAGGTGCTCGCGGCCGCCGAAGAGCAGTTGGAGCAGAAGACCCGCTTGCGGGCGCAAGGGGTGGATCTCGATAAGGTGGCCGCCCGGGTGTCGGAGTTGATGGAGGTGGTACCTGATCAGCTTGGGCAACCTGGCAAGGAGCGGCGCCTTGTAAATGCCCGCAGCCTTTATTGCTTCTGGGCGGTGCGGGAGCTGGGCGTCAGCCAGTCGGCGCTCTCGCGCAAGTTAGGGCTTTCGGTGACCGGGGTGGGGCAGTCGGTCAGGCGGGGTGAAAAGCTGGTCCGGGAAAAAAACTACCGGCTTCTGTGTGAGGCGAAAATGAAACCGTCTGAAAGACCGACAGAACAGCTTAATGTGTAAATACAATGAGCGTTCCGGGAGCGCCGCAACAATCTCAACCATTATGAGGTGAGGCATGGCCAAGACCGTGACGTTGAGACTGGCCGACGAGGTTTACGATTTTTTTCTTGAGGAGGCAAAGGCTGAAAACCGGCCCTTATGGTCATGGACCGGCATGATTGCTAGAACACGCCCAACTCAGTCACCGGACAGGAATTGCCACTCAATATATGCAAAAACGAAACAACGTCTCAATGAACCCACACACGAAAAGGGTCGTCCACCAGAAGTTCTGCAGGTTTCATTTCTTTTTAAGCTATGGTATTAATCCGGTCATGGCTCAGCGAACATTCCAACATTTGGAGATGGTCCGCCGTATCCTTCTCAAACGGTTACAAAAGTACAACGCCAGAATCTACCTTTTCGGTTCGATGGCCAGAGGCGAGGTCCGGAGGACTTCCGATATTGACATCGCGGTTCTGCCGGTTGGCAATCTGCCCGATGGTGTTTTTAGCCAAATCCGGGAAGACCTTGAAAACAGCAGAGTGCCTTATCGCGTTGAGCTGATAGACCTTGCCAAGGCATCTCCCAGTTTTTCCGCGCATGTTCAGAAGGTGGGAATCCCGTGGAACGGCTGAAAGAAAGATTGGATGTAGCCCAGAAAGCCTTGACGACTCTTCAGGAAGTTCTCGCAGAAACAAACCCGACGGTAATTGTGAGGGATGCCGCCATACAGCGTTTTGAGTATACGTTTGAGGCGGTTTGGAAAGCTGGACAGGAATTTCTGAGGAGACAAGAGGGGATAGACGTCGGGTCCCCAAAAGGGGTCATGCGCAGCTTTTTTCAAACCGGGTATTTGAATGAAAGACAAACTGAACTGGGGCTCAAGATGGTCGATGATCGGAATTTGACCTCCCACACTTACAGCGAGGGGCTGTCGGAGATTATTTTCAAAGAGCTTCCGAAGTACGCTGCGCTCATGCAATCCTGCTTGACGGTCATCAAGAAATCACTGAAGAAAAAATGATGCCGTTCGAATTTTGAAATGGAAAAAGCAAATACCTCCAGAAAAATGTTTGGAACTTGAGAACGTCCCCGCTTGTCAATGCAACAAGGCAACAACGTCCCGCTGAACCTGCATTGTGGGGCATCTCTCAAGGGGAGAATACTTGATGGATCGAGAAACCGTTTTGATGAAATTATCTCGACATCGCAAGCAGTTGCAGAGCTATGGGGTTAAGGACATCCGGCTGTTTGGTTCGGTTGCGCGTGGGGAAGCTGGGGCTGGAAGTGATGTCGACCTGCTGGTCGAGTTTGAGCCCTCGGCCCATATCGGTATGTTCGAATTTTCGCGGCTGCGCCGAGACCTCAGTCAACTGCTGGGGTGCGAGGTGGACCTCGCCACTCCAGATGCGCTCCATAAAAGGATGAAAGAGGACATCCTCAGAGAGGCGATTCGTGCCGCATAGAAGTTGGGAGCTGAGAATAGCCGATATTTCAGAGGCGATCGAAACCGCTTTGGAATACACCGCCGGAATGACATTCGAGCAGTTCGTTTCGGATCGCAAGACCATCGACGCCGTGATTAGCGTTGTACCCCGCCTGCGGCGGGGATTTATCAGCAAGTAACTTGCCATTTTTCGGTTGCGGTTGTGAAAAAACCCAAAAATATATCTGCCTGAAATAAAACCATAAATTTCGAAGTTACTTGGAAGATGTTTAAATGTTAAGGGCGTACCCCAAAAGTTTCTCAACATTGTTAAACAACGAAACAACGTCACCTTTTGCCCCAAAAGCTTGTAGGGAAGAGAGCAATAATTTCACTCCTGCCCCCAAACAACAAGGCAGCACTGAGCCTGATAACCAAACTTATCAACAAAGAAACAACGTACCCTTTACACACCATCGTCGCACCCAGCCGAAATTTCATCGGTAAGGGTTTTTATCGCAATTTTTTCAGTCACATGCTATAGTCCCGGCCATGGATGCTTCTCGGCAAACAGGTTCTCTACGCGATCGGCTCGAGTTTTTCTGCAGATGCCGCCACGTTGAGGCCTTGTACGTGTTCGGAAGCAGGGCCGGAGAGATTCACAAGGCGATGGACGGCGATGGGTTTGAAATGGGACCGACGTCAGATTTCGATATCGCCGTCAAGCTGCCGGGAGACCGAAGGATTTCCGTCCGGGAAAAGGCAGAGTTGGCAATCGAATTGGAAAACCTCCTGGGCGTTGAGCGGGTCGATTTCGTGGTGCTTTCGGAGATGGACCCTTTTTTAGCCGTCAACATCATTCGGGGCGAGCGGGTGTTCTGCCGGGATGATTATGCGGCCGACGACTACGAGCTTTATGTTCTCAGGCGCGCCGGTGACTTGGAGCCCTTTGAACGGCTGCGCATCGAACATAGCCTAAATTCGCCGGAGTCACGATAGGGACTTCCATGGTGTCAGGAAAAGTGAACCAAAGGGTCATCGCCGATAGGCTGGACTGGGTCCAGCGCATGGTAGATGAGATCCGGTCCCTGCCGCTCGGAAGCTTCGATGAATTTACCGGTGATCGGCGGAACATCGGCGCTGCCGAATCCTGTTTGCGAAGGGCGCTGGAGGCGTTGCTGGACCTGGGACGACATCTGCTCGCCAAGGTCTTTGGCGAGGCGGTGACCGAGTACAAGAAAATCGCCGAAGAACTCGCCCGGAGGCGGGTCCTGACTCCGGAAGGGGCTCATCGGCTGCGGATCCTGGCAGGTTACCGCAATCGGATGGTGCATTTCTACCATGATGTCACTGAAGAGGAACTGTATGCTATCTGCACCCGGGAAATCGAAGATGTGCTGGCTGTCAGGGATGCCTTTTTGAAATGGCTGAAGAACAATCCGGAATCCATAAACACCTCTCTTTGAACTTTTCGGGAGTGCGACACAGCGAATTGAACCTTCTCAACCATACGAAACATCTCAACAATCCTGACTTTTCTTCCGAACTATTCCAACTATCGTAATTATCCGAACCATCGCAACGATTTTTAAGAGCTGAATGTTTGAATAATAGGATGTCCCGCTGCAGTTCCTTCGGCTTCAAATGTTCAAATGGTGATAGCGTCCCTCAAATCTCCTTAATCTACGGGTTGCGGTTCAAAACACCATGGTCTATACTTGGAGTATAATTTTCAAATTTGACAGTGAAGCGGCATTCGTGTCTATAAAATTAAATTCAATTGAGGGCAAAAAACATGGCAACAGCGGCACTTGACGAAAAGAGGCTGCGTGGGATTGTGAAGGCAGCCCTGGTCGACGCCTTCAAAGAAAACCGTAAATTGATGCAGGATATCGTTGAAGAAGCGTTGGAGGATATCGCTGTTGCACGGGCCATTGAACAGGGCTTGAAGACGAAATCCGTGTCGCGCAAAAAGGTTTTTTCGATTTTAGAGGGTGGACAGTGAAGGTTGGCTTCAGGCGGAGCTTTACGAAAGACTTGGCAAGTGTAAAGGACAAAAGTCTTCTGAAGCGTGTCAAGGCAATCATTGAGGCGGTTGAAAAGGCGGAATCTCTTGACCGAATCAACGGGTTGAAGAAACTGAAGGGCGGCGGAAACTATTGCCGACTGAGGGTAGGGGATTTCAGAATCGGGTTAGCCGTAGAAGCCGGCAAGATAATTTTCGTTAGGTTCGTAAACCGGAAAGAAATATATAGATATTTTCCTTAGCCCAGATGTTCAAATATTAAGGGCGTCCCCGAAACCTATTCTCTGCTCGCTCTATCTTGAGGTGCGTTTTTTTTCAAATGGAAGGCCACTGGAGAATATGGAGATCATGAAAATGAACGACGAACAGCTTCTGAATAGAATTGTTCTCAATCCCAAGGTGATGGTAGGGAAGCCGACTATAAGAGGCACGCGATTGGCCGTTGAGTACATACTGAACTTGTTGGCTCATGGGGCGACGCCAACAGAAATTCTCGCCGAATATGAGGGGATAACCCAGGAAGACATCCAGGCCTGTCTTTTGTTCGCCACCCGTTCCCTTGAAAACACAGCCTTCATGCCGCTTGCCGAGATAGCCTAATGCGATTTCTGGTTGACGAAAGTACTGGCCCTCGGGTTGCACGATGGCTTCGTGAACAAGGGCACGACGTTTTTTCGGTATATGAGCAATTCCGTGGAATGTCGGATGACGAAGTAATTCAGAAGGCGTGCCTCGAGGGGTGGGTCTTAATCACCAATGACAAAGATTTCGGCAATAAGGTATACCGTGAAAACCATCCGCATCGAGGGATTGTTTTGCTACGCCTTTCCGATGAGCGATCAGTAGCCAAAATCGAAACCTTAAAAAGACTTTTAACCAATTATGAAGATCGGCTGGAAAAAGCCTTTGTGGTTGTGACTGAAACCAAGATCCGTTTTGCACCCCGCCGTTAAAGAAACGGTTTCTCGATCTCACTCATTTTAACCGGACTTATCCATTTTCCGGCAAGAATTCTAAAATCACATACCAAGGAACCTCCCTTGAAACCTATCATCCATTGAATAAGCGGGGTGTATGGTTTAAGCTAAGGCAGATTGGAGGGCTATGCTTATGAAAGGTGTTGAATTCGTTGTCGATGAGAAGGGTAGAAAGAAAGCGGTGGTACTCGATCTTAAAACCCATCGGGATGTTTGGGAGGATTTTTGTGACGTTCTGCGGGCCAAAGAGCGGGAGGATGAACCACGGGAATCGATGGACAGCGTTAAAAAGAGGGTTCTTAAAAGAGCGTAGATGCCTGGATATACGATTACCTTTGCGCGATCTGCCCGAAAAGAGCTGCAATCTATGCCCATTGACGTTGCCGAACGGCTGCTGAAAAAAATCGAGTCACTTACCATAAACGCGCGGCCCGTCGGAAGCCATAAACTCAGTGGCGCAACAGATTTATGGCGGATTCGGGTCGGTGATTACCGTGTCATTTATAAGATCGACGACAACAGACGAATAGTCGATGTGGCAGTCGTCCGGCATCGAAGGGAAGTTTACCGATAGCGATCAGGATTATACTTTTTCTAAAAATATCATTTTGTCACAAAAGACCAACGGTAACTGATAGTTGGAAAATGCGTGGTTCGTTACGAAGTTAGATTCAATAAGCTCTATGTCCTGCGGATATGGCATGCAAAAGAGAATTTGAACCTATAAATCTCCACCATCTTCCCGCACATGCTTCTAATCTTTAGAGTGATGTCGATTTGCTGGTCGAGCTAACAGAACCCCGGTTTGATTTTCTGGTTGGGATCCAAGTGCACCTCGAAAATAAGATCGGGAAGCGCGTCGAGTTGATACGAAAG
>Ga0316627_100000302_pt1 | contig 12691 bp, 9 predicted proteins | sample OWC_Aug_M2_C1_D1_FD_207653 | JGI IMG/M metagenome (GOLD analysis project Ga0316627, IMG submission 207653) | Wetland soil microbial communities from Old Woman Creek delta, Ohio, United States - OWC_Aug_M2_C1_D1_C | ecosystem: Environmental > Terrestrial > Soil > Wetlands | place: USA: Ohio...
TGCGATGTGTGCCATCGTCATAGAGCACTGTGTTCGGCATTCTTTCTCCAAATCATTCGTGGAAACCAACCGGTCGACGACATGCGCCGTTCTCGAGACCGCCCCCTAGAGGACTTTGTTGACGTTCTTGATTGCTTCGCGCATGTCGAAAAAGATCAGTCCGAGCTTGGTATTCTCGTTCGCCAGAACCAACATCAACACGCCACGACCGGCACTGACCATGACCGCGTAGCCCTCGTCGCCACGCACAATCACCTCATGCACGTCCCCTCGGCGCAATTCCACAGCGGCACGGGTACCGAGATTCAGCAGGGTCGCAGTCATCCCGCCGACGCGCGTGTCGTCCAGTTCCGGCGGCATGACGCTGGCGATGATCAACCCGTCTTCGGAGATCAGGGCGCATGCCTCAATGCCCGGTGATTCGCTCTGAAGATTCTTGAGAATCCTGGTTAGGTTTTCTAGTCTGGACATCTGACTCTCCTTATGATGAGTGATTGAGGGCGCAACGACCATGCGGCGTGCGTAGTCTTGTCTGGCCCACTGTGGATCCTCCCGAGGACTGGGCTCACCCGCGTGCTCCACGTTCCGGTTGCCCGCCACGGACTGCGCTGCCTTGACCGACCCGGTCGAGGAGAGCCGCGTGGCTTCGCCGAAGGTGGCGGAGATCTGCGGATCGATGAACGGGCCGATGTCCTCGGATGTCCGCTTATATACCTCGTGGGCTGGGTCGCCCTCGTTCGTGAAGTCGCGACGCACCAGGTTCTGCGGTTCAATCGGTGAGTCATCTATCACGTCAAGAGTCGGGTAGTCATCGCGCAGGGACTCGCTACGCAAGCGCTCAACCGCCTGTTCAACGAGGCTCAGCGTCCGCCCGCCCTCGCTCATTGACTCTCGACGCGGTTCTGGAGCCAAATCATCTATGGGAGCAATCAGCGAAGGTGCCATGAATCTAGTCTCTCGAGAGAATTAGAACATCAATTCCAGTCTCTAGGAAGTACAAGACATCGGAAGGGGCAACTCCTCTCGCCACAATTGGATGCCTTGCGCACTGCCCCCATCACCGACCATGGTCATCTTGTTCATCTGACAACTCCCAACCGGGTCACGACAACCCCGAGACGCCGACGTATATGCTGGGTCAACGCAAGAATCGAACCATCAACCGCCGCAATATGATTCGACAGGATTTCTGTTTGCAACAATGCCACGCATTGGTTCGATGCGGAGAAAAGTGTAAAAAACTCCGACAGGCATTCGAGTGTCGGTGTGTGCCCTCCAGCCACAGTCCCCAATGCCGAAGAGGACTAGGGGGCTTCCGGGCTTCACTTTCGGGCCTTCCGGTTGCTCCCCGGTTCAGGCGGGTTGCCGGGAACGGGTCTGCAACGGCCGTGAGGCCGGCCGTACAGGAAACCGACAAGGCTGCGTCATGGGATCACCAGGGCAGCGCGCCAAAGGCGCGGCGGTAGCGTTCGCCAATCTCCTCCCTGCTCGGCTGATGGTTCTGGCCGCCGCGATGCGCGATCTTGATCGCCCCCATGACGGCCGCCAGGCGCCCCGTGCTCTCCCAGTCCATGCCGCTGGCGATGCCATGAAGCAGGCCGGAACGGTAGGCATCTCCACAGCCGGTCGGATCGACGACCGCATCGGCCTCGACACAGGGAATGTCGTGCCGCTGGCCGGCGGCGTAGATCTCCGAGCCTTCGGCACCGCGAGTGACGATCAGCGCCTGCACGTCCCCGGCAAGATGTTCCAGACTGCGTCCGGTACGATCAGCCAACAGTCTCGCCTCGTAGTCGTTGAAGCAAGCGTAATCGGCCAGGACCATGAACTCCAGCAGTTCGTCGCCAGTGAACATTGGCAGGCCCTGACCCGGATCGAAAATGAACGGGATGCCGGCCGCTGCAAAATCGCGCGCATGCTGCATCATCCCCTCTCTCCCGTCCGGCGCCACGATGCCGAGCCTTGCCGCGCCCGCGTGCTCCACCTTGTTCAGGTGCGAGAAGGTCATCGCCCCCGGGTGGAAGGCAGTGATCTGATTGTCATCGAGATCGGTGGTGATGAAGGCCTGCGCGGTGAACGTGCCGGGAACCTGCAGCACATGGGCGCGCGACAGGCCAATCCGGTCCAGACGATCGAGGTAGGCCGGCGCATCATCGCCAACCGTCGCCATGATCAGGGGCTGGCCGCCAAGCAGCAGCAGGTTGTAGGCGATATTGCCGGCACAGCCACCGAATTCCCGGCGCATCTCGGGCACCAGAAAGGCCACGTTCAGGATATGAATCTGTTCCGGCAGGATGTGGTTCTTGAAACGGTCCGGAAAGACCATGATGTTGTCGAAGGCAAGCGAACCGCAGATCAAGGTACTCATGGCAGAAGATCTCAGGGGTAGAAAACATAGAGGCGGTAGCCGGCAGCGCCGAGTCCCTTGGCATCAATCCACAAGCGGACGGGAATCTCTGCGCTACCGGGAAAAGCGGCCAGATCGTTGCCTTGCGGAAGATAGTCGGCAGCACCCATGATGCGACGCGCGACAACCGCGTCCTGCGCATCGGTCAGCGTAAGCTCGAGCGACGGCCAGGCCTGAGCGTATTCGGCCCGGTTGCGCAGAACGGCATTCAGCGCGAACAAGCCACGCGCATTGTCGGACTGCAGGTCCGACGCCTCGATGCTGACCAGTTCGCCCTGCCGCGACAAAGGCACGGCAACGTCCAGCGCGTCGAAAACAAGCCCGGTCTGATGCCAGTTGCGGACCAGTTCGGTGCGGAAGTAATACCCCAACTGACTGATCAGAAGAGCAGACAGAACCAGAATCGCGATTATGAACGGCCACTTCGCCTGCCGCGCAGCGCCGCTATCAAAACCGCCATGCGAGTCGCCGGAAAGCGTCCCCGATGCCCACCGATTGAAGGCAGGCGTATCCCCCAGATTGCGCACCGCCACCAGTCCGGCCGCGCGCGCTGCCTGGGTTGATTCCTCCAGGGTTTCTGGCGGCTTCGCAGCCTCCGCTTCCGGGGCTGTCGCGGTCAACGCCGTTGCCGGCGGCATCTCCGCGGACGCCACGACATCGTCTTTTCCGGGCTCTGGCTCTGGCTCTGGCTCTGGCTCTGGCTCTGGCTCTGGCTCTGGCTCTGGCTCTGGCTCTGGCTCTGGCTCTGGCTCTGGCTCTGGCTCTGGCTCTGGCTCTGGCTCTGGCTCTGGCTCGGGTTCTGGCTCGGACTCGGACTCGGGCTCGGGCTCCGGCTCGAGGCCGGGGCCGGGGCCGGTGATCGTTCCGGGCACCCCGCTATCGCTGACCTCGACGGGAAGGCTGCCACCCGGCACCGGCGAGGGGGATGCAACGACCTCTGCATCCTCTCCGGGAAAGGAATCCACCATCGTCTCGGCGTCTTCGAAGAGCTCGTCGAACGCGTTGAACAACGCTCTGCACTGGCCACAACGAACCTTGCCGGCCTTGGCCCGCAACTGATCGGAAGTCACACGGAAGACCGTGTTGCAGGCGGGGCAACGGGTGCGCATCACGACTTGGTACCGGCCAGGCATGCCCAGTCCTCGCGAAAATCGGCAACCTGCATCGCTAGCCACTGCCCGTAAATCGCCATGATCTCGTCCGCCTGCTCGCGCAAGATGCCGGACAGCGCCAGACGACCGCCGCGGCGGACATGGGCGCAGATGGCCGGGGCAAGGACGCGCAACGGATTGGACAGGATGTTGGCCACAACGAGATCATACGCGCCGACAATGGGTTGCGCCGAATCGTGGAACGTGGCGCTCACCCCGTTTCGTTGCGCATTGGCACGCGCCGCTTCGACCGCCAGCGGGTCGATGTCTACGCCGACCACGCTGCCGGCCCCGAGACGCGCCGCCGCAATCGCCAGAATGCCGGAGCCGCAGCCATAATCGAGAACCGAGCAGCCGGATTGAACATTGCGTTCGAGCCATTCGAGGCAAAGCCGGGTCGTCGGATGCGAGCCGGTACCGAAGGCCATTCCGGGATCGAGAACCAGGTTGACCGCGGCAGGGTCCGGCGCTGCGTGCCAGGAAGGAACGATCCACAAGCGCTCCGACACACGAATCGGATCGAACTGCGACTGGGTCAGCTCGACCCAGTTCTGCTCGGCCACTTCTTCGACGGCCCATGCCGGCACCGCGGTCAGACCGGCCATGACGCTCGCTCGTGCAAGCAGCGCGCCGACATCGGCATCGGGTTCGAGCAGGGCGATGACCCGGGAACGGTTCCAGCCAGACGAGACGATCGAACCCGGCTCGCCAAACTGTGGCTGTTCGCCCGGCGTTCCGGCGTCGGCATCCTCTATGCTGGCAGAGAGCGCCCCGACATCGAGAAGAGCATCGCACACCGGTTCGGCATGTGATGCGTCGGTCAGGAAACTGACGCTCTGCCAGGCCATCGCCTACTTCTTGACTTCGCCCTTTTCGGCGAGCTTCTTTTCAAGGTAATGGATGCTTGTGCCACCCTCGACGAAGCGCGCGTCCTGCATCAATTCCTGATGGAGCGGGATATTGGTCTTGATCCCCTCGATCCCCATTTCCGAAAGCGCAATCCGCATGCGGCGAATCGCCTGTTCCCGCGTGTCACCGTAGGCGATCACCTTGCCGACCATCGAGTCGTAATGCGAGGGCACGGTATAGCCCTGATAGATGTGCGAATCGACACGGATTCCCGGTCCGCCGGGCGGGTGATAGAAAGTGATCTTGCCCGGACAGGGGACGAACGTGAAGGGATCTTCGGCGTTTATGCGGCATTCGATGGCGTGGCCGCGGAATGTGACGTCCTTCTGCCGGTAGCGCAGTTTCTCGCCGGCTGCGACGCGGATCTGTTCCTGAACGATATCGATGCCGGTGATCGCCTCGGTCACCGGGTGTTCGACCTGAACGCGCGTGTTCATCTCGATGAAGAAGAACTCCCCGTTTTCGTAGAGGAATTCAAAGGTGCCAGCGCCGCGGTATCCGATCTTCCGGCAGGCTTCGGCACAGCGTTCGCCGATGCGGCTGATCAGCCGGGCCGGGATGTGCGGCGCTGGCGCTTCCTCGATTACCTTCTGGTGGCGGCGCTGCATCGAGCAGTCACGCTCGCCGAGATAGACGGCATTGCGGAACTGGTCGGCGAGAATTTGTATCTCCACGTGACGCGGATTTTCCAGATACTTTTCCATGTACACCACCGGATTGCCGAACGCCGATTGCGCCTCGGTGCGGGTCATCTGCACGGCACTGACCAGCGCCGCTTCCGTATGAACCACGCGCATGCCGCGCCCGCCGCCACCACCGGCCGCCTTGATGATCACCGGATAGCCGACCAGCCGGGCCATGCGCACAATTTCCCTGGGGTCTTCCGGCAACGCGCCATCGGAACCGGGCACGCAGGGAACGCCCGCAGCCTTCATCGCGTCCTTGGCGGACACCTTGTCCCCCATCAGGCGGATGGTGTCGGCGCGCGGGCCGATGAAGACAAAGCCGGACGATTCGACACGCTCAGCAAAATCGGCATTCTCCGAAAGAAAGCCGTAGCCGGGATGGATCGCCTCGGAATCGGTCACTTCGGCCGCCGAGATGATGGCCGGAATGTTCAGGTAGCTCAGGGCGGACTGCGGCGGACCGATGCAGACCGACTCGTCGGCCAGCTTGACATACTTGGCTTCGCGATCGGCCTCGGAATGGACGACGACGGTCTTGATACCGAGTTCGCGACAGGCGCGCTGAACGCGCAAGGCAATTTCGCCCCGGTTGGCGATCAGAATCTTTCCGAACATGACTCGTTCAGCCGATTACGAACAACGGCGCGCCAAACTCGACCGGTTCGCCGTTTTCGACCAGAATCGCTTTTATCACCCCCGACGCATCTGCCTCGATCTCGTTGAGAAGTTTCATCGCTTCGATGATGCACAGGGTATCGCCTTCCTTGACCGCCTGGCCAATCTGGACAAAGGCCTCGGCGCCCGGCGAAGGAGACCGGTAAAACGTGCCGACCATCGGCGACTTGACGACGTGTCCGTCCGGAACATCATCCTCGTCGTCGAGTTTTACCGACGAAGCGGCGCTTGGTGCGGCGCCCGGCAACACCGGAGGAGCGGCATACTGCTGCATCGGGACGGCAAGTGCACCGTAGTTCTTGGCGATTCGTACCCTTTCCTCGCCTTCGGTCACCTCAAGTTCGGTAATGCCTGATTCCTGGACGAGATCGATAAGTTTCTTCAGTTTGCGCAGATCCATTGAGACTCCCCTCTGTGTTGCGTCGATCCGACGCAAGGTCCGGCGATTGCCGCTTTAATCGATATTGACTCGGTTGAGCAGATACTCGAGCGCCAGAACATAGCCCTCGTGACCGAGGCCGGAGATCACCCCCAGAGCCAGGTCGGAAAAGTAGGAATGATGACGGAAGGACTCCCGCGCATGGACGTTCGAAAGATGTACTTCGATGAACGGGATCGCCACCGCCGCCAGCGCATCGCGCAGCGCGACGCTGGTATGTGTGTACGCTGCCGGATTGATGATGATGGCGCGTACTCCCTGCTCGCGCGCAGCGTGGATGCGCTCGATCAACGCTCCTTCATGGTTGCTCTGGAAGCTCTCGAGATCGACGTTGGCCCCTTCGGCCAGGCGCGCAAGCGCTAGATTTATGTCCGCCAACGTCACGTGACCGTAGTGTTCGGGCTCGCGGGCACCCAGCAGGTTCAGATTGGGGCCATGCACCACCAGGATGCGGGGCTTTTCAGCCGGCGCAGTTTCGGCTTTTCGCTTCGTCATGGACGCAAGTTTGCCGCAAATCGCAGCATTTTGTCCAGCCTATTCCGAAAACGGCCTATTCCCCGATCAAGGTGCGCAACGCATCGGCGCGGATGCGCTCACGCGGTCGTCCGTCACGCTGCTTCATGACCACCCGCTCCAGTTGCGGCGGGAAGATCACCAGATTCGCCTCCGCCGTATCGGTCTCCATGACCAGAACCGCTTCAGCACGTTCGTTGCGCGGGTCGGCATGTTCGAATTCGATCCCATGATTGAGCAGGAAGATCTCGACTTCCTTGGCGCTGTCGGCGAACAGGAGAATGTCGATGTGCGAATGCTCGCCAGCCGTTCCATCGAGGACGGAGCCGGCAAGATGGGGCGAGTAATCGGCAAGGAGTTCCAGCAGACGCAGCGCGCTCAGGCGCATGGCCCGAATCAGTTCCGGATGCGCCTGTTCCTGATAGAGGCTGCGGTAGACGCGCAGTTCCGCCTCGACCTCGGCATTGTCCGGATACGCGGTATGCTCGGGGAGACCCAACTGGCGCGCGGCCTTGCGCTTGGCGTGATGATAGTCGGCAATGCCGTCCTCGGCCATCAGGCGGGCGGCGGCACTGGCTATGCTGGCACGGGAGCCGTTGCTCGAACGGGGCCGTTCATGACGGGGCATCGGAAAAGCGATCAGGGTAGAATCGCCCCCATTCTAACGGGTCCAAGCGACATGCACATTCATATTCTGGGAATCTGCGGCACCTTCATGGGCGGCGTCGCGCAACTGGCAGTGGCTTCCGGGCACAAGGTTACGGGCTGCGACGCCAATGTCTATCCACCGATGAGCGACCAGTTGCGGGCGGCCGGCGTCGACCTGATCGAAGGTTTCGACGCCGGCCAACGGGCGATGCAACCCGACACCTTTGTCATCGGCAATGCGATTTCACGCGGCAATCCGTTGCTCGAAGCCATTCTCGACGACGGCCTGCCCTATGTTTCCGGGCCGCAATGGCTTGCCGAACATATATTGCAGGGGCGCTGGGTTCTCGGCGTCGCCGGTACCCACGGCAAGACCACCACCGCGTCGATGCTGGCCTGGATTCTCGAGGATGCCGGTCTGCAGCCCGGCTTCCTGATCGGCGGGGTGCCCATGAATTTCGGGGTTTCGGCACGCCTTGGCGGTACGCCTTTCTTCGTCATCGAGGCCGATGAATACGACACCGCGTTCTGCGACAAGCGGTCCAAGTTCGTGCATTACCGGCCGCGCACCGTGGTCCTGAACAATCTCGAATTCGATCACGCTGACATTTTCGACGATATTGCAGCCATCGAGACACAATTTCATCATCTCGTACGAACCCTTCCCGGCAACGGCCTGATCGTCTGCAACGCCGGGGAAGCCAGCCTGGAACGCGTCCTGAAACGCGGATGCTGGACGCCGGTCGAGCGCTTCAACGACCCATCCGGGTACCGGGTCGGCGGCGACGATGCCAGCGGCGAACTCGTTCTGCATTTTCGGCAGGGAGCGCTCGGGCGCATCATCTGGCCACTTTCGGGCGAGCACAACCGTGCCAACGCCTCTGCCGCCCTGCTGGCCGCCCGTCATGTCGGGGTGCCGCTGGACAAGGGCCTGGAAGCGCTATCCCGCTTCGTCAACGTCAAGCGCCGGATGGAAATCCGTGGAACAGTTCGCGATGTAACCGTCTACGACGATTTTGCCCACCACCCCACCGCCATCGCGACAACCGTGGCCGGGCTGCGCTGCAAGGTCGGGCGGGCCCGCATCATTGCCGTGCTCGAACCGCGCTCGAACACGATGAAGCTCGGCATCATGAAGAGTCAGCTACCCGACAGTCTGGCCGAATCCGATGCCGTCTTCTGTTATGCCGCCAACCTTGGATGGGATGCCCGCGAGGCGCTGGCGCCGATGGGCGCCAAGGCAGTCGTCGACGACGACCTCGAGCGCCTGGTGAACACGATTGCCGCCGGAACCCGTGCCGGCGACCACATTCTGGTGATGAGCAACGGCGGGTTCGGCGGCATTCACGGCAAGCTGCTCGCCGCGCTGGCCGGCTGAACATCCGGCGACGCTTGGCGGCAGGCGATTGACGCCGCCACGGTCGGCAAACAGTGCTTCAGTGCTCCAGTGACTCGACGACAGCTATCGCGGTCATGTTGACCAGACGGCGAACCGTCGATGTCGAGGTCATGACATGGACGGGACGGGCCGCGCCAAGCAGAATCGGGCCAATGGTCACGCCCTCGCCGCCGGTCATTTTCAGCAGATTGTAGGCGATGTTGGCGGCGTCGATATTCGGCATGACGAGAAGGTTGGCCTCGCCCTTGAGCGGGGACTCGGGGTTTGCTTCGCGACGAATGGCGTCCGACAGCGCGGAGTCACCGTGCATTTCACCGTCGATTTCGAGATCATTGGATGGCATGGCGGAGAGCAAGGCGGCAGCACGGCTCATCTTGCGCGCGGATTCCGATGAACTGGACCCGAAATTCGAGTGCGAGAGCAGTGCGACCTTCGGGTGGATGCCGAAGCGCCTGACCTGGTCGGCGGCAATGAGCGTCATTTCGGCGACTTCCTCGGCACTCGGGTTTTCGTTGATATGCGTGTCGCAGATGAACAGCGAGTGTCCCGGCAGCATCAGGTAATTCATCGCCGCCAGAATCCGGGCTCCCGGGCGCTTGCCGATGACCTGACTGATCACACCCAGGTGATGCCTGTACTGGCCGGTCATGCCGCAGATCAGGCCGTCGGCGTAACCGAGCTTGAGCAGTATCGAGCCGATCACTGTCGGCTTGCGGCGCAAGGTTTCCTTCGCCAACGCCGGCGTAATGCCGCGGCGGACCATCAGTTTGTGATACGCCGTCCAGCATTCGCGATAGCGCTCGTCGGATTCCGGATTGACGATATCGAAATCGACACCCGGCCTGATGCGCAGGTTGGCTTTCTCCAGGCGACGCTCGATGACGGAGGCCCGGCCGATCAGAATGGGGCGGGCGAACCGCTCTTCGACGACGACCTGGGCGGCGCGCAGCACCCGCTCGTCTTCTCCCTCGGCATAGATGATGCGCTTTCCCCTGGCCTGACGGGCAGCCTGGAAGATGGCGCGCATGCCGACTCCCGTGTGATAGACGAACTCGGAAAGCCGCGCGTCGTAGGCATGCCAGTCGGTGATCGGGCGTGTGGCGACGCCCGAAGCGATGGCCGCCCGAGCGACGGCGGGTGCGATCTTGACGATCAGGCGCGGGTCGAAAGGCTTGGGAATGAGATATTCCGGGCCGAAGGACAGTTCATGCCCGGGGTAGGCCATGGCGACTTCGTCGGTAACCTCGGCCTGGGCCAGCTCGGCGATCGCCCGGACGCTCGCCATCTTCATTTCCTCGGTGATGCGGGTAGCGCCAACATCGAGCGCACCACGGAAAATGAAGGGAAAGCAGAGAACGTTGTTGACCTGGTTCACGTAGTCGGAACGGCCTGTCGCGATGATGACGTCCGGGCGTGCCTCCCGCGCCAGTTCCGGCATGATCTCCGGGGTCGGGTTGGCCAGCGCGAAGACCATCGGCTTTTCGGCCATGCTGGCGACCATCTCCTGCTTGAGCACGCCGGCGGTGGAAAGGCCGAGGAAGACGTCGGCGCCGACCATCGCATCGCCCAGCGTGCGATGGCTGGTATCGCGAGCATAACGCGCCTTGGTCGCCTCCATGTTGGCGTCGCGGCCGGCGTAGATGACACCCTTGGAATCACAAACAGTAATGTTCTCGCGCTTGACCCCAAGCTGGCGCCACAGGTTGAGACAGGAAATGGCGGCGGCGCCGGCACCTGAACAGACAACCTTGATTTCGTCAATCTTCTTGCCGACGACCTTGAGGCCATTGAGCATGGCCGCAGCGGAAATAATCGCCGTACCGTGCTGGTCGTCATGGAAGACGGGAATGTTCATCCGTTCCTTGAGCTTCTCTTCGATGTAGAAGCATTCGGGCGCCTTGATGTCTTCGAGGTTCACACCACCCAGGGTCGGCTCCATCGCGGCGATGATGTCGATCAGCCGGTCCGGGTCGTTCTCGGCCAGTTCGATATCGAAGACATCGATACCGGCAAACTTCTTGAACAGACAGGCCTTGCCTTCCATCACCGGCTTGGCCGCCAGGGGGCCGATGTTGCCCAGGCCAAGGACGGCGGTGCCATTGGTGACCACGCCGACGAGGTTGGCGCGCGAAGTGTAATCGGCCGCCGTTGCCGGATCCTCGGCGATCGCATCGCAGGCGGCGGCGACGCCGGGCGAATAGGCCAGCGCGAGATCGCGCTGATTGGTGAGGCTCTTGGTGGGGCGGACCGAGATCTTGCCCGGCGCCGGCAGGCGATGATATTCAAGTGCGGCTTCGCGCAGATCCTTTTCCACGAACTCTCCTCCGAGTTTCTGCTATTGGGCGAAACCCGCTAGGGTACCGGAAAGCCTCCTGCTCGGCAAAGCGTAATTATGGATTTCCAGGATCAGAAACGATGCGCGAAGGTCAGCCTGAAGGTTCGCGGCTCAGCCGGATGAATGTGGCGGTCGAACACCGGCACGGTTTCATTGGGCAACTGCGAGTCATACCAGTATTCGATGTCGTTCACGTCGTTGTCGAAAAGGTTGAAGACATCAATAGAGACTTGGGTTCTCGGACTCAACCGGTAGCCGACACGCAGGCTGGTCAGCGACGAGGACGCCGAGCGCACCGAGTTGTCCTCGACCAGCGGGCGCGGGCCGAAGTAGCGCCAGCGCAAGGCGCCGAACCAGGGACCGAGCTGGTCGATTGTGAGGCCGACATTGGCGGTGGTCTGGACTGCGCCGGGGATGTACTTGCCCACGGGGTCGCCGTCGGTAAACTGGGCGTGGGACCAGGCGAGATCGGCGTCGAAAGCCAGCCAGCTGGTCGGAAGATAGAGATTGTTCCACTCCACCCCGTAACGGCGTGACGGGCGCGACGCTTCGGTCGTGCCGGCGTCGCCGACGAAGAGCAATTCGGAATCCGATTGCAGTTGCCACAGCGCCAGAGTGGTCTGCCACCCGGCGAGGGGTTCGCTGCGCAACCCGGCTTCGTAGCCGGTCGTCCTGACCAGCGGCTGAACCCGGTCGACCGGCGTCACGCCATCGGCCGGGTCCACCCTGATCGTGGTACCGCGCGCGTCGTTCGAATGGAAGCCCTGACCGTAATTCAGGTAGAACTCGGATTTTCGCCACGGCCCGAAGATCATCGAGAACTTGGGCGTCAGCATCTGATCGCTGACCTTTCCGGAATTGTCGGGCAGATTGGCGTCGACCGTGAAGTCGTAGGCCTCGCCACGGAGACCGGCGACGGTCCGGAACCAGGACGTCCAGCGCGTATCATTCTGCGCCCAGAGCGAGAGATTGCGTTGCGTGACGCGGTCTTCGCGAACAGTGTTCCAGGCAATGCGGTTGACCGTGTTGTAGAGGCCGACCGGGCGTATCCGGTCGATACGACCGAGGATGCCAAACGAATTTTCCACGTCGAATCCGCCCCAGCGGTCGAAAATCGCGTGTGATGCCGTGAACCCTCCGGCCTGGCGGCGCTCTGCCTGCTTGAACTGGTCGCCGGTGTCGCAGTTGCCGTTGGCGGCAAAATCGTTCAGGCAATACTGAAAATTCGACCACAGGTCGAGACCGGATTTCAGCCACCAGACATTCGCCAGGGACTGGCTGTCGGTGCCACGCCGCGCCCAGTCGCCGGACACGCTGTAGCGGTAGGTTTCGCCGCCGGTGGTCGGGTCGAGCGTGCCGAAACGGTTGATGTAACCGCCATCGATCGCCCGCTTGGCGACCTGGTCGGTTGATGTCCAGTCGTCGCGATACGCCATGCCGGTCAGCGAGAAGCCGTCGTCACGATTTCCCTGGCTGTAGCGCAGCACGCCGTTGTATTTCCGGTGATTCTCCGGAATTTCCCACGGGCC
>Ga0316627_100000306_pt1 | contig 12668 bp, 13 predicted proteins | sample OWC_Aug_M2_C1_D1_FD_207653 | JGI IMG/M metagenome (GOLD analysis project Ga0316627, IMG submission 207653) | Wetland soil microbial communities from Old Woman Creek delta, Ohio, United States - OWC_Aug_M2_C1_D1_C | ecosystem: Environmental > Terrestrial > Soil > Wetlands | place: USA: Ohio...
CAAGCCCTTCGGCCAGCGCCTGCCCGACCGCATCCTGGCACACCTGAAGCTGCTGGACGGCGACTACGGCGGCTTCCCGATCGACCGCTACAGCCACTGCCTGCAGACGGCGACGCTGGCGCTGCGCGACGGCCGCGACGAGGAGTACGTGGTCTGCGCGCTGCTGCACGACATCGGCGACACGCTGGGCTGCTACAACCACCCGGACATCGCTGCAGCCATCCTCAAGCCTTTCGTCAGCGAGGCCAACCACTGGATGGTGCAGAACCACGGCATTTTCCAGGGTTACAACTTCTTCCACCACATCGGCCTGAACCGCGACATGCGCGACATGTTCAAGGGCCACGAGCACTACGCGTGCACCGAGGAGTTCATCGCGCTGTATGACAACCCGGCCTTCGACCCCAAGTCCGAGACGCTGCCGATCAGCGAGTTCGAGCCGATGGTGCGCAGGCTGTTCGCGCAGCCCAAGCAGTCGGTGTACAAGGCGGCGCTGCAGGAGTAGGGCGCAGGTGCCGAGCACACCCGCGCCCTGGCACGCTCGTTGCTCGCCACGGTACCCGTGACCCGCAGCGATCTCTACCACCCCGGCGATGCCGTCGACTGGCCGGCGGTGAAGCAGGCCCTCCGCGGCCTCGACTTCGACGACAGTCCGCCCGCGCTGGAGCGCGCCGCCGGCGACTACCACTGGTACAGCCCGATCCTGGCCGAGCAGCTTAGGGGCAAGCGGCCCGAGCTAGTGGTGCGCCCGCGCGATGCCGACCAGGTGCTGCAGCTCGCGGCGGTGTGTGCACGGCAGCGCGTGCCGCTCACCGTTCGCGGCGGCGGCACCGGCAACTACGGTCAGTGCGTGCCGCTGTTCGGTGGCATCGTCATGGACGCCACGGCCTTGAACCTCGTGCTGCGCATGGAACCGGGCTGGGCGGTGGTGCAGGCTGGCGTGCTGCTGCACGAGCTGAACCAGGCGGCGCGCGCCACCGGCCAGCAGCTGCGCATGTGGCCCAGTACCGAGCGCATCGCCACCGTCGGCGGCTTCATTGCCGGTGGGCATTCGGGCATCGGCTCCATCCGCCACGGCATCCTGGCCGACCCGGGCAACGTGCGCCGGCTGCGCATCGTCACCCTGCAGGACCCGCCGCAGGTGCTGGACCTGGTGGATGCCGACATCCAGAAGGCACATCACGCCTACGGCACCAACGGCATCATCACCGAGGTCGAGATCGCGCTGACTGCAGCCGTCGACTGGCAGCACACGATCACGCTCTTCGGCAGCTACGACGCGGTGTTGCGCTTCGGGCTGGACGTGGGCCGGCGCAGCATCGACCGCGGCATCGACGTGTTCCAGCTGTCGGCGGTGGAGCGGCGCATCACGCCCTACTACGCCGGCCTGCGCGACCGGCTCGAGGATGCCGACGCGATGTTCGCGCAGGTCTCGCCCGGGACGCTGCCGGCCTACGAGGCGCTGGCCCGGCAGATGGGCGGCCGCGTGGTGGTGCGCGGCAGCGAGGCCGAGCTGCTGGCCCAAGGCCTGCCGTCGGTGACCGAATGCGCCTACAACCACACCACGCTGGAGGCCCTGAAGTCCGACCGCGGCGTCACCTACCTGCAGGTGGCCTACCCGGGCCCGCTGGATGCCTCGCTGGTGGCCGCGCAGATGCAGCGCTTCGGTGACGAGCTGTACTTCCACCATGAGTTCAGTCGTGCCGGCGGCGAGCTGGTGGCCTTTGCGCTGCCACTGGTGCACTACTTCGACGAGTCGCAGCAGCGCGAGCTGATCGAGCGCTTCGAGGCCGACGGCTGCCGCATCTTCGACCCGCACACCTATGTGCTCGAAGACGGTGGCATGAAGGTGGTGGACGAGGCGCAGCTGGCCTTCAAACTGCGCGCCGACCCGCATGGACTGATGAACCCAGGAAAGCTGCGTGCCTGGGACGAGCGGATGCTGGAGGGGGAGGCCGCACCTTGAGGCTGCTGCTGGTCTTCAGCCACCCCGAGCGCGAGAGCTACGGCGCGGCCCTGCGCCGCACCGCGGCCGAGGCTCTGCGCGACGCCGGCCACGAGGTGCGCGAGCTCGATCTGTACGCGATGGGCTTCGACCCGGTGTTCAGCGCGGCTGAGAAGGCCTCTTACCTCAGCGACACGCAGCGCAATATCGACGGCGTGGCCGAGCATGTGGAGGCACTGCGCTGGGCCGAAGGCTGGGTGGTGGTCTACCCCACCTGGTTCTATGGCGCACCGGCCATGCTCAAGGGCTGGCTGGAGCGGGTCTGGCTGCCCGGCGTGACCTTCACCGTAGCTCCCGCCAAGCAGCGCACCATCGGCGGCGAGCTGCGCAACATCCGCCTGTTCGTCGGCATCACCACCTCGGGGTCGCCGTGGTGGTGGCTCAAGGTCATCGGCGACCCCGGCCGCAGCTTGTTCATGAAGGGTCTGCGCCCGCTGTATGCCAAAGGCTGCCGCATGCGCTGGCTGCAGCTGTACAACATGAACCACGTCAGCCAGGCCGAACGCGAGGCCTTCCTCTCCCGCGTGCGACGCGATCTGTCGGCGCTTGCATAGGAGCCCCAGCATGACCATAGCCCAACCCCTGGCGAAGTACTCGGCCTGGCGCCGTGCCGGCGACGTCGTGTACTTGTCGGGCGTGATCGCGGTCGACCCCGCCACGGCCACCATCGTCAAGGGTTATGCCGACATCCCGGCCGAAGCGCGCCAGCTGCTCGGCCAGACCGGCGAGTTCAGCACCGACATCAAGGAAGGCCCGATCCTGGCGCAGAGCTGGTTCGTGCTCGACCGGATCCGCAGCACGGTGGAGGCGGCCGGCGGGCGCATGGACGATGTCTTCAAGCTGGTGCAGTACTTCCGCAATCTCGACCACTTTCCGTACTACAGCCGGGTGCGCAACCTGTTCTTCAGCGGCGAGCCGCCGGCATCCACGGTGGTCGAGGTCAGTGCCATGCTGCCCAGTGCAGACATCCTGGTCGAGGTGGAGGCCACGGCCTACCTGCCGCTGAAGCCCTGAGCCGCAAAGGGTCTTCAAACCGGGCGTCGAGCGCCCAGCTTGGAGCGCGCAGCACCAAAGCGGCTACATTTCGGCACCTCGGCGGTGCCGGCCGTGCGGCATACGGGTGGCATACCCCTTGCACGCTGCGCCCTGGTGGTCCATCCCGGCCACCACCCACCGCCCTTCGCAAAGGATTCTGCCCATGAAGTCTCGAGCCACCCGCGTCCTGGCCCTGGCTGTTGCTGCCCTTGGCGCCAGCACGGCGCAGGCGCAGGAAAAGTTCACCTACCTCACCAACTGGTACGCGCAGGCCGAGCACGGCGGCTTCTACCAGGCGCTGGCCAGCGGCCTGTACAAGAAAGAAGGCCTGGACGTGACCATCAAGATGGGCGGCCCGCAGGTCAACGGCATGCAGTTGCTGGCCGCCGGCCAGACCGACTGCTTCATGGGCTACGACGTGCAGACCTTCTCCGGCTGGGCCCAAGGCATCAATGCCGTCACCGTGGCCGCGGCGTTCCAGAAGGACCCGCAGGTGCTGATCGGCCACCCCGGCGTGGTCAACAAGATGGAAGACCTGAAGGGCAAGACCATCCTGATCTCCAGCGCCGCCAACACCACCTATTGGCCGTGGCTGATGGCTACCTACAAGCTCGACGCGTCGCAGGCGCGGCCCTACACCTTCAACATCCAGCCCTTCATCGCCGACAAGAACCTGGTGCAGCAGGGCTACCTGTCGAGCGAGCCCTACGCCATCGAGAAGGAAGCCAAGTTCAAGCCCACCGTCTTCCTGCTGGCCGACTATGGCTGGCCTCCGTACAGCACCACCATCGTTTGCATGGAAGACACGCTGAAGAAGAAGCCCAAGGCGGTGGCTGCCTTCGTCAAGGCCAGCATGCAGGGCTGGAAGGACTACCTGAAGGGCGACCCGTCGGCGGCTAACGCGCTGATCAAGAAGGACAACCCGAACATGACCGACGACAAGATCGCGGTTGGCATCAAGCTGATGAACGAGACCGGCATGGTCTTCGGCGGCGACGCGGCCAAGATGGGCGTGGGCATCGTCACCGACGAGCGCATGAAGAAGACCTACGACATGCTGGTCGCGATGAAGCTGCTCGACCCGGGCAAGGTCGACCTGAAGAAGACCTACACCACCGAGTTCGTCAAGGACTTGAAGATCATGCCCTGAGGCGGCGGCATGACGGTTCCGCTGATCGATCTGTCGGCCGAGGGTGACTCAGCGCTGGCGCGGCGCATCGACGCCGCGCTGCGCGAAGACGGCTTCTTTGCCGTCACCGGTCACGGCGTGCCGCAGACGGTGTGCGACGCCGCCTTCGGCGCCGCGCACTGCTTCTTCGCGCTGGCCGACTCGCAGAAGGCGCGCTGGCACATCGACGGCTGGCCGGTGAAGCGCGGCTTCGATCCGATCGGCTGGCAGTCGCTGGACGTCGGCATGCCGCCCGACATCAAGGAAAGCTTCTACCTGGGCAACACCAGCCACGGGCCCAACCAGTGGCCCGACGAGGCGCTGGTGCCAGGCTTTCGCGCCGCCTGCGAGCAGTATGCGCTGGCCATGGAGCAGCTGGCGCGCCGGCTGATGGCGCTGTGTGCGCAGGCGCTGGGCATGGCGCCGCAGGCCTTCGAAGGCTATATGCGCGACCCCACCTGCACGACGCGGCTGCTGCACTACCCGCCGCAGCCGATGGCGGCGATGCCGGGGCAGATCGGCTGCGGCGCGCACACCGACTGGGGGGCGCTGACGCTGCTGGCGCAGGACGACGCCGGCGGCCTTCAGGTGCAGCGCGCCGACGGCAGCTGGTTCGACGTGGCGCCGATGCCCGGCGCGCTGGTGGTCAACACCGGCGACATGATGCCGCGCTGGACCAACGACCGCTGGCGCTCGACGATGCACCGCGTGATCAACAGGCACAGCGGGAAAGACCGCTGGTCGATCGCCTATTTCTTCGACCTGGATCCCGAGGCCCGCATCGCGCCGCTGCCCTGCTGCATCGGTGCCGGCAACCCCGCGCGCTACGTGCCGGTGACGGCCGGCGAGCACCTGATCGAGATGTACCGCCGCACGACGGTGGTCCACCAGAAGGCGGTCGCGGCATGAACGAGGTGCCTGCCGTCGAGGTGCTGTCCGTCGAGAAGACGTACCCGAACGGCACGCATGCGCTGCAGCCGGTCAACCTGACGGTGCAGGAAGGCGAGTTCGTCACGCTGCTCGGCCCCTCCGGCTGCGGCAAGAGCACGCTGCTGAAGATGGTGGCCGGGCTGCTGCCGCCGAGCAACGGCCGGCTGCTGCTGTGGCGCAAGCCGGTGGAGCAGATCGAAAGCACTGGCCACCGGCTGTCCTTCGTCTTCCAGGAGCCCACGCTGATGCCCTGGGCCCGGGTGCAGAGCAACGTGCGGCTGCCGCTGGACCTGGCGGGTGTGCCGGCCAGCGAAGCCGGACCGCGGGTGCGCGATGCGCTGGCCATGGTGGGGCTGGACAAGTTTGCCGGCGCCTTGCCGCGCGAACTGTCCGGTGGCATGCAGATGCGTGTGTCCATCGCCCGCGGGCTGGTCACTCAGCCGACGCTGCTGCTGATGGACGAGCCCTTCGGCGCGCTGGACGAGATCACGCGCAACAAGCTCGACAGCGACCTGCTGGACCTGTGGAGCGCCAAGAAGCTGACGGTCATCTTCGTCACCCACAGCATCTACGAGGCGGTGTACCTGTCCACCCGCGTGGTGGTGATGGCCGCGCGGCCGGGCCGCCTGGTCGAGGAGGTGCAGATCGACGAACCTTACCCGCGCGGCCCGGAGTTTCGTGTCTCCACCGCCTTCAGCCGGTACGCCAAGCAACTGCAGGACAGTCTGCTGCGTGCCAGTGGCACGCAGGCCGAAGGGGCGCTGTCTTGAACACCATGGCCGAAAGCGCACCGGCCCGGAGCACCAAATCGACGCGGGCCACGCCGCTGCTGGCGCGCCCGGAGTTCCAGCGCGTGTTCTATCCGTCGCTGGTGGCGGTGCTGCTGATCGGGCTGTGGCAATGGTGGGTCACGGCCTTCGATATTCCCCGCTTCCTGGTGCCGTCGCCGCTGCTGGTGGCGCAGACGCTGGTGGCCGACGCCGGCCTGCTGTTCGGCGCGCTGTTCACCACCCTGAAGATCACGGTATTTGCCTTCGTCTGTGCCACCGTGCTGGGCGTGCTGATCGCCTTCGCCTTCGTGCAAAGCCGAGTCATCGAGACGGCGCTGTTCCCCTATGCGGTGCTGTTGCAGGTGACGCCGATCGTCGCCATCGCGCCGCTGATCATCATCTGGGTCAAGAACCCGACCGCCTCGCTGGTGATCTGCGCCACGCTGGTGGCGCTGTTCCCGATCATCGCCAACACCACGCTCGGCCTGCGCAGCGTCAATCCCGGGCTGATGAGCTACTTCAAGCTCAATCGCGCCAGCCGGCTGCAGCTGCTGTGGCGGCTGCGCATTCCCAGCGCGCTGCCGTATTTCTTCGGCGGGCTGCGCATCAGCTCGGGCCTGGCGCTGATCGGCGCGGTGGTGGCCGAGTTCGTGGCCGGCACGGGCGGCACCGGCACCGGCCTGGCCTACCAGATCCTGCAGAGCGGCTACCAGCTGAACATCCCGCGCATGTTCGCCGCGCTGCTGCTGATCACCGTCACCGGCGTGCTGCTGTTCGCCGCGATGGCCTGGCTGTCGAAGCTGGCGCTGGGTAGCTGGCACGAGAGCGAAGCGAACCACGGCTAGACCGAGCGAGAGACGACATGACTGACCTCCTGGTGCGCGGCGCCGCACAGCTGTGGACCGGCCAGCGCGGCACTGAAGCGCGCGCCGGCGGCGGCACCGATCTGCGGGTACGCGGCGGCGTCATCACCGCCATCGGCACGCTGGCGCCCGAGCCCGGCGAGCGGGTCATCGACGTCGCCGGATGCGTCATCTATCCGGGCTGGGTCAACACCCACCACCACCTGTTCCAGAGCCTGCTGAAGGGTATCCCGTCAGGCATCAACCTCGCGCTGGTGCCCTGGCTGGCGGCGGTGCCGGTGGCCTACCGGCGGCACTTCGACACTGAGCATGCGCTGCGCATCGCCGCGCGCGTCGGCCTGGTGGAACTGCTGCTGTCGGGCTGCAGCACGGTGGCCGACCACCAGTACCACTACTGGCCGGGCATGCCCTTCGATGCCTCGGCCGCAGTGTTCGACGAGGCCGAGAAGCTCGGCCTGCGCTTCGTGCTGTGCCGCGGCGGCCAGACACAGATGCGCGCGATGACCGACCAGGCCGCGCCACCGCAGGTGATGCCGGAGACGCTGGACGCCTTTCTGGCATCCGTGGGGCGTGACGTGCAGCGCTACCACCAGCCCGGGCCGATGGCGATGCGCCGCGTGGTCAGCGCCATCACCACGCCCAACTGGAGCTGCAAGCCCGACGAGCTGAAGATCATGGCGCGCGAGGCTCGGTGCCTGGGCATCCGGCTGCACAGCCACCTGTCCGAAACCTACGACTACGTGCGCTGGGCGCGCGAGGTGCACGGCTGCACGCCGATGCAGTTCGTCGCCCAGCATGAATGGGTCGGGCCCGACGTCTGGTATGCGCACATGGTGCACCTGGACGACGACGAGATCCGCATGTGCGCCGACACCGGCACCGGCATCGCCCACTGCCCGCAAAGCAACGGCCGGCTCGGCTCGGGCATCGCGCGCGTGCCGGAAGCGCTGGCCGCCGGCGTGCCGGTGTCGCTGGCGGTGGACGGCGCCGCCTCGAACGAGGCCGCCGACATGCAGAGCGAGGCCCATGCCTGCTGGCTGATGCACCGAGCCGACCCCCGCGCGGGCGAGCGCCCGCGCTTTCCCAGTGCTTCGGGCGAGCGCCAGACCTCGCACGTGCCCGGCCACCACCTGGCCCAGCCCGGCGGCGATGCCGCGACCATGAGCGTCGAGGACGTGGTGCACATCGGCACCGCCGGGGGCGCGCGCGTGCTGGGGCTGGACGGCATCGGCACGCTGCAGGTGGGGCAGGCGGCGGACTTCGCCGTCTACGACCTGGACGACCCGCGCTACATGGGCCTGCACGACATCGGCGTGGGCCCGGTGGCCAGCGGCGGGCGGGCGCGGCTGCGCGCGCTGCTGGTGGCCGGCCGCGTGGTGGCCGAGCGCGACACGATTCCCGGCCTGGACATGGCCGAACTGCGCCACGAGGCGCAGACCTTGGTGCACAGGATGCTGAACGCATGAACTTCGAACCCGCCGCGGTGGCCCGCGGCACCGCCGACATCGCTGCCTCGCTGGGCGGCCTGGAATGGATCACCGACAACCGTGTCGAGCGCCTGAGCCAGGATTTCTACTGGTTCAGCCCGATCCTGAAACGCCAGCTGGAAGGCCTGCGCGCCGACGCGGTGGTGCGGCCCAAGACCGAAGACGAGATCCGCGCCGTGGTAGGCGCGTGTGCCAAGGCCGGGGTGCCGATCACCGTGCGCGGCAGCGGCACCGGCAACTACGGGCAGTGCATGCCGCTGCACGGCGGCGTGATCCTCGACCTGAGCGCCTACAAGCAGCTGCTCTGGGTGAAGCCGGGCGTGGGCCGCGCGCAGGCCGGCATCCGCATGATGGAGATGGACCGCCAGATGCAGCAGGGCATCAAGGGCCCTGACGGCCGTCAGGGCCCGGGCTGGGAGCTGCGCTGCGTGCCCAGCACCTTCCGCAGCGCCACGCTGGGCGGGCTGTACGGCGGCGGCTTCGGCGGTGTGGGCAGCATCAACTACGGGCCGCTGGCCAGCACCGGCAACGTGTTGGGCGTGCGGGCGATGAGCATCGAACCCGAGCCCAAGGTGGTGGAGCTGCGCGCGCCCGAGGCGCTGCTGCTGCACCATGTGTACGGCACCAACGGTCTGGTGCTGGAGCTGGAAGTGGGCCTGGCGCCGGCGCATCCGTGGCTGGAGACCATCGTCTGCTTCGACAGCTTCGACGCCGCGCTGGAGTTCGGCGATGCGCTGGCCTCGGCGCCGGGTATCGTGAAGAAGAGCGTCACGCTGCTGGCCGCGCCGATCCCCGACCTGCTGCTGCAGGCGGTGCCGCCGCTGGCCGGCACGATGACGGCCGGCTCGCATGCGGTGATCGTGCTGGTGGCCGAGTTCAGCGAAGCCGGCCTGCAGCAGACCGTGGCGCAGTTTGGCGGCACGGTCACCTACCGCAAGACGGCGGCCGAGGTGCAGGCCAGCAACCGCACCATCGTCGAGTACACCTGGAACCACACCACGCTGCATGCGATGAAGGTGGACAAGGGCCTGACCTACATCCAGAGCGGCTTCCAGGCCGGCCAGCACGTGGCCCAGGCCAAGGCCATGCGCCAGCGGCTGGGGGACGAGGTGCTGGTGCACCTGGAATTCATCCGCACCAAGGAAGGCGCGATGAACTGCTCGGGCCTGCAGCTGATCCGCTACCGCAGCGACGAGCGGCTGAACCAGATCATGCAGATCCACCGCGACCATGGCGTGTACATCGCCAATCCGCATGTCTACATCGTCGAGGACGGCAAGCAGGGCCAGGTCAACCCCGACGTGGTGGCCACCAAGATGCGCTTCGACCCGCAGGGGCTGCTGAACCCCGGCAAGCTGCGGGGCTGGGCGCAGCGCGAGCAGATCATGGCGGACGCAGCCGCTGGCCGGGTGATGCTGGCGACGCTGCCGCGCTTCTGAACGCGCCCGGGCCGGGCGCCACAATCGCGGCCATGCTGTTCCTGCTTTCGCCTGCCAAGACCCTGGACTTCGACACTCGGGTTCGCAAACCGTTGCTGAACAAGGCCACCGACCCGCTGTTCACCGACCAGGCCGCGCAGCTGATCGAGGTGCTGCGCAACAAGACGCCCGCCCAGGTGGCCGGGCTGATGGACCTGTCCGATCCGCTGGCGGCGCTGAACGTGGCGCGCTATGCCACCTGGCAGCCCGTGGCCACCGAAGACAACAGCAAGCCTGCGGTGCTGGCCTTCAACGGCGATGTCTACGAGGGCCTGGACGCGAAGACGCTGAAGGCGGACGACCTGGCCTGGGCGCAGCAGCACCTGGTGATCCTGTCGGGCCTGTACGGTGCGCTGCGCCCGCTGGACCGGCTGCAGCCCTACCGGCTGGAGATGGGCACGGCGCTGGCCACCAGGCGCGGGAAGGATCTCTATGCCTACTGGGGCGATACGGTGGCCGAGCACCTGAACCAGCGCCTGGCCGAAGCCAGGACGCCGGTGGTGGTCAACCTGGCCTCGGTGGAATACGCCCGGGTGGCCTTGCGCAAGACGCTGGCGGCCCGCGTGGTCGACTGCCAGTTCGAGGACTGGAAGGGCGGCGGCTACAAGGTCATCAGCTTCTTCGCCAAGCGAGCGCGTGGCCTGATGGCGCGCTACGCCATCGACCACCGCGTGCGCCGCCCTGAGCAGTTGCGCGGCTTCGATGCCGAGGGCTATGCGCTGGCCGGGGCCCTGTCCACGCCTGACCGGCTGGTCTTCCGGCGCCGCGTCTGATCAGGCCAGCCGGATGGCCACCGTGCCGGCCGTGGCCAGCAGCACCGCGGCGATCACGCGGGCGTCGATGCGCTCCTTGAGTATCGTGGCGGCGATCAGCGTGGCGAAGATCGCGCTGGTGTCGCGCAGCGCCGCCGCCGGTGCGATGGGCGCGCGCGTCCACACCCACAGGATCAGCCAGTACGACAGCATGGCCGCCAGCGACATGGCCAGCGTGCGCGGCCAGGCCGGCAGCAGGCTGCGCAACTGCAGGCCGCGGCGCTGCTGCCAGGCTGTCCAGAAGAGGCCGTTGAAGAAGGCCAGCACGCAGCCATAGGCCAGCGGCGACCCCGAGCGGCGCACGCCCTGCGCGTCGCAGGCCACGTAGCAGGCGGTGAAGGCCGCACCCGCGGCCGTCCACAGCAGCCCCGGCCGCGACAGCGCGCGCTTCGGGCCGCGCGCCAGCAGCAGCACCGCCGCGCTGACCAGCACCACGCCCACCAGCGCCATCGCATGCGGCCATTCGCCGGCCACCGCCGCGGCCAGCGGCAGCACCAGCAGCACCGACGAGGCCCGTACCATCGGGTAGACCACGCCGAAGCCGGCGTGTTCATAGGCACGCAGCAGCGAGGCCACCGCGCCCATGTTCATCGTGGTGGACATCAGCATCCACGGCACCGCCGCCGCCGCGGGCAGGCCTGTGAAGGCCAGCACCGGCAGTGCCAGCAGCGCCGACAGCAGCATCTGCCCGGTCATCGCCTGCGTCGGCTGCGGGCTGGCCTTGACGCCCGCATTCCAGCTGGCATGCAGCGCCGCGCTCAGCAGGGCCGCGGCAACCAGCAGGCTGTCCATCCCTCAGCGAAGCTCGCGGTAGAAGAAGGTGGTGGCGCACAGTCCGCCCTGCGGCAGCAGCGCGTAACCGGGGATGCTGCCGCAGCGCTGCCAGCCGGCGCGCGCGTACAGGCGCTCGGCCTCGGGGCTGGCAGTGTCCAGCACCAGCAGCGTCTTGTCGCAGTCGCGGGCCGCCTGCTCGGCGGCCGCCAGCAGGGCGGCACCCACGCCCTGCCGGCGCGCGCGGCGGTGCACCAGCATCTTGGCCAGGTCGGCGCGGTGTGGCTGGTTCTCGGGTTGTGACAGCTGCAGTTGCACCGTGCCGGCAATGCCGGCTTCATCTTCGGCCACCAGCAGCGCGCGCTGGCCTCGGGCCACATCCTCGGCCACCTGCTGCCAGAAGGCGCGTGCCTTGGCAAGCGGCAGCGGGTGCATGAAGCTGACCGACGCGCCGCCCTCCACGCAATCGGCGAGCACGCGGGCCAGCGCGTCCAGGTCGGCAGGGCTCAGCTGCTGCAGGCGGCGCACGCGGACCATGTCATCTCCAGGGGCCGGCTTCGCTGCACAGCACCACCGCATAGCGCGCCTGCTTGCGCGTCGGGTTGTGATAACTCAGCGGTCGGTCGAGCTGCATCGCTAGGCAGTCGCCGGCATCCAGCCGGTGGCATTGCGTACCCAGCGTCAGTTCGATTCGGCCTTCCAGCACCCAGACCTGCTGGTACAGCCGCGGGCGCCGCGGGCCAGTTTCGTAGGCCACGCGCGCGCCGGGCGGGAAGTTCACCTCGACGATCTGGATCGGCGAGTCGAAGCCGCTGGGCGAGACGTTGCGGCGCAGGTAGCCCGACGCCGGATCACGCCATTCCAGCTGGTCGGCGCGCCGCGACAGAGGGTCGGCGCTGGGCGCCGTTGATTCGAACAGCGAGGCCAGCGAGACGTTGAGCCCGACCGCCAGCTTTTCCAGCAGCACCGCGGTGGGGCTGCTCTCGCCGCGCTCGATTAGCGAGATCATCGAGCGGCTGACGCCGCAGCGCCCGGCCAGTTCGTCCAACGACAAGCCGTTGGTTGTGCGCAGCTCACGTACCCGCTGCGCGATGCGCTGGGTCAGCTTGTTCGCTTCCTCCGCCATGGTGGATGCATCCTCCATATTATTGGACAGGTTGTCAACGACAGCTTCGCGGACGGTAGCGCTGTCATCGCATTAGAATCCCGCTCGTGGCCGCCGAACTCGTCCCGCCCCGACGCAGCCGCCGCGGCAGCGGCGCCGTCACTCTGCACGACGTGGCCAAGCTGGCCGGCGTGGCACCGATCACCGCGTCGCGGGCGATCAACACGCCCGGCCAGGTGTCGGC
>Ga0316627_100000308_pt1 | contig 12631 bp, 10 predicted proteins | sample OWC_Aug_M2_C1_D1_FD_207653 | JGI IMG/M metagenome (GOLD analysis project Ga0316627, IMG submission 207653) | Wetland soil microbial communities from Old Woman Creek delta, Ohio, United States - OWC_Aug_M2_C1_D1_C | ecosystem: Environmental > Terrestrial > Soil > Wetlands | place: USA: Ohio...
GAGCGCACGATGCCGGTGGCGGCACGCTCGAGGTCGGCATGGCGGGTCACGATGGCGGCGTTCTTGCCACCCATCTCGGCGATCAGCGGCCGCGGCCGCGGCCCGGCGACGAAGTGCCGCAGCAGCTCGGTGCCGACCTCGTGCGAGCCGGTGAAGGTGCCACCGGCCACGGCCGGGTGCCGCATCAGCGCCGCACCGACCTCGGCGCCGGACCCGCTGACCAGATTCAGCACGCCCGGCGGGAGGCCGGCGGCGTCGAAGACGTCCATCAGCAGCCGGCCGCTCCAGGCGGTGTCGCTGGCGGTCTTGAAGACCACCGTGTTGCCAGCCACCAGCGCCGCGCCGATCGGCCCGCCGGCCAGCGCGAAGGGGAAGTTGAACGGCGCAATCACCGCCCACACGCCATAGGGCTTGAGCAGCGTGCGGTTGTGGCTGCGCCAGCCGCTGAGCGGGTCGTCGGGCAGCGTGCGGTCGAAGCCGTCGTGCTGCGCCATCTGATCGCAGTACCAGGTGATCAGGTCGGCGGTCTCCTGCACCTCGCCGATGGCTTCCATGCGGTTCTTGCCGACTTCCAGCGCCACCGCGGCCGACAGTTCGTAGACCCGCTGCTCGATCAGCGCCGCAGCGCGACGCAGCAGTTCGATGCGCTGCGGGTAGGCTGTCGCAGCCCAGCCGGGGGCTGCCGCACGCGCCGCGCTGACCGCATCGTCCACATCGGCTGCCGTGCCCAGCGGGAAGCGCCCGAGCAGGCACTCGCGGTCGATCGGCGAGCGCAGTTCGAACTGGCGTTCGGCCCGGCGCGGCCGGCCACCAATGTGCATCGCATGGTCGGCGCCGAGCGTGCGCCGCACGTCGGCCAAGGCCGCGTCGAAGCGCTGGTGCAGCGCCGGCGGCGGGTCGAACATCGTCGCGTAGGTCAGGCGGTAGGGCGTGCTCACCCGGTTCCCCTGCTGCCCGGCGCTACAGCGGCTTCTTCAGCCAGTGGCCCAGCTCGCCGATGAGGCCGCGGCGGAAGGCCATCACGCAGACGACGAAGATCACGCCCTGCACCACCGTGACCCACGCACCGAGCTGCGCCAGGTAGTTCTGCATCGTGATGATCACCGCGGCACCGACGATCGGGCCGAACACCGTGCCCATGCCGCCGAGCAGCGTCATCAGCACGACTTCGCCGGACATCGACCAGTGCACGTCGGTCAGCGAGGCCAGCTGGAAGACCAGCGCCTTGGTCGCGCCAGCCAGCCCGGCCAGCGTGCCCGACAGCACGAAGGCCAGCAGCTTGTAGCGGTCGGTGTCGTAGCCCAGCGAGATGGCGCGGCTCTCGTTCTCGCGGATCGCCTTCAGCACCTGGCCGAAGGGCGAGTGCACCGCACGGTAGATCAAGCCGAAGCCGGCCAGGAAGATCGCCAGCACGAAGGCGTACATCACCAGCTGGTTGTCCAGCGGGATCACCCCGAACAGGCTGCCGCGCGGCACCCCCTGGATGCCGTCCTCGCCGCCGGTGAACTTGGCCTGCAGGCTGAAGAAGTACACCATCTGCGCCAGGGCCAGCGTGATCATCGCGAAGTAGATGCCCTGGCGGCGGATCGCCAGCAGCCCGGCGCCCACGCTCAGCAGCGCCGCACAGGCGGTGCCGAAGAGGATCGCCAGCTCCGGCGTCAGCCCCCACACCTTGGCGGCATGGGCCGAGGCATAGCCGGCCGAGCCGAGGAACATCGCATGGCCGAAGGACAGCAGCCCGCCGAAGCCGATCAGCAGGTTGAAGGCGCAGGCAAAGAGTGCGAAGCACATCACCTTCATCATGAACACCGGGTACACGACCGCCGGTGCGACCACCAGGACGGCCAGCATCACGAAGAAGGCGATCAGGTGCACGCGCTGCTCGTCGGCGCGCTTGCGTGCTGCGGCGGAACCGGGGGCGCCTGCGCTCATTTCTGCGTCCCGAACAGGCCGGCCGGCCGAACCAGCAGCACGATGGCCATGATGATGAAGATGACGGTGCTCGACGCTTCGGGATAGAAGACCTTGGTCAGGCCTTCGATCAGGCCGAGGCCGAAGCCGGTGACGATCGAGCCGAGGATCGAACCCATGCCGCCGATGACGACGACGGCGAAGACCACGATGATCAGGTCGGCGCCCATCTGCGGACTGACCTGGTACACCGGTGCGGCCATCACGCCGGCCAGCGCGGCCAGCGCGACGCCGAAGCCGTAGGTCAGCGTGATCATGCGCGGCACGTTGACGCCGAAGGCCTGCACCAGCTGCGGGTTCTCGGTGGCGGCGCGCAGGTACGAGCCGAGCTTGGTGCGCTCGATCACGTACCAGGTGCTCAGGCACACCACCGCCGAGGCCACGATGATCCAGGCGCGGTAGTTGGGCAGGAACATGAAGCCCAGGTTCTGCCCGCCCTGCAGCTGCGACGGGATCTGGTAGGGCTGGCCGGAGGAGCCATATTCGTTGCGGAACAGCCCCTGGACGATGAGCGCCAGGCCGAAGGTCAGCAGCAGGCCGTACAGGTGGTCGAGCTTGTAGAGCTTGGACAGCATCAGCCGCTCGATGACCACGCCGGTGGCGCCGACGATCAGCGGTGCGATCAGCAGCGACCACCAGTAGCCGATGCCCAGCTTGTTGAGCAGCAGATAGGCGACGAAGGCGCCCATCATGTACTGCGCGCCGTGCGTGAAGTTGATGATGTTCAGCAGGCCGAAGATCACCGCCAGCCCCAGCGACAGCAAGGCATAGAACGAGCCGTTGATCAGCCCGATCAGCAACTGGCCGAACAGGGCCTGCGTGGGGATTCCGAAGATCTCGGTCATGGTGTTGCGTGTGGAGCCCGGACAGCATGTCTGCCGCCCGGGCCGTCGCGCGGTGGGTTTACTTCTTCGCGACCAGCGGGCAGTCGCCCTGGTCGATCGGCCTGAAGGCCTGGTCGGCCGGGATCGTGGCGCGGATCTTGTAGTAGTCGTACGGAGCCTTCGACTCCGCCGGCTTCTTGACCTCCACCAGGTAGGCCGGGTGGATCTTGCGGCCGTCGGCGCGCACCGAGCCCTTGCCGAACAGCGGGTCGTCGGTGGGCAGTTCCTTCATCTTGGCGATGATCTTGGTGCCGTCGTCGGTCTTGGCCGCCTCGACCGCCTTCAGGTAGTGCAGCACCGACGAGTACACGCCAGCCTGCACCATCGACGGATACTTGCCACCGTTGGCCGCGGCGAAGCGCTTGCTCCAGGCGCGGGTCTGGTCGTTCAGGTCCCAGTAGAAGGTCTCGGTGAAGACCAGCCCCTGCGCCGTGTTCAGGCCCAGGGCGTGCACGTCGGTGATGAACACCAGCATACCGGCCAGGCTCTGGCCGCCCTTGACGATGCCGAACTCCGAGGCCTGCTTGATCGAGTTGATGGTGTCGCCGCCGGCGTTGGCCAGGCCGATGACCTTGGCCTTCGACGACTGCGCCTGCAGCAGGAAGGACGAGAAGTCCGTGCCCGGGAAGGGGTGGCGCACGCCGCCGAGCACCTTGCCGCCGGCCTTGGTCACCGCGGCCGTGGTGTCGCGCTCCAGCGCGTGGCCGAAGGCGTAGTCGGCGGTCAGGAAGAACCAGCTGTCACCGCCGGTCTTGACGATGGCGCTGCCGGTGCCGTTGGCCAGCATCCAGGTGTCGTAGGTCCAGTGGATGGTGTTCGGGCTGCAGGCCTTGCCGGTCAGGTCGGAGGTGGCGGCGCCAGAGCTGATGAAGGCCTTGCCCTTGTCCTTGGTGATCTGGTTCACCGCCAGCGCCACCGACGAGGTGGGCACGTCGAAGATCGCGTCGACCTTGTCGACGTCGTACCAGGTGCGCGCGATGGTCGAGCCGACGTCGGGCTTGTTCTGGTGGTCGGCACCGACCACCTCGACCTTCATGCCCTTGGCGGCGGCGCCGAAGTCCTCGACCGCCATCTTCGCCGCGGTCACCGAGCCGGGGCCGGCGATGTCGGCATACAGACCGGACATGTCGTTCATCACGCCGATCTTGATCACGCCGTCGGAGATCTGCGCCTGCGCCGAGGCGGCGCCCAGGCCGCAGGCCGCGGCCACGAGGGTCGACAGGAGTGTGCGTTGCAGTTTCATGTTCAAACCTTTCAATTGCTGTCCAACATCCATCCGGCGTGCTCGCCGGTCCCACTCAAACACCCAGCACCTCGTGCAGCATGTCCTTCTTCGATTCCAGCTCGCCAGCACTGAAGGTCTCGATCACCTGGCCGTGCTCGATCACGTAGAAGCGGTCGGCCAGCGGCGCGGCGAAGCGGAAGTTCTGCTCGACCATGACGATCGTCAGGCCCTTTTCGCGCAGCGTGCGGATCGCGCGGCCCAGAGCCTGCACGATCACCGGCGCCAGGCCTTCGGAGATCTCGTCCAGCAGCAGCAGCTTCGCGCCGGTGCGCAGGATGCGCGCGACAGACAGCATCTGCTGCTCGCCGCCCGACAACCGCCCGCCGGGGCTGGCGCGACGCTCCTTCAGGTTGGGGAACATCGCGTAGATCTCGTCCACGCTCATGCCGCCGCTGGCCACCGGCGGCGGCAGCAGCAGGTTTTCCTCGCAGGACAGGCTGGAGAAGATGCCGCGCTCTTCCGGACAGTAGCCGATGCCCAGGTGGGCGACGCGGTGCGGCGGCAGATCCACCGCCTGGGTGCCGTTGATCATGATCGAGCCGGCGCGCCGGCCGACCAGGCCCATGATGGCCTTCAGCGTGGTGGTGCGGCCCGAGCCGTTGCGCCCCAGCAGCGTGACCACCTCGCCGCGGTTCACCGTCAGGTCGATGCCATGCAGGATGTGCGACTCGCCGTACCAGGCGTGCACGTCGGCCAGGCGCAGCAGCTCAGCCATGGGCGCCCTGCAGTTCGACGGCCTCGCTGCCCATGTAGGCCTCGAGCACCTGCGGATTCTGCGACACCACCTCGTAGGGCCCTTCGGCGATGACGCTGCCGCGCGCCAGCACCGTGATGGCGTCGGCGATGCTGGCGACCACGTTCATGTTGTGCTCGACCATCAGCACGGTGCGGTTGGCCGACACCTTCTTGATCAGCTGCGTGACCAGCTCGACGTCCTCGTGGCCCATGCCCTGGGTGGGCTCGTCCAGCAGCATCATCTTCGGCTCCATCGCCAGCGTGGTGGCGATTTCGAGCGCGCGCTTGCGGCCGTAGGGCAGTTCCACCGTCACCACCTCGGCCAGGTCACGCAGGCCCACGGTGTCCAGCAACTGCAGCGCGCGCTCGTTCAGGGTGTCGAGCACCTTTTCGGAGCGCCAGAAATGAAAGGACACGCCGAGCTTGTGCTGCAGGGCGATGCGCACGTTCTCCATCACCGTGAGGTGCGGGAAGGTGGCCGAAATCTGGAAGGAGCGGATCACGCCGCGCCGCGCGATCTGTGCCGGCTTTTCCTTGGTGATGTCGTGGCCCTCGAACAGGATCTGGCCGCGCGTGGGCACCAGGAACTTGGTCAGCAGGTTGAAGCAGGTGGTCTTGCCGGCGCCATTGGGGCCGATCAGCGCATGGATGTCACCGCGCTTGACGCGCAGATCGACGCCATCGACGGCGACGAAGCCCTTGAACTCCTTGACCAGACCGCGTGTTTCCAGGATGACTTCGGCGGACATGGGCTGGCGCAGACTCGATTCGGGTGCTGTAGACAAGGGTGGGATTATTCGGGCAACGCGCCGCGCGGCTGCGCGGGTTTGTGCTTACGCAGACTTGCGAACTTCGCTCCGGCAGCGGCTCAGGCGGGGTCCACACCGGCCTGGAAGACCTGCAGGTCGAAGTCGGAGGAGCCCTCCTTCATCGTCGCGCACAGGATGCGCTCGCCGTCGGTACGCACGTTGACCAGGCCGTAGACCAGATCGGTGGCCATCGGCAGCCACGACAGCCGCCGGTAACTGCCGGTGGGCGAGGCGTCGAAGTCGGCCTCCAGCTGCTCGGGCTTGAATTCGACACGCGGCTCGGCCACGGTGCGGGTGTGTGCGGCGAAGTCCAGGCCCACCGAGCGCGCCAGTTCGGTGGAATACAGCAGTGGCGGCATCAGCTCGCCGTCCAGATCGCGCGAATCGCGGCCGTAGCGTGCGCTGGCGCCCAGGATGCGCGGCCGCGGGTGGGCGTAGTCCTCGTTGTCGCCGGAGGAAATGACCGTGGCGCGCGCCGCCATCGCGCGCACGAAGCGCAGGTCGATGTCGTCGCTGCCGTGGTGGCAGCCCTTGGACACGTCGGCGTTGAACTCCTCGGCCGCGTGCACGCTGAGCAGCAGCCGCTGCGAGGTGGTGTTCAGGTCGCCGGTGAGCAGCACCCGTGCCTTGCCGTAGTCCACCCGCAGCACCACCGAATGGCCGTTGCGCGTGACGCTCTCGCTGCCCAGCCAGCGCAGGCCCTTGCCGCCGCCGGCCAGCTTTTCGACGACGGGGCCGAGCACGCGGATGGCCGCGGCCCCGGGCGCCGGCGCGTAGCCTGGCAACCAGCCGTCGGCCTGCGACAGGCTGCTGACCTTCTTCGGCACCTTGCCGACCAGCCGGGCCAGGCCGTCGAAATCGCTGGCAAAGGGCCGTTTGGGGCGGCCGAAGTGGGTCTTGCCATCGAGCAGCTCGACGATGAACTTGCCTTCGGGCTTGAGATTGAAGCCGGTGTTGGGCAGCGGCGCGCTGCGGGTGTCGGCGCGCAGCGCGCCGAGCTTGTCGCCGTCCTCGAAGCGGCCGATGCCGCAGTGCCAGAAGCGGTCCACGTCGATGCCGAAGTTGCGGCCGTCGGGAAGCGCGCCGGCCAGCAGGTCGACCATGCCGCCATAGTGGTCGGCATCGGGGTGGGTGACGATCATGTTCGCTAGCGTGACGCGCTCGCGCCGCAGGTCGTCGATGAACTTCCAGCGCACGAAGTTGGCCGCGCCCTTGCGCGTCATCTGCTCGGCCGCGCGGATGCCGGCGTCGATCATGTGCCAGGCATCGTCGTGCGGCGTGCGCATCAGTACGCCGTCGCCCTGGCCGACGTCGATGACGTAGATCTCCAGCAACCCGCTGTCCGACACTGCGCTGGCCGGCACCCAGCCGGTGCGCCTGCGCGCACGCACCTTGACGCGTTCGGCAGCGCCGCTGCCCTCGCGCCCGATCTCCTGCAGCGGGTCGCCCCACAGCAGCGTGCACAAGGTCTTGCCGGTGTCGCTCTTCAGCGGCAGCTTGAAGCGGCCCCCGGCGTCGTTGAGGTATTTCATGACTTCCTCGCGCTGCCACCTGTCACGCGCAACGCTCACAATGATGCGTCAACCCCCAGCCGCCCCGAAAAACGCCATGCCCTCACGCCCCATGTTCATCGCCCCGGCGCGCTTCGACGACCCCGCGCAGGCGCTGGCACAGGTGCAGGACATCTACCGCAACAGCATCGAGCACCTGCGCGATTCGCTGCAGCGCTTCGTCGCCGGCGAGGACTTCGACCAGCGGGTGCGCGCCTGCTACCCCTTCGTGCGCGTGCACACGGCCACCGTGGCGCGCGCCGACTCGCGGCTGAGCTACGGTTTCGTCTCCGGCCCCGGCACTTACGAGACCACGCTGACGCGGCCCGAGCTGTTCGGCCGCTACTACCTGGAGCAGTTCAGCCTGCTGCTGCGCAATCACAAGGTCGAGCTGGAGATCGGCACCAGCTCCCAGCCGATCCCGGTGCACTTCTCCTTCGCCGAGCACCTGCACGTCGAAGCCGCGATGAGCGCCGAGCGCCGGCTGCTGATGCGCGACCTGTTCGACCTGCCCGACCTGGCGGCCATGGACGACGGCATCGCCAACGGCACCCACGAGCCGCGCCCCGGCGAGGCGCAGCCGCTGGCGCTGTTCACCGCCCCGCGCGTGGACTATTCGCTGCAGCGGCTGCGCCACTACACCGGCACTGCGCCCGAGCACTTCCAGAACTTCATCCTGTTCACCAACTACCAGTTCTATATCGACGAGTTCATCAAGCTGGGGCACCAGATGATGGCCGACCCCAAGGCCGACTACGACTGCTTCGTCGAGCCGGGCAACCTGGTGACGCGTCGCGCCGGCAGCCCTGCGCAGCCGGATGACCAGCGCGGCAGCGTGCCGCCGCGGCTGCCGCAGATGCCGGCCTACCACCTGCGCCGCGGCGACCACAGCGGCATCACCATGGTCAACATCGGTGTCGGCCCGGCCAATGCCAAGACCATCACCGACCACATCGCCGTGCTGCGCCCGCACGCCTGGCTGATGCTCGGCCACTGCGCCGGGCTGCGCAATTCGCAGGAGCTGGGCGACTACGTGCTGGCCCACGGCTACGTGCGCGAGGACCATGTGCTCGACGAAGACCTGCCGCTGTGGGTGCCGATCCCGGCGCTGGCCGAAGTGCAACTGGCGCTGGAGCAGGCGGTGGCTGAGATCACCCAGTTGCAGGGCTACGAGCTGAAGAAGATCATGCGCACCGGCACCGTGGCCAGCACCGACAACCGCAACTGGGAGCTGCTGCCGCAGCGCACGCCGGAGCGACGCTTCAGTCAGAGCCGCGCGGTGGCGCTGGACATGGAAAGCGCCACCATCGCCGCCAACGGCTTCCGCTTCCGTGTGCCTTATGGCACCTTGCTGTGCGTCAGCGACAAGCCGCTGCACGGCGAGATCAAGCTGCCGGGCATGGCCAACACCTTCTACCGCGAGCGCGTCGACCAGCACCTGCGCATCGGCATGCGCGCGATCGAGCTGCTGCGGCAAGAGCGGCCCGGCCAGCTGCACAGCCGCAAGTTGAGGAGTTTTGCCGAGGTGGCGTTCCAGTAACGGGCGGGCCGGTCAGAGTTGGCTCAGGCCGGCCGCCGCTCGCGCAGGCCCTGCAACGCCTCCAGCACCACCCGCACGCGCGGCGGCATCAGCCGCATCGACGGCATCACCGCATTGATCGGCATCGGTGCCGGGCGCAAGGCCGACATCACCTCGACCAGCGCGCCGCGTGCCAGCTCCTCAGCGGCCATGTAGTCCGGGATCTGCATCAAGCCCAGCCCATGCGCCGCGGCCGCGACCATGCCTTCGCCATCGTTGACCTGCGTGCGCGGCTGCGGGTGCAGCTCCAGCGTGCGCCGGCCCTCGCGCAGCTGCCACGGCCGCAGCCGCCCGCTGGTGGGCTGGCGGAAGCCCACGATGTGGTGCTTCGCCAGGTCCTCCGGGCGCTGCGGCGTGCCATGCGCGGCCAGGTACGACGGGCTGGCCAGCACGACCAGCCGTTGCCAGTCGATGCGCCGCGCCACCAGGCGCGAGTCCTGCAGCGCGCCGATGCGGATGGCCAGGTCCAGCCCGTCGCGCACCAGGTCGGCATAGGAATCCTGCAGCCGCACGTCCAGCTGCAGTTGCGGATGCTGGTGCAGCAGCCGCGCCAGCAGCGGCATCACCACCCGCCGTCCGTAGGTGATGCCCATGTCGATGCGCAGGGTGCCGCTGGGCGCGGCGCGCGTGCCGGCGGCCTCGGCCTGAAGGTCCTCGACCTCGGCCAGCACGCGCTCGCAGCGGCGGTACAGCCGCTCGCCGTCGGCCGTCAGGCTGACCTGGCGCGTGGTGCGGTGGAACAGCTTGACACCCAGCTGCAGCTCCAGCCGGGCCACACTCTTGGCCAGCGTGGACGGCGCCTGGCCCAGGTCGCGGGCGGCGGCGGCAAAGCTGCCGCGGCGCGCGGTCTGCGCAAAGGCCACGAACTGCTGCAGGCCATTCATCACGAAGGCGTTCTGATTGACGACATTTCATCGGCAATGTTAAGGCGTTGAAGGCTCTTCCGGAATGCCGTGCCGGCCGCGACACTGCCTGCCATCCGAGGTGCCCCGGATTTCAGCAACCCAGCAACGTCAACGAAAGCCCCAAAGGAATCTGCCATGAACATCATCGAACAGACCCGCCCGTTGGCCACGCCTATCCCAGGCGTCGCCCACGCCACCTGGGCCGGTGCGGCCGATGGCCTGAGCCAGCTGTCGGTGTGGCGCCAGACGCTGGCGCCCGGCGCCGCCACGCCGCCGCACCGGCACGACTGCGACGAGGTCGTGCTGTGCCTGCAAGGCTGGGGCGAGGTGCACAGCGAAGGCCAGGTGCGCCATTTCGGCGCCGACTGCACCGTCGCGCTGCCCGGTGGCCGTGACCACCAGATCTTCAACACCGGCGCGCAGCCGATGGAGATCATCGGCGTCTTTGCCGCCACGCCGGTGGCCACCCACCTGCCCGACGGCCAGCCGCTGGAGCTGCCCTGGCGGACCTGAGTGCCTCGCTCAGCGAAGCCGCCACAACGGCCGCAGCGCCCACACGCCGAGCAGCGGCCCCAGGCCGAGCCACGGCAGCAGCGCGGCCAGTTCGTGGCGCTCGGCCAGCGTCACGAACAGCTGGATGCTGAGGATGGAGATGCCGAAGCCGATGCTGTTGACCAGCGTCAGCACGCTGCCCACCGCGAGCGGGGGCGCGTTCTGCGCGGTCAGCGCCGAGAACTGCGGCGAATCGCCGGCGACGGTGATGCCCCACAGCAGCAGCCACAGCGCGAACAGCGGATCGCCGGCTTGCAGCAGCCACGGCGCCAGCACGCAGCACAAGCCGCTGATCGTCAACTGCCAGGCCGCGACGCGTGCACTGCCGATGCGCCGTGCCCAGCGCCCGCCGGCGATGCAGCCCAGCGCACCGATGCCCAGCACCGCAAATGCCGCCCACGACAGTGCCGCGCCGGCCAGGCGCGTGGCCAGGATCGCCGGCACCAGCACCCACATCGTGTACAGCTCCCACATGTGGCCGAAATAGCCGAAGACCGACGCGCGCACCTTGCGGTCGGTCCAGATGCTGCCCAGCGCGCGCCAGCGCAGGCCCGCACCTTGGCCCGCCGGCCGCGGCCGCTCGGGCAGCGCGACAAAGAGCAGCACGCCGCCCAGCGCCGCCGCAGCGGCCACGGTGTGGAAGACCATCGTCCACGGCAGCGTCGCACCGACGGCGCGCACCGCGTGGGCGCTGGCGCTGCCCAGCACCAGCGCACCAATCAGCCAGCCCAGCGCACCGCCCAGCCCCTGCGCAAACCACTGCGATGCGATCTTCATCCCCACCGGGTAGATGCCGGCGAGAAAGAAGCCGGTGGCGCTGCGCCACAGCAGCAGCTGCTGGAAGGAGCCGGCGCTCCATACCCCCGCCAGCGTGCAGGCCGCGCCGGCCAGCGAGCACAGCAGGAACACGCGCCGCGGGCTGAAGCGGTCGGCCACAGCCAGCAGCGCAAACAGCAGCGTGCCGGCGATGAAGCCCAGTTGCACGGCCGAGGTCAGCGTGCCCACCGCGGCGGCATTCCAGCCGTAGTCGCGCTGCAGCGCCGGCATCACCGCGTTGACCGCGAACCAAGGCGACACGCCAGCCAGCTGCGCCAGCACCAGCACCGGCAGAACGCGGCGCGGCGCGGCGGCGTTCAAGCAATGCCCGGCCGTCGTGCCAGCCAGTCGCCGATGGCCGTTTCGTAGGCCGCTGCGGCGTTCAGTACCGCCCGCTCGCCCAGGGGCGGGCCGATCAGTTGCATGCCCATCGGCAGGCCACCGTCGCTGAAGCCCACCGGCACGCTCATCGCCGGCAGGCCCGCCAGCGTGGCGTAGATCACCACCTCCATCCAGCGGTGGTAGGTGTCCATCGGCCGGCCGGCCACCTCGCGCGGCCAGGTCCATTCGGCCGGAAAGGGCCAGGCCTGCGCCGTGGGCAGCACCAGCAGGTCGAAGCGCTGGAACAGGCTGACCATGTGGCGGTAGAAGCGCGTGCGGTTGGCGCTGGCCGCATAGACCTGCGGGCCGCTCAGGCCCTGGCCCTGGTCGTACTCCCACTGTGCCTCCGGCTTCAGCAGCGCGTGCTTCTTCGGGTCGGCACCCAGCGGGCCCAGCGTGCCCGCCACCAGGAAGCGCCGCCAGGTCAGCCAGGTCTGCCAGACCTCGTCGCAGGGGTAGCCCAGGCTGGCGGGCTCGACCACCGCGCCCAGCGCCTCGAAGCGCTTCAGCGCCGCTTCGCACAGTGGCAGGATGCCGGGCTCGAAGGGCAGGTAGCCCCCCAGGTCGGCCAGCCAGCCGATGCGCAGGCCGCGCGCGGCAGGCACCAAGGGCTGCGCGAAGGCGCTGCCGTCGTGCGCGATCGACAGCGGCTGGCGCGCGTCGTAGCCGGCCTGCACCGACAGCAACATCGCCACGTCGCGCACGGTGCGGCCCATCGGGCCTTCGGTGCCGAGCAGCGCCACGTAGCCGTCGCCGGCATGGGGGTTGTAGGGCACGCGGCCCTGGCTCGGGCGCAGTCCGAAGACGTTGTTCCACGCAGCCGGGTTGCGCAGCGAGCCCATCATGTCGCTGCCGTCGGCCACAGGCTGCAGCCTCAAGGCCAGCGACACCGCCGCGCCGCCACTGGAGCCGCCGGCGCTGCGCGTCGTGTCCCAGGGGTTCAGCGTGGTGCCGAACACCGGGTTGTAGCTGTGCGAACCCAGGCCGAACTCGGGCACGTTGCTCTTGCCGATGACGATGCCGCCGGCCGCCTTCATGCGCGCGACCATCAGCGAGTCGTGCGGCGCAATCTGTCCGGCCAGCAGCGGCGAGCCCATGCTCAGCGGCAGTCCGGCCACCGGCGACAGCTCCTTGATGGCCATCGGGAAGCCGTGCATCCAGCCC
>Ga0316627_100000309_pt1 | contig 12613 bp, 14 predicted proteins | sample OWC_Aug_M2_C1_D1_FD_207653 | JGI IMG/M metagenome (GOLD analysis project Ga0316627, IMG submission 207653) | Wetland soil microbial communities from Old Woman Creek delta, Ohio, United States - OWC_Aug_M2_C1_D1_C | ecosystem: Environmental > Terrestrial > Soil > Wetlands | place: USA: Ohio...
TGCCTTGCTCAGACATTCTGTCTTTCACAAGGACAGCTGAAACCGTTCGGCTGCCTTGACCTGCATGCCCCTGCACCAACGGGCGGTTACTTTATGAATTATGAATTATCTGGGAGTGCGTCCTGAAAGCTGTGGTTATATTCCAAGTCGGTGGAAATCCGATGCATTAACCCAATGGCATGGGAATGAGAACCGAGTCTTGCGTGGATGTCGGTAACGGCATTTATGAAGCGTAGACAGGGAGGAGGTCGAGGTGTGAGGGGAAATCCCGAAAGTTATATCGACGAAGGTGCCGATACCGTCGCCCACGGCTGCAGGCAATATCTACCGCTGAGTTGCCTATGCGGAAGGACCTTCCGGGAGCAAGGGCTCACATCGAGGCACCAAGGAGAACCATGGAACAGGAGAGGCCCAACGGCAACCACAGGGACAGTAGTGGCTGTAAGGCGGCGAGGGAAAACCGGAGCAGCATTACGGGAAAGGTCGTTGGGAGTCGGACTCTTCCATAGTAGCGAAGAGAGCTGCAAAGGGTGTAGGTATGCCCGAGAGGTTGGAGCGAAGGGGAGAGCCGAGCAGGGAACTCTTTGGAGGGAAAGATGAGCCATACACAGAGATGGAGACCTATCTGCCCCGAACTCCGGAGAGTGCAGGAAAAGGCGAAAGCCAATCTAAAGGAACAGTTCACCAGCCTTGCGCATCATATCACCGTGGAGGCGTTGCGGAGGGCGTACTATGCGCTTGAGGGCAAGGCAGCAGCGGGTATGGATGGGGTGACAAAAGAGGCCTATGGCAAGGAACGGGAGCAAAACCTTGCAAGCCTGCATGAGAGACTGAAGGAAGGGAAGTATCGAGCGAAACCAGTCCGGCGGGTATGGATAGATAAGCCGGAAGGAGGGAAAAGATCGCTGGGCATACCCTGTACAGAAGATAAAATAGTGCAGGGCGCGACAGGGGAAATTCTCAACAGCATCTATGAAGGAGACTTTCATGGATTCAGCTATGGGTTTCGTCCCGGACGGAGCGCTCATCATGCATTACAGGCATTGCAGACGGTGTTGCAGAAGGGGAAGGTGAACTGGGTGTTGGACATGGACATAAGCAGGTTCTTTGATACGATAAGTCATCAGGAACTGTTGTCCATGGTAAGACGCAGGGTAGTGGACAGAAGCATATTACGGCTAATCGGGAAATGGCTGACAGTTGGAGTTGGAGAAGAAGACGGGCGAGTGATACGCAGTAAAGAGGGCACACCGCAAGGAGGGGTAATCTCTGCACTTCTGGCAAACATATTTCTGCATTATGTGGTGGACGAATATGTTCACACGTGGCGGAAAAAGGATGCACAGGGAGAAGTGTACATCGTACGCTATGCGGATGACTGTGTGATAGCCTGTGAGCATCTGCGGGACGCGGAAGTATTGAGAGAGACATTGGAAGGACGACTTCAGGGACACGGCCTCGAAGTGAACGAGAGCAAGACGAAGCTGCTGAGATTTGGAAAAGGCAGTGACGGAGGCGGTGGCGAATCGAAGACCTTTGACTTTCTGGGATTTACGCATATTGCAGGAAAGAGTCGCGCAGGCTGGTATCTGGTGCAAAGGAAGACGGCCCGAAAGAGGTTTACTCGCAGTCTGAAAGTGATAGCGCAGTGGTGCAGAGAAAACAGACACGCCCCCTTGAAATGGCAATGGCAGACGCTGAACATGAAACTCAGAGGCCATTACAATTACTATGGGGTGCGTGGTAACTTTGATGCCCTTCAACGCTTTCGGCATGAGGTCTGGAAACGCTGGATCAATGCCCTCCGACGGAGAAGTCAGAAAAGTAACTTCGGGCGTTTATACGAGTTGCTGAGGGATAAACTCCCTCTCTCGATGCCGACCATCACCCATCCTGAAAGCTGGCTCGCCATTAATCCGGGTTACCTGCTTGGAAGAGCCGGATGCGGTAACTCCGCACGTCCGGATCTGTGAGGGTGAAATTCAGTAATGAATGAACTACTCGACTAAGCAGAAGGTTCAACAGGCCGCAGAAAAGGCGTTTATCACGTCAGATCCTTTGATCGTACGCGGATGACGGTCTTTACATTTCCGCGAGGGTTAAAGTCGCCGACTACTTCAAGGAGGCGCGGGTTCAATTTCTTTTCGAGTTCAGAGAATATCCGGTTGGTGCTTTCTTCATGGGATATGTGGATGTCCCTGAATGCGTTCAGATACAGCTTGAGGGACTTGAGCTCAACGATCTTTGTGTCAGGGACATAGGTTATATTGATCGTAGCAAAGTCAGGGTACCCCGATCTCGGGCAGAGACAACTGAATTCAGGGAAGGTGATAACTATCTCATAGTTCCGCTCCGGGCTGGGGTTTTCCCATATTTCGAGACGGGATTTCCTGATGGACTTTTCGCCGTATTTCACAGGGGAATCTACCATGCGTGAAAAGAAATTGTAAAGTGTTCTCTTGACAAAGATAAATTGCTTTTTGTAATTTACTACCATAGTTCTGCAAGCGTAAAAGAACAATCCCGCGTGATAGGCAGATCCTTCCGCGAATAACAACCTAACACTTAACCCCGGACGAGGAGCAATGTATGGGAAACATCTCAATTTCCGAACTCAAGGACAAGACCATTGATGAGCTTACCGCTGTTGCCAAGGAACTGAAGGTAGAAGGTGCCTCAGGCCTCAGGAAGCAGGATCTGATCTTCGCAATTCTTCAGGCACAGACCGAAAAGACCGGCAATGTCTTTTCGGCCGGTGTCCTTGAGATACTCCCTGACGGATTCGGGTTCCTCAGGTCTCCGGATTACAGCTATCTTCCGGGTCCTGACGATATCTACGTGTCTCCGTCTCAGATCCGGCGCTTTAACCTTCGTACGGGAGATCTCATCTCGGGACAGATACGACCTCCAAAAGAATCTGAGCGGTACTTTGCACTGCTCAAGGTCGAGGCGATCAATCATGAGTCTCCCGAGGAGAATGTTAACCGGCCGCTTTTTGACAACCTCATCCCCTACTATCCGACAGAGAGGATACGGCTCGAGTATGACTCGACCGATTATTCCACGCGGGTCATGGATCTGATCACCCCTACCGGCATGGGACAGAGGGGTATGATCGTTGCAGCACCGAGAACCGGCAAAACGGTCCTGCTTCAGTCCATAGCAAAGGCCATCAAAAAGAACCACCGGGATATTCACCTTATTATTCTGCTGATTGACGAACGGCCGGAGGAAGTGACTGACTGGAAGCGGCAGGTTTCCACCGCAGAGATTATCAGCTCAACGTTCGATGAGCCGCCGCAGCGGCATGTGCAGGTTTCGGAGATGGTTATCGAGAGGGCAAAACGTCTTGTTGAAAGCAAAAGGAATGTTGTTATTCTGCTTGACAGCATTACAAGGCTTGCACGTGCATATAATGCTATCATGCCGACCAGCGGCAAGGTCCTGTCAGGGGGGCTTGACTCCAATGCGCTGCAGAGACCAAAGCGGTTCTTTGGTGCGGCAAGGAACATTGAAACTGGCGGAAGTCTGACAATCATCGCAACAGCGCTTGTTGATACCGGAAGCAGGATGGACGATGTTATCTTTGAAGAGTTCAAAGGAACGGGCAACATGGAGCTCCATCTCGACAGGAAGCTCGTTGACAAGAGGATATTCCCTACCATAGACATCAATGCTTCCGGCACCAGGAAGGAAGAGCTTCTTGTGGAGAAGGATTTCCTGAACAGGATATGGATCCTGAGAAAGGTGCTGAACTCGCTGAGCACGGTAGAGAGCATGGAATTCCTTCTCGGGAAGCTTGCCGGGACAAAAAGCAACAAAGATTTTTTTGACATGATGAACAAATAAGGTTCATGGACGATCACAGGAGGGCCAAGAAATTCCTGTTGGGAGGGGCAATCATCGGCGGGATCATGAGCCTCTCAATATCATTGATGATGGACATGGTATTCGCCGACTCCCTGCAGGGTACCTGGCGGGACGCAATTGCCAAGGACCTGAATACCATGTTTTCCCTCGGGGTTTCTTCAGGGAGCATCGTGGTAACTCTGGTATTTATCTTCATCCTCGCTCTCCTCTCCGCATTCGGCGCCTTTATGGGATATATCTTTTCCTTTTTCCTGTACAAATTCTTCGGGCTTCTGAATAGACAGTGAGGGAAGAGCTTGCCTGACAAAACCCCGGGGTTTATCCGTTTCATAGAAGAGAACAAGAAAGCCATTGTTATCCTGCTCTTCCTGATCACGATCATCGGGGGCATTCTCGCATACCGTTATTACCATTACACGCAGGAAGACCCGGATTTCTGCACGTCCTGTCATCTCATGCAGGAGGCGTTCAAGACCTGGCAGGAAGGCAAGCACCGGGATTATCCCTGCCAGGTATGCCATACCATGACACTTTTTGAGCAGAACAAGATGCTCGTCTCCTTTGTCGTCAAGGGCATGCAGACGATTAAGCAGAAGCACGGAAGGATTTCCCCCTGGGACGCCTGCAGGGCATGCCATATTTCAGCTATAGCCCAGGGATCAAAGAGCCTGAGCAACTCCTATGGTCATGCGCGGCATGTCTTTATGGAGAATATCAGTTGCGGGAAGTGCCACTTCGGCAATCTGCACAAGTTCACACCGAACGAAAAGGCCTGTGCCGACTGTCATGCAGACCGGATGATCCACGGCATGGGCATGGAAGGGCTCTCCTGCCTGAACTGCCACACCTATGGAGAAAAGTCTCTGAAAATGATCACGAACGACCGGTGCATAAGATGCCACAAGAGTCTGGCTGAAAAAAATGTCATGTCATCACTAAAATGCTTTGACTGTCACCACCCGCACGGAAAGATCAAGCCCTCAAGCCAGGACTGCCTGAAGAGTTGTCACGGTAACGAAGCAAAGGTTGGACAGCATAATCTGCATATGACAAAGGCGGGGCTCCAGTGTCTTGACTGCCACAAGGCCCATCGATGGACAGTTGGCAACGAGCAGGCAAAGACGCTCTGTTCCCGGTGCCACAGACTGAAAGACCCGGCAACGTTTATCTACTGACAAAAAGGGTCTGGCGGATAAGGGTTCGATTGCCGGGGTTATTTTAATGATCAAGCCTTCTTCAGGGCGCGAAGTAAGAAAGCTATTTTTCAATGGAAGGTGACTATCGTCCATGTAAGATGCAGGTGTTAAGGAATCCCGCTATTCTTTGTTAGACCCTTGACGGTTTGATTATCATATCTTCGTAGCGATATCGCTCCACCCGAACCCTGACAGGTGGCGGTATTACAAATGTGTTCAGGCTTACATGGTTCATCGAGTAATCGCGGATCGCGGGCCTGCGAGGAAAAACAAGAGTAGGGGCTGAACTCCACTGACTGCCGGAGCTGACGAACGATGTATCTATGGATGATCGTCCGGATACCCAAAACTGCAAGACGATAGGTATCAATAAGAGAAACTGTTGAAGAATTTGCTCTAAAATATGCGGTCGTTTTTTTACCACTGACATACACTCTTTTTTCTGTGCCCATGCCCGACGAGAAAGTGGTTGTTTCTTTCGTTAATCGATGCGCAACAGCATTGCTACGCAGAAAATACCGTTTCGTCCCGAAGTACACATGGCCCTGACCTGAACACGAGGTAGTGCTGCCATCTGGATTGCACCGACAAGCCGATACTTTCAGGAAATCGAAATGCGAGCAAGAGTACAATCGGAATAAAACACTTTAGGGAAAACTTAATAGGGCATAGCTAGCGACTCTGCTACAATGATGATAGAGATAGAGATAGAGATAGAGATAAACCGGATGCGATAGACAATCGGAGCTTAAAGAGGAGCAAAATGAAGAACATAACTGTTGGTTTATGCATGATTGCTGTTTCTTTATTTGGTTTCACGGCCCTGGCATTTGCAGGCAGTTCGACTGAAAGCGGTTACTCGCCTGAAATGCAGGCGAAGATCGATGAAGTGAAAAATGAATTAAAAAAGTATACTGATGATAAGGCAACGGTTGACGCAAACCTGAAGACGTTCGATGAGCTGGATTTCGTCGTATTCAGCAATCAGGAATGGACACGGCTGCATGAAAGCCATTCAAATGACGTTAAGGTCAACTGGCCTGATGGGCATTACACCAACGGCATCGAAAAGCACATTGAGGATCTCAAGGCGTTGTTTGTATATGCACCTGATACGAGCATAAAAGTTCACCCGGTAAGAATCGGCTCAGGGGAATGGACCTCCGTAATAGGAGTTATGACCGGGACCTTTACCAAGCCCATGCTGGTCGGAGACGGGAAATTCATTCAGCCAACGGGCAAGAAATTTTCCATAAACATGTGCACTGTGGGGCATTGGAAAGACGGCGTTATGATCGAAGAATGGTTGTTCTGGGACAGTGCAACATACATGAAGCAGCTGGGAATAGGAAATTAGGGTAATTTCGAGAATGCGGGATATACGCTGCCTTTTAAGGAAGTCAACTACCACCGCCTCAGGCGGTGGTAGTTGACACCATTAAGAAAAGGAGCACGACATGAAGATAGTACTTTTGGGCGCAACGGGTTTTGTCGGTTCGGCTCTGCTTGACGAAGCACTCCGGCGAGGACACACGGTAACCGTTATTGCCCGCGCCCCCGAGAAGCTCGCTGGACGGGGAGGGCTCGTTGCCAGAAAAGGGGACGTATATGACACCGCTTCTCTTGCAACGTTGATCCGGGGTCACAGCGCGCTGATCAGCGCCTTCAATCCCGGGTGGAAGAACCCAAATCTGTACGACGACCAGGTGCGCGGCACGGCCTCAATCATTGCTGCCGTGAAAGAGGCGGACATCAAGCGGGTACTCTGGGTGGGAGGGGCAGGCGGCCTGGAAGTGAAACCGGGAGTCCGCGTGCTTGATGGTCCGGACCTCCCGAACTGGGTGAGACCGGGCGCTTTGGCAACATTCAAAGCGCTTGAGCAGTTGCGAAATGAGCCGAAACTCGAGTGGTCATACCTTGCGCCTTCAGCAGAGTTGACGCCGGGAGAGCGGACCGGGAAATTCCGTTTGGGAGGCGACCAGCTTTTGATTGACGCAAGCGGCCGAAGCAGGATTTCGGTCCAGGATTATGCAGTGGCTATGATCGATGAGTTGGAGAACCCGCACCACGTCCGCCAGCGCTTCACCGTTGGGTACTGACTTCGGTGCAGTGCCGAGGCGTAGATGCTCATTGAGGCAACGGGCAGTGAAAGTAAGAAGAATTTTTCATGAATGATCTCATGCCTGTTATCTTCCTCGGACATGGCAATCCGATGAATGCGTTATTGAAGAATGGTTACACCGACGGGTGGGCTTCCATCGGCAGGTCGATCTCGCGTCCCAGGGCTGTGCTTGCCGTGTCTGCTCACTGGTACATACCGGCATGTGCAGTAACGGCGAACCCCATGCCCCGCACAATCCACGATTTTGGAGGCTTCCCGCGAGAACTCTATCAGATCGAATATCCGGCACCCGGCAGTCTCGCCCTTGCCCGGCGTGTTAAAGAGTTGCTTGCTCCTGTTTCAGTCGGGCTTGACGAAAGCTGGGGGCTCGATCACGGAACCTGGTCGGTGCTGACACATATCTTTCCGAAGGCGGATATTCCCATCGTTCAACTAAGTATCGATGAGAGGCAACTGCCACCGTTCCATTATGAAATGGGCAAACGGCTCGCACCGTTGAGGGAAGAAGGGGTTTTGGTCATAGGCAGCGGCAATCTCGTTCATAATTTACACACCTATGCGTGGGGGCGTCACGAGGTTCAGCCTTTTGACTGGGCGGTGAGATTTGAGAAACACGTGAAGGACGCGCTGCTCAAGAGCGACGATACGCTGCTTGTCAACTACGAGAGTCTTGGCCAGGATGCCCTGTTGTCTGTCCCGACGCCGGACCATTACTTGCCGCTGCTTTATGTGCTTGGTCTTCGTAAAGAAAATGAGCAGATCGGCTTTCCGGTACAGGGCGTTGATGGCGGCTCAGTCTCAATGCTTGCTGTTCAAATAGGTTGAAAAAACTTTCCAATACAGATAATGGCATTATGCTTGGATGGGACATCGAGCTTTTCATAGACCGAGAAGCTGATCAAGCATCTGAGTAAAGTTATTAGGGTGAATCGATCAAGTTTTGATCGGGACAAAGAGATGGTCGCATTATGTATCTCATTTCGATGAGCCTCAATAATTGTCGCATCGCTGAAAGGGAAAAGTCATGAAAAAGTACGATGTTATCGTTGTCGGTGCCGGAGATGTCGGCCTCGTGATTGCATTTAAGGCGGAATCATCAGGTCTGAAAGTTGCTCTTGTAGATAAGGGGCACGTTGGAGGGACCTGCGTGAATAACGGTTGTGTTCCTTCCAAAACACTTATATATACCGCAGACAGAATTGTGGAAACACTCGAAAATGCAAAATTCGGTATTCGTTCAAAGATAACCGATGTCGACTTCAGTGCGGTCATGGCACGAATGAGGAGCGCTGTCAGCAGCGGCAGAACCTCTATAAAAAAAGCGATTGAAGAGTCTGACAATATCGATTTTATAAACGGAGAAGTCCATTTTATTGACGAACACACGCTTCAAGCCGGTGATAACAAAATGAGAGGAAAGAAAATCTTTATCGCTTCTGGCGCAAGACCTTCGATCCCTTCGATAGAAGGACTTGATAAAGTTCAGTATCTGACGAATGAGAGTGTACTGGAACTGGAAAAGCGGCCTGAAAGTATAATTTTTATCGGTGGCGGGTTTATAGCACTCGAATATGCTCATTTCTTCGCTGCTCTTGGAACAAGGGTGACGGTTGTCGATAGGAACAAGACCCTCCTGCATTTTGAAGAGCCGGAGATATCTGAATTATTAAAGAAAGAAATGGAGAAACGCGTCGTGCTTCATTTGGGGGTCGAGACGATTGAAGTAAAACGTACTGAACATGGGCATGCGGTACTTGTAAAGGATATGGAGAATGGGCAAGTGAAAGGGATTTTGGCAGAAGCGGTTATGGTCTCCGCTGGCAGAAAATCGAACGCGGACCTCCTAAAACCGGAAAATGCAGGAATTGAGACAGATGGGGCGAGTTTCATAAAAGTCAACGAATATCTCCAGACTAATAAAAAACATATTTGGGCGGTCGGTGATGCCATAGGCAGGGCGATGTTTACCCATGCCGGAGATAAGGAGGGTGAATTGGCTTGGCACAATGCTATGCACCGGAAAAAGATAAGAATGGCTTTTGAGTTTGTCCCCCATGCGGTTTATACGAATCCACAGATTGCCTCTGTGGGTATGACTGAGCAACAGGCACGGAAGGATCACGACATTCTCGTGGGCCGTGCCTTGTATTCTGATACGGTAATGGGCGAGGCAATGGTGGAGAGTGAAGGTTTTGCAAAGGCCATCGTTGAAAAAGGTACCAGGAGGATTCTCGGTTTTCATATCATAGGCCCCCATGCTGCGATACTCATCCAGGAAGTTGTAAATGCAATGATAAACGGGGGCGATGTGAAATCAATAACCAGTTGTATGCATATATTCCCAGCTCTGTCCAATGTTGTGCCAGAGACATTTGGGAACCTCGAATAATATGAAACCTGTATCAGAGAGTGTAGCACCTGGCTAGCAAAAAGGAATGACCTATCCCCGATAAACCGGTCTGCATTTAAAACAGTGCCGTGCTCGAATCATTTAGCACATTAAGGTTATCGGTCAGTCTAAATACACAAAGTATAACTTGGCGCGGCTTAGGAGGGCCAGGGTCGCCATAGCCATAGTCCTGTAAACGTTTCCGCTTAGAAGTGAGACATTGCAAGCGTAAGGATTCGATGAGAATCTTGTAGGACTGCAACAGACAGTTTCTACCTTATGACGGCATGTGACGGCTTACCGATGTTACTATGCAATTCCGCTCGTCATATCCTCTTTTTCTTTTTCGATGGTATACGTGACATTAACCTTGAGATCTTTCCGCAGCGAGTGATAGACAGAACAGTACTTTTCCTGTGAGAGGGAGATGGCCCTGTCGAGCTTCTTTGGCGTGATATTCTCACCTGCAAGTGTGAGTATCATATCGACTTTGGTGTAGTACTGCGGCGGGGTAGGGTTCCGTTCGCCCGCGATGTCTATCCTGAACTTCGTTATCTTTGCCTTCATCTTGGTTACGAAAGAAACGACATCTATGGCGAGGCACCCTGCAATGCTCAGGAGAAGGCTTTCTGTCGGGATGCAACCCCACTGCGCCTCTGCATCGAAATCGAGCTCGAACCCCCGCGGGGTCCTGCCCAGGAAGATGAGGTCCCTGTCCCATGTAAGGGTCGCCTTGTTGACCGGGTTGATCTTGCCTTTGTATCCTTCGAGGTTCTCTGTAAGCTCGCCTTTTTCTTCTGTGCTCATCTGTCTCCTCCGTGTATAGGATGTAAAAGTTTATCACAAATACCTGAACAAGGTGCGAGTTTCCTGTTGCCCAAAAAAGGCATATAGGGCTATACTTTATGACAAATCCTGCATTTTTACGTAAATTCTGGGGAGTTTCGCATGCCTTTTTTGGGTGAGGTTTTTTCAAGCGAGATCATTAAAAAGACTGTGCTCGATCCCAAGGGTGAGGATCTTGGACGGGTAAGGGATCTTGTCGTCGTCAAAGGGGACCCGCTCCCGAAAGTTACCGCGCTCATCATTGAAAGAAGGAAGAAGTCTTTTTACCTTCCCTGGCAGGATCTCAACATCTTTAACAAGAAGATAATATCCTCGAGAATCTTTGCAGAAAGCCTGCAGCCCTATGAGACAAGGGAGGACGATCTCCTGATCCTCAGGGACATACTCGACAAGCAGATCGTTGATGCGAACGGCGCCAAGGTCGTGAGGGTGAACGACATCAAACTCGAGGGATATAATGACGACGCGGTCCTCATTGCGGTTGACGTCGGAATGCGCGGCATACTCAGACGGCTTGGTATAGAACGGGGAGGTGAGGACATTGCGCGGCTATTCAAGAAGAGCCTTCCCTTTGCGCTTATCAGCTGGGACTATCTGCAGCCCCTTGAGCCGAAGCTCACCGAGATATCGCTGACCATCCCCCGGCAGATGCTCTCGGAGCTGCATCCGGCCGATATTGCTGATATTATCAGCAGTGTTTCTCAAAAAGAGGGCGCGAGTTTTTTCAACAACCTTGACATCGAGACCGCGGCAGAGGCCCTGTCAGAGCTGAAGCCCGAGATGCAGGCTGATATTATCAGCGCCATGGATACAGAGAAGGCGGCAGACATCATCGAGGAGATGGAGCCGGACGAGGCGGCGGATGTCCTGAGCGATCTTCCGACAGAACGGGCAAAGGAGATCCTCGAACATATCGAAAAGGAAGAGGCCGAGGACATTCAGGAGCTGCTCGGCCATGAAGAGGATACGGCCGGTGGCATCATGACTACGGAGTTCCTGGGTTATCTGCCGGATATAACGGTGGCACAGGCAGCCGAGCTGTTCAGGACAGAGGCGAGGGAGGCGGAAAACGTCTATTACATCTATGTTGTCGACAAGGAGGAGAAGCTGCGGGGCGTTATATCGTTGCGGGAGCTTCTCATTGCGGAGAACGACTGCTATCTTGCCGACATCATGGAGACAAACCTCAAGACGGTAGCCCCGGGTGAAGACGAGATGGCTGCGGCAGAGATCATCTCAAAGTATAACCTGCTTGCGCTGCCGGTTGTTGATGAGAACGGGTACATGCACGGCATCATCACCGTCGATGATATCATTGACATCCTGCTGCCGCCCGAGGCAAAAAGGAAGAGGAGAAAGGTATGAAATACTGGAAGAACCTTCTTTTTTTCCTCAGTGTCATGGGGCCGGGCATCATCACGGCGAATATCGACAATGACGCAAGCGGCATTACCACCTATTCCGTAGCCGGGGCGAGGTTCGGCTATACGCTTCTCTGGACGCTGATTCCGACAACCATAGCGCTTGTGGTCATCCAGGAAATGATTGCGCGCATGGGTGTCATAACGGGGAAAGGACTTTCTGATCTTATCCGTGAACATTTCGGGGTCAAGACCGCATTCTTTATGATGCTCGGACTTTTTATCGCCAATTTCGGCAATACGGTCGCGAATCTTGCCGGCTGGGCAGCGAGCATGGAGATACTCGGGTTCAGCAAGTTCATCATGGTGCCGGTCGGGGCGGTTTCCATCTGGATCCTCGTTACGAAGGGAAGTTACCGATTCGTAGAAAAGATCCTTCTTTTTGCATGCCTTCTCTATTTCGGGTATGTTATCTCGGGATTCATGGCACGGCCGGAATGGGTGCCGGTACTAAAGGCCGCCGTAGTCCCCCAGATGCAGTGGAATTCTGAATACATCATGCTGAGCATTGCAATCATCGGGACGACGATAACACCGTGGATGCAGTTTTATCTGCAATCCTCCATAGCAGAAAAAGGGATAAAAAAGGAGCAGTACAGGGCTTCCCGGCTTGACGTGATCATCGGATGTTCGATCACGGATATCATCAGCTTTTTCATCATTGTCACCTGCGGGACACTGCTGTTTCCTTACGGCATACGGGTCAATGAAGCGTCAGAGGCGGCTCTCGCTCTCAAGCCGCTTGCAGGAGAATATGCCTATCTCATCT
>Ga0316627_100000310_pt1 | contig 12598 bp, 6 predicted proteins | sample OWC_Aug_M2_C1_D1_FD_207653 | JGI IMG/M metagenome (GOLD analysis project Ga0316627, IMG submission 207653) | Wetland soil microbial communities from Old Woman Creek delta, Ohio, United States - OWC_Aug_M2_C1_D1_C | ecosystem: Environmental > Terrestrial > Soil > Wetlands | place: USA: Ohio...
CGGATCCGGCGAGGAGGGTACGGCGCGTCCTCATTGTAGCGGGTGGTGTCCCCTGCTGCCAGGTCACGGATCAGGGCGGGGTGGGCGGATTCCCGACACCGCCGTGGCCCGGTCCGACGATGCGGCGTCGGAAGCTCGCCGGCTCGAAGCCGGTCGAGTGCTCGGGAGTGTGACAGCCGGTGCAGACCGACGCCGGCGGGTCGCGCACGACGTGCCCCGGCGGATCGATCGCGTGAAGGCTGGCCGGACCGTGACAGGCCTCGCACTGCACGTCCTGGCGTCCCGCGGTCGAGGCCACGTCGCAGGGGCCGCCCGGGAGCTTCCAGCCGGTCACGTGGCAGGAGACGCAGTCGAGGTCGAACTGGCGGCCCCCCTTCTCCAGCGTCGCGTAGGCCGAGGCATGCCGGGTGCGCTCCCACGATGCGAAGGCACCCGGGTGGCAGTTGCGGCAGTCGCGCGTGCCGCCGGGCGGGACCTCGTCGACCCCGACGAAGGAGGGCGCGTCCTTCGCCGGGTCCGGGCAGGGCCTCCCGCTGGCCCGGGCGGAGGCCAGGTTCGACCGCGCCACGGCGCCGTAGTGGCGGGTCAGGAGCCGGCGGACGACCGGGTCCTCGGGAACGTCGTCGCCCAGGGGGATGAAGGAGATCTGCAGCGACGGCCGGTCGGGCGGCGGCACCGGGGGCGGCTCGGCGCGCAGCTCGCTCTCGCGTGCCGCCAGTTCCGCGAGCTTTCCCGAGAGCGCCGTGGCGAGGGCGGCGTTTCCCGAGGCCTCGGCGGCGGCGCGCCTCCGACCGTACTCCGCGCGCCGCTCGGCGAGCAGGTCGATCTCCTCGGCACGCTGCGACGGCCCGGGGAGCACGAGGAATCCCTTCGTGCGGTCCCCCTGCAGGAAGAAGTCGATGCGGGCCAGCGCCTGGCCCCGCCCCTGCACCTGCACGACCGGCACCGGCGCATCGAGGACCGCCCGGCTGGCATCGTCCTCGAGGAGGCCTTCCCGGTGGGCGGCGAGGACGAGGTCGACCCCCTCCCGGCGGGCCTCCCCGGCGCGGGCCAGGGCGGCCCGGCTCCCCCCCTCGTGGACGACCGCCACGCGGATGGGCGCCCGCGGGACCGAGCCGAGCCCCCCGAAGCCCACCTGCCCGATCCTCTTGCCGCGGGTGAAGGGCAGGCCGGTCGCCTCGAGGAACTTCCTTCCTGCGGCGAGGTCCCGCTCCCCGGTCCAGGAGGCGGCCAGCCCCATCCTCCGGAGCGCCTCGGCCATGGTCCGCGCCGCCGAGAGGTCCTGCTCCCTCCTCTCCGGATCGATGGGACCCCCGAAGAGCAGGTCGCCGCCGGCCACGAAGACGGTGTCGGGGTTCTCCTTGCGGATGCGGGCGATGGCGGTGGCGGCGCGGGCCAGGCCGCCCCGCTGGTTGGCGCTGCAGCCGCACGGCTCGAGCCATCCCCCCAGGTCCGCGGCGTACACCAGCGTGACGTGGCGCGGGGGCGCCGCGGAGAGGAGGAGGGCGGCGATGGCGACCGCGGGCGTCATCCGGGTCTCCAGCCTTTACCACGGCCGGGACCCACCGTGCGGCGGGGCCCCCTTCGTGCTAGGAGGGGCTTCCGATGCACATCGGCCCGCACACCTTCTCCGGACGATTCTTCCTGGCCCCGCTGGCCGGGGTGAGCGACCGCCCCTTCCGCGCCATCTGCCGGGAGATGGGGGCGGCCTTCGCCTACACGGAGATGGTGAGCGCCCACGGGCTCGTTCACGGAACGTCACAGACGCTCTCCTACCTGGACCGCGACCCGGCCGAGGTCCCCTTCGCCGTGCAGATCTTCGCCGCCGAGCCCGAGGTGCTGGCGCGCGGCGCGGCCGCGGCGGTGGAGGCCGGGGCCGGGATCGTCGACATCAACATGGCCTGCCCGGTGCGGAAGGTCTGCGGCACCGGGGCGGGTGCGGCGCTGGCGCGCGAGCCGGCGGCGGTCGAGGCGGCGGTGCGGGAGGTGGTCCGCGCGGCGGGCGTCCCGGTCACCGTGAAGATCCGCGCCGGCTGGGACGACGCCACGGTGAACTGCGTGGAGGTGGCCCGGGCCGCCGAGGCGGGCGGGGCCTCGGCCGTGGCCCTGCACGGCCGGACCCGCTCGCAGGGCTACGCCGGGCGCGCCGACTGGTCGCTCATCCGCGCCGTGAAGGAGGCGGTCTCGATCCCGGTGCTGGGCTCGGGCGACGTCTGGTCGGCGGCCGACGCGCTGCGCATGCGGCGCGAGACCGGCTGCGACGCGGTGCTGGTGGCCCGCGGTGCCTGCGGCAATCCCTGGATCTTCCGCGACCTCCGGTCCGCCGAGGCGGGCCAGGAGATGCCGGGTGCGCCCACCCGCGACGAATGGGTGGAGACGGTGATGCGCCACGTCGCGCTCCAGATCGAGCACCGGAGCCGGCAGCGCGACGGGGAGGACCCGGCCGCGGCCGAGGGGCACGCGGTGCGCGAGCTCCGCAAGCACCTGCTCTGGTACACGCGCGGCCTGAAGGGCGGGGTCCACTTCCGCCGCGACGCCACCGCGGTGGCGAACGCCGCCGGCGTCGCGGAGATGCTCGACCGCCACTTCCCGCCCGGCGCCCCCTTCGAGTTCGACCCTTCCCTCGCGGCGCGCGAGGCCATCTCCGAGTGAGCCGACCTTGAACGAGACCCTGACGCTCGCCGCCTACTCCGGCGCCATCCTGACCGGCTCGCTGGCCGGCGGCGTGATCCCGCTCTTCGGGAGCCGGGCCCGCAGCGACGCGCTCCTCTCCTTCTCGGCGGGCGTCATGCTCGGCGCGGCCTTCTTCCACATGCTGCCCGAGGCCGTCCACCTGGGCGGTCCCGACGTCATCCCCTGGGCGGTGGCGGGGTTCCTCTTCCTCTTCCTGCTCGAGCGCTTCGTGCTGGTCCACGTCTGCGCCGAGCCGGGCCCGTCCGAGCGGCTGCTCGGGCACCCGGCGCCGCCGCCCCACGGGCTGCGCGAGCACGCCGGGCACGACCACGCCCACGAGGCCACCGGCTGCGACGTGCACACGCTGGGGCTGGCCGCCTTCGTCGGCCTCTCCCTGCACACGCTGGTGGACGGCTTCGCGCTGGGCGCGGCGCAGAGCGACCCGGCCCTCGGGCTGCTCGTGTTCGTGGCCATCCTGGCCCACAAGATCCCCTCGTCGGTCTCGCTCACCGCCATCCTGCGGGCCGAGGGCTACGGGAAGCGGCAGGCCCTCCTCATGAACGCCAGCTTCGCGCTGATGGTGCCGTTCGGCGCGGCCATCTTCCTGGTCCTCGACCGGGTGGTGGCGGCCCGCAGCTTCACGGCGGTGGCGCTGGCCGCCAGCGCCGGGTCCTTCCTGCAGCTCTCGCTCTCCGACATCCTGCCCGACCTGCACCGCCGGGGCGGCAGCCGCTGGAAGATCTCGCTGGCGCTGCTGGGCGGGCTGGCGGCGATGTGGGCGCTCAAGTCGCTCGGCCACGCTCACGGCTGACGGACCGGGGCATCCGCACCGAGAAGGTGGTGCCGGTGGCCGCGTCGGAGCGCACGCGGATGTTGCCCCCGTGGGCGGCGGCGATCTGGACGGCGATGTAGAGCCCGAGCCCGAGCCCCTTGCGCCGCTGGCTGCGCTCGTCGTCGCCGCGCCGGAAGGGCTCGAAGAGGTGGGGCACCTGCTCGGCGGGGATGGGGGCGCCGGCGTTGGTCACCTCCACGACCGCGTCGTCCCCGTCGAGCCAGCAGGCCGCCTCCACCGGGCTGTCCTCCGGGCTGTACTGCAGCGCGTTCCCCACCAGGTTGGCCACCGCCTGCCCGATCCGGTCCCCGTCCCACTCTCCGTGAACCGGCTCCGGAGCCGTGACCCGCACGGTCCGCCCGGCGTGGGCCGCCTCGCACTCCTCGGCCACCGCGCGCACCAGGGAGGAGAGCTCGGTCGGGCGCGGGTGGAGCACGATCCCGGGTCCTCCCTGCACCGCCGTGTAGTCGACGAGGGCCCGGATGATCCCGTCCATGCGCCCGGAGGCGCGCAGGATGCGTCCCACCGAGCGGGACGCCCGCTCGTCGAGGGGGCCTGCGGCGAGCAGCTCGGCCGAGGCGGTGATGGCCATGAGCGGGCTGCGCAGGTCGTGGCCCACCACCCCGAGGACGTGGCGGCGCGACTGCTCGGCGATGCGCTGCTCGGTCACCTCGCGCACCAGCGCGCCCACGCCGATGAGCCGGGCGGCCACCGTCACCGGGTACAGGGTGACGACGAAGGTCCGATGGGTGTCGCCGGGCACCCGGGGCGGCGCCACCACCGTCCGCTCCGAGAGCGGCGTGCGCCCCTCGGCCACCTCGTGGAAGTCGCGGACCAGGTCGTCGCGGGCCACCTGCGGCGTGACCTCCCAGAGGCTGCGGCCCAGCAGTCGATCGGCGGGGAGCTCGTGCAGCGCCGCGAGGTAGGCGTTGACGCGCAGGTAGCGCATCTCCCGGTCGAGGAGCGCCAGCCCCACCGGCGCGTTGCCGAAGAGCGCGTCGAGGAGGGCGGCCGACTCGTCGCGCTCCCGCAGCGTTCGGCGCAGCTCACGGACCAGGAGCTCGCGGGTCTCGGCCGCCTCCTCCGCCTGCGCCCGGAGCTCCCGCTGGGTCTCGTAGAGCCGGGCCCGGTCGACCGCCTGGGCGCAGTGGTGGGCCAGCGCCTCGATGAACCCTCGCTCCTCCTCGGCGAAGGCATGGGTCCCGGCGAATCCGATGCCCAGCGCCCCCACCGTGCGACCGCGAACCCGCAGCGGCAGCGCCGCCCAGGCCGCCTCGCTCACCGCCGCCCCGACCGGGACCAGCGCCGGGTACCGGCACCGCAGGTCGTCGGCCGACCCGATCCAGACCGGCTCCTCGCGGAGGAAGGCCTCCTCCAGCGGGGCCCGGAGCGCGCCCGGCGTGCCGTCGGACGCCGCCATCGAGCCGGCGGCGTGGGCCACCTCGAGCACGCCGCCCGCGGGGAAGCACAGGCTGCCGCCGCTGGCACCGAGCACGTGGAGCCCCACGCCGAGGATGACCTCGGCCACCTCCTGCTCGGCGGCCGCCGCCGAGAGCGCCGCGGTCACCTCCTGCAGCCGGGCCATCCGCTCGGCCACGGCCTCGGGGCGCAGGCGCGCCGAGCGCTCCGCCCCCCGGACGGGCGGCAGCGTCCCCAGGTCGCGCGCCAGGGCCACCACCCGGGCCTCGCCCTCTTCACTGCGGGTCCGATAGAGGGTGAAGTCGGCGCGGCGCGTCTCGCCGGCCACGTCCAGCACCACCGGGATGCGGTAGCGGGGACGGCCGTCGGCCAGCACGCCGCGCATCCCCTCGAAGAGCGCCGGCGACGCACCGTGCATGATCTCGGGGAGCGGACGACCCGCCGCCGCGCCGGGCTCGACGCCGACCATCTCGCCGAAGGCGGCGTTCACGGTCTCGCAGCGCAGGTCCGGGTCGGCGACGGCGATGCCGAAGGGCGCGTCCTCGCCGATCGACCCGAGGAGCGAGGCGGGGCCGGGAGCGTCCGAGGGTGGGGCGGCTCCCGGCCGCCTGTCTTGCGGTTGGCTCGTCAGACGCCGCATCTTCCCACGCACCCGCCGCGTGCGGCAAAGGCCGAATGACGGGGCGCGGCGGGGCGGTCAGCCGGCGATGCGCAGGTGCTCCGCCAGCCCGGCGTCGCCGCCGGCGCGGAAGGCGGAGAGCGCGTCGTCGGCCGGGGAGCGTGCCGCGTCGGCCCGCTCGGCGAACGGGGCGAGCCAGATCCGCTCGTCCTCCCCCTTCTGGCCGCAGGCCCCTTGCCGGCAGAGCCCCAGCTTGGCGGCGTCGACCAGGTCGACGGCCAGCGCCGCGAGCGTGCGCCCATCGGGGGTCCCGGCCCGCAACCCCTGGCGACCCGCGGCATCGCGCAGGGCCACCCGCTCGGCCACCGACCAGCGACGTACCAGGTCCCAGGCCCAGTCGCGCGATTCCCGGGAGTAGAGGATTCCCTTCCAGAAGGCGGCCAGCGCCTTCACCATCGGGGGAGGCACGCCGTCGGCGCCGCGCACCTCGATGACCCCCTTCATGCGCACCTCGGGGAAGAGGACCGAGAGCTGGTCCTCCCAGTCGGCGAGGGTGGCCCGGTGCCCGTGCAGCCCCTCGGAGAGGAACCGCCGGAAGGTGATCCCCCCGGTGTCGATGTAGCGCCCCTCGCGTCGCAGGAAGACCATGGGAACGTCGAGGGCCCACCCGGCGTAGCTCCGGTAGGCGTCCTCCTCGAACCCCGGCTCGAAGGCGAAGGGGAGGATGCCGCAGCGGGCCGGGTCGGTGTGGTTCCAGACCTCGGTGCGGTAGCTCTGCCAGCCCGACTCGGCTCCGCGGACGACCGGGGAGTTGGCGCACAGGGCCACCACCGCCGGCTGGGCGGCGAGCGCCACGCGCAGCTTCTCCCCGGCGTCCCGCTCGCTCGCGAAGTCGAACGAGGCCTGCGCCGAGCCGGTCATCGACATCATGTCGGGCGCCAGCCGGCCGCGGGCGGAGAGGAACGGCCGCATCGCCGCGTACCGCTCCTTGGGAACCCACTGCGCCGTCTCCGGGCTTCCCCACGGCCGGTAGCCGGCCGCCAGGAACTCGACCCCCAGCTCGGAGCCGATGGTGCGCCCGATCTCCAGGTGACGGTCGAGCTCCTCGGCCACGGCGTGCACGTCCTGGAAGGGTCGCCCCGACAGCTCCACCTGGCCCCCGGGCTCGATGGAAACCGTCAGCCCACCCTTCTGGGCGGCGATGGCCCGTCCGTTCTCCTCGAAGGGCTCGTAGCCGAATCGCGAGTAGGCGCGGAGGATCGCCTCGACCCCGCGCGGCCCCGCGTAGGGCACCGGGTCGGTGGTGCCGGCGGCCTGCGCCAGGGCCTCGAACTCGATGCCCACCCTCCACTCGGCGGCCGGGTGCTCGCGCTCGCGGAACCAGGCCACGAGGTCGTCCAGGCCCCGAACCGGGGGGCTTTCCGCGATCTTCCGGTCGAGCGACATGCGCGGGACTGTACCGATGGGGGCTCGGTGGCGCCACCCTGGCGCGCCTCCCCGGCCCTTCGGGTACGGAGGAGGGCGGGGGAATGGCGGCGGCCGCGGGCTCGTTCTCCCCTGGCGCCCGCGAAGTGACGGCGACACCCGGAGGTCGATCCCCTTGCACCACCGCTCCCCTGCCCCTATCCTCGTGAAAAGGGCGGTCTTTTTCGATCCGCCGAGGATTCGTCCCCACATGAAGAGCTTCCTTCGCTTCGCCGCAGCCTCGGCGGTCGCGCTCGCGCTCGCGGCCGGCATCTCCTTCGCCCTCGCGCACCGACCGGCACCGCACCGGCCCACCGGTCCCGACGCCGTCGCGTCCCTGGGCAACCACGCGGGGGCCAGCTCCGGCGACGAGAGCGCCTCCGACGCCGCGCCCGGCTACCGGCTCAAGACCCTTCCCGTGGTCACCAAGGTCGTCCTGGCGGTGCAGGAGAACTACGTCGATCCACGCCGGGTGAATCCGAAGTCGATGCTGGCCGGATCGCTGGGCGCGGTCGAGAAGACCGTGGCCGAGGTCATGGTCGAGGGAGACGTCACCGCCGGAAAGGTCAAGGTCACGGTGGGCGAGACCTCGCGGGAGTTCGACGTCTCCGGCGTGTCCTCCATCTTCAGCTTCCGGCAGAAGCTCGCCGAGATCATGGACTTCGTCCAGGACCACCTCGTGGCCCACAAGAACCTGGGCGACGTCGAGTACGCCGCGGCGAACGGCATGCTCCAGACCCTCGACCCGCACTCGATCCTGCTCGAGCCCAAGCACTTCAAGGAGATGCGCCTGCAGACCCGCGGCGAGTTCGGCGGGCTGGGCTTCGTCATCGGCATGCGGGAGGGCAACCTCACGGTCATGAAGGTCCTGAAGGGCACGCCGGCGCAGCGCTCCGGCATCCGCGCCAAGGACGTCATCTCCCGCATCGAGGAGCAGTCCACCATCAACATGGACGTGCAGGAGGCGGTCGACCGGCTGCGCGGCAAGCCCGGCACCCGCGTCAACGTCACGGTGGGCAAGCCCGGGAGCGAGCCCCGGCGGCTGGCCATCGTCCGCGAGGTCATCAACGTCGAGACCGTTCCCTTCGCCAAGCTGCTCGACAGGAACGTGGGCTACGTGAAGGTGGCGCAGTTCTCCGCCAACACCACCCGGGACATCACCCGGGCCCTCGAGCAGCAGAAGTCCGAGGCGGCCGCCGCGGGCGGCAAGCTCTCCGGCCTCATCCTCGACCTGCGCGGGAACCCCGGCGGGCTGCTCGAGCAGGCCATCTCGGTCTCCGACCTCTTCCTCTCCGAGGGGGTCATCGTGAAGACCGTCGGCGAGGGCGACCGCCGCCAGATCCACGAGGTGAAGGAGGCCCACGCCGACCGCAACGACTACGCGCAGCTCCCGGTGGTCGTGCTGGTGAACAACTCGTCGGCCTCGGCCAGCGAGATCGTGGCCGGCGCCCTCAAGAACAACGACCGCGCGCTGGTGGCCGGCCGCCAGACCTTCGGCAAGGGATCGGTCCAGGTCCTCTACGACTTCAGCGATCCGGCCCACGGCGGCGACGAGGCCGCGCTCAAGCTGACCATCGCCCAGTACCTCACCCCGGGTGACATCTCCATCCAGGAGGTGGGCATCACCCCCGACGTGCTCCTGCAGCCGGGCCGGGCCCTCCCCGACGCGGTGAACTGGTTCGCCCCCCCTCGCTCCATGGGCGAGGCCGACCTCGACCACCACTTCAAGAACCCGCTCCTGGGCGGCACCGAGGCCCGGCGGACCGGGGAGAAGAAGGTGGTGGAGAAGCCCCTGCTCGAGCTGCGCTACCTCCTCGACGAGAAGGAGGACATGGTCGCGAAGGCCCTCAAGAAGGAGGCCCGGGACGAGGCGCGCGCCCGCTCCGAGGACCCGGAGCTGACCCCGGCCCAGCAGGAGGACGAGGAGGCCGACGCCAACCCCGACGAGCTCGTCGAGGACTACCAGATCCGCTTCGCCAAGGACCTGCTCGTGCGGGCGCCCTTCCCCGACCGTTCCCGCCAGATCGAGGCGGCCCGCGCGCTCGTCGCGGAGCGCCGCGCCGACGAGCAGTCGCGCCTGCAGGCCCGGCTCAGCCAGATGGGCGTCGACTGGAGCCCCGGCGCCAGCGGTGCCGCGGCGCCCAGGCTGGCGGTCAGCTTCGCCCCGGCCGACGGGAAGATGGTCCGGGCCGGCGAGACCGTGCCCTGGACGGTCACCGTGAAGAACGAGGGCGACGCGCCCGTCCAGCGGCTGCGCGGCTGGACCCGGGTCGAGGACGCTCCCTTCCTCGACCGGCGCGAGTTCGTCTTCGGCGCGATCAAGCCCGGCCAGCAGCGGACCTGGACGGTGCCCCTGCGCGTGCCGCGCGGGATGGACAGCCGCCTCGACCTGGTCTCGTTGCAGCTGGAGGACGACGCGGGGCACTCCTGGCCCGACGCCCGGACCCGCTTCGAGGTGCAGGAGATCCCCCGCCCGCTCTTCGCCTTCACCTGGCAGACCGACGACGAGGCCAGGGGCGACGGCGACGGCCTGCTGGCCCGTGGCGAGGAGATCAGCCTTCGCGTGGACGTGAAGAACGTCGGCGCGGGGGCCAGCGGCGACAAGACCTACGTGTCGGTGAAGAACCTGGGCGACGACAAGGTCTTCATCAAGAAGGGGCGCGCCGTGCTGGGCTCGATCCCGCCCGGCGAGACCCGCCCGGCCGTGCTCGAGCTCGAGGTGAAGAAGGGCCTCAAGCTCGACAAGATCCCGCTCCGCTTCACCGTCGTCGACGAGAAGCTCGAGGAGTTCATCTCCGAGAAGGTGGAGATCCCGATCGTGGGCCAGCCTCCGGCGCGGCAGGCCGCCACCGGCGCGGTCAAGGTCACCGCCCTCTTCACCCCGGTCCGTTCCGGAGCCTCTCCCGACGCACCGCCGCTCGCCGAGGCCGCCCGCGGGGCGGTGCTTCCCGTGACCGCGAAGGTGGGCAACCTCTACAAGGTGGAATGGGAGAAGGGGCGATTCGGCTTCGTCTCCGCCGCCGACGTCCAGGCCGCCAAGGGCAAGCGCGAGGGCTCGATCACCCGGGTCTGGCAGCGCGAGCCGCCGCGGATCGCGGTGAGCCCCGATCCGTCGAAGGGCCCGGCCAAGGTCGACGGCGACAAGCTCCACCTCTCCGGGACCGCCAGCGTGCCGGCGGGGAGCCCGAGCACGCGGCTGCGCGACGTCTTCGTCTTCGTGAACGACCGGAAGGTCTTCTTCAAGGTCGTTCCCGAGGGCAAGGCCGGGGACATCGCCTTCGAGGCCGACCTGGCCCTGAAGCCGGGCAACAACACGGTCACGGTGGTGGCGCGGGAGGACGAGGAGTTCCAGACCCGCCGTTCACTCGTCGTGCATCGCAACCCGCCGCCGGAAGTCGCCCAGCAGAAGTAGCGCGTTTCCCCCGCGGGGGCGTGTTCCACGGTAGGATTGCGCACCCGTGACCGAGGATCTCCCGAAAGACGGCAACACCGCCCCGCCCCGCCTCGAGCTCCGGCTCGAGGGCGGGCGCGTGTCCATCGGCCTGGGACCCGGGCCGATCGGCCCCGGACTCTCGCTCGTCGACCTCGAGCTGGAGGTCGCGCCCACCACCACCCCCTTCTCCCCGGGCGCGGGCACGGCCCCGTTCCGGACGTCGCCCTGCTCCCTCCGGCGCCTGGTGGTGGCCTCGGGCGGCATCCCGCCCGGCCCTGGCGCGCTCCTCGAGCTCCTCGCGGCGGCGCTCGCCCCCTCGGGGTGGCCGCTCCCCGACGCGTCGGGACTCGTCCATTCCACCTGGAGCGAGGAGGGCCGAGCGGGTGCGTCCTGGGCTCGCGCGGCCGACCAGGCCCGGGCCATGCTCGCCGCTGCCGGGACGGCGGCCGCCCGGTCGGAGCCCGACCTGGCGCTGCGGCTCGCGCTGGCCGGCCACGCCGCGATCGCCGCCGGCCTCGCTCCCGAGGGCGAGGCGGCGCTGCGATCCGCCCTCGACGCCGGCCTGGGCAAGGACGACGCCCGCGAGGCCTGGCGGGCGCTGGTCGCCTCCGCCCGCGCGGCCGGAGACGAGGCGGCGGAGCGGCGAGGCCTCCTGGGTCTCGTGCCGGCGGCCCCCACCGGCGAGCGTCCCGCGCTGCTCCTGCGCCTCTCCGCGCTGGACCTCGCCGCCGGCGACCCCGTCGCGGCGCGGGTCCACGCCGAGGAGGCGCGAACGCTGGCGCCGCGCGCCCTGGACACCAACGAGGCCTGCCTGGCTGCCGCCCTGCGCGCCGACGACGCCTCCGCGGTCATCGACCTGCTCGACAAGCTCGCCGTCCTCGACCCTCCCTCCGCGGGCGTGCGGCTGCTCGACCGGGCCCGGAGGCTGGCCGCCGCATCGCGCCACCCGGAGGCCGATGCCGCCTTCAAGGACGCCCTCGGCCGCCTCCCGGCCGACCGGGCCCTCGCCGACGAGCACGTCGCCCTGCGCCGCGGCGCGCCACCTCCGGTCGGCCGCCTTCCCTGGGGCGAGCCGCTCGAGACCTTCGCCGGGCGCACCTCCGAGCGAACCGGATCGGCCCTCGCCTACCGGGACGCGGCGCTGCTGGCGCGGGAGCAGGGCGACACGGGGTCGGCGCTTCGCGCCGCACGGCGCGCCCACGAGCAAGCCGGTGACGTCGGATTCGCGGGCGAGCTGCTGGCCAGCCTGCTGCACGCGGGCGGGTCGGTGCGCGAGGCGCTCGACCTGCACGAGGTGCTCCTCGCCGAGGCGGCGCGGAACCTCGACCCGGCTGCGCTCGCCGACCGTCTCACCGCCCTCGCCGAGCTGGCGGAGGAGGCCGGGGACCTTCCGCTCGCCGTGAAGTCGCTCGACCAGCTGCTCGAGCGCCGGCCGCACGACGCGCCGGTCCTCGAGTGGCGCTTCCGGATCGACCCCGACCGCGCGGGCGCGCTCGACCGGCTGGTCGCCGGCGCGGAGGAGGTCCGCTCCCGCCGCAGCCGGGCCCGGCTCCTGTCCGTCGCGGCCGCGTCCGCCTCCCGGGAGGCCGGCGACCCCGGCCGTCAGCGCGACCTGCTCCTGCGTGCCGCCGAGGCGGCGAGCGGCCTGCCGGCCGCCGAGCAGGAGGTGGCCCTCTCCCTCCTGGCGTTCTGCCGGGCCAACCCCGCCGACCTGGAGGGTGCGCGGACCCTGGAGAGGCTCCTCGACAGCGAGCCACGTGCCCGCTCCGACGCCTTCCTGGAGCTGGCCGACGCAGCCCCCCCCGGCCCGGTCCGGGCCGCCCGCCTCGTGACCGCCGCGGCGGCGCTCGCCGAGGCCGGCGAGGCCATCCGGCACCGGGAGGCCGTGCGGGCGGCCTTCGAGACCTGGCCGCTCGACGAGGCGACGTTTCGCGCCGCGCTGGCCTGGGCCGAGGGCGACCTCGAGGCCACCGAGTCCATCCTGTTGCTCCGTGCCACCGCCGTCCCTGGCGAGGCCGCGGCCTGCCACCGGGCTCGCGCCGACCTCCTCCTCTCCTCGGGCCGCCCCGGTCCCGCGGCGCGGGCCTACGAGTCCTGCCTGGCCTCCGATCCGTCCGATGGCATCGCGCTGGCGGGCCTCGTCGACGCTCGCGCGGCA
>Ga0316627_100000316_pt1 | contig 12538 bp, 12 predicted proteins | sample OWC_Aug_M2_C1_D1_FD_207653 | JGI IMG/M metagenome (GOLD analysis project Ga0316627, IMG submission 207653) | Wetland soil microbial communities from Old Woman Creek delta, Ohio, United States - OWC_Aug_M2_C1_D1_C | ecosystem: Environmental > Terrestrial > Soil > Wetlands | place: USA: Ohio...
CAAAGCGCGGATCGCGTTGGCGAGCTGCCGGCGGGTAGGCATAACTGATCCTCTCGGAAAGCCCCGTATTTTACCGAGGCCGGGCGGCGGGATTCACGCTATTTGCCGGCGCCGGCCCCGGCCGGACATCAGGTGAGTGCGATTTCGTCACCACTTCGGCACGCGGTCGCCGGTATACTCCGCGCCTCTCACGTCCGCCGGAATGCCATAGATGTCAAACAGTTACCTGTTCACGTCCGAATCCGTGTCCGAGGGGCACCCGGACAAGGTCGCCGACCAGATCTCCGATGCCGTCCTCGACGCGATGCTCGCGCAGGACAAGCGCGCACGGGTCGCTTGCGAAACACTGGTCAAGACCGGCGTCGCGATCGTCGCCGGCGAGGTCACGACCGAGGCCTGGGTCGACCTCGAGGAAATCGTCCGCAGCGTGATCATCGACATCGGCTACACGTCGTCGCACGTCGGATTCGACGGCCGTACCTGCGGCGTCTTGAACATCATCGGCAAGCAGTCGCCCGACATCGCAATGGGCGTGGACCGCGAGAAGCCCGAGGAGCAGGGCGCGGGCGACCAGGGCCTGATGTTCGGCTATGCGAGCAACGAGACCGAGGCGCTGATGCCGGCGCCGATCTGCTACGCGCATCGGCTCGTCGAGCGGCAGGCCGAGGTGCGCAAGAGCCACCTGCTGCCCTGGCTGCGGCCGGATGCGAAATCGCAGGTCACGTGCCGCTACGTGGACGGCAAGGTTGTCGGCCTCGATGCGGTCGTGCTCTCGACCCAGCACGACCCCGAGGTCAAGCAGTCCGACCTGCAGGAAGCGGTCATGGAGCTGATCATCAAGCACGTGCTGCCGAAGGAATGGCTGACGAACCAGACCAGGTTCCACATCAACCCGACCGGCAAGTTCGAGATCGGCGGGCCGGTTGGCGACTGCGGACTCACCGGCCGCAAGATCATCGTCGACACCTACGGTGGCATGGCCCGCCACGGCGGCGGCGCGTTCTCCGGCAAGGATCCCTCGAAGGTTGACCGCTCGGCCGCCTACGCGGCGCGTTATGTCGCGAAGAACCTGGTCGCAGCCGGCCTCGCCGATCGCTGCGAGATCCAGGTCTCCTATGCGATCGGCGTCGCCGAGCCGACCTCGATCACGATCGAGACCTTCGGCACCGGCAAAGTCAGCAACGACCGCCTCGAGGCGCTGGTGCGCGCGCATTTCGACCTGCGCCCCTATGGCATCGTCAAGATGCTCGACCTGGTGCACCCGATGTATCGCGCGACCGCCGCCTACGGCCATTTCGGCCGCGAACCCGTCCACATGACCTACAAGTGGAAGGAGTTCATCGCTGGCAAGAAGGTGGACAAGAGCGAGGCGTTCACCGCCTTCACCTGGGAGAAGACGGACAAGGCCGAGGCGCTCAGGAAAGACGCGGGCCTTTGAGGAAGCGGATAGCGGTTAGCGGTTAGTCGGAGGTGCTGCCGAACGTTTGGCTCAGCCTCTTGCACTATCCGCTTCCCGCTTCCCCTTGCCCTGTAAGCCCCGTCGCGGCACAATCCCCGCCCGCCTGAGGAGCGCTGCAACGGGCCGTCTGCCCGCCAGGCTCAGGCCATTGGGACACCCCAACTGCGCTCGCTGACCTCCGTGGGGGTCGGGCGAGCGAATCCAACACCGATTCCCGGCCCGAACCGTCACGGTCAACGAGAGGACCGCAAATGAATGCCGTAGTTACGCCTGCCCCGAGCCGGGATTTTGTGGTCGCCGACCTGTCGCAAGCCGAGTTCGGCCGCAAGGAAATGGCGATCGCCGAGACCGAAATGCCCGGCCTGATGGCGATCCGCGAGGAATACCGCGCCGCCCAGCCGCTCAAGGGCGCCCGGATCGCGGGCTCGCTGCACATGACGATCCAGACCGCGATGCTGATCGAGACGCTGAAGGCGCTCGGTGCCGACGTCCGGTGGGCGTCGTGCAACATCTACTCGACGCAGGATCACGCCGCCGCCGCGATCGCCGCGAACGGCACGCCGGTGTTCGCCTACAAGGGCGAGACGCTGGACGATTACTGGGAATACACACACCGGATCTTCGACTGGCCGAACGGCCAGTTCGCCAACATGATCCTCGACGACGGCGGCGACGCGACGCTGCTGCTGATGCTCGGCACGCGCGCCGAGAAGGACGCGTCGGTCATCGCGAAGCCGACCAACGAGGAAGAAGTGGCGCTCTACGCCTCGATCCGCAAGCGGCTCGAGACTCAGCCGGGCTGGTACTCGAAGCGGCTCGCGCAGATCCAGGGCGTGACCGAAGAGACGACCACCGGCGTCAAGCGGCTCTACGAGTTCGCGAAGAAGGGTCAGTTGCCCTTCCCCGCCATCAACGTCAACGACTCGGTGACGAAGTCCAAGTTCGACAACCTGTACGGCTGCCGCGAGTCGCTCGTGGACGCGATCAAGCGCGCCACGGACGTGATGATCGCCGGCAAGGTGGCCGTGGTCTGCGGCTACGGCGACGTCGGCAAGGGCTCGGCGGAGTCGCTGCGCTCACTGTCGGCGCAGGTCTGGATCACCGAGATCGACCCGATCTGCGCGCTGCAGGCCGCGATGGAAGGCTTCAAGGTCGTCACGATGGAAGAGGCCTGCGACAAAGCCGATATCTTCGTCACGGCGACCGGCAACGTGAACGTGATCACCCACGAGCACATGAAGCGGATGAAGCACCAGGCGATCGTCTGCAACATCGGCCACTTCGACAGCGAAATCGAGATTGCCGCGCTCAAGCAGTATCCGTGGGAGAACATCAAGCCGCAGGTCGATCACGTGGTGTTCCCCGACGGCAAGCGGATCATCGTGCTGGCCGAGGGCCGGCTCGTGAACCTCGGCTGCGGCACCGGCCACCCTTCATTCGTGATGTCGAACTCGTTCACGAACCAGGTGCTCGCGCAGATCGAGCTCTTCCAGCACGGCAAGAAGTACGGCAAGCAGGTCTACGTGCTGCCGAAGCACCTCGACGAAAAAGTGGCGCAGCTGCACCTCGCGCGGATCGGGGCGCAGCTGACGACGCTGACTGCGGAGCAGTCGGCTTACCTCGGCTTGCCGGTCGAGGGTCCGTTCAAGACCGACCAGTACCGCTACTGACGGCGCGCGATCAGCGGATCGCGGATCGCAACGGCCGCCTTCGGGCGGCCGTTGCCATTTGGGGCTACCCAGCACGGAATGAACGTAGATGACTTTCGTTTCCGTTCTCAGCCGCGTATGCAGGTGTTCAGTACGGTTGTGCACAGAGACTGGACGCCGCTATATGATTGCCCAGACGGCTGCTCAGGACGATCGGCATGACGCGCGCGCCGCCCGACTCACACAGCCCGCAGCAGAATCACCTGCTGGATGCGCTGCCGGCTGCTGAACGGCGGCAAGTCTACCCGCACCTGCAACTGGTCGAGATGCCACTCGGGAAGGTCGTGCACGAGCCCGGGACTGTGCATCGGTACGCCTATTTTCCGACCGACTGCATCGTGTCGCTGCTGTACATACTCGAGGACGGCGCATCGACGGAAATCTCGATCGTGGGCAACGACGGCATGGTCGGTTTGGCGTTGTTCATGGGTGGTGGAACGACGCCACGCCGGGCCGTCGTGCAGAGCGGTGGTTATGCGTACCGACTACCCGGGCAGAAGCTCAGGGAGGCATTCCACGGCAACGCGGCGATTCGGCTCCTGCTGCTGCGCTACACGCAAGCCCTGATCACGCAGATGGCCCAGACGGTCGTCTGCAATCGGCATCACACGGTGGACCAGCAACTTTGCCGATGGCTCCTGTTATCGCTGGACCGCCTGCCGGCCAACGAATTGACGATGACCCATGAACTGATCGCAAACATGCTCGGCGTCCGCCGCGAAGGCGTGACCGGGGCGGTCGGCAAGCTGCAAGAGCTCGGGGTGATCAATCACAGCCGCGGACACATCACGGTCCTGGACCGGCCCGCGCTGGAGCGGCTGAGTTGCGAGTGCTACGCGGTGGTCAAGAGAGAAACCGATCGCCTGCTCGCCTACCCTCGAGGCGAGCCAGTGCCCGCGAATTCCAGCACCTGACGTCAGGTCTCGCGTCGCAATCCGCCGCTTCCGTTCGCCAGCGTACAGAGAGCATCGGCGCAGGGGCTCATATGTATCCTGATGTTCAAGCCCAATTTCCAAACTGTAGCCGCATCAGTACTCCTGCTCGGCCTCGCCGGCTGTGATCAATGGGCGACCGTGCCGGAGAGCGCCGGTTTCGGGCCGGCGCCGACGTTGCCGCCGCCGCACCCTACCCTCATACCGACGGTGCAGATCGCTCCCGCCAAAGGCTGGTCCGCCGGCGCGACGCCGGTGGCGGCAGCCGGGCTGGTGGTCAATCCCTACGCGACAGGTCTCGATCACCCACGCTGGCTGTTTGTGCTGCCGAACGGCGACGTCCTCGTTGCGGAAAGCAATGGCCCGCCCCGCCCGGATGACGCGCGCGGCATCAAGGGCTGGGTGGCGAGCCTGGTCATGAAGCGGGCCGGCGCCACCGTTCCAAGCGCCAACCGAATCACGTTGCTGCGCGACACCGACGGGGACGGTACTGCGGACTTTCGCTCCGAATTGCTGAGCGGGCTGAATTCACCGTTCGGCATGGCACTCGTCGGCAACAACCTCTATGTCGCCAACACCGATTCAGTGATGCGCTTTACCTACGAGGCGGGCGTCACACAGATCAGCGAACCGGGCGTCAAGATCGTCGATCTGCCGGCGGGCACGATCAACCATCACTGGACTCGCAACATCATTGCCAGCCACGATGGCTCGCGTCTCTACGTGACGGTCGGCTCGAACAGCAACGTGGGCGAGAACGGCATGGAGAACGAAGCCAATCGTGCCGCGATCCTGGAGGTGAATCCCGTAACCGGCGACTGGCGGCCGTTCGCCACCGGGCTTCGGAACCCAAACGGGCTGGACTGGGAGCCGCGCACCGGCGCGTTGTGGACCACCGTCAATGAACGCGATGAGCTTGGCAGTGACCTGGTGCCAGACTTCATGACCGCGGTGAAGGATGGCGCCTTCTACGGGTGGCCCTACAGTTATTACGGTCCGCACGTCGACGCGCGGGTGAAGCCTCCGCGCCCCGATTTGGTCGCTCGCGCCTTGGTACCGGACTACGCGCTCGGCGCGCATACCGCGTCGCTCGGGCTGGTGTTCTATCGCGGCAGTCTATTGCCGCAGCATTATTCCGGCGGTGCGTTCATCGGCCAGCACGGCTCCTGGAATCGGCAGCCGCGGAGTGGCTACAAAGTCATATTCGTGGCCTTCGCCGACGGGCATCCCGTTGGAGCTCCAGAGGACGTTCTGACTGGATTCATCGATGCGAAGGGCGATGCCCTGGGTCGTCCAGCCGGCGTGGCGGTCGACCGGGCAGGCGCGCTGCTCGTCGCGGACGACGTTGGCAATGCCGTATGGCGCGTGCAGCCGGAGGCGAGCAAGCAGTGAGGAACACCCCAAGGGCCTGGATGACCGCAATCGCAGCGCTTCTACCCGCGCTGACCGCAGTCGGCCCAGCACACGCGGCTGCTCCTGATGCCGACCCGCTGCCCCGGTACGCCACGTCCATCAGCGAACAACTCGACCCTCGGGTCGCACAGACCCTGGCGCGGCTCGACGGCACCGGCCGGCAGCTGTTGGCGCTGCGTTCATACCTGCGGAGCGCGCCTCACCTTGCCGAACGCTGGAGCTGGACCCAGGACCAGATCGAAGCCTTCGAAGGCTCCCCGGAGCAGCGCGACCTGCAACAGGAGATCGACAAGGTCAGGACGGCGTTCGTCGCGGCCAACCCCGGCTTCGAGTTGCACGTGAATTCTCAGGTGCGCAGCCTCGACGTGCAGGTCGAGCACTGGAACAGCAACGAGTCGGTGAAGGCAGCGGCCGAGGAGATCCTGGCGGCCGCGCAGGCGCTGATCGGTTCACCTGGCTTTGCCGCGAATCGACCCGAGCAAGGCCAAGAGGCGCTCAAGGCGTTCCTGACCAGACACAGACCGGTGCCGACGCCGACGATCGCGGCTCCCGGGCTGTCTTTGCACGGCCAGATGCGAGCGATCGACTTTCAGGTGCACCAGGGCGGGCGCGTCGTCGCAGGCCCAAGCTCGGCCAGCACCGCCACCGATTGGGCGGCGGCGGGATGGGCAGCGAAACTCGACGCAGCCGTGCGTGCGGCGAGCGACAAGTTCGTCGGCCCACAGGCTTCTCCGCCGGCGCCGTGGCACTACACCTACGTGCCCGAAGGGGTGGCCGGCGACTAGGCAGCGGCGCCGGCGGTCGTGCCCTCGACTACTGGGCCGTCTGTTGGCGCCTGTACTCGCTGCGCTTCATCGCGAAATAGGCGTCGCGGCCGATTTCGCGGAGCTGGCGCGGGTAGAGTTCGGTGGCACTGAACCAGCGCTCGAGGCTCTGTTCGAAGCGCGCCGGGGCGGGCGTCGCGAGCGCGCCGAGATAGGCGTCGATCGCCAGGTAGTAGCGCATGGTGTTGCGCTCGATCGCACCGCGGACGCCGCCAATGAACTTGGGTTCCGGGTCGCTCGAATCCCCAATCAACGTGAAGCCAACCTTCTCGCTGCCAGATGTCGCGAGGTACGTCTTCATCGCCAGGCGACCCACGAACCCATAGGTGTACGAATACTGGAGGTGCACGAATGCCCGCTCGTTCTCCAGTCCGACCGCCTCGAGGGAAATGCGGTAATTCGCCGTGCCGAGCGGTCCCTTGCGGGCCTTGAGCTCGACGTCCACGTAGTCCGGCCGCGACGCCGCAATTCTGTATGTGAACTTGACTCGATACGTGCTGCTCAGGGGCTGGTCGAAATTCCTGCCGATTGCGGTCGAGAGCACGGTGCGCCCGTCCCGTGAGACGGGACGACAGTATTTCACGTTGAGGTGCAGTATCAGTGCGTCGCACCAGTTTGCCGGGCTAGAAAACGCGTCGCTGACCGTGGCGATCGGGTAGTCGACGACGGCGTAGACATCGCCCTGCGAGGCGCCGGGGCCTTCCATGGATTCGACGTGGAGATGCTGCGGGAACGGGCTGTGTTCGAGTTGCTCGCTCAAGGCTGCATAACGAGCCTGCAGATCCGATGCCGGATCTGTAGCAGGTCCCGCGCCTGCGGCCAGCGATGCACACGCCCATCCCGACAGGACCGAAGCGAAGCCGGTCATTCGCAGCCCGGAGGAGATCGCTGCCGGCCGTCTCATGCAGACATCATCCTCCCCACCACGCGACACCGCAGCCAGAAAAAAGGCGCCCTCCGAAGAGGGCGCAATCAGGGGGAAACCAGTTGCAATTGATTGGTGCGTCGGGCCTCGCTTACGCGGCGGCCTTGCGGGCGCGGGCGGTGGTCTTGCGGACGGCGCGCTTTACCTTGCGCCTGGCTTTCTTCACCTCGGGCACCTTGTCCTCGGTCGCCTTGATGACGACCTCGTAGGCGTGCATCGCGACGTCGCGCAGGTCACGCCCGGAGATCTTGAAGATCTCGACCGCACGGGCCGCGTGATCCACGACGCGAGTACGAGTCGCGCCGAGCATCTCGGCCTGGTCGAGGACCAGGTCGACGATGTTCTCAGCCCGCGCGGCGCGCTCGAGACGCATGGCCGCGGCGGTCAGTGTCGACGTGATGACCTCCGACTCCAACTCGATCAGGTTCTGCACGGCGTTCTGCGAAACGGTCGCGAGCTTCACCCCTGAATGCGCGAGTGCGCGGACGGGTGTCTTAAGCGACTTGATCCCGCCGGCTGAACTCATCGCGACTTCGCGCATGGTTTCAATCGGTTCATCGCGGAACCTGAGAATCTGCTCGGCCAGGTCCCGCCTCCGCGCGCTTCCAGACTCATTGATGTGGGTAATCATCGGCTGCTCCTCGCATTGCATGCTGCAAAACAGCACTTGCTGCTATGCAGCATAGGCCTTGCCGCACCGCCAGCAAATAGGGGAATGTGGCAACCGCCTTGCACATGTGGCACTCGACCTGCGTGCCGGAAGCGATGCCCCGCGACTAGGCGTGTTCTTTCGCGAGCCTGTAGAAGAGCGTGCCGTCGTAGAACGACTTCATCCTGGCGACGCTCAAGGCGGGCACCGTCTTGCCACCCTCGACGGCGACGGTGTCGGCCCCCAGCGCAAGCAGCAGCTGCCACTCGGCCGTCGCCGCCACATAACCGGCGAGCGTTTCGCGGTTCGCGTTGATCATCCTGGTGAGTTCGGTCGCGGTAAACGCCTTGTCACCATTGCGGTCGACGGTGGAACGCGCTCCGAATGCCTTTTCGAACCGCCTGGCGACGAACCGGCCCCGTTTGTCCAGGATTCCGGTGTCGCCAGCGTGCTTGCCCTTCTGGATCTGATCGATGTCGACGTTCATCGCCAGCAGCGAGCCGCGCGTCTGCAGGCTCAAGGGCGCCACGATGGCGAGCGCGGCCGCCTCGGCCACGCCGACGGCCAAGCCGAGGGCCCTGAGGCCGCGTGCGCACTCCGCGACGTCGACGCCGCGATCGCCGTTGTCATCGAAGAAGGAAACGTGCCGCTGCAGCGTGGTGTCGCTGGGACGGCTGCGCGCCTTCAGTGTGCGTGGCATCACGCGGCCCTCGGCGCCTCCCGCCTTGCGACGGGAGGTCGCGGACTTCGCCCGCCTGGGAGCTGCTTTAGAAATCGTCAAGACGGTTCCGAAATCTTCGCAAGCGCTTCCGCGGCCGGCTTGATTTCATGGCTGTCGACCGCGAAGTCGCCGAGCGCAACGATGCCCACCAGCCGCTTGTCGTGATCCACGACCGGCAAGCGCCGGACCTGTTTCTCACTCATGAGTTTCGCTGCACTTTCGACGGTGTCGTCGTCATAGGCCCAGCAAATACCTTCGGACATGATTTCGCGCACTTTCGTGCCGGGCCCTTTGCCTTCGGCCACGGCGCGGATCGCGATGTCCCGATCCGAGATCGCGCCAATCATGCGGTCGTTCTCGCCGACGGGCAGCATCCCGAAATCGCCGTCACGCATGGTCCGGGCAGCGTCGTTGATGGTCATGTCCGGGCTGATGACCTTGACGTCCCGACTCATCAGGTCTTTGAGTTGATGCATGTTCGAACTCCTTCGATTACAAGTCGTGCGAGAAGCGTTTCAAGCCAGGGATCTGCTCAGTTCGTCGGCGGCGTCGGCGCAGGCTCGACGATCACCGTCGTGCTAGGGCCGGTCTCGCCCGTCTCGCCCGTCTGGCCGGTATCGCCCTGCGCACCGGTTTCGCCCGTGTACCCGGGATCGCCCTGCGCACCGGTTTGGCCGGTATAACCGGTGTTGCCGGTATTGCCGGTATCGCCCTGGACGCCGGGTTCGCCCTGCGGACCGGCAGGGCCGGGCTCGGCAGCCGGCGCGGGAACGGTGACGACGGCGGGCTGTCGCTCACAAGCGCTCAGGCCCAGCGCTGCGACCAGCGCAAGCATCAATATTGAACGGTTCATGGGTATTCCTCGGGTGGATGCGGGACTCTCTCGTGCGGATGGCTCTGGCGATCCGCAACCGTGGCGCGACCCGACAGGCCGCACTCGGCACTTGGGTACCGTAGGCGCAAGCGACGCGATTTTCGGTGCGTCAACGTACATTGGGGGCGCACGAATGCTCGAAGTCCTGTGCGCCACCGTACGGACCGACCATCACGGGTAGCGCATACTTCTATTGCTGTGCTTTCTCAGCGTGTGAACGGCCCTGATCCATGCGTCGAATCCATTTCCGTGCGCTCCCGTTTCTCGCGGCACTTCTGCTGGCCGCCTGCGGTGGAAGCAATTCGGGCTCTGGCACCGTCCCTGCGAACCCGGTGCGCGGTCAGTTGCTGCAGACACCGCCCGAGCTCGTATCCACGGTCACCGCACCCGCCCTGCTGCTCGCTCTGAATGCACTGGCCAACCAGCAGCTGCTCGCGATCAGCGGAACGCCTTTGTGCGACATCGCCGTGTACAACATTCGCTACGCGACGGTCGGCGGCGCAAACGAGGCCACCACTGCATCCGGAGCAATGATGGTGCCGCTCGGCAGCGATCCCGATTGCCGCGGCACCCGCCCGATCCTCCTGTACGCGCATGGCACCACGACCGACCGCGCGTTCAACATGACGAATCTGCAGGGTGACCCGAATGGCGAAGCACTCATCATGGCGGCGGTTTTCGCCTCGCAGGGCTACATCGTGGTCGCCCCGAATTACGCCGGCTACGACAGCTCGACGCTGCCCTACCATCCCTACCTCGTCGCTGACCAGCAATCGAAGGACATGATCGACGCGCTGACCGCCGCACGCAGCGCGCTGCCGACCGCCGCCGCGCCGGCAACCACGGACAGCGGCCGGCTGTTCATTACCGGGTACTCGCAAGGCGGGTTTGTGGCGATGGCGACCCATCGCGCCATGCAGGCGGCCGGAATGACGGTGACGGCATCGGCTCCGATGTCCGGGCCCTATGCCATGGCGGCCTTCGTCGATGCGGTGTTTTCCGGTCGGGTCAATTCCGGCGCGACGGTGTCGGCTACCTTGCTGATCACCGGATACCAGAAGTCATACGGCAACATTTACTCCAGCGCAGCTGAAGTCTTCGGTGCGCAGTACGCGAGCGACATCGAGTCGTTGCTGCCGACCACGACGGCACGAAGCGTGCTGTATACACAGGGGAAGCTGCCCAAGGATGCGATGTTCAGCACGACGCCTCCCGATCCTGCGTTTACCGACATCACACCCGCGACCACGCCGGCCAATCTGGCACCCGTCTTCGCGCGCGGCTTTGGCATGGACCCATTGATCCAGAACAGTTTCCGCCTGAGTTACCTGCTGGACGCGCAGGCCAACCCCGATGGCGGCTGGCCAGCGACGACGACCGGCCTTGCTGCCGCGACGCCCGGGGTTCGCCTCCGGCAGGCAGCGAAGCAGAATGATCTGCGCAACTGGACTCCAACCGCCCCGACCTTGCTGTGCGGAGGCAATGCGGACCCGGCAGTCTTCTGGTTCAACACGCAACTGATGCAGGGCTACTGGGCAGCGAGCGGGCCCACGCCCAGTCCGGTGGTCGTGCTGGATCTCGACTCGACCGCTCTGGCCAATGACCCATACGCCGATCTGAAGAGCCAATTTGCGCTGGCGAAACAGGTCGCTGCGGCAACGGCCGTAGCACAAGGGGCGACGGATGGCGGGGCGAGCGCGGTGACCGATGCTTATCACGCCGGGCTGGTACCCCCATTCTGCCTGGCCGCCGTTCAGTCGTTCTTCGCGGCTCGCTAGGAGGAGTTCCCGACCCGCCTGGTCGACTATTGGATTCGTAGGCCCCTCTCTGCCCGGCCCGACTGGTGCCAGATGGCCGCCGTCTGCGCAACGGCCGGCGACGTCATGAACAGTATCGCCAGCGTGCAGAGTCTCAAGAGGGCTCCCGATCGGATAGCAACACTGCACTGCACCATCGACTCGTCGATCCGTCAATTGCCGTCGCTGGTACCGGCGGTCGGTGAGCAGTAGTCTGCAGCCGCCGATCCCGACAAATCCTGGGTACGACCCAAGGAGGCCCGAATGATCACCAATTCGAGTTCCGGCACCAACGTGCACGAAGTCGCCACGGGTATCTATCGGATCAACACGCCGGTCGAATTTCCCGGCGGCGCGGGCGCGTTCAACTTCAACCAGTACCTGATCGCGGACGACGAGCCGCTGCTTTTCCACACTGGGCCGCGCCGGATGTTCCCGCTGGTCAGCGAGGCGGTCGCACGCATCGTTCCGCTGCAGCAGTTGCGGTACCTCGCCTTCTCGCATTTCGAGGCGGACGAGTGCGGCTCGCTGAACGAGTTTCTCGCGGTTGCGCCGAACGCCGTGCCGGTGTGCAGCCAGGTTGCGGCGATGGTGTCGGTGAACGACGTGGCGGACCGCCCGGCGCGGCCGCTGGCGGACGGTGAAATCCTGAAGCTCGGCCGGCACGAACTCCGCTGGTTCGACACGCCCCACCTGCCGCACGCCTGGGAATGCGGCTTGATGATGGAGCTGGCAACCCGCACGCTGCTCTGCGGCGATCTGTTCACGCAGGGTGGCACGGGAGAGACGCCGCTCACCGAGTCCGACATCCTCGGTCCAAGCGAGGCCTTCCGCAGTCCGATGGATTACTACGCGCACTCCCCGGACACCGGAAGGATGCTCGAGCGGCTGGCCACCGAGCGGCCGGAAGTGCTGGCCTGCATGCACGGCAGCGCCTGGCGTGGCGACGGTGCGGCCCTGCTGCGCGACCTGGCGAGGACGCTCGAGCGCAAGGCAACGAAGCCGGACTGACGTCGCGCGGCAGCTCGTCGACCGCTATCGCTTGCGCGCGAGGCTGAGCCCGTCGCCGATCGGCACGAGGCTCAGGTCCACGCGCGAGTCGCCGTGCAGCAGCTCGTTGAAGTGCCGCAGCGCGACCGTGTCGGCCTCGGCGTTCTCGGGATCGGCGACGCGCCCCGACCACAGCGTGTTGTCCGCGACCACGAGGCCGCCGGGACGCAGCAACTGCAGCGCCCG
>Ga0316627_100000318_pt1 | contig 12532 bp, 10 predicted proteins | sample OWC_Aug_M2_C1_D1_FD_207653 | JGI IMG/M metagenome (GOLD analysis project Ga0316627, IMG submission 207653) | Wetland soil microbial communities from Old Woman Creek delta, Ohio, United States - OWC_Aug_M2_C1_D1_C | ecosystem: Environmental > Terrestrial > Soil > Wetlands | place: USA: Ohio...
TCCTGCTTTTTCAGGCATACCTTTCTCGTTGTAGACCTTCACCCGTTCCATGCCGCTGCTTGGGGAATCGCTTTTGAAGATGAATCCGCACAGACCTTCTTTTTCCAGCTCCTTCACCCGGCCCCTGGCCCAACTGAGCATCCGCTCGGTGAGATCCTGACCGCTTCTGACAGTTACAAGCCTTGGGGATTTAGGATCGCCCACAAGCCTCATCGACTCGCGCGGTATGCCAAGCCCGCACTCCACCTCCGGGCAAACCGGGACATACTCCACATACTCTCCCAGCGTATCCGTGAGATACCGATCGTGTTTGTGCCCGCCGTCGTACCTCACATTCTGACCCATCAAGCAGGCGCTGATTCCGAGCCTTATCTTATCTTCCATGGGACCCCCCCACCTTTGATTGTTTCTGGAAACCAGTGTCAGAGTATCAGACGCAAAACGCTCTCGCAACGCAAAAAAACATGGAACGATCTTCCCTGCGAATAGCGAATGTGGTAGTAACAAATAAGAATAGGAGAAACCGCAATTGATCGAATTGATGAAAAAGCTCGCCACAGAAAAGGACATCTGTGTGCTGGCGACCGTTTCAGGCGGGAAGCCCCACTGCTCCCTTATGGCCTACACTACGGATGACGAGTGCAGTGAGATTTACATGGCGACCCACAGGGCCACCAGGAAGTTCAAGAACCTCATGGAGAACCCCTCTGTGAGTCTCCTCATCGACACCCGTGAGGAGCACAAAGGCTCTCACCGCCCCGAAGCAAAGGCCATGACCGTTTCCGGCGCTTTTGAAAGGCTGGAGGATAATCAGAAGAAGTCATGGGCGAGGGCCAGGCTGCTTGGCCGGCATCCCCACCTCACAGAATTCCTGGCCGATCCGGACGCGGAGGTGATTTGCATCAAGATCCGTTCCTTCCTTCTGCTGGACGGTCTCACAGACGCCCACTTCGAGGAGATCCCAGAATGAGTCCTGTACCCGAGATTCGAGTCACCCGATGCAACGAGGTTCCGGTTCATGAAAAAGGGGACTATGTACTCTACTGGATGACCGCTTTCCGCCGCACTCGATGGAACTTCAGCCTTCAGCACGCTGTGGACTGGGCCAACCGCCTTGCAAAACCTCTTCTCGTGTTCGAAGCCCTTCGCATAGGCTACCCATGGGCCAGCGACCGCTTTCATCGCTTTGTCATCGACGGCATGGCGAACAACGCCGAGATCCTGAAAAAAATCGGAGTGTCCTACTATCCTTACCTTGAACCCTCAGCCGATGCGGACAAAGGCCTTCTCGCCGCTCTCTCTGAGAAGGCATGTGTCGTGGTCACAGACGACTTCCCCGCCTTTTTTCTTCCCCGTATGATCGCCTCCGCCTCGAAGAAGATCCCCGTCTGCATCGAGAAGGTGGATTCCAACGGATTGCTGCCCATGAAGGCTGCGGAAAGGGTTTTTGCGGCAGCCAAATTCTTTAGGCTTTTTCTGCAGAAGGAGCTTCCTTTGCATCTCTCCGAGTTGCCTGAGGCCGAGCCCCTGAAACGCCTGAAACACAAAGCCCCTGCTCTTCCCCTCAAGGAGATCCTCAAGCGCTGGCCTGCTGCTTCCCCTGAAATCCTCAGCGGAGCGCCTGAGCCCCTGGCCGAATTTCCTCTGGCGCATGACGTCGGCGTCGTGGATGAGCAAGGAGGAACCGGCAGGGCCTCCAAGAGAATGAAGGGCTTCCTTGACAAAAAACTCTCCCTTTACGAGGAAAACAGGAATCATCCTGACGAAGACGGGACAAGCGGGCTTTCCCCCTATCTCCATTTCGGCCATCTTTCGGTTCACGAGATCTTTCACCACCTGGCGGCCAAAGAGGAGTGGGACCTGGATCATCTTCCCAAAAAAGCAACAGGCGGCCGAAACGGTTGGTGGCACATGAGTGAACCGGCAGAGGCTTTTCTCGACGAACTGGTGACATGGAGGGAGTTGGGCTTCAACATGTGCCGGCAGAGGCAAGACTTCGATCAATACGTTTCTCTGCCCAGCTGGGCTCGGCAAACTCTGAAAGACCATGAAGGGGATCAGAGGCGCTATGTTTACTGCTTGGAGGAATTCGAGAGGGCGCAAACCCACGATCCTCTGTGGAACGCCGCTCAGGAACAACTCCTTCAGGAAGGCCGGATCCACAATTATATCCGAATGGTGTGGGGAAAGAAAATCCTGGAGTGGACGTCCTCTCCTCAAGAAGCGCTCGATATCATGATTGAACTCAACAACAAGTACGGTCTCGACGGCAGGGATCCCAATTCCTACACGGGAATCATGTGGGTCCTCGGCAGATATGACAGGCCCTGGGGACCGGAACGACCGATCTTCGGCAAAATACGGTACATGAGCTCGGAAAACACCTTGAGGAAACTGCGGGCTGCGGAATACATGGAGAAGTACAAACCCCGGTAGGCATGCCTCCCAACGCAGCCTATGGCCGCAACCAAACCAGAATCCCTCAACCCGAATGTTGAACAAAGAATTTCGAATGATGAAGTTAAATCTCTTGCTTTGCTTCCTTCGGCGTTCGTTATTCGTTATTCGATATTCTGCGGTTCGCTTTTGAGTTCCTTAGGGTCGGCCACAGCGCCGACCAAGAAGTTTCTAACGCCTCGGCCGAACCCTGTCGTAGGGGTAAGGATAGTACCAGGGTCTCCAGAAAGGATCATACCACCCCCAGGGGTAATAGGGATAAGGGTGGGGAGCCAGCCGCTCCCTTGTCGTGTCAGGCCAGAGGTAGATTTCTTTGGCCACAACGACGGGATAGGTGTACTGGATCTCTCCAAGAGGCATGGTTCTCTTTCCGTCAACTTCACCCCCCACGGTCACCTCCCTTCCCTTATTGTAGACGGCGACGTCAAGATAGGAAGGGTAGAGCACCAAAAAGCGACCTTCTGTTCTGTCCGCCTCTTCGGGCGCTCCAAAGAAATCAGCAGGTTTCTGGAGGACCTCGATCAGTGTTCCCTCTTGCGTATTTTTTGCGTCTATGATCACTCCGGCCCAAACGACCACAGAGCCTTTGTGGGCGTCCGGGTCTTTAAAGACCTCTCTGAAGGTGAGATTCTTATCGACCTGATCTCTCACCGTCTTCGAAATCACCGGAGCGCACCCCATGACAAAAAGCATCGCTAAAAGGAGGGTGGTCCGTCCTGGCCATTTGACTCTCATCTCAGATTCCTCCGCGCTTCTGACGGAAATCTAATCATTTCATCAAGACATAGAAAGGTCTTTCATACAGCTTTCTCTCTCTGATAGAGTTAGAGGAGTCCTTGTTCAACTCAGAAAGAGCGGAAAACCTTCTTGAGCCAACCTCCGATCACTTCAAAACTGCTCCGATGGTACGCCCGTCACTCCCGGGATCTGCCTTGGCGGCACACACGGGATCCTTATTCGATCTGGATTTCCGAGATCATGCTTCAGCAAACCCAGGTGGAGACCGTCATCCCCTATTATCTCCGCTTTCTCAGGAGATTTACGTCGGTGCGGGCGCTTGCCGAAGCGCGGACTGATGAGGTCCTGAAAATGTGGGAGAACCTTGGCTACTATTCCAGAGCGCGAAATCTCCACGCTGCGGCAAAGGAAATCGTTGCCCGATGGGGAGGCAGGCTTCCTCAAAACAGGAAAGACCTCCTGGCCCTTTCGGGGATCGGAGAATACACGGCCTCCGCCATTCTCAGCATCGCTTTTGCCCTGCCTGTTGCGGCCATAGACGGCAATGTCTCGCGGGTGATCTCCAGGCTTTTTGCTCTCCCAAGCCCCTTGGGTTCTCCGGAATCCCGGAAACAGGTCCTCGATCTGGCAAATCACCTTCTGAGCAAAAAGCATCCTGGTGCTTTCAATCAGGCGATCATGGACCTGGGTGCCACCGTGTGTACACCGCGAGCCCCTTCATGCCTGTCCTGTCCCTTGCGGGACCTGTGCAAGGCAAAAGATTTGGAATTGCAGGAACAGCTTCCTGTTACTAAGAAGAGGCCAGCCCTTTCCCACAAGCACGTGACCGCCGCAATCCTCTTGGACCGAAAGAAAAGAGTGCTTGTCGTGCAGAGACCCGCCTCAGGACTTCTCGGCGGCTTGTGGAAATTCCCAGGAGGGGAAAGAGGAGCGAAAGAGGCTTTGGAAGAGGCTTTGGTTAGAACGGTTCGAGAAGAGCTTGGCGTAGGGGTCCGTGTGCTGAAGGCGATGGCCTCAATAAAGCATGCGTACACGCATTTTCGCGTCACCTGTCATGTTTATCGATGTGCCCTTGTGAGAGGCAGGCTGAAGTCCCTTGAAGGACGTGAGTGGAAATGGGTCTCAGCGGAAGACCTCCAGCGGCTGGCTTTGTCCAAGGCAGAGAGGAAAATCCTTGCTGCGCTTCACAGCTGACCCGACGTGGCATCCCAGCTCTGCAAAAGCTTTTTGTACTCAGGATCCTCATATCGACTGAGGAGAAAGGCGGGCGCATAGTCCGGCAGCGCACTGCCGCTCACGTGGTTTCCGAGCAGCTCGCCGGCAGCCATGGAGGCCATGATCCCGAATCCGGAAAGAGCCCCCATCACAAAGGCTCCCCTGACCGGGAGAGGCCCGATCAGGGGCCTGTTTTCCTGGGTCTTGCAGTAGTACCCGCCGTCTACAAAAGGCTTCCCTGCTTTTCCCAGGTAAACGGACAGCCCTGGAATCATGCCCGCCATTCCCTGAAGCACGATTTCCGCGTACTCCGGGTCGAAGACCGGCGGCCAGACCGGTTCCTGAGGCTTGATGTCATAGGTCCAAAGAGCCAGGATAGTCTGGCTTCCCTCCCCTCCCTCGGGTCTGAAATGGACCCCACTGGGGAACTCCTCCAGAAGCCACCGTGTGTTATCGCTTCCCTCCAGCACCTCTCTTTCTTCGTCGGTCCACGGCAGCTTCATCGGGTCTGTCCAGATCATGAGGGGCACATCGCGAGGGATGACTGCCCGGGGATCGTTGAAGGCGATTTTACCGTGGAGTTCGTTGAACACAGGGAAATCCATCCCGATCAGGGCGCCCGCCTGTTTGAGAAGGGGTCCTGCAGCGATCACAAAAGACCGCGTGGAGATCTCCATCTGATCCTTCTCGCCGGCCACCTGAACGGACTCTACTCCTCCCTTTCCCACACCCACGCCGGACACCCGGCCCATGAGGAAGTGGGCGCCTGCTCCCTTGGCCTGCTGCAGGAGGTACATTCCCAACTGCTGCGCACTGAGCCAGCCGCAGCGGCGAACATGGAGCATGGCCATAGCCTTGTCGTTGATGAAAGGATATTGTTTGCAGACCTTCCCCGGATCCAGGACGAGCTCCGCACCGTTAAGACCGGTTTCAAAACCTCTCGGTCTGTACGCCGGACAGACCGGATCCTCCGGTCTGCCACGGTAAGTCCTGATCGGGCCGGCTCCCAGGTCTGAGATCTCTTTGGCCACCCGCTCCATGACCCGGGCCTGCCCAGACCTCGCAGTGAGAAAAACATACCCTCTTCGGTTCATGTTGAAATAATTGTCGCTTTCGGCCGCAAGCCGATCCAGGAGATCAATGCTCCGGTTCATGAAGCGCACCATCGTGTTGCCCGGCCCCGGCCACCAGTTGCGGTAGGCTTCCGTTGATTTGTCGCTTGTAAGCGTCAAAGGAGCCCGCTCGTCCACCAGAAGGACTTTCCCGATCCCATGCTTGACCGCCAGGTGGTACGCGGCCGATACCCCTGCGATTCCAGCCCCGCAAATGACCACGTCGGCACTGAGCTTTTTCATGGTGATCCTTTCTTCAACGGCTCTTCATCGCAGAGCAATATAGAAAAGCGCTCTGCCTCTGTCAAATCCGGTGTTTCAGGCAGGCCAGGCAGGGTAGGCAGAAGAAATTCTCCAATAGGGTGGCTAAAAAGCTTTGTCCGCAGGTTGCTCAAAAACGTTCAGATGCAAGGCGTCCGACAATTTTTATCCGGCGGGCCGAGGACTGAGTCGTACAGTCCAGTACGTCGCAACGACTTGCCCAGTTAAATCGGCTCCGCCGTCCCGCTGCGCGGGAATTTAACAGGGCGAGGATGAGGACAACGCCGTAGATGGACGTTTTTCAGCAACCTGCTAGAGATTTTTGGAGATGGAGATATGGAACGCCGCACCTTTCTTGATGGCAGGATCCAGCCACACGCGGCCTTTGTGCTGTTCGGCAATTTCCTTGACAATGGCAAGCCCCAGACCGGCCCCCTCCACCTTGCCGGCCATTCTTTTGCGCTTAAAGGGGCCGAAAAGCGTTGTTGCATCTTCGTCTTTTAAACCGATTCCGTCATCTTCAACCGACAGGATATGGGTGTCCTCCGATTCCTGATAGCTTATCCTGATTTCGCTCAAATCGTGACCTCCGTACTTCAGGGCATTGTCCACCAGGTTTCTTAAGACTCTCACCATGGAAGTTCTGTCCGCTTTGACTTCCGGGATCGCTTCGGGTTCGAGCCACCGGATTTGGCGGCCGGCAAGCTGAGGGGCGAACTCTTCTTTCACTGTGTCGACAATGTCTTTGAGTCTCACTTTTTCGATCGAAAGAGGAACTTCTTTCGTTTTGATGTAAAGGTTGATCTTCTCCACCAGAGAAGCAATGTGCTCCGACGCCTTCATGATCTGATCGCAATAGGTTCTTCCTCTTTCATCCAGCCTGTCTTTGGAATATCGGTTGAGGCGTTTCGCCAGACCGTATACGGCAATGGCAGGGTTCTTGAGGTCGTGGGAAACCGAATAGGCGAACATTTTTATTTTGTTCGAGCTTTTCACCAGGGCCTCTTCAGCCTTTTCCCGTTCAAACTTGTTCCGCAGGGCTGTAAGACCGTAAGAGATGTCACTCGCCAATTCCTCCAGGAGATGGACTTCCTCCGCATCGAACGCATCGGGCTCCGTGGCGTAAATATTCAAGGCACCGATCACGTTATCACCTGTCCTTACAGGAAGAGCAATAGACGAACCGTATCCCCGCCTGACGGCCTCTCCTCTCCACGGAGCAAACCTCGGATCCTTGAGAATATTCTTGCACACGGTCGGCCTGCGTGTTCGGATCGATGTCCCTGTGGGACCCCTTCCTCTCTGGGTATCCGCCCAAGTGATGTCCGCCTTCTCCAGGTAGCCCTCTTCAAAGCCCGCTTGCGCCACGGGCCGGACGGATTTCTTCTCGTCTTCCTGTGCATAACCAATCCAGGCAAGCCGATATCCTCCCACATCGACGATCATGCGGCTGACTTCAGCCAGGAATTCCTTTTCATCCACTGCCCGGGCCATAGCCTGGCTGGATTCTCCCAAGACCTTGAGAGCCCTGTTCACCCGGCGAAGCTCCATCTCAGCGTGTTTTCTAATGGAGATATCTCTGTTGCTTGCCCTGCGGCCGAGCCATTCTCCGTCCTTCCCGAAGACGCTCTGACAGTAATGACTGATGAAACGCTCCTCTCCGGTTCTTGTTATAATCCTGAAATCCATGTGAAGAGCCCCGTGAGTACGAAAATCCTCCAGAACGTGTTTGGTGACGATGGCCTGATCATCGGGATGGACAATGCGGGTTACGAGCGAGGGATCCGCAATGAATTCCTCACTCCTGTACCCTGTAATTCGTTCGCAGGACGGAGACACATAAAGGTACTTACCGTCAGGAGCCCGCCAGGTTTCCCAGTCATAGGTGGAATCTGCAAAGGTACGGAATCGTTCTTCACTTCGGCGCAGATCTTCCTCTCGTGACTTGAGCCGGTTTTGCAGGTCTTGCAGTTCAGCCACTTGGCGTCGCAACGTCTCCAACTCAGCGAGGAGTATCTCTTTTGTTTTGTCTTTGTCTTTCATCGCCTGCACCCAGAGGGATCGATTCGGTCTCTTCACAGGGTTTCACGATCCCGGTGTCAGGAGCGTTTGGAATTGGAGCACCGTCGGTCGGACGAAAAGGAAGAAAGGATATTCCGGTTGAGAGATTTCCTGCTGCAGTAACAACAAGATTAAATTTACTTCATAATTTCTTGCGTGGCAAGGACGAAATGACCCACAGTCGTCTCGAAATGACCTAAGGCTTTGCCAACAATAGAAAATTAGGACGTTTAAGAAAGCGCTTCAGATCAGAATCCAGGAGGGAAGGATCAATAAGGAAGGAAGGGCGGAAGCTGGCCAGGCTATTCGAAAACCGAAACAACGATTCGATGAATAGCCTCTCGCATTTTGCCCAAGCCGAGGAACGAATCCTCCGCAAGGCTTTTGCTCACTTCTTCGCCTGGAGCCCGAGCAGGACCCACGAGCGAACCAAGTTCCTTGCGGATGAAACCCACATTCCATTCTTCCTCCAAGAGATAGTCCGCGCACATGGGTTCTTCGTTGACCGGATGCTCTTTGAAGTAGTCCTCCAAGGCAAACCGGAGATAACTTTCAAAAAACTTCGCTTTCCCCTCGTAGAAGTCGCGATCCAGTATAAAGAAGCTCAGTTTTGTGGAGTCCTGGGGCAGCGCCTCAACCGCTTTCAAACAAATCACCCCGGAGCCCAGGACCGCGTTGGTGGACTGCATAATGAGCTTACCCACACAAACCGCCGAGAGGGTGAACGGAACTCTGAGAACAAGCTCCAAGATCTCTTTAAAAAACGAAAATCTTTTCTCAAACTCCCCTTCGCCATAGCGGGTGATTTCCTTTTCGCTGCCGCTACGGATATAGCTGCATATCACACCCTTGATGGACCATTCCCCGAGGTTGGCGTCTTCCAGGTAAGAGCCGGTGAGATTCACACAACTGAGATTGGCCTTTTTCAGGACGCTCCACTTGAGAGTCGAATCCTGCAGATTGGCTCCTTCCAGGTTTGCGCCCGTGAAATCGGCTCCGGTGAGGTCCGCTCCGTGGAGATTAGCCTTCGCAAGCGAAGCCTGGTTCAGTTTCGCCCTCACCAATCGGCTTCCGCTCAAATTGGCATCCGCGAGATTCGCTCCGCTCAGATCCGCTTCCTCCAGGTCCGAGCTGAAGAGGTTGGCCCTGCTGAAATCCGCGTTGGCAAGGTCTGCCCTTTTGAGGAGCGCTCTGCCCAGGTTGGCCCCTACCAGATTGGCGTCCTTCAGGCTCGCCCCGTAAAGGCTGGCTGAATCGAGGATGCCCTCTCGAAGCACCGCTCCATTGAGGTTCGCCTCCCTCAGGTCGGCCTTTGAAAGATCCGCCTCCCGGAGAATCGCCTGTGCCAGGTTCGCACCAATGAGACCTGCGCCGCGCAGGCTTGCCCCTTTCAGATTCGTTTTTTTGAGGGTTGTGCCGATCAGGCTTGTCTCTCTGAGATCGGCATTGACGAGAATGGCTCCGCTCAGATCTGCCCCGATCAAGTAGAACCCTCTCAGGTTGGCTCCGATGAGGTTGGCCTTTCTGAGGCTGGCCCGCTCGCCTCCTTCGCCCCTGAGCCACTTCCTATGGCTCTCCAGGATCTCGGCCAGCGGCCTGTTTTCGTGAGACAGTTCCTCAATGGTCTTGTACGGAGCGTTCATAAAGAGCAGCTGCTCCCATGATTTCCGAAAACCTCAAAAACGGGTTGCCAACTTACTCCACCGTTACACTTTTTGCAAGGTTTCGGAGTTTATCGATTTCCCTTCCCATACTTCGATCGGCAGATAGACAATCAGCTAAATATTAGAGCAATATGCGTGCCTGAACGGGGATCGAGAGGAAAAAGGGATTTTTTTCTAAAAATATCAATCGGTTTTTACCTTGCTTGTTTCCAGCAGAAGGGACACGGGTCAGAGATCACCCAGCTCTTAGGGGTAATTTCATTCCACAAAGTGGCAAAAGTCTACCCACTTTTGGAATTTACACGGGAAAGCATGTGGTTGAAACGGCTAGGTGCGATGATTGGGTTGAAGAGGAAAAGGCAGACTGGCTGGAGAGGGTTTGAATCTCTCCAGCCGTCACCGGGGTTCAAAACCAGAACCGTCTTTTACTCTTTTATAAAGGCGGAAAGAGCCTGGAATAGTTTTTGTGCTGATTCAGGCGTCTCGACCTGGCCATAGAGGATATCTTTGGGGTTGGAGGTTGTTTGGTAATAGGCCCTGTTGAGATCGAAATCAGTCCCCAAACCTGCGCCCTCAAGAGAGACACCTGCAAACAGGCCCTTGGAGCGTGAATAAGAATAGATGCCGCCTTTCAGAAAAAGATCTGTTGCTGCGGTTGCTTGAGCGCCCACCGGGCCGGCAGCCATAGCCGCATCCACTCCCAGTTTGAAATTTGACCGCATGAACGAATCCATCGTGTTTTGTCCTATCACCACAAGGATCAAGTCGGTGATTTGCACCCCGATTTGAAACCCAACGCTGCCTGCTCCGATGTAGACAAAAGAAGGACCGCTCCATTTCCCATCTTTGCGGGCCATGACAACGCCTTTTCCGTAAGAACCCCCGACCACGAACCCTCCCTTGAACATGTCAGGGATAATGGCCACGCCGGCGCTCTGTCTTATGAGATCGTACGCCGCTCCTGAGTCCGGTGCGTTCTTCACCTCCTCAATCACGAGACGCGCTTTGTTGACAATGACCTCCGCGTCCTCTTTCAGATTATCAGCCAAAACCTGCGGCGAACAAACCAGCCCCAGACCAGCGCAGAACACAAAGATAGCGATTATTTTTTTCATCACCTTCCTCCAATGCGTTTAGAAATATTCTAACGTTCACGTTCTGTTGTGTAAAGTGTTCTTTCTATACCGCCTTCACCAACTGATTGGCCGCTGTCAGCAGCGGGTCCCAGGAGGGGCCGAAGGGCGGCGCATAGGCCAGATCCGATTGGCCGAAATCCTCGACACTCATCTTCGCGTGGAGGGCCACGGCCGGTGCATTGATCCTGTGGGCCGCGCCCTCTTTCCCCACCATCTGTGCTCCGAGGAGTCGGCCGGACTTTTTGTTGCCCACCAACTGCACGCTGATCACAGATGCCCCTGGATACTTGTGTCCCCTGTTTTGACTTTGAATCACGACCTCTGCCGGGTCAAAGCCTGCCTTTCTTGCTTCCTCCACACTCAGTCCGGTCCGCGCCACTTCAAGGTCGAAAACCTTGAACACAGCCGTCCCTGCAACCCCCTGGAGTTCGACCTTGCCCCCGAGCACATTGTCTGCCACGGCCCACCCTGCCCTGTTGGCCCGCAGGGCAAGGGGGATCCAGGTCCTCTGGCCTGTGACCACATGAAAGGCATCGGCACAATCCCCGGCAGAGTAGATGTCCGGATCAGAGGTGCGCAGCATGCTGTCCACGGCAATAGACTTATTAGGTCCAAGTACAAGGCCTGCATTCTCAGCGAGCTCGCTGTTGGGCCTCACTCCTACGGCCACAAGAACCATGTCTCCGTCGAGCTGAAGCCCCGGGCAAAATAGGCCGAGGCCCTTCCCCTTTTTCTCGATTCTCTCGATGGGCCGTCCCAGGTGGATCTTCACCTGATTCGCCTCCACCTCCTTTTTGACGATGGAAGCGAGCTGTTCGTTCATCCAGGGGATAAAAATAGGCCGCGGCTTGATCATCTCCACCTCAATGCCCCGGGCTCGGAACGCCTCACACATCTCAAAGGCAATGTACCCCATTCCGAGAATCACCGCCTTCTTCACATTCTGATTCTCGATAAAGGCTTTGATCTTTCTGCCTTCCTCCAAGTTCTTGAGAGCCATGACTCCCGGGGAATCGATCCCGGGAAGGTCTGGAACAATGGGCCTTGCCCCTGTGGCGATCAAGAGCTTGTCATAGGAGATGTGAAAAGGTTCGCCCGCCCTCGTTCTTCCTGTGACGGTCTTCCCCGAAGGGTCGATGGCCTCCACCCTGTGCTCGATTCTTACGTCAATGCCCTGCTTCTCTTTGAACACGTGAGCCTTTCGAACAATCAGATCATCCATGTCCCTTGCCGCGTCCGCGACATTGTAGGGCATTCCTCAGGCGCTGTAGGACACATCTTTGGTCTGTTCGAGGACAACAACCGCCGAATCCGGCTTGTTCCGTTTGACCCGGCTGGCCGCGCTCATGCCGGCTGCATCGCCACCGATCACGACAAAATCCATAACCAACCTCCTAGATAAAGATCTCATTCTCAAGAAAAGGCAGGGGGAGTGTTTTGTATTTTTATTTTTTCAGAGGCAAAAGGCAACCGTTTAATCCGTCTCCTCTTGACTCTAAGTCACACGGGATAATAGACTTGGCGGGAGTCTTGCGTCAAAGGAGGTTGAGATGGCTGGATGGAATATTGATTTTTCGGGTAAAGTGGCTTTGGTGACAGGGGGAAGCCGAGGGCTGGGAAAGGCGATTGCTCTGGCAATGGCCGAGAAGGGAGCGACAATCGTAATCTGCGGCAGAAAGCAGGAGAACCTGGACAAAGCCCTTGCAGAGCTCAAAGCCAAAGGCGCCGAAGTCCTGGCCCAGCCCGCCAACATGGGGAAGTCCGACCAGGCCGCCTCCCTTTTCCGAGCCATTGAAGGGAAATTCGGAAAGCTGGACATTCTGGTCAACAACGTGGGCACCAACCTTCTCACGCCCTCTGTGGCTGAAGCAGACGAAGGGCTCTGGGA
>Ga0316627_100000319_pt1 | contig 12505 bp, 14 predicted proteins | sample OWC_Aug_M2_C1_D1_FD_207653 | JGI IMG/M metagenome (GOLD analysis project Ga0316627, IMG submission 207653) | Wetland soil microbial communities from Old Woman Creek delta, Ohio, United States - OWC_Aug_M2_C1_D1_C | ecosystem: Environmental > Terrestrial > Soil > Wetlands | place: USA: Ohio...
GCGGGCGAACGAGCAGAAGCCGCTCGATGTATGCCCGCGACGGTACGTCCTTCTCCCGCACCTGCACGCACGTGACGCCGCCGTCAACGGCGGCGCGCACGACGTCCGGTAGTGCCCGCCCCATGGCCAATGCCGAGTCCGTCACGAGGTACAGGCTGTAGTTGACCTTTGCGCTTCCGGAGCTGGAAAACACTCCCATCGATCACTTTCCCTTCCGGGGTGCATTCGCTCTCGGCGTCTCTGTGCTAAAAACCTGGACTCTTCGTTCTTTCTCCCGATCCCCCCTGCTCCCTTGCGCCCCCGCTCCCCCGGCCCCCTGCCCTGCAGCCCTATGCCTCGATCCGTGCCTCATCCGCAACGCGGTCCGGTGTCACCGCGTGCAGCATGTCGATCAGCGCCGTGCCGAACGTGCCCGGCAGCACGCTCCGGCGCGCCGCGTGCTCCCCGGCGATCCCGTAGAAGGCCAAGGCATGCCCCGTCGCCTCCAACGCGTTGGCGTTGACGGCACAGAAGGCAGCGATGACCGCGGTCGCCGTGCATCCGGACCCGGTGATGCTCCCCATGGCGGCGTGACCGTTGCGCACTCGCAAGAGGTTGTCGCCGTCGGTCACGTGATCCACCGCGCCGGTGATCGCCACGACGACGGCGCGCCGGCGCGCGAATTCCCTCGCCGCTTCTACCGCGTCCTCGACGCGGTGCGCCGCGTCCACACCGCGAGTCCCGCCGGCCCCGCGGGCCACCGCCAGCACTTCCGACGCGTTTCCGCGCAGCACCGCCACCCGGCATTCGTCCAGTAGCCGCACGGCGGTATTGGTACGGAGCCGCGTGGCGCCGGCACCCACAGGGTCCAAAACGATGGGAATCCCGCGCCGGGACGCGACGCCTCCCGCGACGCGCATCCCCTCGATCCACGGCTCGGAGAGCGTACCGATGTTGAGGACCAGCGCGTTTGCCAGCGAGGCCATCTCCTCCATTTCTTCCACCGCATGGGCCATGACCGGCGAGGCGCCCAGCGCCAGCAGGGCGTTGGCGGTGTATTGCATGACCACATAGTTGGTGATGTTGTGGACCAGCGGCCGTTTCTCGCGGACGAGTGCGAGGTTATGGGCCGCCTCCTCGGCACGGGATGGCACGCTGCGTCTCCGTCGCACGCCGGCAGCGCGAAAGGCGAGCCCCTACTCGACGGGGTCGCCACCGCGCATCGGCACTTCAGGTTGCTTCGACAGACCGACCGTCGCCACGCTGCGACGACGGTCGGTCATGGATCGTGAGGAAACATCTCTCCCGACGGAGGATCGTTCCGGAATGTTACTTCAGCCGGGGCTGCGCCGGGTTGCCCGGGTACCCCAACGCCTTCCAGTTCAGGAGACCGCCCTCCCTCTGGTGACAGGCCATACACTTGAGGGCGGCCTGCTTTGGGGCCACCATGTGGTTCACCTTCCAGAACATCACGGTTTGGACAAAGTCGTACTGCCCGCTGTACGGCAATCCGGCGGCCTGGTTCCCATCCGCGATGGCCCGGTTCCAGTCAAAGTGTTTCCAGTAGCCGCCGAAGAGGTGCGGAGCGGCCATCGTCTTGAGTTCCTTGTCGTAGGGCTGCTTTCCCCGCATGACCTTGAAGGGCATGATCTTGGCCTTGGGATCCTTGCGGCTGCCAAGCGGCTTGTTGAGCGCCACCGGCTTGGACGGGTCGATCGTGTCGCCGAACAGGTACCGCGCGGTTTCGCCGTTATACCAGAGATAGGTCGGCCGGATATCCTTCTCCCATTTGAACTCACCCTTGATCTTCACGTACGTATCGAGGCCGTACTTGTCTTTGGCCTCCGGCCGGTCCTGCCCCGCCTTCGACCAGTCCCACCAGACCTTGGTCGGCAATCCCTTGGCGAAGAACGGCACGTGGCACGTCTCGCAGGCGATGCGCTTCGTGTGCTTGTTGTAGGTCGGAATCTTGTGCGGCGTCTCCCCGTGGCAGTCGGTACACGAGACGCGCGCACCCTTGCCGAGCGAGACCGCCATGGACTCGCCGGGAATCACGTGAGCCTTCGTCTTGTGGCAGTCCTGGCAGGTCATGCCGGGCGCGGGGTCGGCCATGTGGACGTCCACGGATCGAGTCGGCTTCAGGAGTGAGCTGTCCAGGTCGCCGTGTTTGACGTGATCCCCGCCGCCCCCGAAGAAGTGGCAGGTGCCGCAGTTCTGGCGCGACGGCTTGCCGACGCTCTGGGCGACCTTCACGAGATCCACCTTGGGATCCGGATTGCCCGCACCGGTGGGCGTCTTGACGTACGTCCCGGTGGTGTCGTGGCACACGAGACAATCCACATTGTTCGCGTCATCGAATTTGAACGAGGCATCCTTCCAGCCGTACCCGGCGTGACAACTCGTGCAGCGGGGCCAGTTGGACGGCAGGGCGATACAAAAATTATTGAGCAGGTTGATCTTGCCGATACTCATTACGCCTCTGCCGGGGATCTGCTGTTTTTCCTGCCAGGTCCAGTGCACCGTCTTCATGAAGTCCTTGGCCTGCTGCTCATGGCAGCCAACGCAGGCCTCGGTCACTTCCTGTCCAGTCTTGAAGGGCCCGGAAATCACATCCTTGTGATCCTGGGCGGCTAGGGTCAGGACCGGCGACATCAGCACAGCCAGCAAGAAGAAGGCATGCAGCGCGTGTCGGATCATCGGAACCCCTCCTCAAGAAGCGAAACGTGGTGCAAAGCGTAATGCGAGCGGCCCGGTAAAGTCAATGCTCCTCTGCGAGCGGTACTCCGGGCTACCCCTATTCCGATCCCACGCAGGGGTGGATCTTGGGTGCTTGCCTGTTACCGCGGCACGTATGCATCCACCAGCGCGGCTTTGAGGAGTTCGAGCGGCTGCACGTTGTTCTGGTTGGCTAACTGCTTGAGTGGCTGGTCGTCTCCGACCTTCATTCCCTTCTTGGACAGACGGGATTTTATCTGGGTCAGGCCGTGGCCCGTCTGGGCGGCTAGGTCGGTCAGAGTCTTGCTTCCGATGCCCGCCCCGGCGAACTGCGCCTCCACCGTCTCCGCCGTGTATACCACAGGAACCGCTGTCGGCTGTGGTTGTGCCTCCAGGGACTTGAGGTGGCGATACAGCATCATCGGCGAGGTGCCGTTTGCATGGGCGATATCCCGCAGGGGTCGGCCCGGGTCCACCCCAGTGAGTCTCTTTTCCTTCAGGGCGGTCACGGCCGCCTCCAGCGGAATATTGGTCTTCTGACAGAAAACCTTGAGCGACAAGAGCTCCGCATGGCCAAACGGCGGTTCGTAATCCTTATGAACGACCCACAATTCCTTGACATACGCATTCAGGTCGAGCAGGTAGCTCAGCGGCGGGATCTTCCAGATGGCGCTGGCCACGATGACCAGCGAGAGGAGGATCGTGACGGCGATTTCCCGCTGATGCTTCCGGCCGCTGGCGACCTTCTGGCCGAGGTAGTTCATGAGCGGGCGCCAGTTGTAGTAGATGTGGATGACGCCGGCCACGACGAACAGGAGACTGGAGAGGATGTGAATGTCCCCCCATTGCTCCTTGGTCAGGCCAAGCATGGACCAATCGGTCCAGAACGCGATTCGCCCCTGCGGATTGACGAAGGCCACGACGCCGGAGAGCGACATGATGAGAAATCCCGCCATGACCGAAAGCGAGGTGAGGCTTCTGGGATACCACCGAGTACTCGGATCTGCCATCAGACCTCTCCCGTCAAGTCCTTGAGGCGCGCCCGGACGGCCGCGGCGACCTGGTTTGCAGGGGCAGCGCCGAGCAGTTGGCCGATCACTTTCCCCCGCCGGAACAGGAGCAGCGTTGGAACGCTCTGAATCCCGAGGGCACGGCTCACGGTGGGATTCTGATCCACATTCAGCTTGGCGACCTTCGCCTCGCCGTCCAGGTCATGCGCCAGTTGGTGCATGACAGGCAGCATCCGTTGGCACGGCCCACACCATGGCGCCCAGCAGTCCAGAAGCACAGGCACGGGCGACTTCAGGACCTCTACGTCGAATGTGGCGTCCGACACCTCTACCGGCTCAACGTAACGCTCTTCCTGCGTTTGCATCTCTTCCTCCTCACCGCTTTCCCCTTCGCATTCCGCAACCCGTAGTCCGCAATCCACAATTCGCAATCCGCAATATCTCTTCGTGTCTCATGGAGCCACCGGCCCCGTCGCTACACCCCTCACCCACCGCCCGTGGCGGTAGTGCCGCACCCCCCGCTTCCGCCTTCGACGCGGCCCGCGAACACGGAGAACACCCGCTCCGCCTCCGTCGACCCGCACGACGGGCAGACCGGCCGCTTGATCGCGCTGGCCCGTTGGCTGAAGTTCTCGAACGTCTCACCGCACTTCTGGCATTTGTACTCGAAGATCGGCATGGTCAGACCTCCCGAATTGCTCTGGTTGGAGCTCATTGCAATGTCCGGTCCGGAGTCACCGCGCGCCCAGCCCGACACTTTTTGCTCCTTGCATTGCCGATCCAGATCCCACAAAAAGGATTCGGGAGCTTGATCGAATTTCATGGGTGATGGGCGGAACGTCACGATAATTCGGCACGCGACTGGCAATGTAGGGGAGCTTGAGAGCACAGTATGGCGTCTTGGTTGCCACCTCGACAAAGACGTGGGCATCGGATAGGATGAGACCACAAACGCGAAACGTACACAGTCGAGACTTCAGACACGCCCCATACTCCAACCGGCGGTCAGGAACAAGGCGCTAGCCGAGCGCGGAGGCCTAGCGTGGCAAAACACGTCACGAGCGCGTCCCTGAATCCGGAAGAGGTGGCGACGATTCTGGATTCGGTCGCCGACGGCGTCTTCACGGTCGATGCTCACTTCCGGATCACCTCGTTCAATCGCGCCGCCGAAGAGATCACCGGCGTCACGCGGGACGAGGCCTTCGGCCGTCCGTGCTGCGAGGTCTTCCGGGCCTCGATCTGCGAAGCCCAATGCGCTCTGAAGGAGACCCTGGAGACGGGCCGTTCCGTCGTGAACCGCGCTGTCTATATTCTGCGCCCCGACGGCGAGCGGGTCCCCATCAGCGTCAGCACCGGCGTCTTGAAGGATCGACAGGGCGCGGTCTTGGGCGGCGTGGAAACCTTTCGCGACCTGCGCCTCGTCGAGCAGCTTCGGGCCGAGATAGCCCAGCGCTACACCTTCGCCGACATTCTCAGTAAAAATCCCGTTATGCAGCGTCTCTTCGCGATCCTGCCCGCAGTGGCGGAGAGCGGCAGCACCGTCCTGATCGAAGGGGACAGCGGCACCGGAAAGGAATTGATCGCCCGCGCCATTCACAGCCTGAGCCCTCGACGGGACAAGCCGCTGATCGCCGTCAGTTGCGGTGCCCTCCCCGACACGTTGCTAGAGTCCGAGCTTTTCGGCTACAAAGCGGGCGCGTTCACCGACGCTCGGAAGGACAAACTCGGCCGGTTCGCCCTGGCTGAAGGGGGCACCCTTTTCCTTGACGAGATTGGGGACGTGTCCCCTGCCCTTCAGGTCCGACTGCTCCGCGTCCTGGAGGAAAGGACCTATGAGCCCCTCGGGGCGACCGAGCCGGTGCGAGCCAATGTTCGCATCGTTGCGGCATCCAACAAGCGGCTCGCGGACCTCGTCAAAGCGGGAACATTCCGGCAAGACCTGTTCTATCGGATCAACGTTGTTACGCTCCGGTTGCCCCCGCTCCGCGAGCGTCGCGAGGACATCCCCTTGCTCGTGGACCATTTTATCGCCCGCTTCAACCGCCTGCGCGGGCGGGACGTCAGTGGCGTGTCCCCGGAGACCCTCCAGATCCTTCTAAACCATGACTACCCGGGAAATATCCGCGAATTGGAACACGTCATAGAGCACGCGTTCATTCTGTGCCCAGGAGGCATGATCCAGCGTGAGCACTTGCCCGAAACGCTGCGCCCCGTCGAGGCCACGCCGGAACGCGCAGGGACCGGGAACATGCGCGACCTTGAAGCGCGGTTCCTGGAGGACGCTCTCCGTCGCCACGGGTGGAACCGGACGGCCGTTGCCAAGGAGCTCGGTATCCACAAGACCACCCTCTGGCGAAAGATCAAGCAGTTTGGCCTCTCGCTCCCCGGCCGATGACCCCCGCCGGTTGCATATGCGCAACCGTCACTCTGCAACTCTCGGTGCGTTTCTGCAATAGACCCAGATCCTCCCAGGCGTCATATCTGCTCTAAGTCACAATTTTCCTGGGACTTCCCGCCACACGACGCCGTCTTGAGCACTTGGCACCGTCCATGCCCCATCCAATGGGACGGAGACGAATGCCATGCGAGTGGCCATCCCAACCCCAAGCGAACGTATCTCACCGGTATTCGATTCGGCCGGCCAGGTCCTCCTCGTGGATCTGGACGAGGGGACGGAGCGTTCACGGTGTGTCTCCCCGCTTCCGGGAGACTCCCTTCCCGCTCGGGTGACCCGTTTGCAGGAGCTTGGGGTTGCAGTCCTGATCTGTGGAGGGATCTCGCGGCCGCTCCGGCAGATGATCGAAGCCTGCGGAATTCGCGTCTATCCCTGGATGGCCGGCCCCGTGGACGAGGTCCTGGAGGCGTATCGGCAGGGGCGGCTCCACGAGCCACGATGGATGATGCCGGGCTGCAGCGACGCTGAGCGGACCGGAATGCAAGACGACGGCGCCCTGGTGGCGCGGTCCGGACGACGGTCCAGGAGGCTGAAGGGAAATCCGGACACCCGCCGTTAGCCCGGATCGCACCGAAGTCCGCATTCGCATGGGGCGCCCGGCTCACGGAGAAACCGCAGGGGCCGCAACCTCTCGCAGGACGTCTGAGGCGTACAGGAGGTGACGACGCGTTCAAATGAGCGGTGAGGGGGCGCATCATTGGAAATGGCGGGCCTCCCCCACTGCAGGGAGAAGCTCGTGGGGCATTTGCCCCGGAAAGGAGGAGGCATGGCAGAACAACCGCAAGGCTGCGCTCGCGTGACCGGGACGGTCGCGGGGCAAGAGGCTGGCGGGTCGCAATCCACCGAGACCTCGACAAAAAAGGAGGAGAAAATCGTGGCTGCGCGCGTGGGACAGAAGGCTCCGGACTTCACCGCCCCGGCGTACTACCGTGGCGGGTTTACCACGGTCAAGCTCTCGGACTACCTGGGCAAGTGGGTGCTGGTCTGCTTTTACCCGGGGGATTTCACCTTCGTCTGAGCGACGGAAGTGTCGGCGGTCGCCGACAAGTACTCCGTCCTGCAGAAGCTGGGCGTAGAGGTGATCTCCGTCAGCGTGGACAGCCACTTCGTCCACAAGATGTGGAATGATCACGAGTTGGTGAAGATGGTCGACGGCGGTATCCCCTTCCATATGGCCTCGGATCAGGCCGGCAACGTTGGCCGGGCCTACGGGGTCTTCGACGAAAGCCAGGGGATCGAGGTGCGGGGTCGGTTTATCATTGACCCGGATGGGGTCATCCAGGCCATGGAGATGCTCACTCCGCCAGTGGGCCGGAAGTTCGCCGAGTCGGTCCGCCAGATCCAGGCCTACCAGCACGTTCGCGCCACGGGCGGAAAGGAGGCCACGCCTGCTGGCTGGATGCCGGGCGATCTGACACTCACGCCCGGGCCTGACCTGGTCGGCAACGTGTGGAAGGTGTGGAAGCCGTCCATGGAAACGTAGCCCAACGGCCAGAGAGAGTCCCGACACCCGGGAGCGCCGCCGCGGGAAGTCCGTAGGCCCTCCCGGGAACCGTAGAGGGAATCCCACCAAAAGGAGCCACACAATGAAGCGAACGCTATCCTTGGCAATCTTACCGGCCGTCGCCTTGCTGGCCGTCACCCTGGGACCCACCCCCTGGGTGGGCGGGGTCTCTGCAGGCACATACGCATTCAAGTTTGCCCACGCGCAGCCGGACACCCATCCGCGACACAAGTCCATGATCTACTTCAAGGAGCAACTGGAGGCGGCTTCCAAAGGACAGATCAAGGTCGAGCTCTTCGCCGGGGGGGTCCTCGGGAAGGAGCCCGAGCTCATGGACATGGTGAAGCTGGGCAACCTCCAGGGTACCCGAGGCGCCCTCTTCGAGCGGGCCAACAAGAAGTACCTCCTGTACACCCTGCCCTTCCTGTTCGCGGACATCGAGCAGGCCAAGAAAGTCATCCGCAGCGATTTCGGGGAGAAGGTCAATCAGGGGGCGAAAGCCAACGGGTTCTACGTGCCCGTTACCGGAGTGGCGGGAGGCTTTCGGCAGTTCACGAACAACGTCCGGCCGATCGCTGCCCCGGACGACATGAAGGGCCTGAAGATGCGGACGCCGCCCATCGACTCCATCATCCGCACCATGAACGCCATGGGGGCCAACCCGCAACAGGTGCCGTACGGCGAGACCTACATGGCCTTGAAGACCAATGTGGTGGACGGCCAGGAAAATCCATGCTCGAACATCGCCGAGATGAAGTTCTACGAGGTCCAGAAGTACTTCACCGAGGTCAACTACCAGATCCACCCCGACCCGTTCTTCGTCAGCCTCGCCTGGTACGACGCCCTGCCGAGCGATCTCAAAGCCGTATTCACCTCTACGGCGAGAGCGGCCATGGCCAGGAGCGACGACGTGTGGCTGGCGTCCGAGAAGGACTACCAGGCCCTCCTGACCCAGAAGCTGCAACCCAACAAGATCACAGCGGAGAACCACAAGGCCTTTGTCGCCAAGGTCAAGCCGGTCTGGGACCACTACGTGAGCGCGGGCTACTTCACCCGGGCCGAGATCGACGAGGCGCTGGCGCAGGCTGCCCGATAGCCGTCCTCACCTGAGGACACCGGTGTGCGACGCCACGGCCGGAGTCGTCCGGCCGTGGCGTCGCTCCAGGGAAGGGTGTGTGCCATGGATCGCGTCGCGCGCAGGCTGGCACGCCTGCTGGAGGATCTGCTTGGGTATCTGTTCCTCGTGATTACCATGGCTGTCGTGGTCCTGGTTGTGTTGCGATATTTCTTCCTCACAACCATCGTCGGCGGGCAGGAATTCACGGTGTTCTGCTTCATCTATACCTCGGCCATCGGGGCGGCCGTGTTGCTCTACAGGGGGGAGCACATTTCCATCCCGCTGCTGGTGGACCGCCTGCCCCCGCGGGCCAGGCACTGGATGCGCCGGGTCAACTACCTCGAGGTGGCATTACTCAACGGGCTGGTAGTCATCCTGAGCATTCCCTGGATCCGATCGGTCGGCCAATTCCCCTCGCCCGTGCTCCGAATCCCGCAGGGGGTCGTACTCCTGAGCGTGCCCGTTGGCTGCGGGCTGGTCACCCTGTACGCCCTGTGGCTCGCAGTCACCGACGCCCGGCGGGAGTCGCCTGGCCGGTAATAAGAGGCGTTCATGCTCATCCTGCTAGGCGGTCTGGCGGTTTTTACGGTGACGGGGCTGCCCATCGCCTACGGCCTCGGGCTGTCGGCCGTGCTCTATTTCCTCTGGTATCACCCGGAGCTCCTCCTTGTCATCCCCCAGCGCGTCTACTCCGGGTTGGACTCGGAGCTGATGCTGGCCCTCCCCCTGTACGTGCTCATGGGGGCGATGATGAATCAGGGGGGATTGACGGCTCGGCTGATCGACTTCAGTCTGCTCCTCGTGGGGCGCCTTCGGGGCGGGCTCGGTATGGTCTGTGTCGTGTCCAGCATGATCATCTCGGGCATCTCTGGTTCCTCTGTCGCCGATGCGGCCTCCATCGGATCCGTCCTCATCCCGGAGATGGAGCGGAGGGGGTATTCCCGCGAATATGCCGCCGGGATCACCGTTGCCGCAACCACCAACGGGATGATCATCCCACCCAGCATCCCGATGGTAATCTTCGCCTTCATGGCCACGGAGTCCGTTGGCAAGCTCTTCTTGTCGACGGCGATCCCTGGCCTGATTCTTGGCCTGGTCCAGATGGCGATCAACGGAATCATCGCCAGGAAGCACAACTATCCCGTTGAGGATATCCAATTCACCGTGCCGGCGGTCCTGTCCCGTCTGCGCAACGGCGTACTTCCCCTTTTGATGCCCATCTTTGTGATCGGGGCGGTAGTCATCGGTATGACCACCGCGACCGAGGCGGCAGGTGTGGGCGTCCTCTACGCCTTCCTGGCCGGCGCCCTGTTCTACCATGAGCTCAAGCCGCGCCATGTCCCGCCGATGCTCCGGGAATCGATCATGAGCAGCGCCAACGTCATGATCATCACGGCCTTCTCCGGCCTGTACACCTGGATCCTGGCGTTGGAGAAGGCGCCCGACCGGGTGGCGGCATTCGTCTTGGGGTTGGATCTGCCGCTCTGGGTCGTCTTGCTGGTGTTGGACATCATAATCCTGGCCGTTGGCTTCTTCGTGGACGTGGCCCCGGCCATCATCCTCTTGACCCCGGTGTTCATGCCGGCCCTGAAGGCGCTCGGCGTCTCTCCCATCCAGTTCGGCGCCATCCTGATCGTGGGCATGGCGGTGGGATTGGTGACGCCTCCCGTCGGGATGTGTCTGAACGTCGTATCAACGATGACGAAGCTCGACATCGTCACGATCTTCCGGGCCTCGATCCCGTTCTTGATCGCCGACGTCATCGTCCTCTTGCTGGTCACGTTCGTGCCAGCGGTTAGCCTCTGGTTACCCGCGCTCCTCATGGACTGAGTGCTACGTATGCCTTGGAAGAGTTTACAAAAAAGCGGGGTGCAGAATACAGATGACTGAAGAGGGTCAGAGCGCAGGTGGCGGCTGGACATCTACGCAGGCACGAATAGGGGGAGGTCGAGATGAAAATTGTTCGGTTCCAGTCGGGGAAGCACACGGGTTACGGCCTCTGGGAAAACGAGGTCGTCCGGGAAATTGTCGGCTCCATCTACGGGGACTTCCACGTCGGTTCGACAACCTACCGCATCGGTGAGGTGCGTTTACTTGCCCCGGCAGAGCCCACGAAGATTCTTTGTGTCGGGCTGAACTTCCGGAATCACATCGAAGAGATCGGCTTTCCCACTCCAAAGAGCCCCGCCCACTTCCTGAAACCGTTGACAACGCTGATCGGGCCCGAGGACCCCATTGTCATCCCCCGGGTCGCCGAACGGGTGGATTATGAAGGCGAGCCGGCTGTGGTGCTCAAACGACAGATCAAGGACGTCTCGCTGGAGGAAGCATCGCGGGCCATTCTGGGCTACACCTGCCTGAACGACGTCACCGAGCGCCCGCTCAGCACCGAGCAGGGGCAGCTCACCCGCTCCAAGGGTTTCGATACTTTCGCTCCCGTGGGGCCGTGCATTGCCACCGACCTCGACCCCGCCACCCTCGTTCTCCGGACACGCCTGAACGGCCGGCTGATGCAGGAGGCCACGCTCGCGGACATGATCTTCAGCATCCCCTTCCTCGTGCAGTACCTGTCCCAGTGTATGACTCTGTTCCCCGGGGACATCATTAGCGCCGGAACGCCGCGGGGGGTGGCGGCAATGAAACCCGGCGATGTGGTCGAGGTGGAGATTGACGGCATCGGCGTCTTGCGGAATCCCGTCCGCGCCGCGTAGCAGGCTACTGAAAAAGGCCCATCCGCTGGACCTTTTGAGCAGCCTGGGCGAAAGCGCGTTTTTCGGCACTGACGAAAACCGGGCCGGGACCGGCGCTCCATGACTGGAGGTTTTTGATGAAGAAACTCGAAGGTGTCGTCCCGCCGATGGTCACGCCGTTCGCATCCGATGGGAGCCTGGACGAGTACAACCTGACGAAGCTTGTCCATTTCCTGTCGGAGCATGTCCACGGCCTCTTCATCTGCGGGTCGTATGGCAACGGGCCGCTGATGTCCGTCGCCGAGAAGAAACGGGTGATCGACGTCGTAGCCAGGAATATCGCGCCCAAGATCCAGCTCGTGGTCCACGTCGGCGCCACGAACGTGCGCGATGCGGTGGAACTCGCCCGTTATGCCCAAGGCGCCGGCGCCACCAAAGTGTCCTCGGTGGTCCCGTATTACTTCCACCACACGCGGGAGAGCATCAAACTGTACTTCGATCGACTCGTCAAGACCGTGCAAATCCCGGTTTATGCGTACAACAATCCGAAGTTCACGGGCGTCGCGATCGACGTGCCGCTACTCCAAGAGTTGGCGGATCTGGGTGTGGCCGGCGTCAAGGACAGCAGCTTCGACATCATGACGCTCGCCAACTTCGCCCGTCAGATTAAGAATCCGGAGTTCGACGTCGTGCTCGGCACGGAGGCCATGTTCCTCTACGCCGCCACTATCGGGGTGCGCGCCTTCATTCCCGGTCTGGGCAACGCCTTTCCGGAACTGTGCGTGGATCTCTACGAAGCGGCGACCAGGTTCGAGATGGAGCAGGCCAGGACGCTCCAGATGCGCGTGAACGAGCTGCGCGACATCATGTACATGGCCAAATCCACCGTCGTCGCGGTGTACGCGCTGCTGAAGATCCGCGGGGTGTGCGAAGCCTATCCCCGGGAGCCGTTCATCGCCCTCAGCGAGAAGGAAACGGCGGCAATGCGGCAGCAGTTGGTCAAGGCCGGTTTTATCGAATAGGGCAACCGACCTG
>Ga0316627_100000320_pt1 | contig 12494 bp, 11 predicted proteins | sample OWC_Aug_M2_C1_D1_FD_207653 | JGI IMG/M metagenome (GOLD analysis project Ga0316627, IMG submission 207653) | Wetland soil microbial communities from Old Woman Creek delta, Ohio, United States - OWC_Aug_M2_C1_D1_C | ecosystem: Environmental > Terrestrial > Soil > Wetlands | place: USA: Ohio...
CATGCAGCCGAAGCCCGGCCAGAAGGTCACGAAGAGCGAGGCCATGATTAAGGCCGCCGGCTTCTACGGCACGTGGCTGCCGAAGCTGTTCCTGCCCGACACGGGCGGCCACCTCGAGGCGAAGCACCTGAGCGAGCGCAACCGCAAGCACCTCGCCTACGCGGCGAAGACATCGAAGCTGCTGGCGCGACGGCTGTTCGCGACCATGGCGAAGTACGGTCCGAAGCTCGAGAAAGAGCAGATCATCCTCGGCAACTTCGTGGACATCGGCGTGGACCTGTTCGTGATGGGCTCGACGCTGTCTTACGCCGATTACCTCGTCGCGACGAACCCGGCGGACCAGTCGCCCCAGGAGCTCGCGGACCTGTTCTGCCGCGAGGCGCGCCGTCGCATCGCAGGCAACTTCCGGGAGGTGAAGAGCAACTTCAATCGCTCGTACAACAAGGTGGCGGGCCTGCTGATGGAGGGCAAGCTCGACTGGCTCGCCGAGGGCTCGATCAACCCGATCCCGCCCAAGTACCGCGACTGGGAGAAGAACGACTACGAGCACCCGGCGACGGAAGCCGGCGAGCGCGCTGCCGCTGCGGCAGGGAAGGAGGCTGCCTGACGGCCTTCCCGACATGAAGACATGCCTCGTCACCGGCGCGGGCCGGGGCATCGGACTCGAGCTCTGTCGCCAGTTGCAGCAGCGCGGTGAAAAGGTCATTGCCGTGTGCCGGCAGGCGTCGGCGGAGCTGCGCGCGCTCGACTGTCGAATCATCGAGGGCGTCGAAGTCACGGACGGTGCTTCCCTCCAGCGGCTCGCCGCCGAGCTCGCCGGCGAGCGCATCGACGTGCTGGTGAACAATGCCGGCATCCTCGGGCGTGAATCGCTCGACGACCTCGATGTCGAGCGCATCCGCCGGCAGTTCGAGGTCAACGCGCTCGGGCCGCTGCGGGTGACTCGTGCGCTGCTGCCGAATCTCGCGGTCGGATCGAAAGTCGTGATCATCACCAGCCGCATGGGGTCGATCGCCGACAACGGCAGCGGCGGCTACTACGGCTACCGCATGTCGAAGGCGGCCGTGAACATGGCCGGCGTGAGCCTCGCGCACGACCTGCGCGAGCGCGGGATCGCGGTGCTGCTGCTGCATCCGGGCATGGTGGCGACGCAGATGACGGGGCGGCACGGCATCCCGGTGGAGGAATCGGCCACGAACCTGATCGCGCGCATCGACTCGCTCGGCCTCGAGCAGACCGGCAGCTTCCATCACGCGGACGGCCAGCCGCTGCCCTGGTAAGGCTGTCGACGGCCAGCTCGACGGAAAAGGCGCGGCTGGCTAGACGCCCTCGGCGGCAGGGCGGGATGCCGGCAGCAGTTCCGCCTCCCGGATGATGCGGATGACGTCCTCCGCGCTGTCGGCGCGGTGGATGAAGCGCGTCTCGTCCTCGCTCAGCGTGCCCGCGTCCATCATGGTGCCGCGCGCGAAGTCGATCAGCGGGTCCCAGAACTCCGTGCCCACGGCAATCAGCGGAAAGTGCTCGAGCTTGTTCGTCTGCATGAGCGTGGCGACCTCGAACGTTTCGTCGAGCGTGCCGAACCCGCCCGGAAACACGACGAAGGCCGTCGAGTACTTCACGAGCATGACCTTGCGCGCGAAGAAGTGGTCAAACTGGATGAACCGGTCGAGGTAGGCGTTCGGCTTCTGCTCGCGGGGCAGCGTGATATTGCAGCCGACGCTGAGCCCGCCGGCCTCGTGCGCGCCGCGGTTGGCCGCTTCCATGATCCCGGAGCCGCCACCCGTCATGACCGCGAAGCCGGCACGCGCCAGCGCGCCGCCGACCTCGCGGGCGAGTTGGTAGTAGCGGTTCGACTCCTGGAAGCGCGCCGAGCCGAACACGGTCACGCAGGGGCGGTCGAATGAGAAGCTCTCGAAGGCCCGCAGGAATTCGAGGAAGAACCGCACCGCGCTCTCGAGGTCGGCCTCGCGCGAGCGGCGCCCCGCGAGGAAGGCCTTCTCGGCCTCGTCGAGGTGGGGAAGCAGCGATCCGCGCTCCGGCAGGCCGGGCGGCTTGGGCGTGTTCATGGCGGGTCCGTGGACGACTGAGTCGGCAGGTACAATGCCGCGGGCCCTGCGACAGATCAACGATTACCGGGAGAAGAGCAAATGATCGGCTACGTCACGCTCGGCACGAACGATCTCGGCCGGGCCACCCGTTTCTACGATGCCCTGCTCGCCGAGATCGGCGCCAAGCGCATGATGCAGACCGAACGCTTCGTCATGTGGTCCGTTGCACCCGACAAGCCGGCGCTCGGGGTGTTCATCCCCTACGACGGCAAGCAGGCGACCGCCGGCAACGGCACGATGATCGCGCTGGTGGTGGATTCCCCCGCTAAGGTCGAGGCCTTGCACCGCAAGGCGCTCGAGCTCGGTGCGACGGACGAGGGGCCGGCCGGCCCCCGTCTGCTGCCGGGCTTCCATGCCGGCTATTTCCGCGACCCGGACGGCAACAAGCTCAACTTCTACTGCTTCGCGAAGTAGGGATTCAGCGCCATCGCTGGCCCCTGGACGTGATGAATTCGTCGCGGCTGCGGCCGGCGACGCAGGGGTTGTGCTCGCGTTCCTCGGCGATGGTCGAGACGGTTCGGCCGTGCGTCTCGTGGCCGGGGAACAGCAGGGTGTCGCCCGGCAGGAGCAGCAGGCGTGTGATGCTGTCGAACAACTGCCCTGCGTCCCCGTCTGGAAGGTCGGTGCGCCCGCAGCCACGGATCAGCAACGCATCGCCAGTGAACACGCGATCGCGCCACAGGTAGGACAGGCACCCGGGCGTGTGGCCCGGCGTGCCGAGCACGTGGATGACCTCGGTGCCGAAGCTGAGGGAATCGCCGTGACTGAGGCGGACATCGGTGGCGACCGGCGCTGGCTCGCTTGCGGCGAGCCGCGCGCCCGTGCGCGACTTGAGGCGCTCAAGCGCCGGCCGCTCGCCCTCGTGCACGTGAGTGCACAGCAGGTAATCGAGCTTGAGATCGAGTTCGTCGGCCAGCGCGAGCAACGGCAGGGCGATGCCTTCCGGCACCGGGTCCACGGCGACCGCCGTGCCGCCGTCCCGGTCCGCGAGCAGGTAACTGTAGGCCCGGTGGGGCGCGTCGTAGAGCTGCCGGAAGATCGTCACGACGTCGCCCGGTCCGGTCCAGCACGGTTCTGCCACGAGGTCCCCATGCGAGTCCTGCTGCACGTGTCGTGCCAGCGCAAGGCGCGGCCCAGGAAGCCGGCCCGTGGCGCCGGTCTGCCGCGCATCGGCCCTGCGGCCGACGAATCTGCGGCGAGCGCCTGCCAGTAATGGCAGAATCGGGCGCCCCGATCTGGCAGGCGCTGGCAGTGGTTTTCCACGATGAGTCGTACTGGCCACGACGTGCTTCCGGAACTCGTCTCGTTCATCGAAAGCCTGGACGAGCCTCGGATCCTCATGGACCTCGACTACCGGATCCTCGCCGCCAACAAGGCCTACCGCGACGCGTACGCGCCGAACGAGTCGGTGGTGGGACGCCGGTGCCACGAGGTCTCGCACCACTTCGCGCAACCCTGCGACGAGGCCGGTGAGTCCTGTCCGCGCCGGACGGCGCTCGCGTCGCAACGCACGGAGCGCGTCCTGCACATCCACCACACGCCGCGCGGCGACGAGCACGTGCAGGTGGAACTGAATCCGGTGCAGGACGGGTCGGGCGAGGTGAAGTATTTCGTCGAGCGCATGCAGTCGCTGCCCACGGCCCGTGCCGCGGCGTCGTCCGAAGGCCTCACGGGCCGGGCGCCGCGCTTCCGCCAGATGCTGCAGCTCGTGGGGCGCGTGGCTGCGACCGAGACCTCGGTGCTGCTCCTCGGCGAGACGGGGACCGGGAAGGAGATGGTGGCGCGGCTCCTGCACGAGGGCAGCCGCCGCGCTGGCGCCCCCTTCGTCGCCGTGGACTGCTCTGGCCTCACTGAGACACTGTTCGAGAGCGAGATGTTCGGTCACGAGAAGGGTGCCTTCACGGGCGCCACCGCTCGCAAGCTCGGGCTCGTGGAAGCCGCCAGCGGGGGAACGCTGTTCCTCGACGAGGTGGGCGACATTCCGCTTGCTCAGCAGGTGAAGCTGCTGCGCCTCATCGAGAGCAGCACGTACCGGCGGGTCGGTGGCGTCACGCCCCTGCATGCGGACTTCCGCCTCGTCGCGGCGACGCACCGCGACCTGAGGAAGATGGTGCTCGACGGCACCTTCCGCAGCGACCTCTACTACCGCATCAGCGCCTACCCGGTGCAGGTGCCCACCCTGCGCGAGCGGCCCGAGGACATCCTGCTGCTCGCCGACTCGCTGCTTTCACGGCTGCGGCCCGGCCGGCGCTATCGCATCGAGGAGGCCGCGCGCCGCGCGCTGGTCGCCTACCGCTACCCGGGCAACGTTCGCGAGCTGCGCAACATCGTCGAGCGCGCGAGCCTGCTCTCGGACGGCGACCGGATCGAACTCAGGCACCTGCCGCCGGAAGTGGTCGCGCAGGCGACCCCGGACGGGGTGCCCGACGCGACGCCGGGCGGCGCGCCTGCGGGCAGCACCCTGCAGAATGCCGAGCGTGACGCGCTGGCGCACGCCCTGTCACGGCACACCGGCAGTCGCCGCGAGCTCGCGCTCGCGCTCGGCCTCAGCGAGCGCACGCTGTATCGCAAGTTGCGCAACTTCGGCCTGGCCAAGCCCCGCGGGAGCGCCGGCGGCGGGTGACCCCGCTGCCGCCCGTCCGAGGCGATAAGATACCGACCGCCCAACCTGGAGTTGTCACGGATGCCGAGCATCGTTCCCGAAGGCGCGAGCCGCGGCTGGATCATTCCCATCGGCGGCGCCGAGAACAAGGAAAACGACCGCCACATCCTCGAGCGCTTCGTGCGCTGTGCGGGCGGTCGAGACGCCGACATCGTGGTGATTCCCACCGCGAGCCGGCTCCACGAGACCGGTCCGCGCTACGAGAAGCTGTTCCGCGATATCGGCGCCGCGCGCGTCGACGTGATGGACTTCGACACGCGTCGCGACTGCCAGGAGCCGGGCCGGCTGCAGCGGCTCGAGCAGGCGACCGGCATCTTCTTCACCGGCGGCAACCAGCTCCGGCTCACGACGCTGCTCGGCGGCACGCCGGTCGCGAAGCTCGTCCGCACTCGTAACGCGGGCGGCGTGACGGTGGGCGGCACCAGCGCCGGCGCCAGCATCCTGAGCGAGCACATGATCGCCTTCGGCGACGAGGGGTCCTCCGTGATCTCGGGCAGCGTGCGCCTCGCGCCGGGCCTCGGGCTCACCAACCGCTTCATCATCGACCAGCACTTCCGCCAGCGCGACCGCCTCGGGCGGCTGCTCACTGCACTCGCCTACAACCCGTTCGCGGTCGGCATCGGTCTCGACGAGGACACCGCTGCCTTCATCGGCCCGGACGAGACCGTGGAGGTGGAGGGCAGCGGCGGCGTCACGATCGTCGACGCCTCCGACGTCAGCTACTCGTCCATGGACAGCGTCGTCGAGGGCCAGCCGGTCTGCATGCTGGGCCTGCGGCTGCACGTGCTGGTCGCGGGCGCGACATTCAACCTGCACACGCGGGTGGCCTCCGCCGGCTCGCTGCTCCAGCCGAAGGAATAGTCCGGCATGCGCATCCTCGACCGTTCCGTCTACGTCGGCCCGTCGCTTTACGCGCATTTCCCGGTGATCCGCCTCGAGCTGGACCTGGGCGCACTCGAGGCCTGGCCAACCGGAAGGCTGGGCGCCGAGTACGTCGATGCACTCGCCGAGGCGCTGCCCGGCCTCGCCGAGCACGGCTGCTCGTATGGCGAGCCCGGCGGTTTCTTCCGGCGCATGCGCGAGGACGAAGGCACCTGGCTCGGCCACGTGCTCGAGCACGTGGCGATCGAGCTGCAGAACGTCGCGGGCGAGAACGTCACCTTCGGCAAGACGCGCGGCGCCGGCCGACCCGGCGTGTACACGGTGGTGTACGAATACGCGCAGCGCGACGAGGGCATCGCGGCGGGCGAGCTCGGCCTGCGGTTGCTCGGCTCGCTGCTGCCGGAGGCGATCCGCCCGGCGGACAGCGTGCCCGAGGGCTGGACGTGGCCCGAGGCCCGCGACGAGTTCATCCGCTTCGCGCAGCGCCGCGCGCTCGGGCCCTCGACGGCCTCGCTGGTGAAGGCCGCGCAGGAGCGCGGCATCCCGTGGCTGCGGCTCAACGACCAGTCGCTGGTGCAGCTCGGCCACGGTCGCTACCAGCAGCGCATCCAGGCCACGGTGACCGGCCGCACGCCGCACATCGCCGTCGAGCTCGCGAGCGACAAGGAGGAGACCAACAAGATCCTCGCCACGCTCGGCCTGCCCGTGCCGCGCCAGGAACTCGTGCAGAGCGAGGGCCAGGCCGTGCGCGCAGCGCGGCGCATCGGCTTCCCGGTCGTGACCAAACCCTACAACGGCAATCACGGACGCGGCATCTCGATCCGCCTCACCACCGACGAGGAGGTTGCCCAGGGTTTCCTGGCCGCGCGCGAGCACTCGCGCTCGGTCATCGTCGAGACCTTCCTCGAAGGCGACGACCACCGGCTGCTGGTGGTGAACGGCGAGCTCGTGGCCGCCACGCGCCGCACGCCCGGGCACGTCGTGGGCGACGGCGTGCACACGGTCGCGGATCTGGTGGAGATCGTGAACCAGGATCCCCGCCGCGGCGTCGGCCACGAGAAGGTGCTGACGCGGCTCGAGCTCGACGCGCAGGCGGCCAAGATGCTCGCGCGCGCAGGTCTGTCCGCCGAATCCGTGCCCGGCGAGGGGCAGGCGGTATTCCTGCGCTCCACCGCCAACCTCTCCACCGGCGGCACCGCCACGGACGTCACCGACGTCATCCACCCCGACAATCGCGAGATGGCCGAGCGCGCGGTGCGGGCGATTGGCCTCGACGTCGGCGGCGTGGATTTCCTCTCGACGGACATCACCCAGAGCTACCGCAAGATCGGCGGCGGCATCTGCGAGGTCAACGCGGCGCCCGGTTTCCGCATGCACGTGGCGCCGAGCGACGGTGCGCCGCGGGACGTGGCCGGGCCGGTCATCGACATGCTGTTCCCGGCCGGCGCACCGTCGCGCGTGCCGATCGCCGCGGTCACCGGCACCAACGGCAAGACCACGACCGCGCGCATGCTGGCCCACATCACCAAGATGGCGGGCTACACGCCGGGCCTCACGACCACCGACGGCGTGTACATCGACGGTCACCGCACCGTGCAGGGCGACATGACGGGCCCGGTCTCGGCACGCATGGTGCTGGCGGACCCCCAGATCGACATCGCGGTGCTCGAGACGGCGCGCGGTGGCCTGCTCCGGGCGGGCATGGGCGTGAGCGAGGTCAACGTCGGCGCGGTGCTGAACGTGCAGGCGGACCACCTCGGGCTCAAGGGCATCGACACGCTCGAGCAGCTCGCCGAGGTGAAGCGCATCGTCGTCGAGGTCGCCACCGACTGCGCGGTGCTGAACGCCGACGACCCGCTGGTGCTGCGCATGTCCGGGTACACCGAGGCGAAGAACGTCTGCTACGTGACGATGAACCCGCAGCACGCGCTGGTGCGCGAGCACGTCCGCGCCGGCGGTCGTGCCTGCGCGCTCGAGGCGGGCGTGAACGGCCAGATGATCACGCTGTACGAGAAGGGCCGGCACATCCCGCTGGTGTGGACGCACCTGATCCCGGCCACCCTCGAGGGACGCGCGCTGCACAATGTGCAGAACGCGATGTTCGCCGCCGCGATGGCCTTCTCGCTCGATATCAAGCTCGACGCGATCCGCCAGGGTCTTCGGACCTTCGGCTCGTCATTCTTCCAGGCGCCCGGGCGCATGAACGTTTACGACGAGCACCCCTTCAAGGTGCTGTTCGACTACGGTCACAACGCGCACGCCGTCGGCGTGATGGCCGATCTCGCGCAGCGGCTCGACGTGACGGGCCGGCGCATCGTCGTGCTTGCGGGACCCGGGGACCGGCGCGACGAGGACCTCGTCGCCATCGCGCACGCGGTCGCGGGGCGCTTCGACCACTACGTCTGCCGCCGCGACGACAGCCTGCGCGACCGCGCGCCCGACGAGGTGCCGCGCCTGCAGGCAGCGGCGCTGCGCGCCAGCGGCGTGCCGGAGGAGGCGATCTCGATCATCCCTGACGAGCAGGAGGCGATCGACGCCGCACTGCGCATGGGTCAGCCGGGCGACCTGCTGCTCGTCTTCGCCGACGCGCTGGTGCGCTCCTGGAAGCAGATCACGAAGTTCAAGCCGGACGGCGCTACCGCAGCGGAGCCGTCCGCGGAGGTCGTGTCGCTCTCGGATGAAGGTTCGCTCGCCGCCCCCGCGGCTCGCACGCGAATGGGTGCGGGTGAACGACGGGCGGGCGACCGACCGGCCGACGCCGCAGCGAATGCAGCCGCGATCGCCCCGGTCGGCGAACCCGCCCTCAACCTCGAGGGCCTGATCCGCGACGAGCGCGGCATCCGCGTCGCGCCGGAGACGGAAGACTGAGCGCGCCGAGTCCACTGCCGTTCGACGACTCGCGGCGCCTTACCGGACCCAACCTGTTCTTCGCTTCGCCGGGCGCGGTGCTCGAGGTCGTCGGAGTCGAGGCCGACGCAGCGCTCGTCGCCGACTGGACCGCGCGCGTCGGGCGGGCACGGGCCCGACTCGGCTGGACCATCGACCCGGGGATCGCGGCGCGTCCGCACGGCGACGGCTGCTCGCTCGCGCTCGCCGCGCCCTTCGACCAGCTCTTCACCGCGACCGAGGTCAACGAATGGGCGCTGTGCTCGGCGCTGCACGCGCGTGATCCGGCGCGCTGGCCGGGACTGGGCGAGGCGCTCGCGGCGGCCACGCTCGAGGAGTCCCACGGGCCCGCCGACGCGGGGCCACCCCTGCTCGACGAAGCGGCGGCGCTCGAGCGTCTCGCACGACTCGCTGAAGCGGAACGCGGGGTGCCATTGCGCGAACTCACGGAGGCCGTGCGCGCCCGCGACCTGCCGTGGTTGCTCGACGACGACGAGCTTTCGGTCGGCACCGGCGCAGGCAGCCGGCGCTATGCGCTCGAGGCCTTGCCCGCGGTGGCCGATGTGCCCTGGACGGAGTTGCACGGCGTTCCCACCGCGCTGGTCACCGGCTCCAACGGTAAGACCACGACCGTGCGGCTGATCGCGGCCTGCACCCGCGCGCAGGGTCGCCGGCCCGGCTACAGCTGCACCGACGGACTGTTCGTGGACGACGAGTGGATTGAGCGCGGCGATTACTCCGGTCCCGTGGGCGCCCGCACCGTGCTGCGCGACCGGCGCGTCGAGGCGGCCGTGCTCGAGACGGCGCGCGGCGGCATCCTGCGCCGCGGCCTCGCGATGGCGCGTGCCGACGTGGCCGTGGTCACCAACGTCAGTGCCGATCACTTCGGCGAGTACGGCATCCACGATCTCGATTCACTCGCGGACGTGAAGCTCACCGTGGGCGCGGTCGTGCCGCCCGGCGGACTGCTGGTGCTGAACGCCGACGACGCGACGTTGCGCGCCAAGGCGGCGGGCCTCGCCACGCGTTTCGGCCGCGACCCGTCGCTCGGCTGGTTCGCGCGCGACGCGGACGACGTGTTCCTTCAGTCGCATCGAGGGGCGGGTGGCGCGACTTGCGGGGTCCGCGACGGACACCTCGTGATCGCGCGCGAGGGTGCGGAGCACGACCTCGGTGCGATTGCCGGCATGCCGATCACCGTCGGGGGCTGCGCCGGCTACAACGTGGCCAACCTCGGCGCCGCGGCGCTTGCGGCGGCGGCACTCGGCGTCGCGCCTGAAGCGGTCGCGCGCGTGTTTGCGAGCTTCGGCACAAGTGTGCAGGACAATCCCGGGCGCCTGATGCGCTTCGAGACCGGCGGCGTCCACGTGATCGTGGACTACGCCCACAACCCCGAGGGGATGCGGGGCTTGCTCGAGGTCGCCGAGACCCTGCGAGAAGGGCACGGGCGTCTCGGGTTGCTGCTCGGTCACGCGGGCAATCGCGAGGATACCGACATCGAGCGTCTCGCGATGACGGCGGCGCAGTTCGCGCCGTCGCTAGTGGTGGTCAAGGAACTCGAGAGTTTCCTTCGCGGCCGCCAGCCGGGCGAGGTCCCGCGCATCCTGCGTAACGCGCTGCTGCGCGCTGGCCTGCCCGCCGAAGCGTTGCCCCAGCGGTCCACCGAGGAGGATGCTGCGCGCTGCGCGCTCGAGTGGGCCCGACCCGGCGACGTGCTCGTGCTGCCGGTGCATGGGCTCGCGGCGCGGGAGGTGGTGCTGGCGATGATGGGGCGACCTGCCGCCCGGCCACCCGGCCAGGAGGAATCGTGAGCGTTCGATCGCTGTGGGCAGTTCTGGCCGCGATCGTCGCGATCGGGGCCCTCGCGTGGTGGATGTCCGCTCAGGGACCCGGCGAGGCGGTCCCCAAGTCGGCCCCCGGCAGTGAGAGCGATTCTCGCGCGTCCAGCGTGGAGTCGTCCGCTCCGGCAGCTGAGACGCAGCCGACGGTTGCGAAGGATGCGGGCGAGCCGGTTCCGGCCGAGCCGTCCCCCGAGGCGCCGTCACCGATCGGTCCGGTGCGCTTCGAGGAGGAGCTGCCGGACGCGCCGAGCGGCGGAGCCCTGCGCGAGCCAGAAGAGACCGCCACCGTGCCGTCGAACTCCGCGCCGCGATTGCCCTTGCCTGAGACCCAATCGCCGCTCGACGACGGCCGCCCGCTTCGTGGGCCCGAGATGCCGCTTCCCGGGCTGCCCCCGGCAGCCGACCCGACCCTGCTGCCGAGCCGGCCGCCCGAAGATCAGGGTGCGACGTCGACGAGGTAGCCGGTCACTCCGAAGCGATTGGCGGCGCTGTTGCTGATGGCTGTTGAATTGCCTAGTTCGAGCGCCGGCCGCTGGCCTGCCTCGTAGATCAGGTCCACGGGGAAGTTGCCCGAGATCAGGGTCCCGAAATACGCACCGCTGAATGGGGCCACTTGGAAGGCAACGGTCGGGAAGACCGTGTCCGCCCTGCGGACGACGAATACGCTGGTGGCGTTGGTGCCCGTGAACATGAGCCTGACGCTGGTAATCCGCAGTCGTTTGCCGGCGGGAACGGCCGGGAAGTCGGCTTCGCAGGAATTCGTGAAAGTGCAGACCGGCGCAAGGTCGTGCGCGTACGGCATGCGCGCCGGTTCGTCCACGCTGCGCACCAGCGCCGGTCGCGTCTGCGCCGTGGCCGCCGTGGCCGAGAGCGCCGCGATCAGGCCGATGGCCAATTGGGCCTGCCAGCGGGAGGTGAAAGCGCGCTTCCTGTTCGTCAATGTGTGAGACATACGTGTCCTCTCCGTGTCGTATCTAATTTTGCGCGACCCGGCCTAAACGCGCCGCCGCCTGACTCCCACCATCGCGAGGCCGGTCAGCAGCAGCATCAGGCTGCCGGGCTCCGGAACGGGCGGCGGTGGCGGCTCACCGAGGTCGACCGACAGCTCGTAGTAGTAATTGCCGAGGAAGCCGGGCCCGCCGAGGAAGGTGAAGCCGTCGCCCAGGGCGGGGTCGGCATCGGGATTGTTCTCGGCGAACGACATGTTCGCGAACGTGCCGAGCGCAATCGTGTAATCGCCGGCCGCCAGCGCGAGATTGATCAGAAAGTCGCCGCCGGTGCTGAACGCCTGGTCGTAATTCGATGCGAGGAAGGTCGCGCTTGCGCCCGTGCCCGAGAACAACGTGAAGTACGGGTCGATGCCGCCTGCGTCGAAGCCGTTACTGTCGAATTTGAAGCTGCCCGGCGCGGCGACACTGAAGGTGTGCAGCGCCACGTTGTTGGCAATCTCGAAGTCATCCCCGAACAGTGCAGCGCCGTGATCCGAGTGGACGAGCGCCGGATTGGCCGCGTCGTTGACATAACCACTGAATGACACCGCATACGATGCGGCTGCGTGAGTCGCGAGTCCGGCCAGCAACAGCCCTTGCAGAATCTTCATTGAGCATCTCTTGATCCTTGCGGAAGGACGATGCAACTTTCGGACCAGTCGGTGCAAAGCCAGGTAAATCAAGGATTCGTCGTGCGCATGTGCGCGCGCCCGACGGCGGGCTGTAAGTAATTCCGACGGCGGATGCGTCGGCTCCGTGCGCGGCGACGGTTGCCTCGGATGCAGCGGCTACGAAGTCCGGTTCACGGCTGTCGCCACTCTCCCTCGCGGCGCGGATCGGCCGCACCCTCGAGCCGACCGCCATCGCGTAAAGCGACGCCGTGCAGGCCCGACTCCTCCCCGCGGCCGGGCTTCACCTCGACCCCGCGGGCGGCGAGTTCCGCGAGCACCCCGGGCGGGAACTTGGCGGCCTCGCCGAAGAAGTCCTTGCCGCGCGCGATCAGGTTGGGCAGCTCGATCGCCTGCTGCATCGTCAGACCCCAGTCCAAAACACCCCCGATCGCCTTGGCGTTGTAGGCGAGGATCGCGGAGCCGCCCGGCGAGCCGAGCGCCGCGAGCACGCGGCC
>Ga0316627_100000322_pt1 | contig 12477 bp, 13 predicted proteins | sample OWC_Aug_M2_C1_D1_FD_207653 | JGI IMG/M metagenome (GOLD analysis project Ga0316627, IMG submission 207653) | Wetland soil microbial communities from Old Woman Creek delta, Ohio, United States - OWC_Aug_M2_C1_D1_C | ecosystem: Environmental > Terrestrial > Soil > Wetlands | place: USA: Ohio...
GTGGCTCGACGTCCTTGTCCTTGTCGCAGCCGGCCAGCAGGGCCAACGCCGCGAGCAGGGCCAGCGCGGGCAGGCGTTTCATTGGCCGCTCGCCTCCGCAGCTGGAGCGTCGGATTCGACCGGCGCTGCCGGCGCGGCTGGCGCGGCTGGCGCAGCGGCGACCGCGAGCGGCGTCGCGTCGCGCTTCAACTCGATGAACGCGCGATCGACGCCAACGGCTTCGTCACCCGCTGCGAGCGCTGCCTCGAATTCCCGCTTCGCGGAAACAGCATCGCCCTTGGCGGCATAGGCATCGCCGCGAATGTCGTGGAACAACGCCGCGAACGCCCCGGCCTGCGCCGGATCGAGCAGCGCAATCGCCTCGTCGTGCTTGCCCTGCTCGACCAGCACGCGCGCGTGGCGCGTCTGCGCGACCCGCCGCAATTCGACGTCCTGCGAACGATCGGCGATAGCCTTGAGCAGCCGCGTTGCCTCGTCAAATTCGCGCCGGTCGATCGCGGCGCGCGCCAGCGCGAGTTCCGCCTGGTCGGCATACACGGAGCCCGGCCGTCGTTCGCGCAGCTCGGCCGCCTGCTTCACCGCTTCGTCGCGCTGGTCGCGCGACAGCGACTCGATGACCGCGCGGTAACTGCGCGCGTCCTGTTCGCCGGTCTGCGCCTGGTAGCGCTGCCAGTACTGCCACCCCGCGAGCAGCGCCAGGCCGAGCGCGACGCCGCCGATAATCCATGCCCAGTTGTCGCTCCACCAGCGGCGGATCTGTTCTTCGCGTTCGTTGTCTGTCAGGTCTTCCACGTCTCGCAACTCCGTCGTGCCGGGCGCGCGCCCGGCGGTGATTATTCCTGTCCGCCGCCGCGGGCAGCCGTCAGAGGCGCCAGCTCGGCCGCAAGTCCGGCCAGGGGCACCTGCCTCTGGCCCGCCTCCTCGCGCAGCAGCTTCAGCGTCGCCACCCCGCGCGCAACCTCGTCGTCCCCGACGATGATCGCGCAGCGCGCGCCGCTGCGATCCGCTCGCTTCAACTGCGACTTGAAGCTGCCGCCGCCGCAGTTCGTCTCGATCCTGAGGCCAGGCACCGCGTCGCGCAGCGATTCAGCGAGCGGCAACCCTGCCGCTTCCGCGGCCGGCCCCGCGAGCACCAGGTAGACGTCGGGCGCCGCGCCATCTCCGGCCAGCCCCTGCAGGCGCATCAGCTCGACGATGCGTTCCTCGCCGAGGGCCCAGCCGATGGCCGGCACGGCGTCGCCACCGAGCTGCGCCACCAGGCCGTCATAGCGGCCGCCCGAGCATACGGCGTCCTGCGCTCCAAGATCGCTCGTGACCCACTCGAACACCGTGCGCGAATAGTAATCGAGGCCGCGCACCAGGCGCGGATTGACGACGCAAGGAATGCCCGCGGCGTCGAGTTGCCGGCGCAGCTCGGCGAAGTGCTCGCTCGACTCCGCGTCGAGGTGGTCCGTGATCAGCGGCGCGCCGGCGACGACTTCGCGCAGCGCAGGATTCTTGCTGTCGAGGATCCGCATCGGGTTGCCGTCGAGCCGGCGCAGGCTGTCCGCGTCGAGTGTCGACTCGTGACTGCGGAAATACTCGACCAGGCGCGCACGATAGACCTTGCGCGACTCCGGCGTGCCGAGCGAATTCAGGTTCAGCACCAGCCCACGCAGGCCCAGGCGCCGCCACAGCCGCGCCGACATCATGATCAGCTCGGCGTCCACGTCGGGCCCGGGGAAGCCGAGCGCCTCGACGTCGATCTGGTGGAACTGCCGGTAGCGGCCCTTCTGCGGGCGCTCGTAGCGGAACATCGGTCCCATGCACCAGACTTTCTGCCGCTGGTTGTGCAGCAATCCGTTCGTGATCGAGGCGCGGACGATGCCTGCCGTCGCCTCCGGCCGCAGCGTCAGGGACTCGCCACCGCGGTCGTCGAACGTGTACATCTCCTTCTCGACGATGTCCGTCAGCTCGCCGATCGAGCGCTTGAAGAGCTCGGTGCGCTCGAGCAACGGCACGCGGATCTCGCGATAGCCGTATTCCGTGAAGGTATCGCGGGCTGCGCGCTCGAGCGCTTGCCACGCCGCCGACTCGGACGGCAACACGTCGTTCATGCCGCGCACGGCCTGGATGATCTCGCTCATGGTGTCGCCGTCAACACGTTCAGCGCAGCGTCCCGTCGGACTCTACGCTGAACCGCGCCACGGTCTGGCCCGGCGGTACCGGCGGCAGCGGAGTCGCCCGGCCGTTCACCGCCAGCGTGACCGCCGGCGCGTTGCCGAACGTGACGCTGAGCGGGGCCGCGGCGGCAATCGTGCGGCGACTGCCCGCCTTGCCGAGGTCGTAAAGCACGGCCTTGCCGGAGCCGTCGTAGATTTCCGCCCAGGAATCGGCTGCAAACGAGATGCTCAGGCTCACGTGTCCAGCGGGCAACGGTGCGGCCGGCCCGACCTCTGCCGCCGAACCGTCCTGGCTTTCGGACAGCGACCCGGCGCCCGCTGCCGGCGTCGTGTCCGGCGTGGCACCCGCTGCGACCGGCATCGCCGGGTCGACCGTCGTCGGACCTGCGGCAACCACGGCATCCGCCCCGGCATCGACTCTGCCGGGCAGCCTGAAACCGTACTCGGACAGGTACGCCACGAGTCCGGCCGCCAGCAACAGCAATGCCGCGCCACCGACCACCCAACCCCAGTTCACCTGGCTGCGCTCCGGCATCATCTCGATGCGGGCGCGAGGGATCAGCGACGGCGGCGCGAGGTGAGCCTTCGAACGGTCATAGGTCGCGAGCACTTCGTCCGGCGGCAATCCGAGCAGCGCTGCGTAACGGCGCAAGTGGCCCTTGACGAAGACGTCGGCACCGAGCGAGGCGAAGTCGTCGGCGTCGAGTGCCGTGATCACGCTGACGTCGAGCGTCAGTTGCTCGGCTGTTTGTTGCTGGGACAGGCCCAACTGCTCGCGGGCTTGCCGCAATGCGGCACCCGGGCCCGTGGTCCCCGATTCGCCTGCTTCGAGCTCGGTCACGGCCTGGCCTTCTCCGCATCGAGCAGCAGGCCGGTCTCGGTGGAGACGGCAAAGTCAGCCTTGAGCCGACGACCGTACTCCTGCGCCGCGGCAGTATCGCCGAGCGCGGTCTCGATCCGGTAGCCGAGCCACAGCACGCTGGCCGTCGGCGGCGCGACGGAGGTATAGCGCTGCAGGAACGCGCGCGCCTGCAGGTTGCTCCCCGAATGGTGCAGCACGTCGGCCAGCTGCAACAGCGGCTCCGGCATCTCCGGCTTGATCGCCAGCGACTGGCGAAAGTACTGTTCGGCTTCCTTCAGTCTCCCGTCCGCGCGGGCGCACTGCCCCGCATTCAGGTAGGCAACCTCGGGCGTCTTGTAAAGCGGGCTGGCCGCCGCCTGCAGGAAATACGCTTCACCGCGCTTCTTGTCGCCCTTGCGGCACATGTAGACCGCGGCGTTGTTGAGCACGTCCGGATTGTCGGTGGCGAGCTTGACCGCCTGCTCGAAATGCCCGGCCGCCTTCTTGTCCTGGCCGAGGCGATCGTAGACGAAGCCGGCCGCCATCTGCGTGTCGGCCGTGCGCGGGTTCTGCTTCAGCGCGCGGTCGATCTTGTCGCGCGCCGCCTGCAGGTTGCCCTGCTTCATGTAGGTGATCGCCAGCTCCGCATTGATCCGTGCCGCCTGCTCGCGCTTCTCGCGCGTCATCGGCGCCGACTCCTCGGCCAGCGCGGGCTGGGCCACGGCGATCAGCACGAGGACGAAGACCCCGCACAGCGCTCGCGCGTTCATGGCTGCGCCACCGCGATCGAGATGACCTTCTGGCCGAGGCGGGTCGTCGTGCGGTCGTTGACCCGGCCGACGAGCTGGCCGCAGGCCGCATCGATGTCGTCGCCGCGGGTACGGCGGATCGTGGCGATCACGCCGCCCTTCAGCAGGATGTCTCGGAAGCGCACGATAGCCTCCTCCGTGGAACGACGGTAACCGGTGCCCGGGAACGGGTTGAACGGGATCAGGTTGACCTTCGCGGGATGGCCGCGCAGCAGCGTCACGAGCTCGCGCGCGTGCGCAGGCTTGTCGTTGACGCCGTCGAGCATGACGTATTCGAAGGTCACGTTGCGGGCATTCTGCTTCTCGACGTAGTGCCAGCACGCGTCGAGCAGCTCTGCGATCGGGTGCCGCCGGTTGATCGGCACGAGCTCGCTGCGCAACTCGTCATTGGGCGCGTGCAGCGAGACGGCGAGTGCCACATTGGTTTCGTCGGCGATCCGGATCATCTGCGGCACCAGGCCGGAGGTGCTGATCGTGACGCGCCGGCGCGACAGGTCGAGGCCGATGTCGTCCATCATGACCTCGGCGGCGGGCACCACGTTGCGATAGTTCGCGAGCGGCTCGCCCATGCCCATGAACACGACGTTGGTGATCACGCGGTCGCCGTCGGGGGAGTAACCGAGCTCGCGGTTCGCGAGCCAGACCTGGCCCACGATCTCCGCGGTCTCGAGATTGCGATTGAAGCCCTGCTGCGCCGTGGAGCAGAACGTGCAGTCCATCGTGCAGCCGACCTGGCTCGAGATGCAGAGCGTGCCGCGGCCCGGCTCCGGGATGAACACCATCTCGATCGCCTGTCCGCTCTCGAAGCGCAGCAGCCACTTGCGCGTGCCGTCCGCAGACGCCTGCGAGAGGATCACCTCCGGTGCACGGATCTCCGCCACCGCAGCGAGGCGCTGGCGAAAGTCCTTGCCGAGATCGGTCATCGACTCGAAGTCGCCGACCGCCCGTCGATAGATCCACTTCATCAACTGCCGGGCGCGGAAGGGCTTTTCGCCCATGCCGAGCACGAACTCCTCCATGCCGGCGCGCGTCAGGCCGAGCAGGTTCACCTTCGGTGTGGAGAGTTCACCCATGACTCTTTTGGACCGCGAACGCGCGCCGGGTTCCCCGGCTCAGCGCGGGCAGAGCTCCGTTTCGGCGAAGAAGTAGCCGATTTCGCGCGCCGCGTTCTCGAGGCTGTCCGAACCGTGCACGACGTTCTGCTCGATGCTCTCGGCGAGGTCGGCGCGGATCGTGCCCGGCGCGGCCTTCTTCGGGTCGGTGGCGCCCATGATCTCGCGGTGCCGGGCAACGGCGGCGTCGCCTTCGAGCACTTGCACGATCACCGGCCCGGAAGTCATGTACGAGACGAGGTCCTTGAAGAACGGACGCTCGCGGTGCACGGCGTAGAAGCCCTCGGCCTGCGCCTGGGACAACTTCATCATGCGCGCAGCGACGATCTTCAGGCCCGCCTGCTCGAAGCGACGGTAGACCTCGCCGATGACGTTCTTGCGGACACCATCGGGCTTGACGATGGACAGGGTGCGTTCGACGGCCATGCGGATCCTCTCGGCGGGGCGGCGGCCCCGGTGCTCGTGAAACGGAGCCCCAAAATTCGAGACCCGCGCGAGCGCGGGTCCGGGCGGGGCCAACCTCGAAAACCGAACTGTTAAGTATACCTGCCGCGGCTGCGGCAACCAATAAAATTCAACCGCGACGGGCAGTTAGACGTTGAAGCTCTCGCCGCAACCACACTCGCCGCGCACGTTGGGGTTGCGGAACTTGAAGGCCTCGTTGAGCCCCTGGCGCACGAAGTCGATCTCCGTGCCGTCCACGTAGCGAAGGCTGTCGGCATCGACGATCACGCGGACGCCGCGATCTTCGAACACCACGTCGGCCGCGCCGACCTCGTCCGCATAGTTGACGACGTAGGCGAAGCCGGAGCAGCCGGTCTTCTTGACGCCGAGACGCAGCCCGACGCCGCGGCCGCGGCTCTCCAGGAAGCTTCGGACTCGATCGGCGGCGGATTGGGTGAGCGAGACTGTCATGGCGGCGTTGCTGGGCCTCGGAATTGCGCGGATTCTACACGGTAGACCGGGTTGCGCCGGGCCAGTTCCTCGCGGCGGCGCGGACGGCGTCCTGCAGTGTGAGCAAGCGCCCGTATTTCGCGGCCGGAACCTCGAGCGCGGCGGCGGCCTCGCGCCAGTCCCATGCCGCCAATTGAGCGGGGCCCTCACCACGCAGCCGGTCGGTCAGCCAGGACGCCGCTGCCAGGAAATGCGGGCAGCCGAATGCCTGGAAGCGCGCATCCTCGACTCGGCCGTCCACCACGCGGCACTGCAGGCGGACCTCCGCGCCCTGCTCTCGATCCCCGGCACGGGCCGTAACGACGTCGCTGCCCGCAGGCAGTGAACCGGCACCGGACAGCGTCGCCATGCGACGCCTGACCTCGGCACCATAGCGTGGATCGTCGTCCGTCACGTCGCCACCCCGCACGGAGCGACCGCGCGCAACCGCCGGACCGCCCCCTGGATCGCCGCAATCGCGAGCTCGATCTCCGCCGCCGTCGTGTACCGGCCCAGGCTGAGGCGCAACGAACTCTGCGCGAGTCGGTCGCTACGGCCAAGCGCGCGCAGTACATACGACGGTTCCGCGCTGGTCGTCGCGCAGGCAGAACCCGAGGCGACCGCAAGTCCCGGCAGCTCGAACAGCAGGCTCTCGCCCTCGACGCCGTCGATCGTGACGTTGAGGATGCCGGGTGCGCGCTGCACTGCGTGCCCATTGAGCTCGACGCCCGGCAGCTCGGCAAGGCCCTGCCACAGCCGTTCACGCAGCCTGGCCATTCGCGCCGAATCCTCGGCCATTTCCCGCGCGGCGATCCGGTACGCGACGCCCATGCCGACGATCTGGTGGGTCGGCAGCGTGCCGGAGCGCAACCCGCGCTCCTGCCCGCCACCGTGCAACAGCGGCACGAGGCCGATCCGCGGCTCGAGCCGCACGCACAGCGCACCGACGCCCTTCGGACCGTGCACCTTGTGCGCGGTCAGCGCGAGCAGGTCGATGCAGTCGCGCTCGACGTCGAGAGGCAGCTTGCCCACGCTCTGCGCAGCGTCGACGTGAAACAGCACGCCGCGGGCACGGCACAGCCGCCCGACGGCGCCGATGTCCTGCACGACACCGATCTCGTTGTTGACGTGCATCAGCGAGACCAGGATCGTCTCCGGCCGCAGCGCGGACTCGACCTGCGCCGGCACGACGATGCCATCGCTGCCAGGCACGAGATACGTGACTGCGAAGCCCTCTCGCTCGAGCTGGCGACAGGCGTCGAGCACGGCCGGATGCTCCGTGCGCGCGGTCACGACGTGCCGGCCGCGAGAACGGTAGAAGCGCGCCGCGCCGAGCAGCGCGAGGTTGTCGGCTTCCGTGGCGCCCGAGGTCCAGATCAACTGCGCGGGCCGGGCTCCGACCAGGCTCGCAACCTCCTCCCGCGCCTGCTCCACGCGCGCGCGTGCGCGCCGCCCCGGCGCATGGCCGATGGCCGACGGATTGGCAAAGTCGCCGTCGACGCCCAGACAGGTCGCCATTGCGTCGATGACCCGCGGGTCCACCGGGGTGGTTGCCGCATTGTCCAGGTAGACGACGCCGCTCATGGCAGCGGTCCGGGTCGCGTCGGGTGGGGATCCCCGGCGCGCCGACGCTTGCCCTGCACGGCCGTGAGGATTCCGCGCAGGATGTTGATTTCGTTCTGGTCCGGCACGACGCGATTGAACATGCGCCGGATGCGGGCCATCAGGTGCCCCTCGCCGGTGCGGTCGCGGAACTCGATCTCCTCCAGTACCTGCTCCAGATGCAGGTAGAACTGCTCCATGTCGCGTGTGCTGGCGAGCGGAACGCCGGCGGTCCGCCCGGTGTCCGGCTCGTCGCGCAGTGCGAGCCGGATCTCGTAGGCGATGACCTGCACGGCCATCGCGACGTTCAGCGAAGCGTAGACCGAGCCCGTCGGGATCGTGACCAGTGCCTGGCACAACTCGAGGTCTTCATTGGTGAGCCCGGTGCGTTCGGCGCCGAACACGACCGCGACCTCGCTCGCCTGCGAAGCGGCTGCGATCTCGCGCGCCGCTTCCCGCGGTTCGACCGTGCGCCATGGCAGGTGCCGCGAGCGCGCCGTGGTGCCGACGACGAACCCGCAGTCCGCCACGGCGCTGCGGACGTCGGCAAACACCCGCGCCCGGTCGAGCACGTCATCGGCACCCGCGGCCAGCACCGTGGCCTCGGTCGCCGGGAATCGCTCGGGCGCAACCAGGCACAGCTGCTCGAGGCCCATGGTCTTCATGGCACGGGCCGCAGAACCGATGTTGCCCGGATGCGAGATCCCGGCCATGACGATGCGAATGGACATGCTCTGGTATTCTACCGGGCCGTGGCCGGACTCAAGTCCCGCCGTTCTTTGCCAGTCGCCGCCAAACGTCGAGACGCCGTCTCATGCAGCCATTGCTCAATATCGCCGTCCGGGCCGCGCGTCGCGCCGGCGACCTGATCGTGCGCAACGTCGACCGGGTGCCCACGCTCGGCATTCGCTCGAAGAGCCGCAACGACTTCGTCACCGAGATCGACCAGATGGCCGAGCGCGACATCATCGAGACGATCCGGCGCAGCCACCCCGACCACGGCTTCCTCGGCGAGGAAAGCGGCCGCAGTGGCGGCGACGAGTTCATCTGGATCATCGACCCGCTCGACGGCACGACCAATTTCCTGCACGGCTTTCCGACCTTCGCGGTGTCGCTCGCCTGCGAGTATCGCGGCCGTCTCGAGCACGGCGTGATCTACGACCCGATGCGACAGGAGCTCTTCACTACCTCGCGCGGCGACGGTGCGCAGCTCGACGGCCGGCGGATCCGCGTCAGCAAGCAGATGGAGCTCGAGGGCGCGCTGATCGGCACCGGCTTCCCCTATCGCGCGAATGCCCAGTGGATCGACGAGTACCTCGCGATGCTCAAGGTGGTGATGCAGAAGACGGCCGGCATCCGCCGCCCCGGCGCCGCGTCGCTCGACCTGGCCTACGTCGCCGCCGGCCGCATCGACGGCTTCTGGGAAATCGGCCTGAACGCCTGGGACACCGCTGCAGGCACGCTGATGATCACCGAGGCCGGCGGCCGGATCGGCACGCTGACCGGCGGCGAGTACCGCCAGGGCGGCAACGTCATCGCCGGTACGCCGAAGGTCTACGAGGCACTCGTCGCCGCGCTGGGCCCACTCGCCCCGGAACCGCTTCGCGAACCGTGATCTCCTCCCGCCGGGCCCCTATCGCAGCGCCCCGCCCTCGGCTACATTCCCTGCCACTTCCCCTGATGGCGACCCAGAAGCGCCCACGAGGCCTCAATGCCCAGCCGTTTGTTCTCGACCAAGCCTATCGGCGAGCTGCACGAAGCCGACACGCTGAACGAGCTGCATCGCACGCTTGACGCGCGCGCACTGGTGCTGCTCGGGATCGGCGCGATCATCGGCACGGGGATCTTCGTATTGACCGGCACCGCGGCGGCCAACCATGCCGGTCCTGCGCTCGTCATCTCCTTCCTGATCGCCGGTCTGGGTTGCGCACTGGCGGGACTCTGCTACGCGGAATTCGCCTCGATGATCCCGGTCTCGGGGAGCGCCTATTCTTATTCGTACGCCACGCTCGGTGAGTTCGTCGCGTGGTTCATCGGCTGGAACCTGATCCTCGAGTACCTGTTCGCGGCGGCAACGGTCGCGGTGGGCTGGTCGGGGTACGTCGTAAGCCTGGTGGAGCAGCTCGGACTGCACATGCCCGATGCGCTCACCAACGCGCCGTTCACGAAGGGCACCGGGCACTTCGAGATCGTTCGCACCGGAGCTCTGGTGAACCTGCCTGCGGTGCTGGTCGTCGCCGCGATCACGGCGCTCTGCCATGTCGGCATCCACCAATCGGCGCGGTTCAACGCGATCGTCGTAGCCATCAAGGTCACCGTGATCGTGCTGTTCATCGGCTTCGGCATCTGGGTGGTGGACGGCGCGAACTGGACGCCATTCATCCCGGAGAATACCGGCCAGTTCGGGCAGTTCGGCTGGAGCGGCGTCGTGCAGGCCGCCGGCATCATTTTCTTCGCGTACATCGGCTTCGACGCGGTTTCCACCGCCGCGCAGGAGGCGAAAAATCCTCAGCGGGACATGCCGATCGGAATTCTCGCCAGCCTGGCCGTCTGCACCGTGCTCTATGTCGCGGTCTCGGCGGTGCTCACGGGCATGGTTCACTACAGCGAGCTCAACACGCCAGCGCCGGTCGCACTGGCGCTCGACCGCCACCCGGAACTCAGCTGGCTCGCCGGATGGATCAAGCTCGGCGCCATCGCGGGCATGACGTCGGTGATGCTCGTCATGCTGCTCGGCCAGCCGCGCATCTTCTACGCGATGTCGCGCGACGGGTTGCTGCCGCCGCTCTTCCGCCGGGTGCACCCGACGCACAAGACGCCGTACGTGGGCACGCTGATCACGGGGTCGCTCGCCGCACTGATCGCCGGCCTGTTTCCGGTCACCATCCTCGGTGAACTCGTCTCGATCGGCACGCTGCTCGCATTCACGACCGTCTGCATCGGCGTGCTGGTGCTGCGTTACACACGGCCCGACATCAAGCGCCACTTCAAGGTGCCGGCACCGTGGTTCGTCTGCATAGCCGGGGCGCTGATCTGCACCGGCATGATGGTCTCGCTGCCGCAGGACACGTGGCTGCGGCTCCTCGTGTGGACCGCGATCGGGTTCGCGATCTACTTTTTCTATGGCTTCCGGCACAGCGAACTGCGCAAGTCTGGACGCTAGCGCGCCACACACTCGCCGGAAAGGTCAGTCGCGGCTGCCGCGAGTGGCCCGCTCCTCGCGCCGGGTGGCCCAGAGCGACGCAATGACGCCGCCCGCCAGCGTGCCGAGGATAATGCCGAGCGAGACGAGGTTCGGCACGTGGAAGTGGCTCACGAGCAGCATCTTCATGCCGACGAACGCCAGGATCAGCACCAGGCTGTATTTCAGGTAGCGGAACATCGCCATCAGGCCCGCGACTGCGAAATAGAGCGAGCGCAGGCCGAGGATCGCGAACGCGTTCGACGTGAACACGAGGAACGGGTCCTGCGTCACGGCCAGGATGGCCGGGATCGAATCCACGGCGAACACCACGTCGGTCAGCTCGACCATGACGAGCGCGACGAACAGCGGTGTCGCGTGCAGGACTCCGTCGCGTCGCACGAAGAAACGCGCGCGGTCGAGTTCCTCGGTGACGGGCATGAAGCGCCGCACCAGGCGCGCCGGAAAGCTCGCGCCGAAGTCGGGCACCTCGTCGTCGTCGCGCAGCATGCGCAATGCCGAGATCAGCAGGATCGCGCCGAACACGTAGAACATCCAGTCGAAGTGGGCGAGCAGCGCCGTGCCCGTTGCGATCATCAACCCGCGCAGCACGATCGCGCCGACGATGCCCCAGAACAGCACGCGGTACTGGTAGAGCGCGGGAATCTTCAGGTACGAGAAAATCAGCGCGATGACGAAGATGTTGTCGACCGACAGCGACCACTCGAGCAGGTAGCCGGTCACGAACAGGACGACGGCATCCGCGCCGCCGCCCACGCCCGTGCCGGGCTCGAAGCCCAGCCAGTGATGCTCGTAGAGGCCGTAAATGACCAGCGTGAACGAAAGCGCGACGCTGACCCAGACGCTGGTCCAGAACAGCGCCTGCTTGACCGAGAGCTCCGCCGATTCCCGGTGCAGGACACTCAGGTCGAGGAACAGCAGCGTGAGGAAAAAGGCGAGGAACCCGCCCCACACGACCTCGGTCACGAGATCCCCCCCTCAGACGGCCTGTGCGATGCCGGCCACGCGCTCAGGGCATTTCGTCCACTTCGCCTTTCTCCCGCTGCGCCGGCATCAGGTCGCGTGCAGTCAGCTTGAGGTCGAGCGCGATGGAACTCGCAACGAAGATGGACGAGAACGTGCCGACGAGCACGCCGATGGCCAGCGCAACCGAGAAAGACTTCAGCACGTCGCCACCGAAGATCAGCAGCGAAATCACGGCAATCAGCGTCGTGACGCTGGTCATCAACGTCCGCGACAGCGTCTCGTTGATCGCGAGGTCGATGATCTCAGCCGGCGCTCCCTTGCGGGTCATGATGAACCGCTCGCGGATCCGATCGAACACCACCACCGTGTCGTTCAACGAGTAACCGACGACCGCCAGGACCGCGGCCAGCGCCGGAAGGTCGAAGGTCATCTGGGTCGCGGAAAATATGCCCAGGATGATGATCGGGTCGTGCAGGGCCGCGACGATGGAGCCGACCGCGAGCTTCCATTGGAAGCGCAACGCAACGTAGGCCATGATCAGCAGGAACGCGAACAGTGCGGCGAGCGCACCTTTCTCCGCCAGCTCCTTCCCGACCTGGGCTCCGACCACCTCCGTGCGTCGCAGCTCGGAAGCCGGCTCGTAGGTCTGCAACGCCGTCAGGACCTTGGCGCTCACCGCATTCACGTCCATGCCTTCCTCGGGCAGGACGCGGACCAGCACGTCGCGCGAAGTGCCGAAGCTCTGCACGACCGCGTCGCCGAACCCGGCCTCCCCGAGTGCGCCACGGACCTTTTCGAGATCCGCCGCCTGTGGCAACGACAACTCGAGGACCACGCCGCCCGTGAAGTC
>Ga0316627_100000324_pt1 | contig 12468 bp, 23 predicted proteins | sample OWC_Aug_M2_C1_D1_FD_207653 | JGI IMG/M metagenome (GOLD analysis project Ga0316627, IMG submission 207653) | Wetland soil microbial communities from Old Woman Creek delta, Ohio, United States - OWC_Aug_M2_C1_D1_C | ecosystem: Environmental > Terrestrial > Soil > Wetlands | place: USA: Ohio...
GGTAACCTGCTCGATGACACCGAAGTTACCACCAACGGATGCGCGATCATGGTGTGGTTCACGCACCTTGCAACGAACGGGTATGGAACTGTCTGCGCGTCGTACGAGTCAGGCAACACGAGCAGTGAGCTCGGTTTCTCGTACCAGGAGATTACAGACGACGGTGATACCGCCTCGATAATGGCAGGAAAGCCTGCGCAACTAGTCTTCAACTCAGGGCAAAATATCGACCGTTGGCGTGCAGGATGGGAGGCGAACGCAACCTCGCGAATCACGCTTGCCGGATTCGATCCTGAGCATGCTGGCCCAATGATGCCAACACAAGCGGGCCGCTGGTTGTGTCGAGCGGTGTCGTTCCTGGCGTCAACAATCAGCGTATACACGAACGGAATGCTGCAATTCTCAGAGGCTCTCGGAGGAACTCTAGCGAGCGGAACCGAAGGCGTGATCCTAGGCGGAGAGCGAGACGGAACGTTCGCGCGCAACGCGAATATCTACTACGGAGATTGGGTAGTCTCCGAGCGAGCAATCGAAGCGCACGAAGTGCAGGCATTCAATCGCGCAACGCGTCCTGAGTACCAAGTCACAGACAACTCATCAATCACGGTCTTCATCGTCGGATCATCGTTCATGACGACTGAATCCGGGCAGTCGCACCGCATGGCGTACTACCTCACGGAGCAAGCGGCGCTGCAAGACGTGTCGATCGCGACGGTCGACTATGCCGTGGGAGCTCAAGGTTGCCTCACGCAGTCGAGCACCAACGACAACCTTCTGGCTCAGATCCGGCGCGTGATGATGCATCCTGAATTTGCCTATGGATCGATCGTATTCGTCGATTTCATGGCGGACGTCAACGAGCAGCTGTTGTTTGAGACTCCGCGCGCAACAGCTGGAACGATGATGCAGACCGCGCTGAACGAGCTGCGTAACGCTGGTGCCACGATCGTGATGCCACAAGTTACCTGCGCAGGATTCGGTAACTCTGGTGTGCAATGGGGGCCCAATGCACGGGCGGATCAGCTTACGTATTGGCTCAATAGTAGGCAGGACACAGTGATGCTGTGGATCCATAACGATCTGGCGTCGGAACCAGCGCGGCACTTTTTCGACCAGGGGCTCGTTGGTCAGCCTGAAACGTACGGACCTCACCTCGCAGAGCCGTCAGGCACCGAGTCACCGTCGACCGCTACCCCGACGGGAAAACGCGCAGTCGCTCGCGTAGCGGCCGAGGCCATTATTGGGATCCACCGCGATCGACTCGCAAGGTACGCTAGACCATGAGTGACGACGAGCTATTTTCCAAGATTTGCAGGCTCGAGGCCGAAGCGGAGCAGCGACACGCGGCGCAGATTGCGTGCGATCGTGACGGCCCGACCTCGAGCCAGCGAAATGTGAACGGCAAACATGGACCGCACCACACCGGCGTCTGTCAATATCACCAAGAGATCTGCTCGCAGCTCAAACGGGTGCGGCACGCTCAACGTAGGCACGGGTTCGGCATGTGGGCGATCGGTATCTTGGTGCCGGCATCGGCGGTCGTGCTTGCGGCGTGGATCCAGTACAGGTCAGGATCGAGCCGAGAGCTCGATCGGATCATGCGTCGACTAGACGAGATCCAAGTGCAGGTTCGTCGCAACTAGCCTGGCCGCTCACGCTGCCCGACGCTCTCCTTCGGAGCGGGCCGCCTGTCTCGCGAGGATTGACTCCAGCGCGCGCACGGCCTCGGCTTGTGCTGTTGGGTCGAGCAGTTCCAGCAGGGCTTCTAGGGCTGATTTCGTGGGTCTGAACATGCGGGCTTTCCGGGCCCGGAGGGCCCTAGCGCTGTGGCATGCGCAAAAGGTGCGTCATCCGGGCGAAAAGTCAAGGTCGCGATCCGGGCCATGATCGCGGCTTGAAGAACCCAAACGCAACCAGCACGAGCAGCCGGCGGCAAGCCTCTGGAAACGGTGTCCCGTCACTGCACCAGCGTCGCCACTGGCGCGGGTCCTTGCCGCACACAGCAGCCAGAGTCGAGCCTGAGATGAGACCAGTATGCTCGATGCCCATCGTGTCGAGGTACCTCAGGACGCGTCCTGTCGCCCGTGTGGACTCCGCAATGGCGTGCTGGATGTCGCGCGGGCCAGCTGTTGTAGCGAGCTCGATTAGAGCTCGCGTGGACCAAGTTCGGAACGGATCGGTGGTCATGCGCTACGCTTTGTGTTTGCAATGCGCACGTTGCGTAATCCATTTGGAGACCATGCTGCTCCAGTTTCGGTTCCGCGAGACTCGAGCTGCGTAACGTATGCGCGAGCGATATCGCGATCCTGCCGCGCCGATAGGACTCGATCGATCGCTGCCTCTCGCGCCGAACGGCAAAACGCCGTGTTGAGTGCTAGATAATGAGTGCGGCGAATCTCATATTCTCGCTGACACTGGCGGGCAAGCGATTTTGCTCGTCGGTATGCATTTGGTGTTACGGGTGATTGCATATTGGGAACCTCGCAACGCCCCAAGCCCAGCCTTATTTCAGAGCGGGGCGTTGGGGCGGATGAATGGGAGCTACCCGATCGCGTAGCTACGCACGAGTGATACGCCGCCAATCTCAGTCGCGACGCGAGCCTGGAGCTTCGTCACTACGTTGTCGCAGCCATCGTTTGCGCAGTAGAGCCGCACCTGTCTGAGCTCCGGATCGAACCCGGCGGCTTCGATCACAGCTTTCTCTGCAATCCAGCTCTCCCATTCCTCGGCATCGAGATCTCCCGTGTATACCGAAGAGGATACGCGCGGATCCGGTTCGTAGCATTCCCTGCAGTCTTCGCTGTGTGAGAGCTCCGAGTCACTGATCTTCACGTACCTCTGCAGATCGATCGCTGCAAAAGCAACGTCGCACAGTGCCCGCTTGAGCTCCGACTCGGGCAAGCGCCCATCTCTCCAACGACCCAATACATGCGCCGGGGAGGATTGTAGGGCAGCTTCGATCTTGGAGCGATTCTCCTCGGCTTTCGCGCGATCATTTGCCTCCTCATTCGCTCGCTGCGCTGACAGATACGCAGCGAGTCTTTGCTCATTCTCGGCGCTCAAATTCCTTCGCTCGGAGTGCGACAATCTGGCCAGTTCCTCGGGTGATGCAGCGGACATCCGCGTTTGCCACTGCTCGCGCAATGCCACTGTGCGCCGCTCCGCTTCCTTCTCGAGTCGACTCAAAATAGACTTGTACCTGTCAGAGTAGCGAGCGTCCGAAGGGGCGTAGGTGTTGTAACTGGGCGATTGGAACAACAGCATGTACCTCCCGCTTGGGTCGCAGTTTTTCCCAAGTGGATGCTGAACCCGGATGCTGCCAAATTCATTATACGCCCCCCCTTCACCATGGTCGACCACGAACCACTTATCGGCAACGCGTTCGAGGAGTGCTGTCGGATCTGGATTCGCGATCGCAGCGTCAGCAGCGACCGCAAATCGAGAGCAAGCCTCCTGGAGCTCGGCTTCTGCAATCGCTGCAGCGTCGAGCACCCGGACGATTTCCCACCACGTGACAGGTGCCACAGTGGACTCGATCAATGTGGAGTAGAAGCCAGACAGTACGCGCTCTAGCACCGCGCGCTGCGTACCCGTGAGCGTAGCCAGTTCGTCTGCGGTCGGCGCATATTCGACGGCGCCGAACTGTGTCTGAGAATTGGCCAGCGCAACTTCGCGTGACACGTTGATCTTGATCTTGATAGTTTCCATCGGTTCCACTTTCTTGGCCTCCGTTGGCCAAACACGGCGCTGCTCCTGTGCGGCGTCGAGTAGGGGGCCCACTCAGGCGAGGCCCCGTGACTCGAAGTCGGACTAGGCGGCTAGTTGCTCTCCTGCAATCAGTCCTTGAGCAACGAGCCAGTCATGGCCGACCTCGATGCGACGAGTGCTGGAGCAGTAGACCATGTTGCTCCAGCCAAATTTGCTGTAGGCCGACGGGTGGCGGATGTACGATCCGCCCTTGGTTTCGTAGTGCCAGCTGCGCCCGCACTCTAGCGGCTCGGAGCTACCGGCTACCACCTTGACCGGTAGGTTTGATCGGCTGGCGTTGGCTGCGTTGCGGATGATGCGGCGGGCTTCGATGGTCAGAGATACGTTGGTCATCTGTCTGTCTGCTTTCCGGGACTCCGTTGTCCCGAGTTGGTCAGCTCCGTTGCTGACAAGACTGAGCATAGGACGTAATGTCCTAGGTGCAACAATAAATTGACCTGGCCCTGTCGATTCCTCAATCCCCGCGAAATCCCTGCAAAATATCATCCCTCAGGACGTCCAGGGCACCTAGTACTGATAGAGCGCCCAGCTCCCTTGGTCCACCGTAGAGCCGAGTCTGGTATCTGTCGCCGTTGGCCATCACCAGGACCGCGGCAAACCCGACCACACTCGATCCGCTCGACTCGCTCGACTCGAGCTCGTTCAAGATCTCCCGCAGTCCATCCGAGACTCTGTGATTTGAGCTCGGCGATAGCTCGATGACTCGCCCCATGCCTTAGCTCCTGTCGTTGCCCTGCATAGCGAGCGATGTCGACGCAATGCGCTTGCCCTCTTGCTCAGCAGGTACAAGCTCTCGCGTAGGCTCAACCACAATCCCGTCGGTGTCCATGATGTCGCCGATCGGAACGTCCGTCACTCCGCCATACAGGTGGTCCAGGATTGCGGAGTACATTTTCCGTGTAGCCTTGCCGATTATTGCATCGGATCCCATCTGCTTGTTGACTCGGATCTGAAATCGAGAGTCGAACTCGAGTGATTTCCCGTCTGCCGAGCGCACAACGTCGCGACGAAGTTCATGCGCGGTGGAGCCGATCATCCATTGCGCGACCATTGTGATTCGCGCACTCTGGTTGTCCTGCGCCATCTGGATCGCCCCGGGAGTTACCACAAGCGAGCGAATTCCTGGCCACTCACGCACCTTGCGTATCACGCCGGCCTTCGCCATGTACATGTTCTTGGCGATAATGTTGATCTCGTTACCGGTCATGTGAAGTCCATGCATGAACGCTTCGATTGTGACGTCTCGAACAATCCCCAGTGGATATCCCTTCACCCAGTTCTTCTTCACGTCTTCAGTGGCGTCCCACGGAGGACTGTCCTTGTCCGTGCAGAATCCGATTCGGGATGACTGCAGCGGCATGAAGACGTCGCGTACAATCTCGTCTGTGAGAATTCGTCTGAGTTGACTGATTCCAGTCGCCAGTGCGATCGTTCGTCCGATCTGCGACATGTCGACGAGCTTGTCGATCGAGCATGCCGAAATGATGTTCTCGAGTTCGGATTGGTTTTTCTCGAACAGAACTAACCCTTGTGACATTGGTCTATCTCCTTCGTTGTACGAGCTTGTGAACTGGCTTGCGTGTGATGAGTTCTCGGCTGTCGAGTTCCTCACGGAACGCTTCCTTCGCCTTTGCTCCGTTGCCGCGCCCGGCTTTCTTCGCTATGACGGATTCTGCTTCGGACAGGCTGATCTTCACGCACTGAGCCAGCTCGGTCGTTGTGAGTCGCTCCTGTAGCACTGGCCATGCCCCAAGCACGTTCAATTCGCGACGTTCCTCAGTGACGATCTCGAGTCGCGATGGGCCGCTCTCAATAGGTCCGTTCATCGCCCTCGAACGAATGGCATCCAGAGCGAGCGAAGCGACATGAGCTACTGTGCGAGCCTTTCCATACAGGTCGATTGCCTGCTCGTCCGTGAGCGAAGCGATCGATAGGCACGCGTCGTCTGCGTCAAGTTCATTGATCGCCGCGATGCTGTACCGTGCAATCGCGTTTGCGGCTGGGCACTCATGCTGTCGATTGCAGCGAATGCAATGGTCACCGGGATGGTATGTTCCATCCCAGCTGAGAACATTCGAACGTAGTTGTTCCGCCCACGTGTGAGCCCCGTCGCGTGTCATGGAGTAGTGTTCGATCTGCTGATCTCGAGCCCACGCTATGGTAGCCGTGGCTCGTTCGAGATCCGGGTAGACCAGCAATGGTACCGCCATGTACGCACGCATTTGCTGCCCGTAGTCTGCGTCACGCCATCCGAATTTCCAATCAAGAATTCGCAGCACGCAACCCTGGGCAGACACCAGATCGGCTGTCCCTGTGAGGGTTCTCGTCACGTTGTCCAGGTGCAGTTTGTATCCCATGTCGGTTGAGAACGAAGCCTCCGAGACTCCAAATGGGAAGAATTCTGCGAGTTGTGGCCAGAGCTTTTGGGCTAGAGCGCACAGCACACGAACCTCAGACTCGTCCGCGCCGAAGTCGACGCAGATCTCGTGCAGGCGATCCCAGTTGCACGATCCGGTCTTGGGAAGCGCTTCGCACACGCGGTGCGCGGCGCTCCCGTTCGCAGCTGGCTCGTTTCGGCGGTTGATTGGCACTTCGCACGGCTGCAGGGATCCCGGGCAGATCCATGCCAGCGGAAGCGCGCTTGCTCGTATGCTTGTGATCGGTCTCACCGGTTGCTCTCGAAGTTGGTTCCTCCGCAATCGGGGCAACCACTCTCGTCGCCCCAACGCGTTCGGATCGTTATGCGTTCATTTGGGTGCCCGAGCCATCCACAGTCGGTGCACTCTAGCTCGATCGGATCCTCGGGCAACGTGAAATCACCTGGACCGATCATTCGATCGATGCTCAGTCGCACAGCATCACCTTGCGTTCGAGTGTAGTCAGTAGCTCATAGATGCCAGCGATCGTCTCGACTACGGACGAATGGAGCGAGTTGTCCTCAACGTCCGGGGTGAACATGACACCTCGAATGGTGTCTATGAAGTTTTCGATCTTTTCGCGGTCGGGGCGCAGTCGCTCCTCGAGAGCCTTGCGCTCGATCTCGAGTTGTAGCGATCTAACGCGCCGCTCCTCGACCTCTACTTTCTCACGTTCCGCACGAGCAATCGCCTCGAGTCGCTCATTCTCGATACGCTCTCGCTCAGCTTGCTCCGCCCGGATGCGATTCTGTCTCTCGCGCTCTTCATCGGCAGCACGCTTGCGCGCGATCTCAAGTTCGCGGCGTTCCAGTTCGATCTTGGCTCGTTCTTCGTCAATCTTGCGACGCGTTTCAAGTTCGCGCTCGGCTTGTTCGCGAGCCGCACGCTCTTGCTCCTCGCGAAAAGCGCGTTCTCGCTCAGATTGCTCCTGCGCAATGCGTTCCTGCTCGATCCGAATCGCCTCGAGTCTCTGGCGCTCCGCCTCTTGCTCGGAGCGTAGCTTGGCCGCGAGTTCCTCTTGCTGTTTCCTCTCGCGTTCCTCTTTGGCGCGTCGCTTCTCTGAGTCGACGGCATTCTTGGCAGCCTGGATTGGGTCTTCGATTGCGCTGACCGCATCCGTCAATCGCTTCGCAACAGAATCCACTCTTCGACCGTACTCGAGCGCGTCTGCCTTGAGCTCCTTGCGGCGCTTTTCGATCGCGATTCGTGTATCACGGACCTTGGCGAGCACCTTGCTCGATGCCTCGTATGCCTTAGTTGTCGACCAGTCTAGATCCGTGCACTCGGCGCGCATTGCGTCCAGCTGATCGCTAGTCAATCCGAACGCGGTTACAATTTCGGTCTCTGCGTGTAGTTCGATTGCTGTGTCCATTGTTACTCCAGGTAGTGGATCAGCGCGCACGCTGCCGATTTCTCGGCTGACAATAGGGGGTGGGTGGCTCGGGTCACGTGCGCGCTATCCGGAGGAAACGGCGCGATTCGAACGCGCAACTATCGACTAAAAAGGTCGCTACTCTATCCATTGAGTTACGTTTCCAAGCACCCGGGCCAGCAAACCTTCGACATCAATCTTAGCGGACAACCCGGGCGGGGCTTGCGGAATTGCTCACCCGCGGACGCTCGTAGTGCTGCAAGACAGACCACTTCGGGCGTCGGCGGGAGGTCAGTTGCGCCTGCACGTGCCGCACCTGCATCCGTCGCGGTGGAACTTGCCTTCGCGTTGCTCGCCGAGTGGAGCTAGCAGAGCCATGGCCAAGCATACTCCAACCAAAAATCCGGAAGCAAATACTGCGCATGAGAGAATAGTCATCGCTCGCTCCAGACGTTCGCGCCAATGGCCAAGCAACAGATTGCCAGTGGCGCGAACGATAGTGCTGCGAACATCATATGGATCGTGTCGGTCAGCATTTGTGCTCCGGTGGACACCGCTCAGTCTCTGGTGCCGGTGATGGGTTGATCTGCTCGCGAAGCAGGCGCATTCGCTCGGAGGCACGCTCACATGCGCCAGCCGGGTCGAGGTACACGATCATCGCTTCAATCTCGCGACGAAAGTCATCGGATAGCAGGTGTCGTAGCTCGTCGATTGTCAGAAATGTCGTGCCAACGTCCGATGAAAGAACAGCTAGACCGCTCTTTGAGGCCGATTGTCGAAGCTTGATCACAGCGACCTCCGGTACTCGGTTGGAGGATTGCCGCCGAAGAATACTTCCGGATCGAGTCCACGAGCATCGAACCAAAGTTGCAATCGGCGCGCGTTGCGCAGTCGATCCGACGCGTCGGAACGGGCCTTCGCGATCGCTCGCTCTCGACGCATGTGCTCGAAGGTTGGCGACTGCAAGTCACTTAGAGCCACAATCCTAGACATGAATGCCTCCTACCCAGAAAGCCGGCCCCAGCTTGACCTGGGTTCCGGCATTGGGTGCCCGCTTCCTTGGGCTTGGGTTCCGTCTATTCCTCTCGGCGGTTTCCGTTTCTTTCGCTGATCTCTCCAGTCGTCACTGCGTCCTCTGGCTCCGCCTGTCTTCGCGAGGTGGCTTGTATCCCGCATCCGAGCGGCCCGATTTGTATCCCGGGGGAACCGGCCTCAGCGCTTGCTGACAGGCTCACCATATACGCTGGCGAATATTAGGCAAGCGAAAAGATGCGCCAGCGAAAACTTTTTCGTCGCACACATTAGCGCACACAATGATTTCAATGGTTTACGACGCAGCTAGCAATATTCGATTGCGTATATATCCGTAATAGGATATGTGCCAACGCATGAGACTGACCAAGGCATCCACTGAGTTGGCAAAGCGATTTGGGGAGCGAGGTCGCCAGCGCGACTGTTCCAAGGCAACCGGGATCAGCCAGAGTAGGCTGAGCAGATTCGCGCGTGGAGAGCTGTTTCCGCGAGCGGACGAAGGGGCCGCGCTCCAATCCTCGGACGGAATCCTGATAGACTGGTGGTCCGAGGAACCCGATGATCCGTCCGATGCGCAGGTGTCAGTGTGAAGCCGCGCACCGACGCATCGACTCGAGGCCGAGTCTATCGAGCGCTGCAGCGTTACCCGCAAGGGGCGTCAGTGGCGCTCGTTGCCTCGTCTGCCGCGATCACACTCGCCAAGGCTCTAGACGCTCTACATGACCTGCGTGACGCTGGTCAGGCTAGCGTGGCGCTCTGTGGAACGAACCCTGACATTTGGCGCCTGGTCAAGGATCGATGGGCCGTATCATGAGTACGTGGATGATCCCTGCAATCGCGTTCGTCGCGCCGGTGGTAGTCGTAGTCGGAATGGGGTTGTCAGCGGTCGCTCGGCGCCGGAGGGTCGGTAGATGAGCCTGCGCGCGAAGCTGCTGGCGTGGCTCCTGGCTGTGCCGACGTCGTCCATGGACGCTGGGATCGACGAGTCCAGAGCGGAGCGCACCGAGAGGCTCAGTGTGCTCGCGTCGGCCATCGTGCGCCACTCCGGAGGGGACCTACAGCGAGCAGCAGGTCTGGCCGTGTACGTACGGCTCGAGTCAGATCTGAGCCGTCGAGTTGCCGACTGCGATTGCCCTCCGGGTACGTGCGACTCGGGCAAGGCACGAGGCTACACGCAGACCCACCGCCGTAAGGCATGGGGATCCGAACGATGGGACTCGCTGTGCGGGCACGACTCCGAAGCTGTCGATGCTCAACTGAGCTCCGTCGCATGGGCGTTCCGTGGGAGAGGACTTCGATCTGCCTACGCGTACCTCGGAGGGGATCCGTCGCACGCAACGGCGGAATGGACGCGCAAGCGCGCTGAGATGGCGGATGCGCTGCAGCGAAGGTTGGCTCGCTCAATAGAGGTGGTGCCGTAATGCAGAAAGTTTGCCCTACTCGGCTCAGTGTGACCGCTCCCAAGCGCATCCAGCGCCGCCGCACGAAAGGCTGGCAGCTGCCGCCGAACACGGTGTGCGTGACGCGACCTGGCAAGTGGGGAAACCGGTTTTTTGTCCGTCCGTACCCGATTGGTTGGTGGGAAGTGTTCGACTCAGAGGTGCTCACGGACGAGCACGACCCAGAGCCGATGCTGCTAGCGAGCTTCACATCCAAGCTTACCGCTGCTCAGCATGTGATTCCATTGTTCCGTCGGGCGCTATTCGAAGGGCGACTCAGCTTCTCAGTTTCCGACGTACGCCGCGAACTCCGCGGCAAGAACCTAGCGTGTTGGTGTCGACTCGGTGAACCGTGCCACGCGGACGTGCTGTTGGAGATAGCCAATTCGGAGGAGGCGCCATGACGGTCTACGTTGATAGGCTGCGTTCCTGGGGCGAGACCGTCGGATATCACGGCCAGCACGCCTCGCAGGCGGCTCGCGTAGGAGCGAGGCACGGGCATCGCTGGTGCCACATGTTTGCAGACGAAGCGAGCGCCGACGAGCTGCACGCACTCGCCCGCAAGGTTGGTCTGCGCCGCGAGTGGTTCGACCGCGACCACTACGACTTGGTACCAACCAAGCGCGCGAAGGTAATTGCCGCCGGAGCGGTCGAATTGAGCGATATGGCAGCGGCGGAGATTTGGCGGCGGCAGCGCGCCGCTGCTCGGGAGGTGTGTCGTGGCTGACGCATATGCTCTCCTGACCTCCGCGGTCTCACCGCGACTGAGCATCGTGGATATCCGGGAAACCGTGAGTTGGTACTTTCGGGTTTCCGGAATGGAACTACTCGGAAGGGATCGGTCAAGGACCATCGCATTGGCGCGTCACGTCGCGATGTACCTAGCTCGCAAGCGGCTGGAGTACAGCTTTCCCGAGATTGGACGAGCCTTTGGGCGACGAGACCATACAACCGTCCTTAGTGCGGTGCGTCGTATTGAGCGCTTGGCTGACACTCGAGAGTCAATACGGGGAATGTTGCAGCAGCTCGATGCTCGCTTGAGCGAGGTGGAGGCGAGTAATGGATAACGGCGCAGAAAGAATTGCCAGAGAGCGGAGACGCCAACTGGAGAAGCTCGGCTATACAGCCAAGTACGACAACTCCCATCGCGGCGGTGAGCTTGCGATAGCGGCTGCCTGCTACGCGGCTGCCGCTGGTGGATTGCGCATCTATACGGAGAATCGCCGCGCCAACACGGTCGCGTTCTCGGATCCGTGGCCATGGCCACGGGATGTGATGTCCGATGCACGTCCACATAGCGGAAACGTAGTCAGTGTTCCACGCAGAATCTCAGAACGAATCCGTCTCTTGGAAAAGGCTGGTGCGTTGATCGCGGCTGAGATTGACCGACTGCTTCGCAGGGGAGGCCAATGAACTCACTGACCGACAGTAAGAGCACTGGAACACCATCGATCCCACACCAGATCGCGGAGCTCCTGCGCGTGCATCTACGTGGGTGCGACGCCTATTCGAAATTCGTCGACGGTGACGCCCTGCGTGCCTTGATGTCGCACGATCCTCCACTAGTGAAGCTCGGGCAGATGTCGACTCGAAAGCTAACTCTCGAGGGCGTTCGAATCGTAGGCGAGCTAGTCGCTACGTTCGAGGAGCAAGCGTAGGAATAAGAAAGAAGGAGTCATGAATAAAACTACCAAAAAACTACCGAAAAATCCCAACCCAGTGTCACCGCTGTTCGTTGGAAACAGCGTCCTGATTCGGACGGTGACGTACTTCCAGGTTGGTCGAATCACGCATCTCGATGCACTCGAGGTGGTGCTCGACGATGCATCGTGGATAGCCGACACCGGGCGATTCAACGAAGCATTGCGCACCGGAGTGTTCTCGGAAGTTGAACCGTTACTCGGTCCAGTGAGCGTTTCGCGCGGTGCCATCGTTGACGTGGTTACGTGGTCGCACCCATTACCTAAGGACGTCAAGTGACGACTGCCGCAATGCTCGCGTCGTGGTCGGGGTCGGGGTCGCGGTCGCGGTCGTGGTCGCGGTCGTGGTCGTGGTCGTGGTCGGGGTCGTTGTCGCGGTCGTGGTCGGGGTCGGGGTCGGGGTCGTGGTCGCGGTCGCGGTCGCGGTCGCGGTCGCGGTCGTGGTCGTGGGCGCGTTCGTGTTCGTGGTCGGGGTCGTGGTCGTGTTCGTGGTCGTGGTCGGGGTCGTGGGCGCGTTCGTGGTGATCCATGGAAAATTCGAAATTCAACAACAAGGGTACACTCGTCTACATCGGCGGCTGCACGGAACGCATTGCCGTTGGCGAACGATGCGTCATCGACAACGGTTTCGTGAATGTAGAGGCCTACGTACTGGAATTTCTTCCGGACGGCATGGCGCGCATCTGCGACGTGAAGGAGCGAAAGAGCATGAAGAAAGAGAAGTCAACACGAAAGAAGAC
>Ga0316627_100000326_pt1 | contig 12444 bp, 16 predicted proteins | sample OWC_Aug_M2_C1_D1_FD_207653 | JGI IMG/M metagenome (GOLD analysis project Ga0316627, IMG submission 207653) | Wetland soil microbial communities from Old Woman Creek delta, Ohio, United States - OWC_Aug_M2_C1_D1_C | ecosystem: Environmental > Terrestrial > Soil > Wetlands | place: USA: Ohio...
AGAAGAGAGTTCACGCGTTCGAGCAGGTCTGCGGGCAACAGCGCGTAGATCGCGTCGTCGACCTTCTTGAGTCGCATCAGTGCGATGACGCGGCCCTGCGGCGTGTTGTAAGCGGCCAGCTGGGTGCGTCCGTCGCCGAGTAACTGCACGTCGTTGGTCAGTTGCCCCTGCAGGAAGCCGGTGGCGTCGGCCCCGCCGATCCGCAGCACGCCGAGGAACGGCAGCGGCGCGGCGGTGACAGTCTGGGCTGGTTCGTTCATGACGGATTGGCGCGCATTCTAAGGCACAGATTTGCCTTTACTTTCAAAGTGGTGAACACATGCTGGATCTGGCAGACTTCGCAGTTGTATCCATGAATGCACCGCAAGAAAAACAGTCCAGGCCTGCGCCCCCCGAGGCTGCCGAGCCGGCTCCGCAGCCGGCCCAGCAGAAGCCGCCCCGCGAGATCGGGGGACGGAACGGTCCCGACCCGACGCGATTCGGCGACTGGGAAAGGGCCGGTCGCTGCATCGATTTCTAGCGGCTGGCGAAAGAGGTAACCAAGTATGGCCCAGCGCGAGCGGCCGCTTTCCCCGTTCCTGCACTATCGCTGGCAGTACACCAATACTCTCTCGATCCTGCATCGGATCACGGGGGTGTTGCTGAGCCTCGGGTTCGTCGTCCTGGTCTACTGGTTGGCCGCTGCGGCGGACGGGCCGGATCGCTATGCCGGTGCCGTCGCGTTGCTGGGGTCGCTGCCACTGCAGCTGGTCCTGTTCGGCGTCGTCTTCGCTTTCTGCTATCACCTTCTGAACGGCGTGCGCCACCTGTTCTTCGACATGGGCCGCGGTTTCGAACTGGCGACGGCCCGTAAGAGCGCCAGGTTTACGGCGATCGGCGCGGTCGTGCTCGCGCTCGTCGTCTGGCTCGTGCTGCGCAGTTCGCTCGGGGGTGGTGCATGAGCCTGCGCAGTCCCCTCGGGCGCGTGCTTGGCCTCGGATCCGCACGGGGCGGCTCGTCGCACTGGTATGCGCAGCGAGTTTCGGCCGTGGCGCTCGTCCTGCTCGCGCTGTGGCTGTTCGTTTCGCTCGCGTCGCTGGCCGACGCTTCCTACGAGCAGGTCACCGGCTGGCTGCGCTCGCCTCTCAATTCGACGCTGGCACTGTTGCTGGTCGTCGTCGCCGCCTGGCATGCCGTACTTGGCCTGCAGGTCGTCGTCGAGGACTACGTCGCCGACAAGGGTACGCGCGTCGTCGTGTTGATCGCCATCAAGTTCGCGTTCGTCGTCGCAGCCGTCGTCGGCGTGCTCGCCGTCCTGCGCATCGCCTTCGGAGTCGCGGCATGAGCGCCTACGGATTCACGGATCACACTTACGACGTCGTCGTGGTCGGCGCCGGCGGCGCCGGACTGCGCGCGACCTTTGGCCTCGCGGAGGCCGGTCTTTCGACGGCCTGCCTGACAAAGGTATTCCCGACTCGCAGCCACACCGTGGCGGCGCAGGGCGGCATCAGTGCCGCGCTCGGCAACATGGGCGAGGACGACTGGCGTTTCCATTTCTACGACACCATCAAGGGCTCGGACTGGCTCGGGGACCAGGACGCCATCGAGTTCATGTGCAAGGAAGCGCCGGCCGCGATCCTCGAGCTCGAGCACTACGGCCTGCCGTTCTCGCGCACCGAGGAGGGCAAGATCTACCAGCGCCCGTTCGGCGGCATGACGACGCACTATGGCAAGGGTATTGCGCAGCGAACCTGCGCGGCGGCCGACCGCACCGGCCACGCGATGCTGCACACGCTGTACCAGCAGTCTCTGAAGCACGAGGCCCGGTTCTTCATCGAGTTCTTCGCCATCGACCTGATCATGGAAGACGGCGAGTGCCGCGGCGTCGTCGCGCTCGACATGGCGAACGGCACGCTCCATCGATTCCGTGCGCACAAGGTCATCCTGGCGACGGGCGGCTACGGCCGCGCGTATTTCTCCTGCACCTCGGCCCACACCTGCACGGGCGACGGCGGCGGCATGGTGCTGCGGGCCGGGTTGCCGCTGCAGGACATGGAGTTCGTGCAGTTCCATCCCACCGGCATCTATGGCGCGGGCTGCCTGATCACCGAGGGTTCGAGGGGCGAGGGTGGCTACCTGACGAACTCCGCGGGCGACAGGTTCATGGAGCGCTATGCGCCGAACGCGAAGGACCTTGCCTCGCGCGACGTGGTGAGCCGCTCGATGACGATCGAGATCCGCGAGGGCCGCGGCGTCGGCGCACTGAAGGACCACATCCACCTGCACCTCGAGCACCTCGGCGCGGCGGTCATCCACGAGCGCTTGCCGGGCATCGCCGAGACGGCGCGCATCTTCGCGGGCGTCGACGTCACGCGGGAGCCGATCCCGGTGCTGCCTACGGTGCACTACAACATGGGTGGAATACCCTGCAACGTGCACGGCGAAGTCGTCACTCTGCGCGACGGCAACGCGGATGCCGTGGTGCCGGGGCTGATGGCGATCGGCGAGGCCGCCTGCGTCTCGGTGCACGGCGCAAACCGACTCGGCTCGAACTCGCTGCTCGACCTGGTGGTGTTCGGTCGTGCCGCCGCGCACCACTGCGGTGCGACGATGCGTCCGGGCGTTTCGCACAGGCCGCTGCCGAAGGATGCGGGCGACCTCGCGACGAGCCGTCTCGACCGGTTCCGTAACGCGGCTGGCCAGCGTCGCACGGCGGACATTCGTCTCGACATGCAGCGCGTGATGCAGAACCATGCCGCGGTGTTCCGCACGGGAGAGTCGCTGGCCGAAGGCGTACGGAAAATCGGTGCGGTTTTCGACTCGTTCGGCGAAGTCCGGGTCGACGATCGTTCTCTGGTCTGGAACACCGACCTCGTCGAGACGCTCGAGCTCGACAATCTTCTCGGCCAGGCGGTCGCGACGATGCATTCGGCGGCGAACCGCAAGGAGAGCCGTGGCGCTCACGCCCGGGAGGATTTCAAGGATCGCGACGACAAGGAGTGGCTCAAGCACACGCTGTCCTGGGTGGCGCCGTCCGGTGCCGTATGTATCGACTACCGTGCCGTGCACCTGAACACGCTCACCACCGACGTCGAAGCCATCCCGCCGAAGGCCCGCACCTACTAGTGATCAGTGATCAATGACACGGGCAAGTGATCAATGATCAGTGACCAATGACCAGTGAAGATGTCGAGCAGCTTCTCGAACTAACCGCTAACCGCTAACCGCTAGTCACTCTCCAATGGCGCAATTCAAGCTTCCAGAGAATTCCCGCATCGGCCCGGGCAGGAACCATGAGGCGCCTGCCGGGGCTAAGAACGTCCGGACGTTTCGCATCTATCGCTTCGACCCGGATTCCGGCGCGAATCCGCGCGTGGATTCGTACCAGGTCGACATGGACCGCTGCGGTCCGATGGTTCTCGACGCGCTGATCAAGATCAAGAACGAAGTCGACTCGACGCTGACATTCCGTCGCTCCTGCCGCGAGGGCATCTGCGGCTCGTGCGCGATGAACATCGACGGCGTGAACACGCTTGCGTGCACCAAGGCGTCTGCCGAAGTCCGCGGCGACGTCAGGATCTACCCGCTGCCGCACATGCCCGTGATCAAGGACCTGGTGCCGGATCTGACCAATTTCTACGCGCAGTACGCGTCGGTGAAGCCCTGGCTGCAGACACGCACGCCGGCGCCGCCGGACAGCGAGCGGCTGCAGTCGAAGGAGGACCAGCAGAAGATCGACGGGCCTTCGGCCTGCATCCTTTGTGCCTGCTGCTCGACGAGCTGCCCTTCGTACTGGTGGAACAGCGACCGGTACCTTGGTCCGGCGGCGCTGCTCGCGGCTTATCGCTGGATCATCGACACCCGTGACGAGGCGACCGGCCAGCGCCTCGATGACCTCGAGGACCCGTTCCGGCTGTATCGCTGCCACACGATCATGAATTGTGCCGAGGCCTGCCCGAAGGACCTGAACCCGGCCCGGGCCATCGCCGGGATCAAGAAGCTGATCGCAGAGCGGCAGCACTGAGCGGGCCGCCGGCCGACGCATGGCGACCAGCCCCTCCGAGGAGTTCTCCCGTCTGCGCTGGCATTGCAGGCGTGGCATGCGCGAGCTGGACGTCCTGCTGCAGCGTTACCTCGACGAGGATTATCCGCAGGCGTCACCCCGCGAACGCGCTGCGTTCGCACGAATACTCGAACTGCAGGACCCGGAGATCTTCGGGTATCTTGTCGGCCGGGACTCCCCCCAGGAAGCGTCGTTGCGTGATGTCGTCGCCCGGATCCGACGTGTTGACGATTGAGTTCCCCGCGCGTCTCGTGTCGGACCGCGCCGTGGCCGGCCTGCTCGTGGCCGCGGTCGTGGCGGTCGAGATCGTCGTGTCCCGTTACCCGGACGGATACGCTGGACTCGGCCTGGCGGCGGGCGTCCTGCTGGCGTCGTGGTACTCATGGCAGGGTCGAAGATCGGCAAGGGTCCAGGCCGCCACGCTGGACCGGCGGGGCCAGTGGCAACTGGTCCTGGCCGACGGGCGACGGGTGGCGGCTGCCCTGCTGCCTGGGTCCCGGATTCTCGGGCGGACCGTCGTGCTGCGTCTCCGGGGCGACCGATTGGCCCGTTCCGCCTGGCTGACTGCCGCGGACCTGCCCGCCCAGGACCTGCGCCGACTGGCCGTACGGCTGATGGCGGCGGACCGATGAGGCCGATGGCGAACTTTCCACCATCTGACGGGTCTATGCAGACGCAAGAGCCTCGGGACGCCGAGTCGCGGCCGGCATCGGGCGTTGAGCAAAGCGATCTCGAACTCGTCAAGAGGGCCCAGCGGGGCGAGCGTGGAGCGTTCGACCTGCTGGTTCTCAGGTACCAGCACAAGGTCGTGAAGCTCGTGGCGCGGCTGTTACGTGACCCGACGGAGGCCGAGGACGTTGCCCAGGAGGCCTTCGTCAAGGCATACCGGGCGCTTGCCTCGTTCCGCGGCGACAGTGCGTTCTACACCTGGCTGTACCGGATCGCAGTCAATACGGCACGAAACGCGATGGCGTCCAGGCAGCGCAGACCGCTCGACTACGAAGCGGACCTGAGTGAGTCCGAGCAGTCGGCCGTGGCGTCACGCATGAGCCACTCCGACACGCCCGAGGCCACCGCGCTTTCGGACGAGATTCATGCGACGGTGAACCGGGCGGTCGCGGACCTTCCGGAGGACCTTCGCACCGCGATCATCCTGCGGGAGATCGAAGGCTTGAGTTACGAGGAGATCGCGGCGGCGATGGACTGCCCGGTCGGTACGGTGCGCTCGCGGATTTTCCGTGCGCGGGAAGCGATCGATCGAAACCTGAAACCGCTGCTCGACTGAGTTGCAACAATGACAGACCGTATTCGCGAACAGATGTCGGCCCTGCTCGATGGCGAGCTGCCCAGGGACGAGGTGGGCCTGCTGGTGCGGCGCCTCGAGCGTGACGAAGACCTGCGGCGGGCTTTCGGCAGCTACGTACTCGCCGGCGAGGTGCTGCGCTCGCCCAGCGGTCCGCTCGCCAGCGCCCGGTTTGCGGCGAGGGTGAGCGCCGCCATCGACGCGGGCACTTCCGACGAGACGCCCGTTCCGCGATCGGTGCCCTCGCCGTCACGATGGATCCGTCCCGTGTTCGCGACCGCGGCTGCCGCAAGCGCCGCCGTCGTGGCCGTGCTGCTCATGAAGCCCGGGCTGCAGGAAACGGCGTTGGTTGCGGGCGGCACGGTGCAGCAGGCGCCGGGCGCGCTTGCGGCGCTGCCGATCATTGCCGATTCCAGTCCGACGCCGGCGCACAGCCAGCGCCTCGCGGGCTACCTGATGGCCCACAGCCAGTTCGCGAGCGCCATCGGCCGACGCAACGTATGGTCCAGCGTGCTCGCGTCGGATCCCGGCATATCTCGGGTTTCCTACGAGTTTGCCGAGACCCCCTGAATGCGCCTGGTCCGCGTCGCGCTAGCCCTTGGAATGACGGGGCTGCTGTCGCAGCCGGCACTGGCGTCGGGCGATGACGCCCGAGCCTGGCTCGAGCGCATGAGCGAGGCCCTCGCGACACGCAACTACGTCGGCCTCTTCACGCACACGACGGGCCGACAGTCGGAGACGATGCGCATCGTGCACCGCGTCGGCAAGAACGGCAGCACGGAGCGGCTGGTCTCACTGGATGGCAGCGGCCGGGAAATCGTCCGCACGCCGAGCGAGGTGCACGTCTACCTTCCTGACCGCGGCGTCGTGCTCGTCGAGCAGCGCAGCGACGAGGGCTCGCTGTCCAAGGCGCTGCCGACTCCGGGTCCCGAGTTCGACACGTTGTACGAGATGCGGGTACGAGACGGCAACAAGCTGCTTGGTCGCAAGGTCCGCATCCTCGACATTCGCCCGCGGGACACTCAGCGCTACGGCTATCGACTGTGGCTGGACGAGGAGACGGCAATGCCACTGCGCACGGTCGTGGCTGACGGGCGGGGCCGGCCGATCGAGCTGATCAACTTCACGCAGCTCGACATGCCGCGCAGTGTCGATTCCAAGGACATCGAGCCCACGGTCGACGCAGCCGGCTTCCGTTGGGTACGTTCAGCCCGCCCGCCACCGGAGCCGCGGCCGACGTTGGCCGCCTGGAGGCCAACGCGACTGCCGCCGGGGTTCCGCCTCGTCGCAAGCCGCACGCAGATCGTTCCGGGCGTGGCGCTGCCGGTGCAGCACCTGATCTTCTCCGACGGCGTCGCCTCGATCTCGGTGTTCATCGAGCCGGGCAGCCCGTCGGGCCCCACCCCGTCGCAGGCCTCCAGCGCCGGCTCCGCCCACGCATTCTCGATCCTCGTGCACGGCCACGTCGTCACTGCAGTCGGCGACGTGCCGATGGAGACGGTGCGCGACGTGGCCAGCTCGGTCGTGCCTGTGCAGATCGCGCAACCGCCGCCAAACGTGTTCCGCTGATGGAGACCAGGGCCCGGGTCGTCGCGGTCCGGGACGGCCGGGCGCGTATCGCCTGCGACGACCGTGCGGCTTGCGGGGCCTGCGCAGGCTCAGGCCGCTGCGCGCTCAAGTGGTTCTCCGGCGGGGCCGGCGCAACGCTTGAGGTCCCCGCAAGGACCCGCGACCAGGTCCCTCTCGTGCCCGGGCAGGCCGTGATCGTTGCCGTCGGCGACGGCGAGGTCCTGCGCGCTGCGGCGACCGTCTACCTGCCGCCCCTCACAGGGCTGCTGCTGGGTGCAGCGGCTGGCAGTGCGCTGGGTGCAGCCGGGGAGGCGGGCGCACTGCTCCTGGCCGCCGTGGGCGGCCTCGCTGGCTGGGGGGTTGCACGGACCTGGTCGCGAAGCCGCCCGCCGAGCGTCTCGATCGAGGCTGTCGACGGTGAGACGGCATGACCGGAGGCGTTCCGAAAACGATCCTCTACATCCGGCAAGGTTGCCACCTCTGCGACGATTTCCTCGTCGGACTGTCGCTGGAACTGGGCCCTGCGTATCGTGACCTGTCGGTCGTGGACGTGGACCGAGATCCCGGGCTCGCGGCCCGGTACGGGCTTCGCGTACCGGTGCTCGAGGTGGCCGGGGAGGTCGCCTGCGAGGGGCGCTACGATGCCCCGCGGGTCAGGCGTGCGCTGCAGGTATAATCGCGCCCTTTGCACTGGCGCCGGGCCGGAGTGCCCGCACCGATGAACCTGATCCGAAACTTCTCGATCATTGCGCACATCGACCACGGCAAGTCGACGCTTGCCGACCGTTTCATCCAGATCTGCGGCGGCCTGCAGGATCGGGAGATGCAGGCGCAGGTGCTCGATTCCATGGACCTGGAGCGCGAGCGCGGCATCACGATCAAGGCCCAGAGCGTGTCGCTCCGTTACAACGCACGCGATGGCAAGGTCTACCAGCTGAACATGATCGACACGCCCGGGCACGTGGACTTCTCTTACGAGGTTTCCCGCTCGCTGGCGGCCTGCGAGGGCGCGCTGCTGGTCGTCGACGCGGCGCAGGGCGTCGAGGCCCAGAGCGTCGCCAACTGCTACACCGCTCTCGACCAGGGGCTCGAGGTCGTGCCCGTGCTCAACAAGATCGACCTCCCGTCGGCTGACCCGGCCAAGGTCATCAAGGAGATCGAGGAGATCATCGGCATCGAGGCCGAGGATGCCGTGCGCGTCAGCGCCAAGACCGGCGAGAACGTGACCGAGCTGCTCGAAGAGCTCGTCAGGCGCGTGCCGGCGCCGAAGGGTGATCCGACGGGCCCGCTGCAGGCGCTGATCATCGACTCCTGGTACGACAGCTACGTGGGCGTCGTGTCGCTCGTGCGCGTCGTGAACGGCTCATTGCGCACCGGGCAGAAGATCCGCGTCTGGACCACCGGGCGCGCCCACCAGGTCGACAAGCTCGGCCGATTCACGCCGAAGTCGCTGGTCGCCGAGTCGCTGGAGACGGGCGAAGTCGGGTTCGTCATCGCCGGCATCAAGGAAATCGATGGCGCGCCGGTGGGCGACACGATAACGCTGGACTCGCGCCCCTGCAGCGAGCCCCTGCCAGGTTTCAAGGCCATCAAGCCGCGCGTGTTCGCCGGCCTGTTCCCGGTCAGTTCCGACGATTACGAAGCCTTCCGCGACGCACTGCAGAAGCTCAAGCTCAACGATTCGGCGTTGCATTACGAGCCGGAGGTTTCGACCGCGCTCGGTTTCGGCTTCCGCTGCGGATTCCTCGGCCTGCTGCACATGGACATCGTGCAGGAGCGGCTCGAGCGCGAATACCAGCTGTCGCTGGTCACCAGCGCGCCCACCGTGATCTACGAGGTGTTGACGACGGACGGCGTGACCGTGAACGTCGACAATCCGGCAAAACTGCCGCCGGTCGACAAGATCCGGGAACTGCGCGAACCGATCATCGTCGCCAGTATCCTGCTGCCGCCCGACTACGTCGGCCCGGTGATGAAACTGTGCCTCGACAAGCGTGGCGTGCAGAAGAAGCTGCTCTACCTCGGCAACCAGGTGTCGATGCAGTGGGAACTGCCGCTCGCGGAAGTCGTCCTCGACTTCTTCGACCGGCTGAAGAGCTGCAGCCGCGGTTATGCGTCCTTCGACTACGAATTCGACCGCTTCCAGGCCGCGCCGCTGGTGCGGCTCGACATCCTGATCAACGAGGACAAGGTGGACGCGCTGTCGATCATCACGCACCGTGACAGCGCCTACCAGCACGGCCGCCAGCTCGTGGACAAGATGCAGGAGCTGATCCCGCGCCAGATGTTCGAGGTGGCGATCCAGGCGGCCATCGGCGCACACGTGATTGCCCGAGCCACCGTGAAGGCGCTCCGCAAGAACGTCCTGGCGAAATGCTACGGCGGCGACATCTCGCGCAAGCGCAAGCTGCTCGAGAAGCAGAAGGAGGGCAAGAAGCGGATGAAACAGCTCGGTCAGGTCGAGATTCCGCAGGAAGCGTTTCTCGCCGTGCTGCAGGTCGGTCGCAAAGAGTGACGCAAGGCGTTGATTCGGCGTAGGTATTGCACAATACTCCGGCTGTTTTCCAGAGGTGTATCTTGGTCGTCGATTTCTCGTTCTGGCTCGTCGTCGCCACCTTCGTGTCCGGGCTCGTCTGGGCGGCCGATGCGTGGTACTTCCGGCCGCGCCGCCTCGCGCGGGCGACGGCCGGCGCCCTGCCGGACGAGCCGGTCCTCGTCGAGTACGCGCGCTCGTTCTTCCCGATCATCCTGATCGTGCTGCTGATCCGCTCGTTCCTGTTCGAGCCGTTCCGCATCCCCTCCGATTCGATGATGCCGACGCTGCTCGACGGCGACTTCATCTTCGTGAACAAGTTCACCTACGGCCTGCGCCTGCCGGTCGTGAACAGGGAGGTTGTCGCGCTCGGCGAGCCGAGGCGCGGCGACGTCGTCGTGTTCCGGCTGCCGTCCGACCCCTCGACCAACTACATCAAGCGGCTCGTGGGCCTGCCCGGCGATCACATCGTCGTGCGTGAGAAGCGTGTCTACGTCAACGGCGAGGAATTGCCGGTCAGGCTCGACGGAATGTTCGAGCCATTCGCCAGCACGCCGCTCGCGCAGATCGGGGTCGAATCGCTCGGTCCGATCGATCACCGGGTGCTCTACATAGGCGATCGGCCGTCCTACGACTTCGATTCGATCGTGCCGGACGGGCACCTGTTCTTCATGGGCGACAACCGCGACAACAGTCGTGACAGCCGCTTCCCGGAAGTCGGCTTCGTGCCGGTCGACAACGTCGTCGGCAAGGCGGTTCGAATCTGGCTCAACTGGCGCCTGCCCCACGCACCGATCTGGAACCGGATCGGCGACGCGATCCACTGACCCCACCGGAGTCCAAGTCATGAAACACCGTCAGCGCGGCGCGACATTCCTCGGTATCGTGATCATCCTCCTGATCCTCGGCGCGGGCCTGTACGCAGGGATCCGCCTGGTGCCTGTCTACCTCGAGTACACCAAGGTCGCGCGTGCCCTCGAGCAGGTGCGGGACGAGAACGCGGCCAACGACACCAATCCGCAAATGATCCGTCGTTCGCTCGAGAGGCGCTGGGACGTCGAGGACATCGAGAGCATCGGCTGGAAGGAGGTTGCCATCACCAAGACGGCGGACGGTTTCGATGTGCAGGCGGCCTACGACGTCGAGCGGCCCTTCGTCGCAAACGTGTACCTGCTGACGAAGTTCGACAAGCTGGTCACGATCCAGCAGTAAAGGGACTTGCTCACTTCCGGCGAATGGTCCGAGGCGCGACTCGGGTATCGGTTCGGTGACCCGGCGCTGCTCGACGCCGCGCTCACGCATCGCAGCGCCGGCAAGCAGAACTACGAACGCCTGGAATTCCTGGGTGACGCGGTGCTCAACTTCGCGGTGGCCGGCCTGGTCTTCCAGGCGTATCCGGACGCGGATGAGGGTGACCTGAGCCGTTACCGCGCCGCGCTGGTGAGCGGACAGTCGCTCGCCGAAGCCGCGGTGGGACTGGGCCTCGGCGACCAGCTTCGGCTCGGCAGCGGGGAATTGAAGACCGGTGGCTTCCGCCGCAGTTCCATCCTTTCCGACGCGCTGGAGGCGATCTTCGGCGCAATCTATCTCGACGGCGGGCTCGAGGCGGCCCGCACGGTCATCGAGTCGGTCTTTTCCGGTCGCGTCGCGGCGCTGCCCGAGGCGAGGGATCTCAAGGACCCGAAGACGCGGCTGCAGGAGTGGTTGCAGGGTCGCGGCGAGCGGTTGCCGGCCTACGCGGTGGACGAAATGAGTGGCGAGCCGCACGAGCACTGGTTCGTCGCGAGCTGCGAAGTTGCGGGCTTCGGCCTGCGGGAGCTGGGCGAAGGCTCGAGCCGCCGGCGCGCCGAGCAGTCGGCGGCCCAGCGCGTGCTGGATGCGCTCGCGAATCGTGAGGAGTCCAAATGAGCAACCCGGGCGACGAAGTGGAGCCAGCCGGTGAGACCGCGCGCTGCGGATTCGCGGCGCTGGTGGGGCGCCCGAACGTAGGCAAGTCCACGCTGCTGAATGCGCTGCTCGGCCAGAAGATCAGCATCGTCAGCCCCAAGCCCCAGACGACGCGCAACCGGATCCACGGCGTGCTCACGCGTCCGGGCATGCAGATCGTCTTCGTCGACCTGCCGGGCATCCACACGAAGCAGCCACGAGCCATCAATCGCTACATGAACCGCACGGCGCTCGCGTCGCTTGCCGACTCGGACGTCAACCTGTTCCTCATCGAGGCGCTGCGCTGGACGGACGAGGACGAGCGGGCGCTCGAGAAGCTCAAGGCCGCGGGGCGGCCGATCGTGCTCATCATCAACAAGGTCGACCGGGCCAAGCCCAAGTCCCGGCTGCTGCCGTTCATCGACGAGATCATCCGCAAGGCCGAGTTCGCCGAGGTGGTGCCGTTGTCGGCGCTCAAGCGCTCGAACCTCGACCGGCTCCCGGCACTGATCGCCGGCTACCTGCCGGAGTCGCCGCACCTGTATCCGTCGGACCAGATCACGGACATGAGCGATCGGTTCGCAGCCGCGGAAATCGTCCGCGAGAAGCTGACGCGAAGGTTGCAGGAGGAGGTGCCCTACGGGCTCGTGGTCGAGGTCGAGGGGATGGGCGAGGCGGAAGACGAACCCGGCAAGCTGATCGTGCAGGCCGCGATCTGGGTAGAGCGCACCGGACAGAAGGCCATCGTGATCGGCAAGGGTGGCGAGCTCCTGAAGGAGGTCGGCCGCGCGGCGCGGCTCGAGCTGCGGCAGCATTTCGGCCAGCCGGTGCATCTCGAGCTGTGGGTCAAGGTCCGCGAGGGCTGGTCCGACGACGAGAGCGCGCTGCGCAAGTTCGGGTACGACGCGTGAGCGCAGCGGCGCGGCGCATACAACTCGAGCCCGCGTACCTGCTGCATCACTACGCGTGGCGTGACTCGAGCCGCATACTGGAGTTCATGACCCGGTCACAGGGCCGCGTGTCGGTTTTCGCCAGGGCCGCGCGTCGCGGCGGCTCGACGCTGCCGGCCAC
>Ga0316627_100000327_pt1 | contig 12431 bp, 7 predicted proteins | sample OWC_Aug_M2_C1_D1_FD_207653 | JGI IMG/M metagenome (GOLD analysis project Ga0316627, IMG submission 207653) | Wetland soil microbial communities from Old Woman Creek delta, Ohio, United States - OWC_Aug_M2_C1_D1_C | ecosystem: Environmental > Terrestrial > Soil > Wetlands | place: USA: Ohio...
AGTACGTGTCGGTCAGCGACCAGGACAACATCATGCGCTGGCGAATCGTCACGGCCGGCTATGAATTCGACCAGAGAACCGGTATAGATTTTTCCTTCTTCGCACCATTCCAAAGACTGGGTAGCTCCGACCCAACGGTGTTTCGCGTACTCAACAAGAACGACGAGGGGACAAGCGATCACAAGTACGACGTGAACATCAAGGGCTGCAAACGCTTTGATCCCTGGGTACGCAACACCAGATAGCCTACCCCCACACCGAGCGCAGTCGGGAGTCAAGCAATAGCGATCATTGCACGCAGTCTTTCCAATGCCATTCCGAGTTCGGATGCACTGCCGGCGCCTACCGCGCCGGCGGTTTCTTCGGCTACCGCAACCGCGCGTCGCGCGGCTTCGTCGTTTCCTGCCAAATGGGCTGCCTCGGCTCGGCTGCACATCAAGATCGCCAGGCCGACCCGATCGAGGGCTGCCTCGAGCAGCGCCTGCCCGGTGTCAAGGCATCCCGCGGCCTCGGTGTGGCGGCGTTCGCGGGCATGGAGCCGTCCCAGGTAGCCGAGAAACTGTCCCTCCAGGTATCGGTTCTCCAAGACACGGGCCAACGCGACCGCCGCCTCGTAGTGCGACCTCGCGATCGAACGGCGATCCGTGTTTTCATAAACGATGCCCAAGTTGCACAGCGCCACCGCTTCGGCCAACGCATTGCCGCAATCGCGAACAACCGCGAGCGCACGTTCGAGGCTGCTCTGGGCCGCGGCGTTGTCGCCCAGCAATTGCTGCAGCATCCCCATGTTGACCAGGGTGTTGCCCTGCAGACTCCGGTCATCGGTGGCATCGGCCGCGGACAGTGCCGCGCTGTGGTGTTGCAGCGCCTCATTCATTCGGCCGGCCTGCGCGCACAGCACCGCCAGGTTGCCGTAAGCGGCGCCCTCGCGCCACCGATCGCCGATCGACACGGCGCGATCGATCGCAGCTCGGGTCAGGCACTGCGCGTCGTCCGGCCGACCTTCGGCCTCTGCCAAGCTGCCCATGCTGGTCAGGACATCGACCTCGAGGTCCCCCAGACCGATTTCCCTTGCAGCCACGAGCGCCGCTTCCAGCCGCTCGCGCGCCTGGGCGGCGCGCCCCAATGTGATGTCGAGATCGCCCAGCTTGCGCAAGGCGCGGGCTTGCCCGGCCTTGTCGCCGCTGGCAGCGAACAGGGCTGCCGCAGTCTCGAGATGCTCATAGGCTTCGTTGCCGCGCCCACAGTGCTGCAAGGCATCGCCTGCAATCCAGCTGACACGGGCACGCTGCGCGGTGTCGCCCCGCGAGAACTTCAGTATCTTCCGCGCGAGCTCCGCCGCTACGCGGAAGGGCCCTCGCTGCTGCAAGCCGGCCCAACTGCGTTCCAGCAGATTGACCACCATTCCGGCGTCGCCTGTGGCTTCGACCCGCCGCAACGCGGCCATGCAGTTCTCGATCTCCGCGCGGGCCTGGACGACATTCCCGTCGCGCGAGCCGTAGTACTCAGCATGCCGAAGCTCGACGGCGGCGACGCCCGAATGGTCATTGGCAAGCTCACGCATCCGCTCCGCCGCATATTCCTGGACGCTGACCAGTAGGCTGTAGCGCGCCGCGGCCACACGTTGCACCAGCGACTTGTCGACCAGCGCCTGAAGCACGTCCAGCGTGAGCGCCCGTCCGTCCGACGCCGGCAGCTCGAGCACGAACTCCGCAGCGTCAATCGTGAACCCACCCTCAAAGACAGACAGCTGCGCCAAGGCCGACCGTTCGATATCGCTCAAGAGGTCCCACGACCAATCGAAGGTGGCGCGCAGCGTTGCCTGGCGGTCATGCCGTCCTCCCCTTGCGGCGAGCATCGACAGACGCCGATCCATGCGCGCGAGCAGTTCCCTCGTCGACATCGCCCGCACCCGTGCCGCGGCGAGCTCGATCGCAAGCGGCAAGCCATCGAGAAGCCCGACCAGCGATGGAATCGCCGCAGCATCGTCCGCACAGGACGCGTAGTTCAGCCGGGCCGAGGCGGCGCGACGCTCGAACAACACGCGCGACTCCTGCGGACTCAATGGCGCCAACGCCAGCGCGTCCTCCCCCGGCAGGCCGAGGACCTCGCGCGTCGTGACGACGAATCGCGCCTGCTGCGCACGGTCCAGCCATCGCCCGATCGTTTCGCCAGCGAGGCGCACCACCTGTTCGAAGTTGTCGAGAATGACCAGACAGTTGCCACGACCCGCGATCGCATGTCCGAGCTGCTGCACCGGATCGCCCGCCCCGAGTTCCGCGTCCAGGCCTTGTGCGACCGCCTGGACAATGCCATCGATATCGCGCGCAGCCGAGAGGTCGCAAAACCAGATTCCACCCGGAAAGTCGCCAAGCCAGATCCAGCCGAAGCGTACCGCCAGCCGGGTCTTGCCGCTGCCGCCAATGCCGAGCACAGACACCAGCCGTGCGCCATCGTCGAGGCGGCGCGCCAGCGCAGCGAGTGCGTCGTGCCGGCCGACGAAAGCATCGCGCTGCGCAGGCAGGCTGTGGCGCACCTCGCGCAGCGGCAGCCACAGCTCGTCGCGTCGCACCACACGGTAGACCTTGGCCGAGTCCGGCGGCGGCGTGAACGGCGCCCGCTCATCGCCGGCCTCGAACAGCTCGACAGGCTCGGCGATGCCCTTGATGCGCCAGAAGCCGTGCGACTGCACGCGCAGCGCGGTCTCGCCCAACGCGCTGCGCGCCTCGGCGGTGAGCAGCGTCTGCCCTCCCAACGCCAGCGACATCACGCGCGCGGCGATCGGCTTGGCGATGCCCTCCACTTCCAGCGGCTTGGCACCATGGGCCACGTCCTCGGGCGAGTTGGCGCGCAGGATCACGTCCCCCACATGCAAGCCGGCCCGCGCCGTCAACGGCACCCCAAGGCCCGCGACTGCACCGTGGTAAGCCAGCGCATAGCCCAGCGCGTCGGTCGCCTGCTCGAACAGCATCAGCATGCCGTCGGTCTTGTCGATCTCGCGCCCACGCCAGGCGCGCAGCAGGTCGCGTGCCACGCGGTCGTGCGCGGCACCCAGCTCGGCCGCGGCGGCATCACCCAGGCGCTCGGCGAGTTGGGTGCTGTCGACCACGTCGGTCAGCAAGAGGGCGCGTTTTTCGCTCATCGGCGCGCCGAATGTATCGCGACCGACGGCGCCGCGGCAACGCGCCGGCCGGGCCACTTCTGCTACCTTGCGGTTTCCCCTGGAAGGAGATGTCATGGTCTACGAACACTTGATCGTCGAGAAGGCGGGCGCGGCCGATTGGGTCACACTGAACCGCCCGGAGCAGCTGAACACGCTGAACCCGCAGCTGCTGCGCGAGCTGAATGACTACTTCGGCGCGCTGGAGCGCAACTATGCGGTGCGCGTGGTGGTGCTCAAGGGCGCGGGCCGCGCCTTCTGCGCCGGCCTGGACATGAAGGCCAGCGGCAGTGCGCCCATCGGGGCCGACACCGACGCGATGCTGCGCAGCCAGCGCGAGTTCAGCGGCCTGGTGATGCGCATGCGCCGCTGTCCGCAGCCGGTCATCGGCCTGCTGCACGGCCACGCCGCCGGCGGCGGCTTTTCCATCGCGCTGGGCTGCGACGTGCGCATCGCCGCCGCGGGCACGAAGATGAACTGCGCCTTCATCAAGATCGGCCTGTCGGGCTGCGAGATGGGCGCCAGCTACCACCTGCCGCGCCTGGTGGGCAGCTCGGTCGCGGCCGAGCTGCTCTACACCGGTCGCTTCATCGATGCAGAGCGCGCGCTGCGCGTCGGCCTGGTGTCCGAGGTGGTGCCGCTGGAGCAGTTGGAAGCCGCCGGCCAGGCCTTGGTAGACGACATGCTGGCCACCGCGCCGCTGGGCCTGCGCCTGACCAAGGAGTGCTTCTGGGCCGCGGTGGACGGCAACGACCTGCCCAGCGTCATCGCCATGGAAGACCGCAACCAGGTGCTCACCGTGGCCAATGGTGACCTGGCCGAGGGCATGCGCGCTTTCCTGGAAAAGCGCAAGCCAGAGTATTCGACCCCCCCGTAGCGCCTTCGGCGCTCCCCCCAGGGGGCGCCACCTGCGGCCCGGCGAAGCCGGTTCCGCGATGGCCGCGGGAGTATGTCGGTACGGTGCGTCCGGCGCAGGCTCTACAACCCGGCGTCAGTCGACGAACACTGCGGGGCGTTTTTCCAGGCGCGCCTTGACCGCTTCCACCTGCTCGGCCGCGCCGATCAGCGCCGCCTGCTCGGTGCTCTCGGCCAGCAGCATGGCCTTGGCATCGGCCTGCTGCGCCAGGTCGAGCAGCCGCTTGGCGGCACGCATGGCCTTGGGCGGCCGGGCGGCGATCTCGCGCGCCAGCGCCAGCGCGTCGGCATAGGGGTCGGCACTGAGGTGCGTGGCCAGGCCCAGCTGCTGGGCTTCGCTGCCGCTGAAGACGCGGCCGGTGTAGGTCAGCTCGCGCGCCACGTCGTCGCGTACCAGGTGGCGCAGCAGCGCCATGCCGCCCATGTCAGGCACCAGGCCCCAGTTGATCTCCATGATCGACAGCTTGGTGTCCGCCGCCATGAAACGGATGTCGGCGGCCAGCATCAGCTGGAAGCCGCCGCCGTAGGCCACGCCGTGCACCGCGGCGATCACCGGTACCGGCAGTTCGCGCCAGACCATCACCGTGTGCTGCGGCGGGTTCGATCCGCCGGGCGTGCGCTCGCCCTGCAGCAGACGAGCGCCGCCGCGCTGGCCCGACGCCATCTTGCCGAAGTTGGCGGTGTCCAGCCCGGCACAGAAGGCGCGGCCCTCGCCGGACAGCACCACCGCACGCACGCCCGGCATGGTCTTCAGCCGCTCACCGGTCTGGCGCAGCGCCTCGAACATGTCGTCGTCGAGCGCGTTCATCTTGTCGGCGCGCACCAGGCGCACATCGGCCACGCCTTGCTGCAATGTCAGGCGGATGCGGTCTTCCATGGAGTCATTCCTTTTTGCTGCTGTGAAAGGGGCGTCGGGTTCCTTGCGCCTGCGGCGCGCCCGCCAGCTGGTCCAGGCCGGCCAGGAACTGCGCAATGTCGATCGGCTTGGTCCAATAGTCGTCGAAGCCCGCGTCGCGGGCCCGCTGCACGGCATCGGGCATGGCATTGGCTGACAGCGCAATGATGCACGACGGCAGTTGCCGGGCACGCAGGCGGCGCAGCAGCTCGTGACCGTCCATGTCGGGCAGCTGCATGTCCACCAGCACCAGTTCGGGACGCTGCTGCAGCGCCTGCTCGATGCCGCTGCGCCCGTCGGCGGCAACCTGCAGCGCCACGTTCGGCCGCAGGCCGACCAGCTCGCGCACCAGCATCACGTTGACCGGGTTGTCCTCGACGTACAGCACCGACAGCGCGCGCTCGTGTGCGGCTTCGCCTTCGCCAGCATCCGCCGGCGCCGGCAGGGCGCCGGCCTGGGGCGCGGCAGGCAGCCAGACGCGGAACTCGCTGCCTTCGCCGAGGCGGCTTTGCTGCTGCAGCCGCCCGCCCATCAGGCGCACCAGGTGGTGCACCGTCATCAGGCCGATGCCGCGGCCTTCGATGCCTTCGCGTTCCGCGCCGAGGCGGTTGAAAGGCTCGTACAGGTGCGCCTGCTGCTCCGGGCTGAGGCCGCGGCCGGTGTCGCGCACCGCCAGCTCCCAGCCGGGCGCCCCGTCGACCACCAGTCGGCGCAGGTCCAGGCGGACCTGGCCGCCGGGACGGTTGTACTTGATCGCGTTGCTGATCAGGTTGGCCAGCACCTGGCGCAGCCGGCGTGCGTCGGCCAGCACCCAGCCTCCGCTCGGGGCCACGCGCAACTTCAGCTGCCGTTCGGCGGCCATCGGCGCCAGCCACTGCCGGACTTCGTCGACGGCCTCATCGAGCGCGATCGGCTGCAGCGCCACGGGCAGCGAGCCGGCCTCGACGGCGCTCAGGTCCAGCACCTCGTCGATCAAGGACAGCAAGTGCGTGCCGGCCGAGCGGATGCGCGACAGGCGTTCCAGCTGCGGCGGGTCGAGCCGGTCGGCGGCCTCGTGCGCCAGCAGCTGTGCGAAGCCGAGCATGGCATTCAGCGGCGTGCGCAGCTCGTGGCTCATGCGTGCCAGGAATTCCGACTTGGCACGGCTGGCGCGCTCCGCCGCCTCCACGTCGCGCAGCGCGGCCTCGGCGCGGCGGCGCTGCGTGACGTCCCAGTTCAGCCCGACCATGCGCACGGCGCGGCCGCTGTCGTCGCGTACCGCGCTGCCGGTGCTGGCCAGCCAGCGCATCGAGCCGTCCGGCCAGCGCACCTCGAACTCGTAGGCATAGGGCTCCGAGTCTTCCAGGTGGCGCTGGATGCGCTGGCGGCGTTCGGCCAGCGCCTGCGGCAGCATGATCTGCTCATCGATCTCGCGCGGTGTGCGCGGGTCGTCGCCTTGCAGTCCGCGCAGCCTATACATCTGCTCTTCCCAGATCACGGTCCCGGTGGCCAGGTCGCGCTCCCAGATGCCCACGCCGGCAATCTGCGTGGCCAGCTGCAGGCGCTGCTCCTGCAGGCGCAGCGCCTGGTCCAGCGCGCGCTGCTGCGTCACGTCCACGTGGATGCCGTGCAGCACCGTGCGGCCGTCGCGCTGGTCGCGCTGGCTGCGGCAGACCACCCAGCGCAGCGACCCGTCGGGCTGCACGATGCGGAAGCTGGTCTCGAAACCCGCACTGCCCGAGCGTCGTGCGCGGCGCCGCTCCTCGGCCACACGCGGGCGGTCGTCCTCGTGCACGCGCTCACCCATCCATTCGCGCAGCGGCGGGGCAGGCTGCGACTCGGGCAGCCCGTAGATGCGGAACATCTGCGCGTTCCATTCGACGCGCTCGGCCTCGCCCTCGCCCGGGTTCTCGATTGACCAGACGCCGACGCCGGCCGCTTCGGCGACGAGCTGGATGCGCCGCGCCAAGCCCTGCGCGCGTTCACGTTCTGCGATGCGCTCGGTCTGGTCGAGGGAGACGCCGGTCAGGGCGATGGCTCGGCCCTGTTCGTCGCGCACGGCGACGCGTCGTGTCAGCAGATGGCGATACCTGCCGTCGGTGTGCAGATAGCGTGTCTCGACATCGACCACGCCCTCGGTGGCCACCGCCTGCTCGGCGGCCCGCAGCACGGCGGGCCGGTCGTCGGGGTGTGCCAGCTCGCGCATCTCTGCCAGGCTCAGGCCCTGCGCGCTCGGCTCGAGGCCGGTGAAGCCGAAGCCTGTGTCGTTCATGTCGATGCGCTGCTCGCGCAGGTCGATGCGCCACACCGAGATCTTGGCCAGCTCCAGCGCCTGGGCCAGCTGCGCACTGACGGCCTGCTGCGCACGCACCCGGGCGGCGCTTTCAGTGTCGTCGATGATCACGCCGAGCATCGTCGCCGGCCGGCCATCGGCCCCGTTGCGCACCTCGGCCAGCGCCTGCACGTCACGCTGCCGGCCGTCCGGCCACAGCAACCGATAGCGGGTCTCGTAGCGCCCGGCCTGCTGCAGGGCCTGCAGGTGGTGGCGCCGCAGCGGCTCGCGGTCGTCGGGATGCACACGCTGCAGCGCCTCCTCGAAGCTGGGCGGCTGCAGCATCGGCTCCAGCCCGACCATGCGGAACATGTTCTTGTCCCACCAGCCGCGGCCGCTGCGAGCATCGCGCTCGACGAAGGCGATGCGGCCGAAACCCTGCATCAGCGCCAGCTTGTCGGCCGCCTCGTGCCGCCCCCCGCCGAGCGCCGGCGCGAGCGCGTCCTGCGGCTGCAGCCACAGCAGCCAGCGCGGCGGCACGGCCACCGCGCGGTAGCGCAAGGACAAGGCGCCGAGGGCCAGCTGCCCTTCGGCGGGGGCCGGCTCATGGGCCAACCAATCCTGCGCCAACGCCTGCCAAGCTGGTTCGAGCAGCTGCGCATCCAGCGCCCATTCAATGCCCGCGCGGTTCAGCCGCCACCGCGGCTGGCCCGCGTCGCGCCACAGCTCCAGCGCCGGACAGGGCGCGTCGTGCCAGATCGGAGCCAGGTCGGTCATGGGCGGCGGGGTCGTCGGTGGAGTGCCAGGATCATTATCGGGCGCCGGCCCGCGCCGTCACCGTGGGCGGCTAGACTGGACCGGCCGCCACAAGACCGCGCCACGCACCCACGACATGACGATGGAACACTTCGATGTGCTGGTGGTCGGCGCCGGCCTGTCCGGCATCGGCGCGGCGGCGCATCTGCGCAAGCAGTGTCCCGACCGCAGCTTCGCCATCCTGGAAGGGCGCGAGCGCCTGGGAGGCACGTGGGACCTGTTCCGCTACCCCGGCGTACGCTCGGACTCGGACATGTACACGCTGGGCTACTCCTTCAAGCCCTGGGAGCAGCCCAAGGCCATCGCCGACGGAGCGTCGATCCTGAAGTACATCCAGGACACCGCGCGCGAGCACGACCTGGCGCGCCACATCCGCTACGGGTTGCAGGTCAAGCGCGCCAGTTGGTCCACGGCGGACGCCGCCTGGACGGTGGAGGCCGAGCGCGCGGGCACGAACGAGACCGTGCGCCTGCGCTGCAACTTCCTGTTCATGTGCAGCGGCTACTACCGCTATGACGCCGGGCACCTGCCGCACTTCGAAGGCCGCGAGCGCTTCGGCGGGCGCATCGTGCACCCGCAGTTCTGGCCCGAGGACCTGGACTACGCGAACAAGCGCGTGCTGATCATCGGCAGCGGAGCCACCGCGGTGACGCTGCTGCCGGAGATGGCCAAGACCGCCGCACACGTGACCATGCTGCAGCGCTCTCCTACATGGATGGTGGCGCGGCCGTCGGAGGACGCGCTGGCCAACCGCCTCCGCCGCTGGCTGCCGGCGAAGGCGGCCTATGCAATGACGCGCTGGAAGCGGGTACTGCTGGGCATGTACTTCTTCAGCCTGTGCCAGCGCAAGCCGGAGAAGGTGAAGTCGCTGCTGCTCGGCGGCGTGCGTGCCTACCTCGGCCCCGACTACGACGTGGCCAGGCACTTCACGCCGCACTACAAACCCTGGGACCAGCGGCTGTGCCTGGTGCCCGATGGCGACTTCTTCCTGGCCATCCGCAGGAAGAAGGCCTCGGTCGTGACCGACCAGATCGACTGCTTCACCGAGACGGGCCTGATGCTGAAGTCGGGGGAGGAACTGCCCGCCGACCTGGTGGTCACCGCCACCGGGCTGGAGCTGAAGGTGCTTGGCGGGCTGCAGCTCAGCGTCGACGGCCAGCCGGTCGATCTGGCGCAGACCGTCAGCTACAAGGCCATGATGTACAGCGGCGTGCCCAACCTCGCCGTGTCGATGGGCTACACGAACGCCTCATGGACGCTGAAGAGCGACCTGAGCTGCGAGTACGTCTGCCGGCTGTTGAACCATATGCGCGACCAGGGCCAGCGCCAGTGCACGCCGACGCTGACCGATGCGTCGATGCCGCGCGAACCGTGGAGCGATTTCACGTCAGGTTATGTGCAGCGTGCGGCCCACCTGTTCCCCAAGCGCGGCACGGTGGCGCCGTGGAAGCTGAAGCAGAACTACATCCACGACCTGCTGACGCTGCGCTACGGCAAGGTGGACGACGGTGCAATGGTGTTTTCGAGCCCGACAGTCCGCCGCAACGCCCAGCCCGCCACCGTGGCATAGCTCAAGCCGGCGCGGCCTGCCGCAGCACGGCCAGGTAGCCGGGCTGCACTTCCATGCGCGCGGTGATGCCGCGCTGCTGCAGCAGCGCATGCGCCTGGGGCAGCTTCCAGCACGGCACCTGGGTGAATAGGTGGTGCTCGAGATGGAAGTTCACCCAGTACGGCGCCAGCAGCGCGCGCTCGACCAGGTTCGCCTGCGTGGTGCGCGCCTGGCGCAGCGGGTCGGCCTGGTCGCGACCGACCAGCGCATGCTCGGCAATGTTTCGGATGCGCGTGACCAAGGGTAGCCAGGTGGCCATCGGCAACAACCACATCAGCAGCCACACCCACCAGAAGCCGGCAGCGGCGAAGACTGCGAAGCCCAGCGCGTTGCCGATGACGAAGCGCCAGCCGCGCACCAGTTCCTGCGACTGGCGCTGCAGCGGCGACGTCTTGACCGACGCCGCCAGCAGCGGCGCAATGCGCTGCTTGGAGAAGGTCTGCCCGCTCAGGTCGCGCAGCAACTTGCGCTTGAGCGACGCGCGCGAGATCGGGAACGGCGCCGACAGGCCCAGGTCCGGATCCTCGGCCTGCTGCACATAGCGGTGGTGTTGCAGATGGTAGGGCCGGTACTCGCCCAGCGAGGACGAGCAGAACCATCGCGCCACGGCATCGTTGATGCGCCGGTCGGGGTGCAGGAGGCCGTGCGCGGCGTCGTGCATCAGGATGAACAGGCCCAGTTGCCGAGTGCCGATGATCAGCACCGCCAGCGGGATCGTCACCGGCCACAGCGTGCCCATCACCATGGCCAGGCCGATCACGCCCCAGCAATGCGCCACCAGCCACAGCCCGCGCCAGCGCGAGCGCGTGGTCAGTGCGCGCCATTCGTCGGGGCTGAAGAACTGCGCCGGGTCGGCACGCGGGGCGACGGCCATGCTCAGCCCTCCGCCTGCACCCGCGCGCGGTGCAGAGACCACTCGCCCGGCACGCCCTTCAATGCGTGGGTGCCGCAGTCCTCGAAGCCGATGCCTGAGCCGGCCACCAGGTCGCGGGCCGTGCTCGACACCCAGACCTCGCCGTGGCCGGCCTTGGACATCACCCGTGCGCCGATGTGCACCGCCATGCCGCTGACCTTGTCGCCCAGCGTTTCGACCTCGCCGGTGTGCAGCCCGGCGCGCAGGGTGATGCCCAGGGCCTGCAGGCCGCGCACCATGGCATCGGCGCAGCGCATGGCGCGCGCCGGGCCGTCGAAGATGGCGAAGTAGCCATCGCCGGCGGTGTCGATCTCGCGGCCGCGGAAAGCGTCGATCTGCACGCGGCACAGCGCGTGGAAGCGCTGCAGCAGGTCGCGCCAGGCGCGGTCGCCGAGCTCGCCGGCCAGTTCGGTGGAGCCCACGATATCGGTGAAGAGCACGGTGGACAAGAAGCGCTGCGGCGCGTGCGTGCTCTCACGCGCACCCTCAGCGAGCGCGAAACCGACCACGGCATCGACGATGGCCTCCATGTCGCCTTCGAAAAGCAAATGGTCCTCTCCCGGCAGTTCCAGGTACACCGCATCGGGCACATGGTCAGCCAGATAGCGGCCGTTGCCGCAGCGCACGACCCGGTCGCCGCGCCGCTGGATGATCAGGGTGGGCCGGCGGATCTGCGGCAGTATCGCGCGCACGTCGATCTGGTCGTTGGCGATGATCAGCCGGCGCATCGCGCTCGGTGAGGCCGTCTGGCGCTCGAAACGTGCCAGACGCTCGCAGAACGCCCCATCGCCCGAGCGGCTGGGCGCGAACAGCGGTGCGGATGCCACGGTGCCCCAGCCAGCGGCCACGCCAAGCAGCACGCGCTCCAGCGGGGGCATGTGCGGATAGTCCGGTGCGCGACAGAAACGTGCCATCGACGCGACCATGACCAGCCGCTCGACCAGGGCGGGATAGGTGGCCGTGTACAGCGCCCCCATGGCGCCACCCTCCGAGTAGGCGAAGAGCACCGCCTTCGTCGAAGCCGCGGCCTGCATCACCGCACGCACGTCGTCCATGCGCTCTTCGAGCGTGGGCACACCTTCGAAGCGGTCGGACAGGCCCTGGCCGCGCTTGTCGAAGCAGATGACGCGGAAGCTAAGCGCCAGTCGCCGCAGCATGCGCGCGTTGGCCTCTTCCTGCCATTGCGCCTCGAGGTGCGAGACGATGCCGGGGATGAGCACCAGGTCCTGGGACCCGCGGCCGAACACCTGGTAGGCGATGCTCAGGCCGTCGCTTTCGGCATAGCGGGTTTCGGGGATCGGCAGTTCGATGCTCACGGGCTGTCCGCATGCTGCCACAACGGACCCAGCCTCTCGGCCGCGCGTCGGCCTTGGATGCGCGCCACCTCAGGCAACGTCAGCGCGGGGCGGATGCGTCGTGCCGCGGCCAACGCGACGCGCGCCTCGGCCTCGCGGTCCAGCCGCATCAGCGCCACCGCTTCGAGAATGCGGCTCAAGTGCAAGCGCGGATCGCGCCCGGCGCTGGCACGCGCCTCGACGAGCGCGGCCTCGGTCTTATCGCCACGCAACAGCATACTGCCCAGGGCCCAGCCCCAGAAGCCCAGGCGGCGGTCCTGCGGGCTGATGCGCATGCCGCGGCGCATGCAGGCCACGCCCTCTTCGACCCGGCCCTGCAGGCCCAGCGACGCGCCCATGGCAACGTGGGCCTGCGCGTTGCTCGGGTCGATGGCCAGCGCACGCTGCAGGGTCTCGATCCCTCGCTCGCCCTGGCCCAGGTCGCACAAGGCGCAGCCGGCGAAGCCGAGCACCGTGGTGCTGCCGTCGTCGAGCGCAATGGCCCGTTCGGCCTGCTCCATCGCCTCGTGGGTCAGTT
>Ga0316627_100000329_pt1 | contig 12423 bp, 13 predicted proteins | sample OWC_Aug_M2_C1_D1_FD_207653 | JGI IMG/M metagenome (GOLD analysis project Ga0316627, IMG submission 207653) | Wetland soil microbial communities from Old Woman Creek delta, Ohio, United States - OWC_Aug_M2_C1_D1_C | ecosystem: Environmental > Terrestrial > Soil > Wetlands | place: USA: Ohio...
TGTTCGAGAACCGGTTCATGCACGTCAACGAGCTCCTGCGGATGGGGGCCGACGTCACGATCGCGGGAAGCAGCGCCGTGGTCCAAGGCGTCGCGAACCTGCTGGGCGCCCCGGTGATGGCCACCGACCTCCGGGCCAGCGCCTGCCTGGTCGTGGCGGGGCTGGCTGCGCGGGGAGACACGGTGATCTCCCGGATCTATCACCTCGACCGTGGCTACGAGGCCATCGAGACGAAGCTGACGGCCCTGGGGGCGGAGATCCGGCGCGTGAAAGGCTGAGGGGGAGCCAAGGGTGGCAGGCGTGACGGGCAACGGGAGCGAGCGGATCGCGATCGCGCTTCCCAAGGGTCGCCTGTTTCCGGCGGCGCTGTCCCTCTTCGCGCGGATCGGGATCGCGGAGGTGGAGACGCTGGCGGATACCCGGCGGCTGACCTTCGACGACGCCGGCCGCGGCCTCCGCTTTCTGGCCCTCAAGCCGGTGGACATCCCCGTCTACGTTGAGCACGGCGCGGCCGACCTGGGCATCGTCGGAAAAGACCTCCTGTTGGAGCAGGGGCGCGACGTGTACGAGCCGCTGGATCTGGGCTTCGGGGCCTGCCGCCTGGTCGTCGCGGAGCCGGCGCGGCTTCGGCTCACCGACGACCCGGCGGCCTGGTCGTCATTGCGAGTCGCCACCAAGTACCCCCGACTCACGGAGCGCCACTTCAGCCAGAAGGGCGTTCAGGTGGAGATCGTGCCGCTGGCCGGTTCCATCGAGCTGGCCCCGGCCATGGGTCTCGCGGAGCGCATCGTGGACCTGGTGGATTCCGGCCGCACGCTCCGCGAGAACGGCCTGGTCGAGGTGGAGGAGATCCTGCAGAGCTCGGCGCGCCTGATCGTCAACCGCGCCAGCCTGAAGACGTGCTACGGCGCCATCCAGACGCTGATCGAATCGCTCCGGTCTCAGGCGCCGGCTCGGCGCGGGAGGACGACATGCGCGTGATGTCGGCGGCGTCCGAGGAATGCGCCGGATTCCTGCGCGAGCTGCGGGAGCGCGGACGCGCACCCGACCCGGCGGTCGAGGCCGCGGTCCGCGCCATCCTGGAGGACGTGCGGGAGCGGGGCGACGCGGCGCTGCTCGCGCACACGGAGCGGCTGGACGGCGTCCGACTCGACGCGCAGACGCTGCGAGTCGCGGAGGCCGAATGTGACGCGGCGCTGGCCTCGCTGGACCCGAGCGTGCGAGAGGCGCTCGCGCTGGCCGCGGACCGCATCGGCGCCTTTCACGCGCGCCAGCGGCGGGAATCCTGGTTTGTGGAAGAGGCCGGGACGGGCGTGCTGGGGCAGCTCGTTCGGCCCCTCCATCGCGTCGGGCTCTACGTGCCGGGCGGGTCGGCGGCCTATCCGTCGTCGGTCCTCATGAACGCCATTCCCGCCAAGGTGGCGGGAGTGGACGAGGTCGTCATGTGCACACCGGTCGGCGGGGCGCGAAGCGTGGCCCCGGCCGTCCTGGCCGCGGCGCGGATCGCCGGTGTCCGGGAAATCTATCGCATCGGCGGGGCCCGGGAAACGTCTACGTGGCGGCCGCCAAGCGGCTGGTCTTCGGGATCGTGGGCATCGACATGGTGGCCGGGCCGAGCGAGGTCGTGGTCGTGGCAGACGAGACGGCCCCCGCCGACTGGGTGGCAGCGGATTTGCTGGCCCAGGCCGAGCACGACGCCATGGCGTCGGCCGTCTGCATCACGCCGAGCGCGGCGCTGGCCCGGTCGGTCGAGGCGGAGGTGGCGCGGCAGTTGTCGCTGCTCCCCCGGCGCGCCATCGCGGAGCAGGCCGTGAACCGTTTCGGCGCGGTCATCGTCGCGGAGGACCTGGCCGCCGCCGTGCGGCTCGCCAACGCCGTCGCACCCGAGCACCTGGAGCTGATGGTGGCGGATCCCTGGGCGCTCGTTCCGGACGTGCGGCACGCCGGCGCGGTATTCCTGGGGCGGCATACTCCGGAGGTGGCCGGGGATTACCTGGCCGGGCCGAGTCACGTCCTTCCCACCGGGGGCACCGCGCGCTTCAGCTCGCCTCTCTCCGTGGAGGACTTCCAGACGCGCTCGTCGCTTCTCGGCCTCACGCCCGAGGCGATCCGCCGCTGGCGGGAGCCCGTCACGCGGCTGGCCGAACTGGAAGGGCTGGAGGCGCACGCCCGCGCCATCAGAATTCGGACGGAGACGCCATGAGGTTCGATCTGCACGCCGTCATCCGACCCGAAGTGCAGGCGCAGGTTCCGTATCACACGGGGCCGGAACCGCGGCCGGGCCGCCGCGTCAAACTGGACGCCAACGAGAGCCCTTTCGCCCTGGGCGAAGCCTTGCGCGGGGAGCTGGCCGCCGAGTTCGCGCGCTCCCTGGCGGACGTGGAGCTTCACCGCTACCCCGACCCCACGGCGCGAGAGCTGCGCGGGCTGTTGGCGCGGGATCTGGGCGTCGCGGAGGAGCAGATCCTGATCGCGAACGGCTCCGACGAGGCCATCCAGCTCTTGCAGATGGTCGTGGCCGGTCCCGGCGCGTCGCTCGCGATTCCGGTCCCGACGTTCGCGATGTATGCCATCGGCGCACGGGCGATGGGGATCCGCGTCGCGGAGGTTCCCCTGGGCGAGGACTTCGCCTTGGACGCCGCCCGCTTCCTGGATACCCTCCGCCGGGAGCGGCCGCGACTCGTGTTCCTGGCCTGGCCCAACAACCCCACCGGCAATCTCTTCGACCCGGGCGCGGTCCAGGCGATCCTCGAGGCGTGCGCCGGGCGGGACTGCCACGCCCTGGTCGTGGTGGACGAAGCCTACGTGCACTATTCCGGCCGGAGCTTTCTCCCTCGCCTGGGGGAGTTTCCGAACCTGGTGGTCCTCCGGACGCTGTCGAAGATCGGCCTGGCCGGCATCCGGCTGGGGATCCTGATCGCAAACACCGACGTGGTGCGGGAAGTGAACAAGGTGCGGATGCCGTACAACGTGAACGCCCTGAGCCAGGCCGCGGCCCGCGTTGTGCTGGCGCACGGGGACATCGTGGCGCAGTGGGCGGCAGTCATCGTGAAGGAGCGGGAACGCGTGCTGGCCGCCGTCGGAGCCATGCCGGGCGTTCGGGCGTTCCCCAGCCAGGCGAATTTCGTCCTGATACGGACGCGCCGACCGGGCGACGCGGTGTGCGCAGATCTCCTCTCCCGCGGGATCGTCGTCCGCAACTTCTCCCGCGCGCCGCACCTCGCCGACTGCCTGCGCGTGACCATCGGCGCCCCCGAGGAGAACGACGCGTTCCTCGACGCGCTTGCCGCCACCCTCGGACCTGGGAGTGACACATGAGCCGATCCGCCACGACCGCGCGCAAGACCGCCGAGACCGATATCCGCATCCGGCTGGACCTGGACGGCCGAGGGGAGCACGCCATCGCGACCGGGATCCCGTTCCTGGATCACATGCTGGCGCAGGTTGCCCGTCACGGCCACTTCGACCTCACCGTGGAGGCCTCCGGGGATCTTCAGGTGGACCTCCACCACACCGTGGAAGACGTGGGGATCGCGCTGGGCGATGCGGTGTCGCAGGCGCTGGGAGACAAGGCGGGCATCGTGCGCTACGGCGCGGCGCGGGTTCCCATGGACGAGTCGCTGGCCTCGGCCGTCGTGGATCTGAGCGGCCGACCGTATCTCGTCTTCCAGGCGCCGCAGATCGCGGGCGAGCGCATCGGCGATTTCGACGCAGGCCTCGTGCGCGAGTTCTTCCTGGGACTCACGAATCACCTGCGGGCGAACGTGCACGTGCAGGTGGAATACGGCCAGAATTCGCATCACATGGTGGAGGCCGCATTCAAGGCCTTGGGGCGCGCGCTCGACCAGGCCACGCGGCTGGATCCGCGGGTCGCCGGGGTCATCCCGTCCACCAAGGGGAGCCTCGCCTGACGTGATCGCCATCATCGACTCGGGCATCGCCAACCTCCGGAGCGTGGAAAAGGCCCTGCTCCGCCTGGGAGCGGAGGCCGCGGTCATCGACGATCCGCGCCGGCTGCGGGACGCGGCGGGGATCATCCTTCCCGGCGTGGGGGCCTTCGCCGACGGCATCGCCAAACTGCAGTCCCACGGCTTCATCGAGCCGCTTCGGCGTGAGATCGAGCGCGGCAAACCGACCCTCGGTATCTGTCTGGGGCTTCACTTCCTGTTCTCGGAAAGCGAGGAGTTCGGCCTTCACAAAGGGCTGGAACTCATCCGGGGGCGCGTCGTGCGCTTCCGGGATGACGCACCCGAGACGGACGCGGCGCGGACGCGGCGGAAGATCCCGCACATGGGGTGGAACCGGCTCCGGATCGAGCGGCCGGCGCCGATTCTGGCGGGGCTTCCCGACGAGCCGTATTTCTACTTCGTTCACTCGTATTACGTGGTGCCGACCGATCCCGACGTCACCGCGGCGACGACGGAGTACGGGACCCGGTTCACCTCGGTAATCTGGCGGGGCAATCTCTTCGCCACACAATTCCATCCGGAGAAGAGTCAAGGCGCGGGGCTGACGCTCCTGAAGAACTTCGCGGCGCTGGCACGGTGAGATCGGCAACTGGGCGATTTGGCAACTTGGCAATTGGGCAATTGGGCGATTCGGCGATTGGGCAACTCGGCGGCTTGGCTCGCGGGCGGAGCGGCATGGAGATCATCCCGGCCATCGATCTCAGGGGCGGCAAGGTGGTCCGTCTGGTACAGGGGGACCCCGCGCGCGAGACGCGGTACGGGGACGATCCGGCCGCGATGGCGGAGCAGTGGGAGCGCCGCGGGGCGCCGCGCTTGCACCTGGTGGATCTGGACGGGGCGCTGCGAGGCTCTCCGGCCAACCAGGCGGCCCTCGCAGCGATCTTTCGCGCGGTTCGGATCCCAGCGGAGGTCGGCGGCGGCCTCCGGGACCTGGATGCCGTTCGCGCGGTCTTGAACCTCGGCGCCGCCGTGGCGGTCCTGGGAACGGCAGCGATCCGGGACGCCGCGTTCCTGGAGGCAGCCTGCGCCGCGTTCCCGCACCGGGTCGCGCTCGGGCTGGACGCGCGCGCTGGCATGCTCGCCGTTTCCGGCTGGGCGGAGGCAACGAGCGTGCGGGCGACGGACCTGGCGCGCCGAGCCAGCGACTTGCCTCTCCACGCCGTCATCTATACCGACATCCGACGCGATGGGATGCTGGAAGGCCCCAACCTAGCGGAGCTCGGCGCCGTCGCCACCGCCACGCGGATTCCCGTGATCGCCTCCGGAGGGATCTCATCGGTGGACGACCTGCGCGCCCTGCGGGCGCTGGAGCCGGCGGGGGTGGCGGGCGCCATCATCGGCAAGGCGCTCTACGACGGACGACTGACACTGGAGGCGGCCTTGGCCGCGGGGCGGTCGTGATGCTGGCGAAGCGCATCATTCCCTGCCTCGACGTCAAGGAAGGGCGGGTCGTCAAGGGGACCCGGTTCCTCAACCTCCGAGATGCGGGCGATCCGGTCGAGGTCGCAGCCCTCTACGACGAGCAGGGGGCGGACGAGCTGGTCTTCCTGGACATCACGGCCTCCTACGAGCGGCGCGCCATCATGATCGACGTGGTGGCCCGCACCGCCGACCAGGCCTTCATGCCGCTCACGGTCGGCGGAGGCATCCGGTCGCTGGAGGACATCCGGGCACTGCTCAAGGCCGGGGCGGACAAGGTCTCGCTCAATACCGCGGCGGTGGAGGAGCCGGACCTTCTCCGGCGTTCGGCGGAGCGCTTCGGCAGCCAGTGCATCGTGCTGGCGATCGACGCGAAGCGACGAGCCACGAGCCGGACTCCAGAAGCCGGGGGCCACGAGCCACGAGCCACGAGCCACGAGCCACGATCGAGAACGTGCGAAGACGAAACGCTGCTCGATCATCGCGGCTCGCAACTCGCGTGGGAGGTGTACGTCCACGGCGGGCGGACCCCCACAGGAAGAGACGCGGTGTCCTGGGCGGTAGAAGGCGCAAGGCTTGGCGCCGGTGAGATCCTCGTCACCAGCATGGATCGGGACGGCACCAAAGACGGCTACGATCTCGAGTTGACCCGCGCTATCGCCATGGCAGTCGGTGTTCCCGTCATCGCCTCAGGAGGCGCCGGGACGCTCGCGCACTTGTACGAGGGACTCACCACCGGCGGGGCGGATGCCGCGCTGGCGGCGTCCATGTTCCATTACCGAGAGGTCACCGTCCCGGAGGTCAAACGGTACTTGGCGGGGCGGGGCGTGTCCGTCCGGCTCTAGCAGGCTGCGGAAAAAGGCCCATCTACGGCACCCAGCCTCTGGCTGGGTACCCGGCACGCTCGCGCGGCGCTACGGCGTACGTGCTAAGTACGCCTCGCGCCTCGCGTCACGTACCGCCTTGTAGCTGGACCTTTTTGAGCAGCCTGGGCAAAACGAGTTTCTTCCTATCGTGTTAATCAGTGAGCGGTCACATCAGGAGGCGACCATGGAATTCCAGGCCGTACGCATCGAGACTCCGGAAGGCGCCAACGTCATCCTGGGCCAGAGCCATTTCATCAAGACGGTGGAGGACCTCTACGAGATTCTGGTGTCGGGAGTTCCCGGAGCCAAGTTCGGCATCGCCTTCTGCGAATCGTCCGGCCCGTGCCTGATCCGAACGGCGGGGAACGACGAAACGCTCCGCGAGGCGGCCGTCCGGAACGCGCAGGCCGTGGCCGCGGGCCACTTCTTTGCGGTGATTCTGCGCGAAGCCTATCCCATCAACGTTCTCAATGCGGTCAAGCAATGTCAGGAAGTGTGTACCATCTACTGCGCATCGGCGAACCCCGTCGAGGTGATCGTGGCCGTGACCGGTCAAGGCCGGGGCGTGATGGGCGTGGTTGACGGTTTTCCGCCCCAGGGCGTGGAGACGGTCGCGGACACCGCCGACCGGAAGGCGTTCCTGCGCAAAATCGGGTACAAGGTGCAATGACCAATGACCAATTACCAATGACCAATGGACAGTGGAGACGCCGGATGTGATTGTGCATTGGGATTTGGCCATTGGACATTGGTCATTCCGCGGGAGGGTGCGATGCTCAAGGTGCCGGAGAACTTGCGGTTCGACGTCAACGGCTTGATTCCCGCCATCGCGCAGGACGCCGGGGACGGCCAGGTGCTCCTGCTCGCTTACATGAATGCGGAGGCCTTGGCGCGCACGCTGGAGACCGGCCTGGCCCACTACTACAGTCGCTCGCGCGGACGACTGTGGCAGAAAGGCGAGGAGTCCGGCCACGTCCAGCGCGTCCGGGCGATCCTGTACGATTGCGACGAGGATACGCTGCTGCTCAAGGTGGATCAGGAAGTGGCGGCTTGTCATACCGGTCACCGGTCCTGCTTCTACCGCGCCCTGCCGGGTGCTCCCGGGGGAGGCGCGGAAGACTCAGAGCGTCGGTTTGACCCTGCAGCCGTCTACGCCGGTCTCGGGATCTTCTTGGAGGTGTACGGGGTCATTCTGGATCGAAAATCGCGCCGGCCCGAGGGGTCGTATGTTGCATCCCTCTTCGCCAAAGGGACGGACCAGATTCTCAAGAAGATTGCGGAGGAGTCGGCCGAGGTCCTCCTGGCCGCCAAGGCGGGGGATCGAGAGCAGTTGGTTTACGAAATGGCAGACCTCTGGTTTCACAGTCTGGTGGCTCTGGCGGACAACGACATTCGGCCGGAGGAAATTGCGCGTGAATTGGCGCGTCGCTTCGGGAAGCAGAAATCGCCAGGCATCTGACCGTGCGGCACACGCCACGGCCGGCAAAACTGTTGACAATCTTTCCGGTGAGGCGTAACATAACCATTCGTTTTTCAAGGACTTGTTTAAACAGAAGCGGGTCACCGATTTTGGCAACGGGGCGCAAAGGGGGTGTGAGTGCATGCCGAGCGTGACTGTGAAGGACGACGAATCCTTCGAGAGCGCGCTACGCCGCTTCAAGAAGCAGTGCGAGAAGGCCGGAGTTCTTTCCGAGTTGCGCAAGCGGGAGCATTACGAGAAGCCGAGCGTCCGCCGCAAGAAGAAGATGCTGGCGGCGCGCAAGAAGGCGGCGAAGCGTATGCGGTTGATTTCGGAGTCGTAAGGTGGAGCTGAAGGCGCAGCTCAACGAGGATCTCAAGTCGGCGCTGCGATCGGGCGACAAGGTGCGCACATCCGTGATCCGCCTCCTCACCGCGCTGATCAAGAACCGCGAGGTTGAGAAGCGCGGCCCCTTGACGGACGCCGAGGCGATTCAGGCCGTCTCCGCCTCGTGCAAGCAGCGACAGGAGGCGATCGAGCAGTACCGCCAGGGCGGGCGGCAGGACCTCGTGGACAAGGAGACGGCCGAACTGGCCATCCTGCAGACGTATCTGCCCGCGGCCCTCAGCCCCGACGAACTCCAGACGCTCGTGCGGGACGCGATCCAAGACGCGCAGGCCTCCTCTCCGCGGGAGATGGGCAAGGTCATGGCTCTGCTCATGCCCAAGGTGACCGGTCGGGCGGACGGCAAGGTTGTCAGCACGCTGGTCCGCGAGATGCTGTCCAAAAGCTGACGGGCGGCGGGGCGGGAATACCCGGCCCCCGGCCCATCAGAAAAGAGTAACCTGGCTGCGGCAAGGGACTCGGGAGCGAGTCCCTTGCTTTTTTCTGGGAGGGCGGGGCAGCGATACTGCCCTGGCGCGCCATGGATGCCCACTCCCTGCGCGTATTGGAGTTCGGAGCGGTCGTCGAGCACCTCGCCGCCCAAGCGGCGTCGGTCCTCGGCCGACAGCGCGCGTCTGAACTGGTGCCGGCGTCAGATCCGGGCCTCGTCGCTCAGCGGCTCGCGGAGACCCGGGAGGCGCGCATGCTGCTGGCCCGCGGTCCCCTGTCGGGACTCGAGCGCGCCGCGGACATCCGCGGGGCCCTGGCGCGCGCCGCCATTGCCGGCGCGCGTCTGTCCGCCCAAGACTTGTGGGCCGTGGCGGAGACGCTGGAGGCCGCGGAGCACCTCCGACGGCAGATTCATCAGGCCGACCTGGATCTGCCGCGGCTCGGCTCCGCCGCCGCCGGCCTGCGCCCGCCACCGGCTCTGTGGCGTGAGATCCGACGCGCCATCCTGCCCGACGGCGGGGTGGCCGACGAGGCCAGTCCCGAGCTCGCGCGGCTCCGGGCGCACGCGCGAGAGGCGCGGGAGGCGGCGCGCGAACACCTCCAAGGGCTTCTCGGAGCGCCGCAGCTTCAACCGATCGTCGCCGAGCCGGTGATCACGCTTCGCAACGATCGTTACGTGATCCCGGTGCTCCCCACGTACCGCGCCTACCTCCCGGGGGTCGTCCAGGACCAGTCGGGCAGCGGCCATACGCTCTTCCTGGAGCCGCTCTCGGTCGTGGAGCAGAACAATGCGATCCGACGGCTGGAGCGCGAAGCCGAGGCCGAGACGGACCGGATTCTCGGCGATCTGACCGCCAAGGTCCGCGCCGCACGCGAGGACATCGGCGGAACCGTCGAGGCGCTGGCCGATCTCGATCTGATCCTGGCCAGGGGGCGGCTGGCCGACCGGTGGGGAGCGACGGAGCCGCGGCTCGATCCGTGCGGCACACTCCGCCTGTGGGGCGCGCGTCATCCGCTCTTGCTGGAATCGCGTCGGCGCCGGCGGGCGGAGACGGCGGCCGAGGAAGTCGTACCTATCGACGTGCCATTGACGGCGACCGCCCCGGTCTTGGTTGTGACGGGGCCCAACGCCGGAGGGAAAACGGTCGCGCTCAAGACCGTGGGTCTCCTGGCTCTCATGGCCCAGGCGGGACTTCACATTCCGGCGTCGCCGGACTCCGCACTACCCGTTTTTTGCGGGATCTATGCCGACATCGGAGACGAGCAGAGTATTGCGCAGGATCTCAGCACATTTTCGGCGCACATATCGCGGCTGATCACCGTTCTCGCGGCCGCGGACAGGCGTAGTTTGGTCCTATTGGACGAGATTGGGGCCGGAACGGATCCGGGTGAAGGGGCGGCTTTGGGGAACGCGATCCTGGACGCCTTGGCGAGTCGCGGGGTCCAGGTCGTGGCGACGACACATCTCGATGGAATCAAAGCATTTGTCGCTCAGGATCCACGAATGCAGAACGGCGCCGTGGAGTTCGACCTTGACAGGATGCAGCCGCTGTATAAATTACATATTGGGTTCCCTGGTCGGAGCTTCGCCATTGACGTTGCCAACCGCCTTGGCATCCCTTCCTCTATTGTCCAGCGCGCGCGGGAGTTTGTCGGGGACACCGCCGCAGGAGTTGCCGCCCTGCTCGACCGGTTGCATGCCCTCGAATCCCGGCGCGCCGAGGATGCGGAGAAAGCGGCGCGGGAGCGGGCGGCGGCCGTGCGTGCCAGGGAAGAGGCCGAGGAGCTTGCCCGGGACCTCCGAACCAGGGTGGAGACCCTGCGGACGCGCGCGGATCAGTTGGTCGGCAACGTGGCCGCGGAGGCCCGCCGCCGGGTCGAGGCCCTCGTCGCGGATTTGAGGCGCGGCCAGTCCGTCCAGGAGACCCGATCGGCGGTCGGGAAACTGGCCGACCTTCCGGATGCGGTCCTGGCCGGCCTGGCGGCGGCGCTCCCGACAGAGGAAGTGGAAGGCCCGCCGCTGCGGATCGAGCCGGGCCAGCAGGTCCGCATCCGGCATTTGGGACAGGTGGGGACGGTCCTCGCGGATACCAACGCGCAGGGCTTGGTCGAGGTGCAGTTGCCGGTGGGGAAAACGCGGGTGCCCGTGGGGGCTCTCACCGCCGCGGGTCCGGCCCCTCCCCGGCGCGAGGCCCCCATCGCCTGGACGGCCGGGGCCGGCGACAGTCTCTCGGCAGAGATCAACGTCATCGGCTGTACGGTCGAGGAGGCTGCGCAGCGCGTGGGGCGTTACCTCGAGGATGCCACCCTGGGGGGGCTCACGCGGGTCCGGATCATCCACGGCAAGGGGACCGGACGCCTCCGCCGCGGCATCGCGGCCTTGTTGAAGGAGCACCCGTTGGTGGCGGGATTTCAGCTCGCGTCGTTCGAAGAGGGGGGCGCCGGGGCGACCGTGGCGGACCTCGGAACGCGCGAGCCGGACGTGCCGCCTTCGGTGGTGCCGCCCGTAACGGAATGAGGACAGGGTGATTCCCGAGGACGTCATCGCGGAAATCCTCCGGCGGACGGACATTGTGGAGCTCGTTGGAGCGCACCTCCCGCTGCGCGCGGCGGGGCGGACGCACAAGGGCCTGTGCCCCTTCCACACGGAGAAAACCCCATCGTTCGTGGTCAATCCCGAGCGGCAGATCTTCCACTGCTTCGGCTGCGGGGAAGGCGGCGACGCCATCACATTCCTGATGAAGCACGAACGTCTCAGCTTCATGGAGGCGGTCCGGTTCCTGGCGGACCGGGCGGGGGTGTCGCTTCCCGCGACGCGCGGCCCGGGGCCAGGCGAGGCCGACGCGCGCCTGCCGTTGCTGGAGATCCATCGCCTGGCGCTCCAGCACTTTCGCGAGAATCTCGCCGGAGCGGCTGGCGAGCCCGCCCGTGTGTATCTTGCCGAGCGCGGGCTGACGCACGAGATCATCGAGCGGTTCGAGTTGGGCTACGCCTTGGCGAGCTGGGACGCGCTGCTCCGCGTCCTGAAGAAAAAGGGGTACCCCGACAAGGTTCTGGAGGCCGCCGGCCTCTCGGTGCCCCGCCAAAGCGGCTCGGGCTATTACGACCGGTTCCGAAACCGGCTCATGATCCCGATCTGGGACGTGAGCGGCAAGGTGATCGCCTTCGGCGGGCGCGCCTTGGAGTCGAAGGAGGTGAAGTACCTCAACTCCCCCGAGACGGCGTTGTACCGCAAGGGGGCGCACCTCTACGGGTTGAACCTGGCGGCGCGCTCGATCCGGGAGCGGAAGGTCGTCATCGTGGTGGAGGGGTACTTCGACGCCATCACGCTGCACGCCCACGGCTTCGACCACGCGGTGGCCGCGCTGGGCACGGCGCTGACGACCGATCAGGCGCGGCTCCTCGGCCGCTACGCCCAGACCGTCGTGCTCCTCTTCGATCCGGATGCCCCGGGCATCGGCGCCGCTCGGCGCAACTTGGAGCATCTGATCAACGTGGACCTGAACTGGCGGATCGTCCTGCTTTCCGGCGGGCTCGACCCCGACGCCTTCCTGCGGAAGCACGGGGCCGCGGCGTTTCAGGCGGCACTGGATAGCGCGCAGGACCTGGTCGAGTTCTTTCTGGACCGCCGCGTGTCGGGGCTGGATTTGAACGACGCGGTGGAGCGGGCCCGGGCGGTGGACGGTCTGCTGGACGTGGTGGGACTCATCGACAGCCCGGTGCGCCGCGAGGGATACGTTCAGCGCGTCGCCCAGCGGGCGGCGATCTCGGACCGCACCCTGCTGGAGGCGGTGGCCCAACGCCGCGCCCGGATCGGGCGGCAGGATGGCAAGGCCGCGCCGCCCCCGGCGCCCGTTGTCCCTCCCACGGCGGAGGA